>Ga0247828_10000522_pt1 | contig 12939 bp, 10 predicted proteins | sample 12C_Control_Day3_FD_192425 | JGI IMG/M metagenome (GOLD analysis project Ga0247828, IMG submission 192425) | Soil microbial communities from agricultural site in Penn Yan, New York, United States - 12C_Control_Day3 | ecosystem: Environmental > Terrestrial > Soil > Agricultural land | place... | reverse complement strand
GGCAAGAACCAGTGCGAGGGCCGCAACGGCAAGCGTCACCCACGGCCACCAGCGCCGGAGAAGTTCAATCGCCATTGGCTTCTTCGCCGCCGCCGGCCTCGATCATCGCCCCGAACGCGCTCGCCTTTACCGACCGCCGATTGATCGCCAGTCCGAGCGAGAGAAGCACCGCGCCGATCACCAGCAGCAGTCCGTAATTGCTGTAGGCGAGCGCATCGAGCGCGCGTCCCGCGAGTGCCCGATCGTCTTTCCCGAAGTGGACAACGAGAGTTACCAGCCAGGCCGAGAACCCTGTTAGCACAGCCGCACCGGCGATCGACGCCCAGAGTGCGATCATCGCCCGCCAGTCACGCAATCGCCAAGGCGTCACGGCAGCGAGTAGCGAACCGGTTCCGCCGCTCACAGCGAGCCGACCCGGTTGGCGAGCCAGCCGTACAGAAACGCTTCGTTGGCTGGTCGCCGCTCGGCGAGCCGAAGGTAGCGCTCGCCCTGCAGCGCTTCGAGGGCGCGAAGAAGCACCCGCTCGCCAGGCTCTTTGCCTCGAACGGCGAAAAACCGTTTCAGCGCGGCAATCGTCACCGCACCGACACGCCCGTCCGGGATCAGGTCGGGAAAGTCTGCGCCGCCACGATTGAGCGCGGTCAGCGCGCGCTGGAGGAAGGTGGATGCAACCGCCGGACCCATATTCACGCCCGTGTCGAACAATTCAGCCGCGACGTCTTCCGAAAGCACCGCCACCTCATCGAAGCGCGGCTTTAGCCAATATATCCGCCGGTAGATGCTGCGCGCTTCGTCCATCGGAAGGTCTCGAATTGTACCGGTGAAGCCGTGTGTTCGCGCCACCGCCTCCGTTATTCCGAAGCGGGTGGGCCCGCCGCGGTCGGCGGGATGGTCGACATATCCGCCCTCACGATCCAGCAACTCGTCGAGAAACCTCTCAAGATTGTCGTCTGTCAAATCGTCCATCCGGTACCTCCGATTCGCAAGGAACTAACCCAATGGGTTCGTTGTAGGACAGGGTTTTCTGGCCACTCCGGTTCTGGCCGGCGCTTCTCCGCTGGTCGAAATTCTGGCGAGTGTGGCGCTGCGGTCACTTGCTACGTGAGGATGCGCTCGGCACTGTCACGTCATTGTCATCGGGCGGGAAACGCCCGGCCTTGGGAGGGGATTGTCATGTTTACTTGCCGCCGCCTGGCGCTCGCCGCGCTGACCGCCACTGCACTTACCGGGCTCTCGTCGCCCGCTTCGGCCCAGCAGATCGACCGCATCGTCACCTTCGGCGACAGTTATGCCGACGACGGCAACTTCTTCCAGATTCTCGGCATTAACCCAGCGACCACGACGATCTACACCAGCGGCCGCTTCTCCGGCACAACCAACTACATCGACACACTGTCGGAAATCCTGAACGTACCGGTTGAGAATTTTGCGATCGGCGGAGCAATGGCCACGACGTTCCCGGGCGGCGCGTCCAACACCAACTGCGTTGGCATTCCGGCTTCCTGTCCCCTAGGCTTCACCTACGAGGTCGACCAGTTCTTCAATGTCGGCACTCAGTCGAGCGCTTTTCCAAACTCGACGCCGACCTTCGACGAAGGTGACCTGCTCACCATTTCGATCGGCGGCAACGACGCCCGCTATTATCAGTTGACCAACCCGCTTTCCACGACGACCGCCGCTGCGACCGCAGCCGTCGGCTCCATCACCGCAGCCACCACGCAGCTCGACCGCCTGGTCGCGGCCGGTGCGCCAACCATCAGTTTCCTCGCCGGCGACACCAGCCGGCTGCCGGAGATCACCGGCGATGCGACGGCCATCGCCATCCGCTCGGCCTATTCCAACGCTTACAATGCCGGAATGCAGAATACGCTCGCCGGCTACGCGGACGATGGCGTGATCGTCCACTACCTCGATCTCAACGCGATGCTCGACAACATTATCGCCGATCCCCTCGCCTATGGCATCACCAAGGGCCTGGCGTGCCCGGAATTCCAGCCGCCGAACCCCGCGTCCGCGACCTGCGTTCTCGATTCTACCGGCTATCTTTTCTACGGCGACGAGGTCCACTTGACCGGCACCGGCTTCGCCATCGTGGCGCAATATGTCGCGACCCAGCTCACGGCGCCGCTGACACTTCAAGGCGCGAGCGATCTGGGCATGGACGTCGCCCGACAGTTCGGACGTACGCTCACCACCCGCATGGACCTCGGCGCGCCCCGCGACGGCGATCTGCCGGAAGGCTTCAAGGTCTTCATCTCGGGGGACAGCTTCTCGCGGAGCGTCAACGAGAGCAGCGGCAACGCCCCGTTCGACGTCAATGCGATCGGCATCACTGCGGGTGCGGAGTATGGCTTCGGTAGCGGCGTCGTTGGCCTTGCCGGCAACATCAGCCGGCCGGAACTGGAGTTCGGCGGCGACGTGTCGGAGGTCGAAGGTGAGTCCACCCAACTCGGCGCCTATGCCGGAATGGGCATCGCCGGTGGGTTCATCCAGGGATACGTCGGCTTTGGCTGGGACGATTACGACATCGGCCGCCGCGGCGTTGTCGAAGGCATGGACGCAAACACCGACGGCGACCACTTCCTCGCCGGTGCCAAGGCTGGCTACCTCTTCCCGGTCGGTGGTTTCCGCATCGGCCCGGTCGTGGCGCTCGATTATGCGGACGTCAGCGTCGAAGGCTATACGGAAGAAGGCGATGCGGCCCTCACGCTCAATGTGTCGGACGCAGATTTCAGCTCGCTCCGCGGAAGCATCGGCCTTGAAGCACGCGGCGATTTTTCCGGCGATGGCGTCCAGTGGCGGCCTTACGGCGCCCTGACGCTGGAGAAGGAACTGGACGGCGACGATCGCTCCGTTTCTTTCGCGCAAACCTCCGCTCCGGGCATCGTGAACACCTGGCACGTCGATGATGTGTCGACGAAGGCGTATGGTCGCTTCGCCGGCGGCCTCAACGCGCGGATCCTGACCAACGTCGAGCTCGGGGCTGCCGTCTCGACCACGTTCGGCAAGAAGCAGGGCAACGAAACGTCCGGTCATCTTGGCGTGAAGGTCGGCTTCTAAACGAGCAACCTAACCAGAGGGGCGGCGGGCGGCTTCGGCCACCGGCCGCCCTTCTTGCGTCCGCCGATTCTCTTGACTTCAATCCGGAAAAGGAGCCCCTTTCGTTGCGGCCCCGAACCGACGGGGCAAATGGAGGGGCTAATGGAAGAGACGGCACGGGCGGCTACGCCGCTGCATTTGTGGATCGTAGGCGGACTGGGGGCGCTATGGAACGCGTTCGGCTGCTACGACTATCTGATGACCCGGATGCGCAATACGGATTACCTGGCCAGCATGATGCCGGGCACGGATCCTCAAGCGATCCTCTCTTATATCGATAGCTTCCCCGTCTGGGCGCAAGCCGGCTGGGGCCTGGGCGTCTGGGGCGGATTGATTGGCTCGATTCTGCTGCTGGTTAGGAACCGCTGGGCCGTGCTGGTGCTGGGCCTGTCGTTGCTGGGGGCCATCGTGGGTCTTGGCTATCAGCTGCTGAACCCGCCAACCGATATTCCCGCGGCGAGCGAAGGCTTCAACGCCATGGTGCCGTACGTCATCATCGCAATCGCTTTGGCGCTGTTCCTTTACGCTCGAGCGCAACGGGCGAAAGGCGTCTTGCGCTAATGGCCGTGCAGGCGTGGGCGGTTAGTTCGCCTGCGCCTGCTTCTTTTCCGCGACCATCGCCGCGACGTCGGCGAGAAGGGCCTTGGCGTCGTAGACGATGCCGTCCTTCACGACATATTTGACGCCGCCGACGCGCTCGACCTTGCCATCCTTGCCGAGCCGCTCGAAACCCGTTCCATACAACGTCTTGAAATTGTGGAGCGGGTTTTCCGGCGCGATGACGAGGTCGGCGAGCATCCCTGCTCGGACGATTCCGAACGGTGCCGGCACCTTCTTCGGCCGGTAAATTTCATAGGCGCCGTCGCTGGTCGCGGCACGGACGACTTCCAGCGGCGTGAAGCCCGCCTCCTGCATCATCTCCATCTCGCCGATGTAGGAGAAGCCCCACGTCTGGTAGATGTAGCCGGGGTCGGAGCCGAGCGTCACCTTTCCGCCCATGTTCTTATAGTCGTTCACCAGCCGCATGAACGGGCCGTAGAACTTGCGCCAGGCGACTTCCTTCGCCGTGGTCCAGTCGTACCAGTAGCTGCCGTGACTTACCCGGCTCGGCTGGAAGAATCCGGCCAGGCTGGGAAGGGTATATTTGTCGTGCCAGTCGGCATTGCGGGCCCGCATCACATCGCGCGAGGCGGAATAAATGTTGAACGTCGGGTTGAAGATCACGCCGCGATCGAGCTGTTCGCGAAGATAGGCCTGCCATTCCGGTCCGCCCGGCTCGACGATGTGCTCGGTGAGTTGGGTCAGCTCGTAGAAGCGGTCCTGCTCGTCATACATATTATAGTCGGCCGGGTAGCGCGGCAGGCTGCTGCCCTTCAGCAAGCTTTCGAAATGCCCGTAGAAATGCGTGACCGTGCCGAGGCCCATCTGGCCGGCGGTGCGCGCATTGACCTCGGCGACGCCCGATTGGCCGAGGTGGGCGACGGTCCCGAGGCCAAGCTTGTTGGCCTCGTCGATAGCCGCGGCGGTCGCTTCCTTCGGCTCGCTGTTGAACAGCTTCATGCCGTCATAGCCGGACTTCTTCGCCCAACGGACCCAGGCGCGGGCGCGGTCCGGCGTGTCGACATCGCCGCCGCTCCAGACGTCGCCCAGCGCGGCATAAGCGAACAGGCGCGGAGCGACGATGGTGTTGGCGGCACTTCGCGCCTTGTCCGAAAGCGACTGGTCGCCGGAGCCAAAATAGAGGCCGACGCCGCGAACCGTCGTGATGCCGTGCGCTAACCACAGCTTGTAGCCGTAGGTGGCATTTGGCGCCTTGTCCGGATCGCCATTGTGCCCATGATTGTCGACGAATCCGGGCATGACATACATGCCGGTGGCGTCGATTTCCTGGTCGGCGTCGCGCGGCCCGCGCCCGCCTTGGAGCGGAAGGCCCGGAGTGCCTACGCCGGCAACAGAGGTGATGCGATTGCCTTCGATAACGATGTCGACGGGCCCTCGCGGCGGAGCGCCGGTGCCGTCGATCAGTGTCGCGCCGCGGATGACCAGCTTGCGGTAAGGCCCGGCGCCTTCGTCGGAGCGGCGGTCGGGCACCCTCTCCATCTGCCGTTGCTGGGCAGGAGCCGGCGAAGCGATCGGGGCGGCAATCAGCGCAGCGGCGCACAGAAGAATGGCGCGCATGCTCAGCGGCCCCGGATGAAGTTGCGGACGTCGGCCGTCAGCTTGTGCCGGTCCTCGTCGCGGACGTACATCATGTGGCCGGAATGATAGTAGGTATACCCGATCCGGTCCTGCGGGATGCCGCTCCGGCTGAGCGCATATTCCGCCGCGAAGAAGGGCGTCGCGAAGTCGTAATAGCCCTGCGCGACCAGCACGCGCAGCCCGCTGTTCTCGCGAAGCGCGGTGCCGATATACGGCGCCACGTTGAGATAGGCGTTGGCGTCGCGGCCTCCAATCCTCCAGTCCCAGTCGGCGCCCAGCCGGCCGATCGATTGATACTCGCGGTCGGTCTTGAAGCCCAGGGGACCGCGCGACCAGCTGTTGATCGCCGCCGTATATCCCGCGTCGATGCCGTAGAAGCTCGGATCGTTGTCGGGGCTCTCGCCGGCATTGTCGTAATCCTTGCCGGTATAGCGTGCGTCGAGCCGGCCGATGGTCAGCCCGCGGTCGCGAAGCAACTGCTTGTAGAAGCGGTCGGGCGTCACCCTGAGATCGGCCTGGTCGAGATAGTTCTCGCTGAGCCCGGTGAAGCGCGCCAGTTGGCGGCGCACTGTGGCCCGCTCTTCCGCGCTGGCCTTCTGCCCCTTCAGAAGAAATGCGGCATAGGGGCCAAGCGCCCAGGCCCTCGCCTCGTCGACCAATTGCTCGACCGAACCGGCCTCCGCCTTGCCGTGAAAATGCGCCGCGGCAGCCATGGATGGCAGGTTGGTGATGTAGCCAAGCTCATTGCCCGCCGTGTCGGAACCGGCGGCAAAATCGAGCACCGTCGAAATAAGGATGATGCCGTTTAGCGCGACGTCGTTGTAGGTCGCGTTCATCAGCTGGTTGGCGACGGCCGCACTTCGCGTCGTGCCATAGCTCTCGCCGCCGAGGAACTTGGGGCTGTTCCAGCGGCCATTGTCGCCGAGCCAGCGGCGGATGACCTCAGCGACCAGCTTGGCATCCTGCGTCACCCCGTAATAATCCTTGGGGTCGGCCTTGCCGATCAGATGCGAGAAGCCGGTCCCAGGCGGATCGATGAAGACGATGTCGGTGACGTCGAGGAGCGAATCCGGATTGTCGACGATCGGATAGGGCGGCGCGCCGTCGTCGCGGGCATCGGAGGGGATGGCTACCCGCTTCGGGCCGAAGGCGCCCATCTGCAGCCAAACCGATCCGGAACCCGGCCCGCCGTTAAACAGGAAGGTCACCGGCCGGTTCGCGTCGCGCGGCTCACGAACATAGGCCGTGGTGACAACCGCCACTTCTGCCACGCCGTCCTTGTTCTTGATGATCGTCTCGCCGATCGTCGCGGAATAGCGCATCCGCTGCCCGCCAAAGTTGCCCGAATGTGTCGTGCGAACGACTTGCGGAACGACCTCCTCCGGCTTCTCGGTCTTCTCCGCCTTGGGCTTATCGGCTGGTTTGTCCTGGGCGGCGGCCACCGCCGGAAAGCTCAGGGAGGTCGCGGCCAGGGCAAGCAGGATCGAACGGTTCATCTAACGCCCCCGAAGAGTGAATTCCGGAGGAACGCTAGGCCGCGGCCCGCTGAGCCGCAAGCTGCCGCGGTCGAGACTGATGGTTCGTTCGTCGAAGCCTTAAAGCGAGGCGATTCGGCTGGATCCGCCGAACATCTGCGGCATCGCCAATGCGTCGAAGCCGTAGGGATCGGGCCGGAAGATGACTCCGCCCTCACCGCCGGGCGCGACGGTCAGATAGGTCATGAAGACCGGCACCGGCCTTGGCAGCTCGATCCTCTGCTCGCGGGCGGAATCCACGCGTGGCATCCGGCCGAACACCCAGGTCGCGAAGCGACGGTAGTCCTCCAAGCGGACACAACCGTTGCTGATCCAGCGGTCGCCGGCGAACTTTTCCTTCGTCGGCGTGTCGTGCAAATAGATGCCGTAATCGTTGGGCATCTCGAACTTCATCTCGCCCATCGAATTCCACGGTCCGGGAAGCTGGCGGACGAGCACGTTCGGCTTCTGCTTTCCGGAGGCAATTGCCGCCCAGTTTACCGTCTTCGGATCGATGACCCGGGCGTTGCCGGTCCAGTCGGACAACACCTCGTAATGGAAGTCGTCGAAATAAGAGAGGCCTTGTTCCTTGACCTTCTTCGCGGTCAGGGTCCGCACCAGTTCTGGCGGAACGTGCCAATAGGGATTGGCCTTGGCGTTCTCCATCAACACCGCCATTATCGGGGTCTTCGTCTTGGCTGAACCGACGATCACCCGCATCTTGTCGGCCATCCGGTCGCGGTCGACCAAATAGGTCTCCGCGGCGCCAGAATCGACGACCACGTAGCGGTCGAAGACGCGGGTCTGCGGCAGCCGGTACGCGCGCTCCATGTTGATCGCGATACGCCGCGAATAATGGGCTGAGCCGAGGTTCAACGATGACAAAGTCGCCTTCCCGGCAATCCCGTCCGCTGGGCCAAGCCCATGAACTCGTTGATAGGCGGAAACCCGCTGGAACAGCATCTCGTCATAGCCGCCGCTTGGCGAGAGACCGAGCCGTTGGCGGAGCAGCGAAACGCGCTTGCCCGTCGAGCCGCGCTTGAGCGCCGCGCCGGCCGGGATCTTGACCTGCGGAAGTTGCCCCCACGTCGCCTGGTAACGCTCAAGTCCGTCGGCGAGTTGAAGGAACATCGGGTTCGGGGCCGACCGTCCGGAGTCAGGCCGGAAAATGCGCGCAAGCCAGTTCTGCGGGCGCTGGTGGCGGCGAGCGACATTGCTGAGGTCCGGGTCGACATAGACGAAGTCGATGCCTTGGCGGACGTTGCGCGGAACCGCGATCGGTTCGTCGCCGCGCGGCTGCGCGGGCAGCGGGGTCGTTAACGTCAGTGCCGCCAGGGCCAGAATAAGCTTGCTCGTTTTGCGCATGAAAATTGCGCCGCTTCCACGGCGCTCCCAAATTGCTCTCGAATGTCCAACTCATTGGCTACCCGAGAGTTGCGCTGCCCTGAATGGAAACGCAGCCTGACGACCGTTTCGCTCATCTTGCCGATAGTGACATTCGTATCGAACCGTCAGCGCGGCTTTACGAACTTCATCATGAATCGATCGGTTTTCCCGCGGATCGACGGGTCGAATACCAGCTTACTGTGGTCGTCCGCAGGATTGGCGAGGAGGTTGCTGGTGCCTGCGAGCCGGAATCCGGCACGCTCGAAATCGGCGCGCACGACCCCTGGATCGATGCGGTGGAGCTTGTCGACGGTGGAGCGGGTGTCGCCGGGGGCGCCGACATGGTCGATCACGCCCACGACTCCGCCCGGTTTCATCGCGGAATAAAGCGCACGCACGTAGGCATCGGGGTCGGTCCGCGGAATCTTGTACTGCTCCGACTGCCAGTACAAATCGTGGTAGGACATGTTGATCAACGCCGCGTCGAACCTGTTCGCGGGCGGCGCGAAGGCCTCGAAGGGATAGCGGACCAGGCTGACGAGCGGCGTGCGTGAGGCAATTCCGGCCCAAAGCGCGGCGCCCTTTTCGTCATTATAAAACTGGTTGGGCTCGTACGCCGTCACCGTGCCTTTGGGCCCGACGACATGGGCCATGATTTCCGCCCAATAGCCGGTGCCGCTGATGAGGTCGGCGACGTGCATCCCCGGTTTGATACCGAGCCAGTCGAGCACCTCGGCCGGCTTGCGGCTGGCATCCAGTTCCTTGGCTTCCGCGGGCCGGTCGGCCGCCGCGACGGCCGTGGCAACGATCCGGGAGGGCTCCTTCGCGACTACGGGTGACGCCAGGACAATCGACGCAAGGGCGAGAACGGGAACGAGCTTCATCGTGGACCTCGAATGCCGAAATGGAATGCGGTGGATCATGCGTCCCGCCGCGCAGGCTGGCAACGTTTCGCTCCCGCATCGGTCGAAGCACCGCGTGCGTTGATCGAACGTCAGCGAGCACGAACTCCGCTTTAGCGCTTTCCACCCCAGCGGCGCTGAGTCTTGCCGAATCCGGTGCGCCGAGTGCCCGGCTTGCCCTGTGTCGCCTGGCCCATCGGGCGCGGCGCGGCGCGGTCATCGTGTGGAATCCCCAGGTCGTCTTCCTCGAGCCTTCGGATCTCGTCGCGGATTCGGGCTGCTTCCTCGAACTCCAGGTCGGCGGCGGCTTTGCGCATCCGCTGCTCGAGTTCGCCGATATAAGCCTTGAGGTTGTGTCCGACGAGATGTGGCCGCTCCTCGTCGCCGGTATCGACGACAACTCCGTCGCGGGTCGAAACATGGGCGATGATGTCGCTGATCTGGCGCTTGATGCTCTCCGGCGTGATGCCGTGTTCCTTGTTATAGGCTTCCTGCTTTTCGCGGCGCCGCGACGTTTCGTTGAGGGCGCGCTCCATCGAGCCAGTCACCGTGTCGGCATAGAGGATGACGCGTCCGTCGATGTTGCGAGCGGCCCGGCCGATGGTCTGGATCAGCGAAGTCTCGCTTCGCAGGAAGCCTTCCTTGTCGGCGTCGAGGATGGCGACCAGCCCGCATTCCGGAATGTCGAGGCCTTCGCGAAGCAGGTTGATCCCGACGAGCACGTCATAGACCCCGAGCCTCAAGTCGCGGATCAGCTCGATGCGCTCGAGCGTCTCCACGTCGCTGTGCATGTAGCGGACCTTGAGGCCCGCCTCGTGGAGATATTCGGTCAGATCCTCCGCCATCCGCTTGGTCAGCGTCGTCACCAATGTCCGATAGCCTTTGGCAGCGGTCTGTTTGGCCTCGTTGACGAGGTCGTCGACCTGGTCCTCGACCGGCTTGATCTCAACCGGGGGGTCGATGAGGCCCGTCGGGCGGATGACCTGCTCGCTGAATACGCCGCCGGTCTCGTTCATTTCCCACGGCCCAGGCGTCGCGCTGACAAACACCGATTGCGGGCGCATCGCGTCCCATTCGTTGAACCGGAGCGGCCGGTTGTCGATGCAGCTCGGCAGGCGGAAGCCGTATTCGGCCAGCGTGATCTTCCGCCGGTGGTCGCCCTTGGCCATCGCGCCGATCTGTGGAACGGTCTGATGACTTTCGTCGACGAACAGAAGCGCGTTGTCGGGCAGATATTCGAACAGGGTCGGCGGTGGTTCGCCGGGCAGCCGCCCGGTCAGGAATCGGCTGTAATTTTCGATTCCCGCGCAGCTTCCCGTTGCGGCGATCATCTCCAGGTCGAAGTTGGTGCGCTGCTCGATCCGTTGGGCCTCCAGCAGCCGGCCTTCGGCGACCAGCTCCTTCAACCTCTCGGCTAGCTCGTGACGAATCGCCTCCATCGCCTGCTTCAGCGTCGGACCCGGCGTCACATAGTGGCTGTTCGCATAGACCCGGACCTGGTCGAGGCTGGCGGTCTTCTTTCCAGTCAACGGGTCGAATTCCGTGATGTCCTCGATCTCGTCACCGAAAAAGCTGATCCGCCAGGCGCTGTCCTCATAGTGCGAAGGGAAGATTTCCAGGCTGTCGCCGCGTACGCGAAAGTTGCCCCGCGCGAACGCCGCGTCGTTGCGCTTGTACTGAAGCGCGACGAGCTTGCGGATGATTTCCGACTGGTCGACCGACTGACCCTTTTTCAGGTCGAAGATCATCGCCGAATATGTCTCGACCGAACCGATGCCGTAGAGGCAGGAGACCGAAGCGACGATGATCACGTCGTCACGTTCCAGCAGCGCGCGCGTCGCCGAGTGGCGCATCCGGTCGATCGCCTCGTTCACCGAGCTTTCCTTCTCGATGTAGGTGTCGGTGCGCGGCACGTAGGCTTCAGGCTGGTAATAGTCGTAGTAGCTGACGAAATACTCGACCGCATTCTCCGGGAAGAAGCTCTTGAATTCCCCATAGAGCTGCGCGGCGAGGATCTTGTTCGGCGCCAGCACCAGCGCCGGGCGCTGCGTCGCCTGGATGACTTGCGCCATGGTGTAGGTCTTGCCGCTGCCGGTCACTCCGAGCAGGACCTGGCTGACTTCGCCGTTGTCCTTGATGCCTTCGACCAGCTCCTTGATCGCGGTCGGCTGGTCGCCGGCCGGCTCATACTCGCTGGTTAGCTTGAATTTCCTGCCGCCTTCCGCCTTTTCGGGCCGCGCCGGGCGGTGCGGGACGAAGGTATCGCCGGTGTCCGGCTCGGCAAGGGAAGTACGGATCTGGATCGCCATTACCGCGAATATGGGGACTTGGAGGAGGCGGCGCAACGCAAGGTCAGGCCGGGTCGCGAACATCCCGGGTCAGCGGCACGAAGCGGACGGGGATGACGGTCTCGTCGCGAACCCGGCCCTTCGAATCCTTGGTGATCAGCATCAGTTGCTGAATGTTTCGGCTCGATCCGACCGGGATCACCATTCGCCCGCGCGGTTTCAATTGCTCGATCAGTTGCATGGGCACGTGATCGGCGCCGGCGGTGACGATAATTGCGTCGAACGGCGCATGGTCGGGCCAGCCCGCATAGCCATCGCCGTGACGAACCGTAACGTTGCGATAGCCGAGTTGCTGGAGCCGCTGTGCGGACTGCCGCGCCAGCGAGCCGACGATTTCGATCGTGTAGACCTTGCGGACAAGGCCGGAAAGGATCGCCGCCTGGTAGCCGGACCCGGTTCCGACCTCGAGCACCACGTCTTCGGGCTCCGGCCGCAAGAGGTGCGTCATCAGCGCGACCAGTGACGGCTGCGATATCGTCTGGTCCTGGCCGATGGGAAGCGGGTAGTTGCGATAGGCTTCCCCGCGCTGCGCGGGAGGCACGAACAGGTGCCGCGGAACGGTTCCCATCTGCCGCATGATCGCAGGGTTGGCGCGCTCGCGGATCGGAACGCCATAATCGCCGATCTCGACGGCGAGCCTCTTGCGCGCCTTCGCGTAATGTTCATCGCTCGCCCCGACCGGGGAGCAGCCGAACGGGGAGCAGCCGAAGCCAACGATTGCCGCTGCGAGCAAGGCCTTGAGCGTTTTCATGCGGACCGCTCCACCGCCGCCGGCTCTCGGCCGGCGACCACGGCGATCAACGCGCCGAAAAGCAACACCGTTCCTCCCACCCAAGCACCCGCGCCCGTGTAGGCGAGGCTCGAATAAAGTAGATACAGGCTCGTCAGGCAGAAGATTGCCGGCAACACCGGGAAGAGCGGGACCCGGAACGGTCGCTCGGCATTCGGCTCTTTGCGTCTCAGGACGAACAGCGACAGGCCGACCCCGAAAAAGAATAGCCAGAAGGCCGGTGCGGTAAATTCCACCGCAAGCTGGAAGCCGTCCCGCGCAAACGCGCCGACGCCCACCAGCAGCAACGCGGCTCCGCCCTGGAACAGGAAAGCATTGCCGGGAGTCTCGCCGCGCGACCGCCACTGGCCCAGGAAGCGGAACGCCGGAAAGTCTGCACCCAATGCGTAGGCCGAGCGCGCCCCGGTGAACGCCGTCGCATTGGCGGACGTGAGTGCCGCGACCGCGACCGCGATGCTGATTAGCGTAGCTCCGCCGCTGCCCCATGCGCGGCGCATCACCTCGGCCGCGACCACATTGGATTCGGCCATTCCCCCGAGCCCCAGCGCGCGTAGGTAGGCGAGGTTCGCGAGGACATAGAGGATGGTCAGGAGAACAAGGCACCCGACCAGCATCGGCATCATCAGTCGCCGGTTGTTGCGCAACTCGGCGGACAGATAGGCCGCCTCATTCCACCCGCCGTAGGTCAGCAGGACGAAGAC
>Ga0247828_10000512_pt1 | contig 13080 bp, 11 predicted proteins | sample 12C_Control_Day3_FD_192425 | JGI IMG/M metagenome (GOLD analysis project Ga0247828, IMG submission 192425) | Soil microbial communities from agricultural site in Penn Yan, New York, United States - 12C_Control_Day3 | ecosystem: Environmental > Terrestrial > Soil > Agricultural land | place... | reverse complement strand
GACCAGGTCCCAGTTGCCGTCCTCGGTGTAGAACTTCACCGCGAAGCCCCGCACGTCGCGCACGGTGTCGGCCGAGCCGCGCTCGCCGGCCACGGTGGAGAAGCGCACGAACACCGGGGTGCGCTTGCCGGCGTCGGAGAACGGCGCGGCGCGGGTGAACTCGGTGAGCGGCTCGTAGCACTCGAAGTAGCCGTGCGCCGCCGAGCCGCGCGCATGCACCACGCGCTCCGGGATGCGCTCGTGGTCGAAGTGCGTGATCTTCTCGCGCAGGATGAAGTCCTCGAGCACGGTCGGGCCGCGCAGCCCGGCCTTCAGCGAGTTCTGGTTGTCGCCGATCCGCACGCCCTGATTGGTGGTGAGCGGCTGGCCGCCCGAGTCGACGCGCACGCGGTCGAGCGAGTCGTTGGTCGCGTTGAAGCCCGTGCGCGCCATGCCGTCGCCGAGCTTGGCCGACTCGTTGTCCTCGCTCAGCGTGCTGGCGGTGTCGGCCTCGTCTTTCGGCTGCACCGGCGTGCCCGCCTGCGGCGCGTGGCCGCCCTTCAGGCCGTGCTCGCCGTCCTTCAGCGCGTTGTGCGGCATCGCCGCGGCCAGCGCCTGGGTGCCGGCGTAGCGCCCGGCGGCGCGCTGCGCGGCTTCCGGCAGCTCGTGCAGGCGCTCCGCGTCGAGCGCGGGCATCGACGGCGACGGGCCGGACATCGTGCTCATCGCCGAGCCGAGGCCTTCGAGTGGCGATGGCGAGGCCGCGGCGGACGAGGAGCGCGCGGCGGGGGTCTTGCGGGGAGTCTTGCGAGTGGCCATGGGGAGTTCCGGTTCGGGTCGGGGACGCGGACGCGGGCTGGGTCCGTAGCGGCACCCGTCGGCAAGCCCCGTTCCCGGCACCCCTCGAGCGGGGGGATAGGCATGCGGTCGCACAGGCTCGTCGCTTGCCATGACAGGTCGAGGCGCCGCGAACGGTTCGATCGGCGCCCAAGTCAAGCAAGGAGAATCGAATGACCAGAACCCTTCAGGCCACTGCCCTCAGCCTCGCCCTCCTCGGCCTCGGCGCCGGCCTCGGCGGCTGCGCCGTCACCGACCATCAGAGCAGCGTGGGCCAGTACGTCGACGACACCACGATCACGAGCCGCGTGAAGACGCGCTTCGCCAAGGACGAGCATGTCAGCGCCTCGCGCATCCAGATCGAGACGCTCAACGGCACGGTGCAGCTGGCCGGCTTCGTGCCGACGCAGGATGAGAAGGACCGCGCCGGCGCGATCGCGCGCGAGGTTCCCGATGTGAAGGACGTGCGCAACAACATCCTCGTCCGCCCGCCGACCCAGTGAGCCTGCTTGCGGCGGCACACGCCGCGCGTCGCCACGCCTCAGGCGGCGTCGGCGTGCGCCAGCAGGCGGCAGAGCAGCGCCATCAGGTCGTCGACATCGACCGGCTTGACCAGGTGCGCCGCATAGCCGGCCTGCAGGCTGCGTTCGCGGTCGTCCGGCATGCCGTAGCCGGACATCGCGACCGCGACCGGCGCGCGCGGCCCGAAGCGGCGTTGCGCCTCGCGCAGCTGTGCCAGCAGGCTGAGGCCGCAGCCGTCGGGCAGGCCGACGTCGCCCAGCACGACGTCGAAGGCCCGCTCGCCGGCACGCGCACGCGCCTGCGCCGCCGAACGGGCGATGCTGACCTGCCAGCCGTTGAGCTCCAGCACCATGGCGATCATCTCGGCGCTGTCGACGTGGTCCTCGACCAGCAGGATGCGGCGCCCTGCGCCCGCGGCCGGGCTCATGGCGCGCTCCGTTGAGTGGACCCGCCCTGCACGGCGCGGCCCGCACGCACCGCGGGCCAAGGACATACCGGCCGCACCGACGGCGCAGCTCGTGCTGCATGGAGCGAACGCGTCGCCATGCTTCCCCCTCGCATATGCGGGCCGGCGCCGCACGGATGCCGACCCCTTGTCTGATGGCATTGTAGGAACGGGGGACCCGCAAATCGACGGCGCTTTGCCCGCATCCGGCCCACGTTTTCCCCTCGATACATTCCCGGATCGGCCGCACGGCCCGGGTCCCCACGCTGGTGCGGTGACGCCGGAGACCGCCAGATGACTCCCGAAGCTCCTTTCCCGCCCTGGCATGCCGGCTGGGTCGGCCGTGGCCTGCTGGCCGTGGCCGTCGTGTTCCTGCTCAAGGAGGCCCAGCCGCTGCTGCTGCCCGTCGCCTCCGCCGTGGTGCTGACCTTCGTGCTGTCGCCGAGCGTGCGCTGGCTGCGCCGGCGCGGGCTGCCCGAGTACGGCGGCGCGCTGCTGCTGGTGGTCACGCTGGTCGGCGGCAGCCTGCTGGTCGGCAGCGCGCTGGTGCAGCCGGCGTCGCAGTGGTGGGATCGCGCGCCGAGCGCCATCGACCGGCTGCTCGAGCGCTTCGACCAGCTGCGCAAGACGATTCCCCTGCTCGCGCCGCCGCCGCCGCAACCGGCCTCCGAGCCGGCGGCGGCGGCGTCGGCCGCGCGCGCCAAGCCGCGCCCGAAGGGCATCGACATCCACGTGGCCGAACCGCCGCCGCCGCCGCGCGACCCGCTGAAGGAGCGCATCGCCTCGGAAAGCCTGGCGCTCACCGGCGCGGTGCTCGGCCGCGCGGTCTCGTTCGGCCTGTCGCTGGCGGCCACCGTGATCCTGCTGTACTTCCTGCTCGCCTCGGAGCACTGGATGGTGGTGCGCACGGTGGAGGCGATCCCGAAGCGGCGCGACCGCGCCATCGTGCTGTGCGCGGTGCGCGCGGCGCAGCGCCAGATTGCGGTCTACATCGGCGCGGTGGCGGTCATCAACCTCGTCGTGGCGGCCTTGACCGCGCTCGCCATGATGTGGATCGGGCTGCCGAACCCGGTGCTATGGGGCACGGTGGCCGGCGTGCTGAACTTCATTCCCTACCTGGGTCCGGCGATGATCTTCTGCCTGCTGCTGCTGGCCGGCCTGATCAGCTTCGGCGCCGACCTCATGCTGGCGCCGGCGCTCGCCTTCCTGCTGATCCACGCGATCGAGTCGAATCTCGTCAGCCCGTGGTTCGTCGGCCGGCGCCTCTCGCTGAGCCCGCTGTCGGTGTTCCTCTCGGTGATGTTCTGGGGCTGGCTGTGGGGCATCGCGGGCGCGCTGATCGCGGTGCCGCTGCTGGTCGGGCTGCGCAGCGTCTGCAAGCGCAACCGCCGGCTGCGGCTGATCGCCGTCTACCTGGAGGGCGACACCGTGCGCGACACACCCAGCCTGCGCTCGCTGGTCCGCATCCGCCGCCGCACGGCCGGCGGCGTGGTGCCGCCGCAGTGAGCGTCCCGGCTCACGCGATGCCGCGCGTCTCCGCCAGCGCGGCGGTGATGGTGGCGATGAACTCCGGCGGCGAGATCGGCTTGGTCTCGACGCGCGAGTAGCCGGCCTGCAGCGCCTCCTCGCGCTGGCTGTCGCCGGCGTAGGCGGTCAGCGCGATCGCCTTCAGCGGGACGGGGCGGCGCTGCAGCCGGCGCATGAACTCGAGCCCGTCCATGCCGGGCAGGCCGAGGTCGCTGATGACGAGATCGAAGCTGCTGTGCTCGGCCGCCGCGAGCGCCTGCTCGGCGTTGTCGAAGGCCCGCACGATGGCGCCGTGGCGGCGCAGCAGCACGCTCATCAGCTCGAGCGAGTCGACCTGGTCCTCCAGCACCAGGATGCGACGCCAGGTGAGCGGCGCCTCCTCCTCGGCGGCCGGAGCCGCGCCGGGGCGCTCCTGCCGCGCGCCGGCGTGGAGCTCGAACGCCGGCAGCAGCACGCGCACCGTCGTGCCCTGGCCCGGCCCGGCGCTGCGCAGCGACAAGCGCCCGCCATGCGCCTCCACCAGGCCCTTCACGATCGCCAGGCCGAGCCCGAGCCCGCTCTGGCGTGCGGTGCCCGGCAGGGCCGGGTGCTGGTAGCGCTCGAACACGTGCGGCAGCATCTCCGCCGAGACGCCTTCGCCGCTGTCGGCCACCTCCACCATGACCCTGCCGTCGAGCCGCTCGAGGCTCACCCGGATCTCGCCGTTGAGCGGCGTGAACTTCACGGCGTTGTGGAGCAGGTTTCCGAACACCTGCTGCAGCCGCCCGGCGTCGCCGTTGCAGCCGATGTCGCGCGCGATACCCTGCGCCTGCAGGCGGATCCACTTGGCCTGCGCCGCCGGGCGTGCAGCCTCCACCGCGGCGAGCAGCACGCCGCCGACCTCGAGCGGCACGCGTTCGAGCTTGAGCCGCCCGGTGACGATGCGGTTCATGTCGAGCAGCTCGTCGATCAGCGCCGCCTGCGAGCGCGCGTTGCGGCCGATCGCCTCGGCGGCGCGCTGCTGCAGCGCCGGGTCGCCCTCGGTGTGCGACAGCAGGTGGGCCCAGCCGCTGATCGCGTTGAGCGGCGTGCGCAGCTCGTGGCTCAGGTGCGCGAGGAAGTCGTCCTTCAGGCGTGCGGCGCGCTGCAGCGCCGCGCGCGCGGAGCGCTCGGCGTCGAGCCCGCGGGTCTGGGAGGTGACGTCGACGGTGCTCACCGCGAGCCTGTCGCCGAGGCGCACGGAGAGGCAGCGGTAGCAGCCGGTAGCCCCGCCCTCCTCGCGCCGGAACTCGGCGCGCCGCGCGCCGGGGGCCGCCATCGTCTCGCGCCAATGCTCGAAGCGCGCGCGCTGGAAGGCGTCTTGCGCCTCGCGGCCGTCGCGCGCCAGCAGCCGGCGGCCGACCAGTTCGGCGGCCGGCCGGCCGCACAGCGTGCCCGCGGCCGGGTTGGCGTACTCCCAGACGAAGTCGATGATCTCGCCGTCGTCGGGCCGCTCCGGGTCCGCGCCGCCGGCGCGCACCGGCCGCAGCAGCTCGAAGGGGTCGAGCGACTGGTCCTGGGCGGCGCGGAACAGCGCCTGCTCCTCGATCCGGCGCGCGCGTTCCGCGCTCAGCTCGGTCACGTCGCTGCACGCGCCCCGCACGCCGACCGGCGCCGCGCGGCCCGGCGCGCGCAGCGGCACGATCACGTGCTCCAGCATGCGCGTGCCGCCCGGGCCGGTCAGCAGGAAGTCGCGCCGCAGCGGCGTTCCCCCCTGCAGCATCCCCAGCCAGGCCGCGCGCAGCCGCTCGGCCTGCGCCGGGGGGAACAGGTCCTCGGCGCGGCGGCCGATGAGGTCGGCGGTCCGGAAGCCGAGCGGCGGGTTCTGCACCCAGGCGAAGCGCAGCTCGGCGTCCAGCTCGAACAGCGTGAGGCCGGTCGCTTCCAGCGCCGCGCTCAGCCGCGCCTCGGACCGCGCACGCGACTGCAGCAGCCCGGCGCGCCGCTGCAGCCGGGCGCGGGCGTCGTGCAGCGACTGGCACAGCGCGGCGATCAGCAGGCCGAAGGGCAGGTAGAGCGCGACGGTGACCAGTGTCGGTGCATCCCAGGCCGCGCCGGCGAGCCGCGGCGTGAGCACCGCGAGCGCCAGCGAGACCGCCGCGCCGGGCAGGAAGCCGCCGTACCAGGCGGCGACGACGATGGCCGGGTAGGCCAGCACGAACAGCGACTGCGAGCCCAGGACCGGCGCGAGCGCCGGGCGCAGCAGCAGCGCGGCGCCGCAGGCCGCCAGCGCCACCAGCGCGGCCCGCCAGGCCGGCACCTCGGCGCGCAGCCGGGGCGGCCGGACCGCGCTCTCGTCGGGACGGTCTTCGGGCGGTCGCGGCGCTTCCTCAGCCATCGTCGGTGCGGGCCGCGGGATGCCGGAACGCGCGGCGCGCCCCACGGTGAGGACGGGGCCGCGCTCGAGACCTGCGTGACGAAGTGGAAACGGCCATGCCATGTCGGCGGCGTGGCGGATCCGGGGGACGCACCCTCGTGTCCCATGCCTCGACGCCGGTGTCAGGGAGCAGCAACTGGCATGCCCTGAACGAAGTTTTCCCTAGGAAAGCAGACTTGCGGGCATATCGATTGCTCTTCAAGCTCCCTTCCTTCCGCACCCCCCGCCATGGGCCTCCACCCCGCGTTCACCGAAGCGCCCGCCGCCCCACGCGCGACGCCGGGAGCGCCGCGGTGAACCCGGCGCCAATGGGCGCGGCGGGCGGTCCGGCGGCGGCGCCGTCCGGCAAGGCCGCCGTGTCCGTCGGCGGTGCATCGCGCACCGGTCCCCGGCATGCGACGCCGCCCGAGCCCCACGAGGTGCTGGCGCGCGCGTTGACGCGCAGCCTGGGCCAGCCACTCGCCAGTGGCAACAGCGTGCTGCCGCTGTTCGAAGGCGCGGCCGCCGACGCCGCCGTGCTGGCCGCGCTCGAGGAGGCGCGCGACCACGTGAACCTCGCCGGCCGGCTGCTGGGGGCCGCACCGGAGGCGCTCGGACGGCTGGTGGCGCGGCTCGCGGCCTGCGCCAAGGCCGGCGTGCGCGTCAACCTGCTGCTCGACGGCTGGGACGAGCGTGCCCCCTGGCCCTCGGCACTGGAGCCGCTGCGCCGGCCCGGCATCACGCTGTGCGGCGACGACGGCCCGGCGCGCCGGCTCGGCATTGCGCTCGGCGGGGCCGAGCGGCAGCCGCTGCTGGTGGTCGACGGGCGCCTGGCCTTCGTGGACCACGTGGCGACGCCCGCGGCCGTTCCCGCCGGCCCGTGGCAGGTCGCGGCGCTGCGTGTCGAGGGGCCGCTGATCGCACAGCTGCAGAGCGTGTTCGTCGAGCGTTGGCGCCGCGTGGCCGAGCGGCCGATGCAGCCGGGGCGTCACTTTCCGCCGCTCACGCCGGTCGGCACGCAGCGCGTCGGCCTGGCAGCCTGCGAGACCGGGCGAGGCCCGGCGCCGCTGCGCCAGGCCCTGCACAGCGCGCTCGGCGTGGCGCGACAACGCATCGTGCTGGCGGCGCGCCACGGCGACCCGGGCCGCGAGTTGCTGGCGGCGCTGGCCGCGGCGGCCGAGCGCGGCGTGGCCGTGCGGCTGCTGCGCGCCGCGGACGCGGGGCGGCGCCCGGCGGGCCTGCCGGCCTCGGTCGCCGTGCACGAGCGCTCCGCGGGCCTCGGCGCGGCGCCGTCCAACCTGTGCGTGGTCGACGGGGTCTGGTGCGCGCTCGGCGGCACGCGGCTCGACGGCCGCGGCTGGCTGCACGAGGCCGCGGCCGGTCTGGTGGTGCTGGACGCCGGCTTCGGCGCGCAGTTGGAGGCCTTGTTCGACGCGGAGGCGGCACGCGGCGCCGACGCGCCGGCGCGCCCGGGCGGCGGCGGTGCCTGGATCGGCCAGCGCTTCGTCGTCCCGCTGTGAGCCGCGCCGCGCCTCACGCGGTGGCCGCGCTGCCGACGTAGCTGCGCTTCGCCCCCAGCCCGAGCTCGTGGCGGAACCAGCCGATGGTTTCGGACAGGCCGTCCTCCAGCGCCACCGACGGCTGCCAGGAGAGCTGCCGGCGCGCCAGCGCGATGTCGGGGCGGCGCCGGTGCGCGTCGTCGGCCGGCGTCGGATGGCGCAGCAGTGCGGCGCGGCTGCCGGTCAGCCGCAGCACCGTCTCGGCCAGCTCGAGCACGCTGTGCTCCTCGGGATGGCCGAGGTTCACCGGGCCTTCGAGCGGCGAGTCCATCAGCTTGACCAGGCCGGACACCATGTCGTCGACGTAGCAGAAGCTGCGCGTCTGCTGGCCGCTGCCGTGGATGGTCAGCGGCTCGCCGCGCAGCGCCTGGACGATGAAGTTGCTGACCGCGCGGCCATCGCCGGGCCGCAGCCTCGGTCCGTAGGTGTTGAAGATGCGCGCCACGCCCAGCGAGACGTTGCGCTGGCGCTGGTAGGCGAAGCACAGCGTCTCGGCGCAGCGCTGGCCCTCGGCTCGGCAGGCGCGCGGGCCGATCGGGTTGACGTTGCCGAAGTAGTCCTCCGTTTGGGGATGCTGCTGCGGGTCGCCGTAGACCTCGCCGGTCGAGGCCTGGAGCAGGCGGGCCCCGGTGCGCTGGCAGAGCTCGAGCAGCCGCCAGGTGCCGATCACGCCGCTCAGCACGGTGCGCATCGGGTCGCGCCGGTAATAGGCGGGGCTGGCCGGGCAGGCGAGGTTGAACACGCGCCGTGCGGCGGTGATGGCGGCCGGCAGGACGTCGGACACGTCGCCCACCAGCAGACGGAAGCGGGCATGGCCCTGCAGGTGCTGCAGATTGCTGCGCGCCCCGGTGGAGAAGTCGTCGAAGGCCAGCACGCAGTGGCCGCGCTCCAGCAGGCGGTCGCACAGGTGACTGCCGAGGAAGCCGGCGCCACCGGGGACGAGAACGAAGGGGCCGAAGGGAAAGTCCATGCGCAGGCGCCGCGGATCGCGGTCGCTCCACGCCGTGCGGCAATCCGCATGCCGGAAAGGGCGACCCCCGCGATCACGCGCGCGTCATGCGGCGCAGGCATAAGCGTTGCTCATCGCCACAACGCGGAACCGTCGTTCCGATCGGCCGACCCTTCCATGCCCTCGCTGCGGATCGCCTTCGTCACCGAAACCTATCCCCCGGAAGTCAACGGCGTCGCGCTGACCGTCGCGCGGGCGGTCGACTTCCTGCGCGCGCGGGGCCACGCCGTCGAGTTGCTGCGCCCGCGCCAGCCGCACGAGGCGCCGCGCGCGGACGCCGAGGAGTGGCGCAGCGCCGGCCTGCCGATCCCGATGTACCCCGACCTGCGCTTCGGCCTGGCGCTCGCCTCGACGCTGCGCGCGCGCTTCGAGCGCAGCCGGCCGCAGGTCGTGCACGTGGTCACCCAGGGCCCGCTGGGGCGTGCCGCACTGAAGGCGGCGCGCCAGCTCGGCCTGCCGGTGACCAGCGACTTCCGCACCAACTTCCATTGGTACAGCCGCTACTACCGGCTCGGCTGCTTCGAGCCGCTGGTCGGCCGCTACCTGCGCGCCTTCCACGCCGGCGCCGACTGCACCTTCGTGCCGACGCGCGCGCTGGCCGCCACGCTCGGGCGCCAGGGTTTCGAGCGGCTGGAGGTGCAGGGCCGCGGCGTGGACACCGAGCGCTTCGCGCCGCTGCGGCGCAGCGCCGAGCTGCGCGCCGCCTGGGGCGTCGCGGAGGATCCGGAGGGCCCGGCTCTGCTCTACGTCGGCCGGCTGGCGGCGGAGAAGAACGTGCGCCTCGCGCTGCAGGCCGCCGAGGCCGTGCGGCGCATGCGGCCTGCGGCGCGCATGGTGGTGGTGGGCGACGGCCCGCAGCGGCGCGCGCTGGAGGCCGAGTTCCCGCGCGCACGCTTCGTCGGCACCCAGCGCGGCGAGGCCCTGGCGCGCCACTACGCGAGCGCCGACCTGTTCCTGTTCCCGAGCGAGAGCGAGACCTTCGGCAACGTGACGCTGGAAGCGCTCGCCTCCGGCCTGCCGATCGTGGCGTTCGACGCGGCGGCCGCCGGCGAGCACGTGCACGACGGCCGCAACGGGCTGCTGGTGGCGCCGGGCGACGCGCCCGGCTTCGTGCGCAGCGCCTGCCGCGCCGCGGCCCATCCGCGGCTGCTGCGCCGGCTGGGCACGCGGGCGCGCGAGACGGCGCTGGCGCTGCAGTGGGATGCGGTGCTCGGGCGCTTCGAGGCCCGGCTGGCCTGCTATGCCGCGGGGGAGGCGCGGCTGGGAGCCGCGGATGTGGTCCTCGCCTAGGCATCCCCATCATCACGTGCCCGCCCCGTGCGCGCGCTGGATGGCGCGCTGCGCCGAGCAGGATCTTCGCTGGGCGATCGCGCTGCACCGCACCGCCGCGCGACCCGGCGTGGTCACGCTGCTGGTCGCCGCGAGCCGGCTCGGCGACGGCGTCGTGTGGTACCTCGCGATCGCCGCGCTGGCGCTGATCGGCCTGTTCGGCGGCCCGCGCGCCTGGGTGTGCGGCGCCGAGATGCTGGCGGTCGGCGCGCTGAACCTGGCGATCTACTGGTGCGTCAAGCACGTGGTCGGACGGCAGCGGCCCTTCGTCGACTGCCCCGACATCCACGCCTGCACGCGCCCGCTCGACCCCTTCAGCTTCCCGAGCGGCCACACGCTGCACGCGGTGGCCTTCGGGATGGTGCTGTCGCACCACTACCCGGCGCTGAGCCTGCTGCTGTGGAGCTACGCCGGACTGGTGGCCGCCTCGCGCGTCGTGCTCGGGCTGCACTACCCGAGCGACGTGCTGGCGGGCGCCGCGACCGGCTTCCTCACCGCCAGTGCGGTGCTGGCGTTGCCGTATTGAAGGGCGCTCCGCCGTTGCGGCGCGCCGAGTCGGCCGCCTGGGCCATGGTCAGCGGCTCGTGGTCCTCGAGCGCGCGCTCCAGCAGCCGCATCCACGACGCGCGGATCGCGTCGTGCTCGACATCGCCCGGGTGCAGCTCGAAACGCAGCAGCGGGCGGCGCCGCTCCAGCATCGCGACCGCCGCGTTCCACGGCCGCGACATCCCGCGCCGCCACGCCGAGCGCGTGCTCCACACCAGGCTCTGACTGTGCAGCCGCACGCCGGCGGTGAGGTCGACCACGCTGGAGAGCGTGCAGGTGTAGTGGAAGCGCTCCTCGCGCAGCGCGCTCCAGGTGCCCGCGCTCATCAGCCAGGCCGGTGCCACGAAGCCATACAGCGGCCAGCGGCGCCGCTCGAACCACTGGCGCCCGGCCCTCAGCCGGCGCAGCGCTTCCTCGGCACCGAGCGCCGCGAACTCGCCCTCGCCGGCGGTGTACCAGCGGCGCCGCAGGCGCTCGACGGCCGAGGACGGCGGTGCGCCATCGTCCTGGTGGGTGTAGCCGTGCAGCGCCAGCTCGTCGCCCATCCCCAGCGACTCGTCGAGCCAGCGGTCGAAGGCGCCGCTGTGCGGCTGCCCGTGGTAGCGCGGCACCACCAGCTGCGTGACCGGCATCGGCGCGACCGCGCGCACGCAGCGCCGCAGCCGCTCGACCGCCGGCCAGGTGGCCGGCGCCACGTCGTGCAGCACGACGGTGATTGCGCGGGTCATGAGTCCTTGGTTCCGGTCCCGAACGAGGAGATGGCGCCGCCCGGCGGCGCGAGCGTGGCGGTCTGGCCGCTGTGCCACAGCACGCAGGGCTGGGTTTCCTCCGGCTGCGCGCCGGCCGCGGCGTGGGCGTTCATCAGCTGCTCGTAGCGACGCCGCAGCAGCGGCAGCACCACGCTCCAGTCGTGCGCCTCGGCGCGCTCGCGCGCCAGCCGGACGGCGGGTGCGCGATCGGAGGAAAAGAGTGCCGCAATCGCTTCCGTCCAGTCCTCGACGCGGTTGGAGCGCACCGCGAGCCCGGCGCCGTCGGCCACCAGCTCCGACAGGCCGCCGGCGCCGCGGGCGGCCACCGGGATGCCGCAGGCCATCGCCTCCAGCACGCCGAGGCCGAAGGTCTCCTGGTCGCCGGCGTGCACGAAGCCGTCGACGCTGGCGACGATGCGCGCCAGCGAGCGCGTGCCGTGCTCGAACGGCAGCACCCGCACCTGCGCGCCGCGCGGCGGCGTCGGGCCCTGGCCGACGGCCAGCAGCAGGTAGCGCGGTCCGAGCCGCTCCACCGCCTCGGCCAGCACCTGCAGGTGCTTCTCCGGCGCGAAGCGGCCGGCGTACAGCAGCACCCGGCGGTTCGGGCCGACGCCGAGCGCGTGCCGCCAGGCGGCGTCGCGCCGGCGCGGGTGGAACTCGTGGGTGTCGACGCCGAGGGGCTGGTGCTTGGCGCCCTCCACGCCCATGGCGCGAAGCGCCCGCACCATGGCGCGGCTCGGCGCCAGCACGAGGTCGAAGTCGCGGTAGACCCGCGCCAGGTAGGCCGCCGCCGCGCGGTGCGCGGTGCGCGCCAGCGGCCCCTGGCCGCCGGCCCACAGCGAGGCCATCGCGGCGAGGTTGCTATGGCAGAAGGCGACGGCGGGGACGCCGCAGCGCTGGCCGGCGTCGAGCGCCGCCCAGGCGAGCCGGTAGGGGTCGCCGACTTCGATCAGGTCGGGCCGCCGCGCGGCGATCGCGTCGGCGGCGCGGCGCCGCTCCAGCGGCACGCGGTAGCCGCCGCCGAGCGGCAGCGACAGGCCGCCGCTGTCGGCACAGCCGGGACCGTGGGCGCGCGGGGCGAGGATGGTGTGGCGCCAGCCGGCCTCCAGGCGCAGCCAGGCATTCTTGGTCAGGAGGTAGCGGCGCACGCCGCCCCCCGTGGGGCTCCAGAACATCGTCGTGTCGACGACGTGCGGAGCGTCGGCATCGGCCGCGTCGAGGGTGCTGTCGGGGGACATGAGGAGGCGCAGGCAAGCAGCGTGCCATCCTTCCCAAATCTGTGACGGGCATGCAGTCTGCCGCGTTTGGGGCGGGACCGCCAGCCGGTTGAACCCGGGCGCGGATCGACACGCACAACGGAAAGGACGCAAGCCATGGCTCTCAGCACCGACAAGACGATCAGCGTGCTCAACGACCTGATCGAGACCTGCAAGGACGGCGAATACGGCTTCCAGTCGTCCGCCGAGCACGTCAAGAACCCCGAACTGCAGCAGGTGTTCACGGCGCGTGCGGCCGAATGCCGCAAGGGCGCGGAGGTGCTGCAGGCGCAGGTCCGCCAGCTCGGCGGCGAGGCCGACGAGGGCGGCAGCGCCAGCGGCGCGATCCACCGCGGCTGGGTGGCGGTGAAGGGCACGCTGTCCGGCTATGGCGAGAAGGCGATGCTCGAGGAGTGCGAGCGCGGCGAGGACGCCGCACTGGCGCGCTACCGCGACGCCCTGAAGGAGGACCTCCCGCCGAACGTGCGCGCGGTCGTCGAGCGTCAGTACGAGGGGGTCAAGCGCAACCACGAGCAGATCCGCACCCTCCGCGACCGCGCGCGGGCGGCGACCTGATCCGCAGGAGCCCTGCGATGAAGTCGTCGAAGATGACGCCGCTCGCCGTCGCGCTGGCGGCGAGCCTGCTGGTCGGCTGCCAGAAGCGCGAGCAGGCGCCGCCGACCCCCGAACCGCCGGCCGGCAGCACCGCCAGCGCGCCGACCACCGGCGCGCCGGGCACGATGGGCGAGACGCCGGGCGCCACGCCGCCCGCCATGCCGCCCGCGACCTCGGCGAGCCCGCCGACGGACATGGCTCCGCCGGCCCCCACGCCGCCGGCGAGCGCCGCGAGCCCGACCGGTTCGCTGGACACGCGCGGCGGAGTTGCCGGCACAGGCACGGACGGCGGCCTTTCCGGCTCCGGCACGGGGGCCGGTGCCGGAGCCGGAA
>Ga0247828_10000506_pt1 | contig 13135 bp, 12 predicted proteins | sample 12C_Control_Day3_FD_192425 | JGI IMG/M metagenome (GOLD analysis project Ga0247828, IMG submission 192425) | Soil microbial communities from agricultural site in Penn Yan, New York, United States - 12C_Control_Day3 | ecosystem: Environmental > Terrestrial > Soil > Agricultural land | place... | reverse complement strand
TCCCTGCAGCTCGCCGGCGCCGGCGAGCTGCAGGGACTCACGCGACTGACCGGTGGCGCGACCAAGGCGACCTGGTCGTTCGACTGGGTCGGCCGCGGGGGCGAGCGCCAATCGCTGATCCTGCAGCAGACCGCGGCACGCGCCGCACCCTCGGGCGAGGGCGGCAAGAGCGCGCCCAAGCTCACCGGCGGCGAGGACGCTCAGCTGATGATCGCGGCGCGCGAAGCCGGCATCCCGGCGCCGCGCGTGCTGCACGTGCTCGCGCCCGGGGACGGCCTGGGCGAGGGCTATGTCACCGAACGCGTGGAAGGCGAGACGCTGGGCAAGCGCGTGGTCGGCGATGCTGCGTTCGCCGTGGTGCGGCCGTGTCTCGCGGCGCAGTGCGGCGAGATCCTCGCGGCCATCCATAACCTGCCGGCGGCTCGCGTTCCCTTCCTCGCCCAGCTCACCGTCGCCGAGGAACTCTCGATCTACGCCGGCCTGCTCGCGCCCTACGGCTTCGTGCATCCCGCGCTCTCGTACGCGATCCGCTGGATGGGCGAGCGGCTGCCGCCCGACGACCGCGCGGGCGTGGTGCACGCCGACTTCCGCACCGGCAACCTGATCGTTCATCCGCGGGACGGCATCCGCTGCGTGCTCGACTGGGAGATCTCGCGCATCGGCGATCCGATGCACGACCTGGGCGTGCTGTGCATGCGCAGCTGGCGCTTCGGCGGCAAGGGCGAATGCGGCGGCTTCGGTTCGCGCGAGGACTTGTACGCCGCGTACGAGAAGGCCTCGGGCCGCTCCGTCGATCCCGAGCGCGTGCGCTTCTGGGAAGCATTCTCCAACCTCAAGTGGGCGATCGCCTGCGTGCGGCGCGGCTCCTCGCGCGGCGCCGATGGCCGCCCGGCCGGCGTCGAACTCGCCGCCATCGGCCGGCGGCTGGAAGAGCCGCTGTGGGACTTCATGGCGCTGGCCGGCGCCCGGAGCTGAGACCATGCCCGCCTTCGTTCCTTCCGCCGCCACGCTGCTGCAGGCGGCCGCCGACGACCTGGAGCGCGACGTGCTGCCGGCGTTGTCCGGCCTGCCCAGGTACCGCGTGCGCATCGTGCTGAACGTGCTGCGCCTGGTCACGCGCGAACTGGAGCAGGCGCCGCAGGCCGATGCGGCCGAGCGTGAACGGCTCCTCCAGCTGCTCGGCGAAAGCGGAGTCACGTTGCCGGAACTGCGCGCCGACCTGGCCGCCCGCATCGAACGCGGCGAGCTCGCGCTCGACGACCCCGCGCTGGTCGCCCACCTCACCGCCGGCCTGCGCGAGGCGCTCGCCATCGACAGCCCGGGCTGGACCCATGAGCGCTGAGGCCGCGCAGGCGTACGCCACGCTGGGCACGACCGGCGTGCAGGTCAGCCGCCTGTGCCTGGGCACCATGATGTTCGGCGCCAACGGCAACACCGACGTCGCCGACTGCACGCGGATCATTCACGCCGCGATCGACGCCGGAATCAACTTCATCGACACCGCCGACGTGTACGGCAACCGTGGCGGGACGGAAGAAATCCTCGGCGCTGCGCTCGCGGGCGGCCGGCGCGACAACGTGGTGCTCGCCACCAAGGGCCACTTCCCCATGGGCGAGGACCGCAACATGCGCGGCAACTCGCGCCGCTGGATCCGGCAGGCCGTGGAAGGCAGCCTGCGCCGACTGCGCACCGATCGCATCGACCTGTACCAGCTGCACCGGCCCGATCCGCGCTGCGACATCGACGAGTCGCTGGGCGTGCTGTCGGACCTGGTGCGCGAGGGCAAGTTGCTGATGACCGGCACCTCCACCTTTCCCGCCGCGGAGCTGGTGGAAGCGCAGTGGACCTCCGAGCGGCGCGGCCGCGAACGCTTCGTCACCGAGCAGTCGCCCTATTCCATCCTGGTGCGGGCCATCGAGGCCGACGTGCTGCCGGCCGCGCGCCGCCACAAGCTCGGCGTGCTGGTGTGGAGCCCGCTGTGCGGCGGCTGGCTGACCGGCAAGTACCGCGCCGACGTGAAGCCGGACGCGAACTGGCGCACGCGCTTCAATCCGAGCCGCTTCGACACTTCGTCGCCCGCGGGGCATCGCAAGGCGCAGATCGTCGAGCGCCTTTCACAGCTGGCGGATGAAGCCGGCATCTCCCTCGTGCACTTGGCGCTGCGCTTCGTGCTCGAACACCCCGCGGTGACCGCCGCGATCATCGGCCCGCGCACCATGGAGCAGCTGCAAAGCCAGCTGGGCGCGACCGGCGCGCGCCTGCCGCGCGACGTGCTCGACGAGATCGACCGCCTCGTCGCGCCCGGCGAAGTGGTGAACCCCGCGGACTTCGGCGCCACGCCCGACGCCCTTTCCTTGCACAACAGGAGACAAGCATGAAGCCATCCACCCGTCGCGCGGCCCTGGGCCTGATCGCCGCCGCCGCTTCCGCCGCCCTGCCCGGCCTGGCCGCCGCGCAGGACACCGGCCGCTGGCCCGACAAGCCGCTGCGCATCGTGATCCCCACGCCGCCCGGCGGCGCTCTCGACGGCACCGCGCGCCTGATCGCCGAACGCCTGGCGACGGCGCTCAAGCAGCCGGTGGTGGTGGACAACCGCGCGGGCGGCAACGGCTCCATCGCCTACAGCGTGGTGGCCAAGTCGCCGCCGGACGGCTCGACCATGGTGCTGTCGCTCAGCAGCCTGGTGCTCACCAGCCTGATGTCGAAGACGCCCGGCTACTCGCTGCAGGAGCTCACGCCGGTGTCGCTGGTCGCCATGCTGCCCAACGGTTTCGCGGTCGCCAAGCACGTCCCGGCCAACGACCTGAAGCAGTTCATCGAGTGGTCGCGCACGCAAAAGAGCGGCGTGGACTACGGCACCAGCGGCCCCGGCAGCTCGGCCAACATCCTGGGCAGCATGTTCGCGCAGCAGGCCGGCATCAACATGGTCCACGTGCCGTTCAAGGGCGAGGCGCCCGCGGTGCAGTCCGCGCTCGGCGGCCAGCTGGCCGTGGTGATCGGCGCGACCGGCACGCTGGCGGCGCAGGCCAAGGCCGGCAACATGAAGGTGCTGGCGGTGGCGCTGCCCAACCGCCTGAAGGACTTCCCCGAGGTGCCCACGTTCAGTGAACTGGGCTTTCCCGCGGTGAGCCTCTCGGGCTGGTCGGTGATGGCCATGCCGGCCGGCACGCCCAAGCCCATCGTCGATCGCCTGTCCGCCGAGATCACGCGCATCGTGCAGACGCCCGACGTGTCGGCGCGCATCTTCGCCTACGGCTTCCAGCCCGAGGGCGGCACGCCCGAAGCCGCGCGCAAGTTCGTGCAGGACGAGACCGCGCGCTGGTCGGCGGCCATCAAGGCCACCGGCGTCACGATGGACTGACCAGCCCGGGGCGGCGCCAGCGCTTCATCGCCAGCCGCCCCGAACGCGACAGCGTGATGAACGCGTCGCGGCGATCCTCGCCGCCGAAGCAGATGTTGGTGGTGGAGCGGTCGGGCATGGGCACGCGCTCGAGGAGCGCGCCGTGCGGATCGATCACCGTCACGCCCGCGATGCCGGGCGCGCCGATGGTGGCGACGCACACGTTGCCACCGGCCTCCACCGCGAGCGAATCGAACATGCAGTAGACCGGCGAGGCGAACAGCATGTCGCCCGGCGTCAGCGCGGGCCAGCCTTTGAGCGCGAGCTCGCCGGGTGCACTCACCTCGAAGCGCCAGACGCGCGCGGTCACCGTCTCGGCCACGTACAAGTGCTTGCCGTCGGGCGAGAGGCCGATGCCGTTGGGGGTGAGCATGGGGAACACCACCTCGCGGATCAGCGAGCCGTCGGTCTTCGCGTAGCAGACGCGGCCGCGGTCCAGCGCGGTGGGCCCCATCGAGCCGAGGTCGGTGAACCAGAAGCCGCCGTGCGCGTCGAACACCAGGTCGTTGGGGCTGAGCAGCGGGCCGCGATCGGTGCGGTCGTACAGGCGCTCGACGCGGCCGGTGGCCAGGTCGATGCGCTCGATGCGGCCGCCGCCGTAGTCCGCCGAGCGGCCGTGCGGGTACTGGCCGCCGCTCGGGTCGGTGTGCCACTGCATGCCGCCGTTGTTGCAGACGTAGCAGGTGCCGTCGGGTCCCATCGCCGCGCCGTTCGGTCCGCCGCCGGGCGTGGCGACGGCCACCACCTTGCCGCCGGGCGACCATCGCGACAGCCGCCCTGCGGCGATCTCCACGAACAGTACCGAGCCATCCGCCAGCGCGACCGGTCCCTCGGGAAATTGCAGGCCGGTGGCCAGGATCTGAACGTCTTCTTCCATCTCGCGGTCTCCCGTCATTTGCCGAGCCAGCGCGGCTCGCGTCGTTCGGCGAACGCCCGCGCGCCCTCGCGCGCGTCGTCCGTGGCCATCACCTCGCGGGCGGCGGCTTGCGCCTCGGTCCGCAGCGTCGTTTCGTCGAGGTCCGCCGCGCGGCGGGCCAGCGCCAGGCTGGTCCGGACCGCGACGGGCGCGTTGGACGCGATGCGCCCGGCGATGCGCAGCGCCTCCGGCAGGAGTCGATCGGCATCGAGCACACGGTTGACCAGCCCCAGCCGCAAGGCTTCGTCCGCATCGGCGTGCGGCGCGGCTGTCGATCGCGTTGCGCGCCTGCGGGCGGTGGATCGTGACCAGCGCGACCGCCCCGTGGTCCTCGCGCAGCACCGAATCGCTCATCGCACCGCGCCGCCCGCGCGCAGCTTCGCGATCTCCTCGGCCGAGTAGCCGGCGGCGAGCAGCACCTCGTCGGTGTGCTCGCCGATCGCCGGCGCGGCGCGCGAGCGGGGCTTGTCGGCGCCTTCCACCAGGAAGGGCGCGCTCACCGTCAGGCCGGTGCCGGGAATGCCGTCGGCGGGCACCAGCGCGCCGCAGGCCCGCATCTGCTCGTCGTGCACCGCGTCCTCGCTGCGCGCCACCACGCCCACGGTGAGGCCCTCGGCGTCGAAGCGCGCGGTCCATTCCATGCTGTCGCGCTGCGCGAAGATCTCGTCGAGCAGGCCCGCGAGCACCTTGGCGTTCTCGCGCCGCGCCGGCACTTTCGCGAAGCGCGGGTCCTGGGCGAACCCGGGCCGCTCGACCACGCGCAGGAAAGCCTCCCAGTCGCGCTCCTCGGTCACCAGGCTCAGGATGAACCAGCGGCCGTCGCGGCAACGGTAGAAGTTGGTCAGCGCATTGCGCGGCCGGCTGCGAGGCTGGCGATAGACCAGCTTGCCGCCGACCAGCATGCCCTGGATCGCCATCGCGTTGGCCCAGGCGCCGTTGGCCAGCAGCGAGGTGCTGACCATGCCGCCCTGCCCCGTGCGCTCGCGCCGGTAGAGGCCGGTGACGATGGCGGCGAACAGCGTCACCGCGGTCGGCTGGTCGCCCAGGCCGTTGGCAGGATTCGCGGGCGGGCCTTCCGGATCGGGCCGCGTCAGGTCGGCGATACCGCTGCGGGCCCAATAGGTGGTCGCGTCGAAGCCGGGCTTGTTGGCCTCGGGGCCGGTCTCGCCATAGCCGGTGAGCGAGGCGTAGATCAGGCGCGGATTGAGTTCGCGGATGCGCGACCACTCGAGGCCGAGCCGCGCGCGCACCGGCGGCGGGTAGTTGGTGATCAGCACGTCGGCATCGCGAGCCAGTCGGTGCAGCACGGCCTGGCCCTCTGGCTTCTTCAAGTCCAGCGCGATGGCGCGCCGGCCGCGCGCGCCCTGCATCCACAGGTAGTTGTGCTCCGAGTAGTTCAGGTTCGGGTTCTGCATGGTCTTGCGGAAGCCGTCGCCCTCGGGCACTTCGACCTTGACCACGTCGGCGCCGAAGTCGGCCAGGATGGTGGCGGCGGCCGGACCGGCGATGAAGCTGGCCACGTCCAGCACCTTCAATCCCTCGAACACGCTCATCGCATACTCCTTCTCAGTTCAGACCTTGAACACGTCGAGCTCGACCCGCCCGAGCTCGCGCCACCGGCATCCGCACAGCACGAGCAGCGCGGCGAACAGCAGCGCCGACAGCAGAAACAGTGCAGCCGCCGCGGACCAGCGGCCGGCGACCGTGCCCGCGAGCAGCTGCCCCAGCGGCATCGCGCCGTTGAAGGCGAGCAGGAACAGCCCGATCAGTCCGCCGCGCGCTTCCGGCGGGATGCGCCGGTGCAGCAGCGTGTTGGTGGCGGTGCCGACGAACGAGGTGCAGAAGCCCAGCACCGCGAAACTGGCAAGAGCAACCGCCGGTTCGTCCGTCGTGCCCAGCACGGCGAGCGCCAGCGCGCCGGTCCAGGGCACGACGAGCAGGAGGCGCCGGACGATCGGGTCCAGGTGTCGCGAGGACAGCAGCACCGCGGCGATGAGCGCGCCCACACCGGCCGCGGCGAAGAAGCGGCCGGTCCAGCGCGGCGCGTCGCCGAACACGCGCGAGGCCAGCACCGGGATCAGCGTCTGGTAGGCGCTCACGCACAGCGCCACGCAGGCCGACATCGGCAGCAGCAGCGTGCCCAGCCGGTCGGTGCGCACGAAGGCCCAGGCCAGGCCCATGGCGCCGCCGCGGCCCACGGGCGCGGCGCTGGGTTGAACGACCTGCGCGCGCAGCCGCGCCACGCAGGTCAGCATGAAGATCGTCGCCAGCGCCGCGAGCGCGAAGCCCCAGGCCGGGCCGAGCGGCTCGAACATCACCGCCGCGAGCCCGGGACCCAGCGTGCGCGCGAGCAGGAAGGCGACGGTGTTGAGCGCGATGGCGCTGGAGCGCTGCGCCGCGTCGTCGCTGATGTTCATCAGCAGCATCTGGCGCGAAGGCACCTCCATGCCCCCCAGGATGCCGCGCAGCAGTGCCGCGGAAAACAGCAACGCAAGCGGCAGGCCGTGCAACGCCGCGGCCGCGAGCAGGAGCAGAGCGACGCCCAGCGCGGCGACGAGCACGGTCAGCGTGATGCGGCGCGCGTTGCCGGCCGTGAGGCGCGTGCCCAGCAGCGGCGTCACCAGCACGCTGGGCCCGTACAGCAGCGCGTTGAGCGCGCCCAGCATGGCCGGCGAATGCGTGGCCTGCCACACCAGCAGGTTGAGCGTGATGTCCAGCACCCAGCTGCCCAGCATGGAAACGAACTGCCCCACCAGGTACAGCCGCACCTGGCGCTCGGCCAGCGCCGGGAACAGCGTCATGCGGCCAGGGGCTGCTGCTCCGAGATAGGCACGCCGTCGGTCATCACGTCGCAGTACTCCGTCATGCCCAGCACGGTGCGGCCTTCACAGCTGAACTCGGTCAGGCTTTCGGTGATGCGGGTGTAGGTGCGCAGGTCGCTCGCGCCCACGCGCTTGTGGCGCAGCGGCACGGTGGTGACGATGCGGCCCTTGAGCACGTAGGTCTGGCGCGCGGTGGTGACGTGGGCGGTGAGGCCGCGCGGGATCCAGGCGGCGTCGTACTCGGTCTGGATGCGGCCGTCGATCACCGGCTCGTACTTCCCGTCGCGCAGCACGTTGCCGCTGATGCGGTTCGGCCCGCCTTCCGGCCGTCCCTTGATCGACAGCAGGATGCCGAAGTCGCGCGAGAAGGTGACGGGCAGCCACTTGTACCAGAAGAAGCTGTGCCAATGGCGCGGGCCCCACGACTTGTCGCGGTAGCCGGTGCCGGCCGAGACCTCGTGCCGCACGCCGTCCACCGTGATGTGGCCGTTCACCGCCATGTTCTGCTCGGTGTGGCCGCGGTAGACGGCGTGCTCGGGATCGAGCTCCAGCCGCTCGCCGTCCATGCCGACGATCTCGCCGCCGTGCATGGGCGACACGCCCTCGAACTCCAGCGCGATGGAGGCCGGCCGCTTGGGATAGCGCTTGAACGCGCTGCTCGGGTCGGCCATGGCGAGCGGATCGTCCATCAGCAGCACCTCGCCCTCGTACGTGACGCGGTGGCGCTTGAACGGCTCCAGCACCTCGAAGCGCATGCCGGCCGCGGCCATCTGCTCGTTGTTGGTGATGGCGGGCCGGCCGAACATGAAGCCGACGCGGCCATCCGGCAGGTAGATGCAGCACGTCATCTCGGCATGGCCCTCGTTCGGGCGGTTGCCGATGCGCACCCAGGCGCCGACGCGGCGCACCGAGTCGAACGCGTTGAAGTACATGCTCTCGTTGTAGTTGCCCACCGCCTCGGGCGCGTGGGTGTACTCGTCGCGCGGATCGAGCTTCAGCTGGGTGTTGGGCGGCATGTACATGGGGATGTTCCTTTCAGTGGTCCGCCAGTTCGAGGCGGGCGATCTGGTTGCGGTGCACTTCGTCCGGGCCGTCGGCGATGCGCAGCCCGCGCGCCTGCGCGTACGAGCGCGCGAGGATGAAGTCCTGGGACAGGCCGGCGGCGCCGTGGGCCTGGATCGCCCAGTCGATCACCTGGCAGGCCATCGAGGGAGCGGCCACCTTGATCATGGCGATCTCCTTGCGCGCGCCCTTGATGCCGACCGTGTCCATCTTCCAGGCGGCATGCAGCGTGAGCAGCCGCGCCTGGTCGATCAGCACGCGCGCCTGCGCGATGCGTTCCAGCGTCACGGTCTGGTGGGCGAGGGGCTTGCCGAAGGCGACACGCTCCCTGGAACGCGCGCACATCAATTCCAGGCAGCGCTCGGCGCGGCCGACGAGGCGCATGCAGTGGTGGATGCGCCCGGGGCCGAGGCGCCCCTGGGCGATCTCGAAGCCGCGGCCCTCGCCGAGCAGCATGTTCTCGACCGGCACTCGCACGTTGTCGTACAGAACCTCCGAGTGGCCGTGCGGCGCGTCGTCCCAGCCGAACACCTGCAGGTTGCGCACCACGCGAACGCCCGGCGTGTCGCGCGGGATCAGCAGCATCGACTGCTGGCGGTACCTGTCCGGGTGGTCCGCGTCGCTCTTGCCCATGAAGACGACCAGCTCGCAGCGTGGATCGGTGATGCCCGAGGTCCACCACTTGCGGCCATTCACCACGTAGTGGTCGCCTTCGCGGCGGATCCGCGCCTCGATGTTGGTGGCGTCGGATGAAGCCACCGCCGGCTCGGTCATCGAGAAGCAGGAACGGATGCGGCCCTCCAGCAGGGGCTTGAGCCACCGCTCCTGCTGCGCCGGCGTGCCGTAGCGCGCCAGGATCTCCATGTTGCCGCTGTCGGGCGCCGAGCAGTTGAACACCTCGGGCGCGATGGGCGAGCGGCCCATCGCCTCGGCCAGCGGCGCGTAGGCGCGGTTGTCCAGGCCGGCGCCGTGCTCGCTGTCGGGCAGGAACAGGTTCCACAGTCCCTGCGCGCGGGCCTTGCGCTTGAGGTCCTCCGTCACGCCTTCACGGCCCTCGGCCGGGTAGACGTGCTCGTCCATGAAGGCGCGCAGCTGCTCCAGCAGTTCGCGCGTGCGCGGCGAATGTTCGAAATCCATCCCGGCCTTTCCTAAACCCGCAGCCAGGCCTTGCCGACCGTGGCCCGCCCCTCGAGCGCGGCGAGCGCCTCGCGCGCCGAATCGAACGGAAACGGCTGGCTGGGCATCAGGCGCAGCCGGCCTTCGGCGTGCCAGCCGTACACCTCGGCCGTGAGCCGAGCGGCCAGTGCCACGTCGCGCTTGCGGACTTCACCCCACAGCACGCCGACGGCGCTGGCGTTGTGCAGCAGCAGGCGGTTGGCGGGCAGCTGGGTGAGCGTTCCGCTCGCGAAACCGATGACCAGGTAGCGCGCGCCGTAGGCAAGGCAGCGCAGGCTCTGCGCGCCGACCTCGCCGCCCACCGGGTCGTAGACCACGTCGGCGCCATTCGGTGCGACCTTGCGGAAGGCCTCGACCCAGTTCGGGTCCGAGTAGTCCAGCGCCTCGTCGGCGCCGGCGTCCAGGCAGGCGCGCACCTTCTGCTGGCTGCCGGCGGTGGCGATCACGCGCGCACCCATCAGCTTGCCCAGCTGCAGCGCGGCGCTGCCGACACCCCCGGCAGCCGCGTGCACCAGCAGCGTCTCGCCCTCCTGCAGCCGGCCCGCGTGGCGCAGCGCGTAGAGCGAGGTCGGGTAGTTGCTGCGCAGCGCCAGCGCGTCGCCGGCGTCCAGTCCTTGCGGGATCGCGATCGCTTCGCTGCGCGGCACCAGCGCGTACTGCGCGAAGCCACCCTGGCGCGAAGAGCTCGCGATGCGCGTGCCGACGGGGAGGTCGCCGCCCTCGCCCGCCACCACGGTGCCCACGACTTCCGAGCCCGGGGTGAACGGCAGCGGCGGCTTGATCTGGTACTTGCCGCGCACGATGAGCGTGTCGCCGAAGGCCAGGCCGGCGGCTTCCACGCGCGCCAGGTACTGGTCGGGGCCGGGCTTTGGCACCTCGACGTCGCGCAGGTGCATCTCGCCGCGCTCGGTGATTTCTTCCACGCGCCAGGCGCGCATGGTGGCGGGGATGGTGTTCATGCCTGGCTCTCCATGGCGGCCTGCCAGCCGGTTTCGGCGGTGGCCTGCACGCGTTGCGCTACCGCTTGCGCGCGGCTATTGGCCGCGTTGCCGTCGAGCGCGCGCCGGGCCACGCCCTGCTGGATGGCGGCCAGCCGGAACATGTTGAAGGCGTGGCGGTAGTTCCAGTGCGGGATGCCCGCCGGGTCGCGGCCGCTCGCGCGGCAGTAGTCGGCCACGTGCTCGGCTTCGCCGGGGATGCCCTCGGGCAGAGGATGGATGCCTGCGAGCGTGCGGTGCGTGCCCAGCTGCAGCCGCCACGACAGGCAGTGGTAGGCGAAATCGACGAGCGGATCACCGAGCGTGGACAGCTCCCAGTCCAGCACGGCCACGATGCGCGGCCCGGTCGCGTGGAACACCAGGTTGTCCAGGCGGAAGTCGCCGTGCACCAGCGATGTCGATTCCTGCGTCGGCACGTGCGCGGGCAGCCAGTCGATCAGACGCTCCATGGCGTCGATGCGGCCGGTTTCGCTCGCGCGGTACTGGCGGGTCCAGCGCTCGATCTGGCGCTCGACGTAGCCGCCCTCGCGGCCGAAGCCTTCGAGGCCGCGCGCCCGCCAGTCCACCGCGTGCATCGCGGCCATCACGCGCGCCATCTCGGCGTAATGGGCGCGGCGTTCTGCGGGGGCCATGCCCGGCAAGGTCTGGTCCGTGAGGATGCGGCCTTGCGCGAAGTCCATCACGTAGAACGCCGAGCCGATGACCGAGTCGTCCTCGCACAGGGCACGCGCGCGCGGCACCGGGACTTCGGAGCCTTCCAGCGCGCGCAGCACGCGGAACTCGCGGTCGATCGCGTGGGCCGATGGCAGCAGCACGCCGGCCGGCTTGCGACGCAGCACGTAGCGCGCGGCGCCGGCATCGACGATGAAGGTGGGGTTGGACTGGCCGCCCTCCACCTTGCGAAGTTGGAGGGCGCCATCGAAGGGCGCCACCTCCCTGCGGAGGAAGGCGTCCAGCGCGGCCAGCTGTTCCGGAGAGAAATCCACGAAAAGCCTATTCTTTCGATGGTTGAACCAATGATAATATAGCTTCCGGCGCCAACCACCACAAGGAGACATCCATGGCCCTCACTCGCCGCCAGGCCCTCGCCGCTCTGGGCGCGCTGGGCACCGCGGGCAGCTTCGCCCCGGCCCGCGCGCAGAACTTCCCCTCGCAGGTGATCAAGTTCGTGATCCCCACGCCGGCGGGCGGCGGGCACGACACCATGATGAGGACCATCGGCCAGAAGATGAGCGAGGCGTGGGGCCAGCCCACCATCGTGGAATCCAAGCCGGGCGCGAGCGGCGCGATCTCCGCGTCCTCCGTCGCGCAGGGCCCCGCCGACGGCCACACGGTGCTGGTGGGCTACAGCGCGCTGATCAGCAACACGGTGCTGATGGACAAGACGCCGTACAAGCTGGAGGACCTGCAGCCGGTGTGCATGCTGGCGCTGACGCCGATCGCCATCGGCGTGCGCGAGCACCTACCGGTCACCAACCTCAGGGAATTCGTAGCGCTGGCCAAGTCGAAGCCGGGCAAGATCTCCTACGGTTCCTACGGCCAGGGCTCGGGCGGCCACTTCGTCGGCGAGCTGTTCAACATGGCGGCCGGCATCGACACCGTGCACGTGCCGTACAAGGGCGAGGCGCCGGCGCTGCAGGACCTGCTGGGCGGCCAGATCGACGCGGCGGTCACGTCGGTCGGTGGCGTCAACCGCTATCCCGGCAAGATCAGGCCGCTGGCCGTGGCGAGCGCCACGCGCTTCCCCGCCTATCCCGACACGCCGACCTTCGCCGAACTCGGCTTCCCCGAGGTCGACATGCCGGGCTGGGGCGGCGCGTTCGTGCCCGCCAAGACGCCCAGGCCGGTGGTGGAGAAGCTCGCCGCCGAGTTCACCCGCATCCTGGCGATGCCGGACGTGCGCTCCAAGCTGCTGGAACTGGGCTTCGAGCCGGTGGCGTGGAATCCTGCGAAGACGCAGGCGTTCATGAAGCAGCAGCTCGCGTTGACCAGGAAGCTGGTGGATGCGGGACGGGTGAAGCTGTAAAAGTCGTTCCCGCGGAGGCGGCGTCCGCCTTCGCGGACTGCCGGACGCCCTGGGTCCCCGCCTTCGCGGGGACGACGGATTACGCGATCACCGCGCGGCCATTGGCCAGGACAGCCTGCCCGCGCTCCTTCACGCTCGCCCGGAACGCGATCTCGTTCCCGCCCGCGCGCCAGCATTCCAGCACCAGCGTCTCGCCCGGATAGACCGGCGAAGTCAGCCGCGCGCGGATCGACTTCAGGCGCGAGGCGTCGTGGTCGCAGTAGCGCGCGAGGATCCCGCGGCACGCGTTCCCGTACGTCGCCAGCCCGTGGAGGATGGGCTTGTCGAAGCCGGCCTTCGCCGCCACCGCCGGGTCGATGTGCAGCGGATTGAGGTCGCCCGACAACCGGTACAGCACCGCCGCATCCGCGCGAGTCGGCAGTTCGATCCGGGCATCAGGCTCGCCCTCGGGCACGGCCGGTGCGGACGGCGCGGCTTCGTCGCCGCCGCCGTTCTTCGAGAAGCCGCCGTCGCCGCGCAGGAACAGCACCATCTCCACGGTGGCGAGCAGGCGGCCGTCGGCCTCGTCGGTGAGCGTCTTCTCGACGTGCATCACCGCGCCCTTGCCCTCGCCCTTGTCGACGATGCGCGAGACGCGGCTCTCGCCGACCAGCGTGCCGGCCGCGGGCAGCGGCGAATGGATCGTGACGCCCTGCTCGCCGTGCACCAGCTTCAGGAAGTCGATGCCCAGCTCCT
>Ga0247828_10000505_pt1 | contig 13142 bp, 19 predicted proteins | sample 12C_Control_Day3_FD_192425 | JGI IMG/M metagenome (GOLD analysis project Ga0247828, IMG submission 192425) | Soil microbial communities from agricultural site in Penn Yan, New York, United States - 12C_Control_Day3 | ecosystem: Environmental > Terrestrial > Soil > Agricultural land | place... | reverse complement strand
GGACCATGAAACATGGCAGGGTAGGTTGATGGACATCAATGGCGCCTCCGCCATTCTCAAGGTGGAGACTGGTCATCAGGGTGCGGGGTTGGAACGTACTGTGTTACTCAAGTATTGTCACGCACAGCAGCCGAAGGAGGAGTAGTATGGGGGGCCAGATAACCCCGTCACAGGCTGCGGAGATCATCGGGTGCTCACCCCAACAGGTGAGGACCCTAATCCGTGGTGGGAAGATCAAGGCAAAGAAGATCTATCTACCTTACGGTGGGTATGTGTACACTCTGACGAAGGAGGAGGCGGGGAGGTACGCATCGAAGGAGATCCTGTACGGATTTCCTAGAGGATCAAAGCGGAAGAAGAAACGGAAGACGAGGAAGAGAGTCAACGGGACGCCTGGAGCTACGGTGTCTAAAGTAACTAAAAGGGGTAAACCGTAAAGGCAGGCCCCCTACTAAGGATACCTAGTACAGTAGTGCTTAGCGTAGCGCACCCTTGGCGGTAGCGTTAGTCTAACGAGTGAGACGAGACATTAAAATCCTTTTCGGGGTATTTTATTTTGGAATCTTTACGGAGGGAAAGATTTAGATGCTCAAAGCCACAGTCCGTACTACCGATCCGATCCGCTACCTCAATGCCATCAACTGCTTCAACGCCGAGTCGTGGAGGGACTGCCCTCCTGAGACGGCATTTATCATAGGCTCGGGCTTGGTGAGCGAAGAGAACGGCGTATTCTCCTTCCAGTTTCAAATCGCGGAGAAGACGGATCGTGATCCGGTATGCAAGTGGTACTTCGATATGCTCGCGAAGTACGGCAGCAAGACGAAGCCAAGGACGGTGCGGTTCGCGGACTTGAAGTTCGATACCGTCGAAGAGATGGACACTCGTTAAGATTTGAGGGTATACACGCGTGGTACTTCCTTTTGTTCGTTTTGGGAAGTACCGAGGTGAGCCGTGAGCCACATTAAGTCCCTGTGGCGGTTCGACTGGTTCCATTGCAGACCGGTCGGATTGAAGCCTAGCGAGTACCTTTGGGGGAAATGCTGGATTCCCCTCCTTGGCCAGCCGGCAGGGTCTGCAGCGCAAGATGCAGACCTTACCCTCCGCCTGGGCATATATCCACGGAACCAGCACTTTACTTTCGCGAGGAGAGTGACAATGCCTGTCATCCAACCATCTACTTCTATCCGCATTGGTATCGACCCAGGGAAGAGCGGAGCCATTGCCGTAATCCAGAAGGGTCACGGTACAACCAACGTGACAACGATACCAATGCCAGAGACCGACCGGGATATGTGGGAAGTCTTTGAGAACTACGTGGACGGTGACGTTATCGCTGTGGTAGAGAAGGTTGGAGGGTACGTCGCCGGGAATCCGGCTCCAGGCTCCGCGATGTTCAACTTCGGTATGAACTTCGGCAAGCTAATCATGGCCTGTGTAGGCAATGGCCTCATCCTCCACGAGATCACTCCCCAGAAGTGGCAGAAGGGTTTAGGTATTCCACCGAGGAATAAGGACAAGGAGAACGGGACGAAGTTCAAGGCACGCCTACGGCAGAAGGCACAGCGGCTTTACCCCAAGCTAAAGATCACGAATAACACAGCCGACGCCCTGCTCATCGCGCACTACTGCTTACAGGAGTTCTAGGATGCCGGAAGTTAATCAGGTTCATACTATTGACAGACAAAGCAGGGGAGACTTTCTCATGGACCTCGGAGAGAAGGTGAACCAAGGATGGAGCGTCATTGGATACTCCTTCTCTCTTTCTGACGGCTATTCAGCCCTCCTGACTAGGAGAATTGATCCGCGCAAGCAGGGAAGTGCCTTCACCGGAATACTCAAAGATGCACGGAAGGAAACGAACAGGAAGATTCAGGAGGGCGAGCTATGACCTGGCAGGGATGGGACGAGTGGGGAACGAGTGATCCAGTAGACCTGCCGTACTGCTGGAGTCACTCTACGAAGGGAAAGCCTTACCTCCAGATATGCAATAACTGGGAGGGAGAAGGCCATGCAGTCTCCAGCTTCTGCAAGTGGACAGGGACCGTAGAGGAGTTCAACGAGATGCTTACTAAGCATCCAGTATTCAAGCACTCCCAGCCTGTAGCTCAGCCTAGTATTACTACTCCCCAAGAAAAGGTTTGGGGTGCAGGGGTAGACGAGGATTGGTGTAAGTTTGCGGCGGGAATTATGCTCAGTGATATGACGAGTAAGATCGTCGTACCTGAGGCAGAAGAGTGGTTCGGTTTGAACATGCTTGAGAGAGACGATGAGCTGAGTAGGTTCATCAAGTAGTTGCTAGTACGCGACACCTTGAGTGTACCCTTAGTGCGAAGGGGAGGTCGTGTGGTTAGGATTACTCGTTGGATGCGTCGGTGGATTGACCTTTCTCGCCGTCGGAGTTCTACTAGCCCTGATCTTCGACCGCGAACACCAGAAGGAGATTCGTCGCCTCAGGAAGAAGCTCCCACGCCGCTAGAAGAGTGGGAGATTCCTCACCTCTGGATCGACGGAGTTGGAGACTAATGAATTACAACCCATTACAAAGCTTAGAAAGGTGGAAGCGATTTATGTACAATACTCCAGGAACGGAAGCTGGGATACGACAGATTGCTCGTGAGGAGCTTGCTGAGGTGCTGCGGAGACTAGCGGTTCTGGACCTTGAGGTTGGAAAGATCGGAGCAGATGAGTTGAATCAAGTCGCCTACGAGATTAGTCCACACGAGGTCAAGCCGCTACCGTGTCCGTTCTGTGGCTATTCGCCGAGAATTGAAGGCAATAGAGTAATGTGCCTGAACGCTAGTTGCTCTCTGCTGAAAAGCGGATTTTCATTAGAAGCTTGGAACAAGCGGAGAACTCCTACCGTCACGGAGGCTTGAATATGAAGATTCAACTGCAACAGGCGTTCTTCTGGCAATGCCCTAACTGCAAGGCGAGCCACTGTATCGTACCGGAGCCGGTTCCTACGGATAGCAAGGAGGTAGAGGAAGCTGTAGACAAACTACGAGACAAGATGGAACTAACTCCTTGGCAGGAGTTGCCTGCGGGACACTTCGTACCAATGCCTACCGAAGTAGACTGTGAACACTGTGGAGCGGAGTACGAATGCCTGCCACCAGGGGAGATTGAACCAGAGGATGAACCATTCCTCACAACTTAGAAAGGTACGCAGCCATGACTAGGGCAATTCTATGTTCTATTGCTTTACTAGTAGGGTGTGATGATCCGAACGGTCCTTATAAGTTCCAGATCGGAGACAGAGTAATCATTACTCTGCTGGAGAAAGACGGGATCATTACGAACCGCTACGGGGGCTACACGAAATACTACAAGGTGAGGTACGTTGACAACAAGCAGGAGTTGGTCGAGATAGAACTAACGCAATCGGAACTAACCGAAGCGGAACCGAAGGTGAGAATGCAGCCATGACCCCGTTTCAGCAACACGTTGCTCGGTGGAGTATCTGTAAGGACTGCCTGCTATGTAAGGCACGGAATAAGGTAGTCATCGCGAGAGGAGCAATCCCAGCCCCAGTACTCTTCGTGGGGAAGGCTCCGGGAACTGCTGAAGACTTACTGGGTGCTCCGTTCATTGGTAGGGCTGGTAAGCTACTAGACCTTCTGATCGATGGCTCCGGCTATACGGGGAAGTTCTGTATGACGAATCTCGTCTGCTGTACTCCTAGAAGGGAAGAGCCTCCAGCCGAGGCGATTAAGGCTTGTGACCGACGCTTGCTTGAACTCGTTGTGATGTGTAATCCCGAAGTTACGATTTGTGTTGGAAGGTTAGCGTCGAAGTACGTGCCCAAGCTACCATTCTTCAAGACTAAGCAAACGGCACGGATTGCTCACATCTTAGATCCACTTGCAATCCTTCAGCTTGACCAAAGCGTGCAGGGACTTGCCATCCAGCGAGCCGCTAGGGGTATCAGGGAGGCTACGCTCAGGCTGTAGCCGGAGGTTAGCTCGGCCTTTGGTTCTAAGCCACCTACTGGCCCATTAGGGTGGTTTTAACGTCGGGGGTGGGGTTAAATCCGCCTAGGTGCTTGGATGGCTTATAGCCCAACGTAGGTGGTGGCAGAAATAGTGGTTGGCCTGGAGCGTTAGACAATGACACCCTATCAGAAGCATAAGCTCAAGTGGAGTAGGTGTACCAAGTGCTTACTATGCACTACCAGAAGGAAGGTCGTCCTGGCTCGGGGGAAGATCCCGGCCTCCGTCTTGTTTATCGGAGAGGCTCCCGGAGTTTCGGAGGATGTACTGGGAACGCCGTTCATCGGTCCAGCCGGTAAGCTACTGGACCGGATGATCACGAAGGCTGGGTTGATGGATTACTGTATGACGAACCTGATCTGTTGCATCCCTAGAGGGGAGGACGGAGATAAGACGGCGGAGCCACCGGAAGAGGCCATTCTCGCTTGCCAGGAGCGGTTGAAGGAGATCATCGTCTTTAGTAATCCGCAAGCCATCGTTTGCGTCGGTAAGCTATCCCAAAAGTGGGTTCCCAAGATGACAATAAAGTTCCCACCTAAAATGATTGGAATCGTTCATCCGGCGGCAATACTGCGAGCCGATATCGCTCAGCGTGGTTTAGCGATTCAGCAAGTAGTTGTTGCGCTGACTGACTTAGCGGAGTCGTTGCTTTAATCGTTCGCCCAGCCCAAGGTATAATTACTTAGCGGAATTTAGCTCTCAGGTTTCAGGAATGAGAAGGAGCAGCCGATGTGCGAGCCTACCCACTCGATAACGCAAATCCCACCAACCGATGAGGGCGGTCGCCCTACAGAGGTTATCCTTGGTCTCGATACCAAGAAGGAATCGTTTCTCAAACGGATTCTTCGCTGGTTGCATTTCTCTCGTATGGGCCGCGGTCATACCGAATCCATCGTCGATACTCCGCTCAAGAACGCGAAGCTTGAGGAGATTGGCTACGCTCTCTACGAATGCCGCTGGTGGGACCGCAAGGTAACGCGAGACGGTTTCCGTGGACGAGGAGTTGGTAAGTTATTCTCAGCGGAGGGTCGTACCTTCAAGGACATGGTGAATGCCGAGACTCTTGAAGCAGCTACGGAGTACGCGAACCGTGTCTCGATAGGCAACATGACGATGCTGCGGCAATTCCTTACCATGAGCCTCAAGAATACGGATCGTGTGGCGGTCTACGTCGAAGCCTTCTACAACATGCTGAACGCGAAAGGCCGCGACGAGTTACGAGCAAAGGCGAAGATTGTCACTGGTACGCCCCTATCTAAGTACGATGTCTCTATGTATACGCCGTCGTTCTGGACGAAGGAGAAGCTAACGGGCGTCATCAACCTTCTCTGTGGCTTCACTCGTAAGCGGGAGTTGCTCATACCTGAGTGGGCCGACGACGGCTTAATCTGGAAGGAGGCGAAACCCCAAGCAACGTAGGTTGTGTTTGTGGACGTGGTACGACTTTGTTCTCAAGACGGGAGTAATGCCATGAGACCGATAAGACCTTGAGATAGAAATCTAATAATAGACTGAGCTTAATTAGTGAAGGTTGCTTGCCTGCTCAGCAGAGGAGTAGTTGCTAGACCCGGCCAGTAAAGGGTTCCAGCCGGGACGCTGGATAGAAGGGCGAGTGCGAACGAGGCCGTGTAACCTCGTACCAACATCTCGTAGAGCTATAATCTGGAACACAAGCAACGTAAGTTAATGAGCATTTGCTCGTGGTAAGGTTCGTTGGACTCTGCTAGATGATCGTAGGTGCTGTGATGCTTCTGTGCCCGGCGTAGGTGTGGGTCTTACGCCGGGCTACTTTTCGACGGTGAGCGTTGTGTAACCGTAGAAGGAAGTGTTAATGAAACAAACGTGACAAGAGTTGTAGTCGAAAATCCGAGTGTTCTAAGTCAAGACGATGATCCGATTGTAACCGAGCATTGAAAAGTCTTGAATCTTGAACGAACCTTGTATTGCAACCGATGCAGATAGTCTTTGAAAGGGAACCGAAATGGAAGCCTCAGAACGAGTATTGGAGATCGTCGCTGAGTCGTCGGCGAAGTATGCCGATGATGTGACGAAGGCCATTGACGATGCGGAGAGGAAGGTTCGAAAGCTCCCTGAGTTTCCTTCGCTTGTCTCCAATATGGTGCGGGGGTATATCCAAGACCTCGTGTACGACGCCCGCCACGCTACTAAGCGGCAGATGAAGAAGGAGCATGGTCAGTATGGCGGCCCTTCTAAGGTCATCGTAGGAAGCTCGAAGATCGTCAACGAAGTTTCCCTGTCCTCTCTATACCAGCTGCCGATGGACGGAACGATCCTGGGACTTATCTTCGGCAGCGACCTGGTGGGCATCGCGGAACGCGAGCAGTCAAAGGCCGATGGTCACGACTTCAATGCTCGGCTTTGCCTCAGACTCGCACCGCTTGTGCCTAAGAACAAGAGAGTGCAGGAGGCTGTTACGGAGAAGGTGCTCAAGACCCTCTACGACCAGGTAGTGAAGGGGGAGGCGTCTCCAAGGCCGAAGAGGAAGGCTACTGGAAGTCAACCCTCGGTCTAGGTCGATGCTGCTCGTGTAACCGAATTCAGAACTGACTCTTGTTCAAGACGGACGGGAAACTGTAACCGCAACCCACAGTGTCTTGAACTTAGCCGTTAGACGCGGTGTAACCGAGAGACAACTTGGAAACGTCAATCGAAATGTAACCGGTGGGGTATTTGTTCCCAATCAAGACGCTGGTAAATCTGTAACCGACTGATCGACTGTCTTGATTTACGTCGCTGATTCACCCGTAACCGAAAGTGCTAGTGACGATTGAAATTATGTAACCGGGAGGGATGGTGTCAACAACTTAGACGATTACGCACCTGTAACCGATAACGACCGTGTTTTGAACCTTGACGATTGTGGTACTGTAACCCTAAGCTCAAATGTTTTGAGACTAGACGCGAGATCAAGTGTAACCGAATGTGATAATGTCACTAACTGAAAGGGAGACTAGCAATGGCAACTAAGCCGAATGTGCCTGCGATTTGCAAGGAGCTTCAGAGACTTCAGCGGCATCGCGTGATTACGATGAAGAGCCGGAACATGCAAGCTACCCGCCTCCAAGCGGTAGTTGCTGGTACGCTGGGATACTCCTCTGGCTTAGAGGATAAGCAGCGGACGAAGCTGTTTGCGGAAGCGGCGGCTTTGATTAAGAGTGTCAACGACGGTGGAGCCGACCACGACTTGAAGGGAATCATCCTTGTTACCATGCAAGGTATCGAAGCCTTTCAGGGAGTGATGAGTTCCGTCGAGAAGGAGCAAGTGAAGATGGCAAGGCAGCTTCCCGTAGCCAAGTGGGTAGAAGACCCCAAGCAACGGGGATTCGGTATGCTGTCTCTTGCTACGATCGTTGGTGAGTGCGGAGACTTGAGTAACTACTCAGGTCCGGCGAAGGTCTGGAGACGGATGGGACTATTCGCCTACACGAAAGACGGTGAGACCCTTATGGGGTCTACCTGGAAGTCGAGGGCAGGCGGCAAGCGTGGTACGAAGCTCTCGTCCGAGGAATGGGAGGACTTCGGCTACTCTCCACGACGGCGTAGCATCGCGTTCCTCATCGGAGAGAACATCGTGAAGAGTGGGCAAGGTACATACTACCGCGAACGGTATGAGACGAAGAAGGCGGAGTTAAAGCAGCTTCATCCCAACTACTCCGACATGCGGTGTCATCGGCATGGGATGCTCGTTGCTACGAAGACCCTGCTCAAGCACCTGTGGATGGATTGGAACGACTATCCGCCGATGCCAAAGTATTGACGATGCAGGACGTGTAACCGACTGGCGAAATGTCTTGAATAAAGACGTTCCGTAATGTGTAACCGAATACGGGATTGTCTTAAACTTGAGACGAAAGATTTGAGTGTAACCGGTACAGGTACTGTTGAGACGCAAACCGTGGTGTAACCCATACGAAGATTGTCTTGAATCCTGACGTAGTTGGTAATGTAACCGAGTCGGCGTCTGTCTTACGCGATCCAGCGTGTAACCGATGCGCACTTTGTTTGACGGGTTTCGTAGTGTATCCGAATGTCTGTTTGTTAGACGAACGACTGATTGCAACCGCAGAAACTGGTGTCTTGAGTGGCCAGGTAGGCAAACGGCAAAGCCGCTTGACTTAAAATCAAGTGCATGTGGGTTCGACTCCCACTCTGGCTAATGTACGACCGTGTTGGATCGCAGCCGTTTGTTAGTTCCCAAAGGGAAGGGAGAGTCCATTTTATGTATCGGAGTGTTGGCTATGTCTCAGTTCGTGGTAGTCCGGCTCAAATCAGGGGGACTTGTGTCGATCAATATCCCGGCGATTTCTTACATCGCTGAGAGCGAGATCGTTATGAGGAATGGGATTACCCTGCTCATAACGGAACAGGTCTACGATCGGTTAAACCAGGAACTACGGAAAACGAAAGCCGCTCAGTTCCTCAACCTGATTGAAAGTAAGAAGAACGGGAGGATGACTCCCAACTAGCCTTTGGAGCCTATACAATGAGCATTGCCGATAAACTAAAGGGTGTTAAACTTCCGCAATCGAAGAAGCGGAACACCCCGCTGTGGAAGGGGCCGACTGAGGACGGGATTACTCAGTCGCTCCTTTCGCGTTTTCTCGTGTGTCGTGAGAGATTCCGGCTGAAGGTCATCGAAGGCCTCGCTCCGGAGGACCGGTTTAGCCACTACCGCGAATACGGAGATATGTGGCATGTATGTGAGGAGGACTTAGCCAAAACAGAAGTGCTAGGTAAGTCTTGGCTAGGAGCGTTGAAGGACTACTGCCAAGGTCTTTGTAGGCAGTATCCTACAGAACAGGAGAAGGTGGATCATTGGTACAACGTCTGCAAGGTACAGTTTCCTCTGTACGTTGATTACTGGAAGCAGCATCCAGATGTAAAAGAACGTATCCCACTGCTACAAGAGCAAGTCTTCAACGTACCGTACCAGCTTCCTTCCGGTAGAATCGTTCGCTTACGCGGTAAGTGGGACTCTGTTGATCTAATAGGCAAAAGGAACGGTGGAATCTATCTTCAAGAAAACAAATCAAAGGGAGACATCTACGAAGAGCAGCTCAAGCGGCAACTCCGATTCGACCTACAGACGATGCTGTATCTAGTTGCTCTCCACGAGTACCAGTATCCTACGGAGAAGTTGCTGAAGGAAGGGCAGGAAGCTGAAGGACCAGAAGAGTTCAACGACCACAAAATCCTCGGTGTGCGCTATAACGTCATACGCCGTCCGCTTAGCGGTGGCAAAGGTTCGATACGCCGTCACCAGCCGTCGAAAAGCAACCCCCAGGGAGAATCCAAAGCAGACTTCTACGCTCGGGTAGCACAATATATCAAGGATGAGCCGGAGTTCTTCTTCATGCGGTGGAAGGTAGAAATCTCCGATGCTGATATCGACAAGTTCAAGCGGGAGTTTCTCAACCCAGTCTTGGAGCAGCTATGCGACTGGTACGAGTGGATTGTAAGTGTCCCGAAGGAGAACCTATGGGACCACCCCGAAGGTATTCACTCGAGGCATCCCTATGGAGTGTACAATGTTCTTGATGAAGGCGGCTCGTCGGACTTCGATGAGTATATGGACAACGGGTCCATGATCGGCCTGCGACAGGTAGAATCTTTGTTCGGAGAACTTCAGTGATTAGTCTAATATGCTGCGGAAGGTTATTAGCCATAGTAGGGGATGGCTTACCAGTCATTACCGTATTCCAGTGTCTTAACTGCAACCGAAGTCTGACAGTAAGGAGACAAGATGCCAGTAATCAAGAAGCAGTCCCCGACGATTCAGAAGAAATCCTCCCAGATGAGCAGTCTAGTTGACCGGATCCGCCCGGTATCGGAGGGTCTCACTAAGGACAGGATGCTCATCTACGGGGTTAGCGGGACGGGTAAGACTAGGTTGGCTTGTACCTATCCAAAGCCAATGCTGCTGATTGGGGTGGAGGATGGTCGGCGATCCGTCTCGAATAGTAAGGACGTTGAGTTTATTAAGCTGAACGAAGTGGACGACGTTAGGCTCTTACTGGAACTCATCCGAGAATCGGAGAAATACGAAACAGTTTGTCTCGATACAGCGACCAGCTTCCAGGCTCTCACGCTCAAGGAAGTGTTAGGCTTGGAGGAGTTACCGGCGCAAAAGGCTTGGGGGATGGCTAGTCAGCAACAGTATGGTCAGTCCTCCCTCCAGACTAAGGAATGCTTGAGACACCTATTGCGGTTAGCCGAAGACAATATTTGTCATGTCGTCATTACGGCCCAAGAAAGATCGTTTGGTAATAGGGACGGCGGCGAAGATATAGACGATGAAATTATGGTGGGTAGAATAATGGCCTCCTTGACGAATTCCGTCGTTGGTTGGCTGAACCCAGAATGCGACTTTATTTGTCAGACGTTTAAGCGGCAAAAGGTGGTTAAAAGGACCGTTACAATAGGCTCCGGTCCAAAAGCCAAAACCAAAACAATGGAACAGAAAACCAGTGAAGTGGAGTATTGCTTACGTTCAGGTCCGCACCCAACCTACGTTACAAAGTTTCGCCAGCCCGAGGGGATCATACTCCCGGATGTGATCGTCAATCCAACCTATCCCAAGTTGGTAGAGATCCAAGGATGAACCGGTTTAGTGCAAGGAGGTGTCAGTGTTAGTCTTGACCCGTAAGTCGAATGAGTCCATTGTGATCAACGGCAACATCACCGTGACCGTTGTAGAAATCAGAGGTGACAAGGTCCGACTAGGGATCGCGTGTCCCAAGGAGATTCCAATTCATAGGCAAGAGATTCATGACCTCATCGTTCGTGAGAAGGCTGAGGGTAGCGAAGGGAAGAGTTCTGAGGGTAAGAGTAGTTCCTTAACCGAAGGAGCCGTCGATGGCTAAGCAGGTGCAGAAGTCCGGATTAACCCAGCGGTACGGCGAGCGTTTGCGTAAGGCACACGAGTCGCACAAAGAAGACGAGACCGAATTCGACACTGGGGGTAGGCTGCCCGCAGGAATCGAGAACGGTACGGCCCAGTTGGTTGAAGCAGGGTTCGGCCAATACAAGAAGGGGGAATGGCAGGGCGAGTACTACTTTCGGGCGGCTGCCGTCGTGGAAACGCCGGAGGAGTACCGAGGCACCCAAACATCCATCATGGAGCCAATCTGTGATACTCCGGGTCGCAAAAGGGCGACGATCGACGATCACGTCAAGCACGTCTACAACTGGCTGCGGCTGTTGGGGGTTGACACCACGGAGCTTGAGTTTGAGGACCTGGAGGATACCGTCAAGGCTCTGAAAGACTCCGATATCAAGATCCGGTATCGGACTTGGAAGGGGGAGAAGGCAACGACGGGTCCCTACGCAGGTCGGGAGCCGCGAGTCCAGGAGGTTTGGTTGGGTGCCATTTCCAGCAATGGTCAGGCAGAATCCGCGACGACCACTACCGATGACGTGGATGATCAGGGGGATGATGACAAAGAGGCAGAACCGGCGAAGAAGTCGGCGGTCTCGGAGGATACCCTGATACGCAACTTGGCTGAAGCGGCCGATGAGGGCGACGTAAAGAGTCAGAAGAAGTTGTCCACGATGGCTAAGCAGGCCGGTATCGATCCGGACGCCGTCGATACGTGGAGCGAGGTGGCTGACCAGATGCTTGGCGGAGCCGAAGCCAGCGATGACGGTGGAGCGGAGGATGAAGTGGTTCCGGAGAAGGGGTCACTCGTCAAGTACAAACCCGCAGGCTCAAAGAAGTCTGTGGAGTGCGAGGTGAGGCTCGTTGACGAAGATGAGAAGACGGTCACCCTCAAGAACCTGGATGACGGTAAGACGTTGTACAAGAACGTGGCATGGGACGAACTCGAAGAGTCTGAGTAAACCCCCCCGACCGGCGTGGTGTTGGATGCGACGATCTTCCTACCTAAATCCACGCCGGTTTCTTTTACTCCTGTAAAAGAACCTAGCTTGCGCGGTTTCTTTATTAACTGGAGCTGCTTCGCAAGAGTGGTGTCTGTCGCTTCGGTGTAGCAATTCGCCCTTGCTTATTTTGGGACCGTAGCACAAAGGTTGTGCGTTCCGCTCATAACGGAAGTGGTGCTGGTTCGAGTCCAGCCGGTCCTATGTACTTAATAGAAGCTGTGCACGGCTGTCTAAGCAGTACGGTTCGACTCGTGGTGTAACTGGATGCGCACGCCGGGTGCGGGGCCTGGAGGAGAAGGTTCGATTCCTTCCAGTCGGAATCCGCATCGACGGATGTGGAGGGCTATAGCTGGTCTGGCCTATAAGAGAGACTGGCCGTTTTCTCAGTCGAAACTGAGAGGGTCTCCCAATGGACCCAGAAGAAGTTGGCTATCTGATCTCGGATAGACACGGGCGGTACTGCGGAATGATCTACGCTGTTAACGTGACAGCGGCAAACATTCTAGGAAACTCAGAGGTCGTAAGTAGTTTGTATACAAGACTACAGCTGGTACGATAACCCAGCACTTGGAGGGGCGGTCGGGCGGAACCGACTACGCACCGTCAGTTTTGAGTCGGCCTCAAACGTATTGCTTACGGTGCGAACCGCGAACCAGGGTTCGATTCCCTGGACCTCCGCTAAATTATTTAGCTTCAACCCGAACCTTTTACGCCGTAAACTCGACTAAGGGGTGGGCTTATAATTTGGGGTAGAAGTTTCCTGATTTTCGCGTCCTTGTAGTGTAATAGTAGCACGCCGGTATAATGGCGGATCGTCATCAACTTGCTCTCCTGTAGAGCCGACGACAATTCGTTATCGCGGAGCCGGTAGACCATGTGCGAATCATGGCGGGACGACTGTGATAGACGTAGTGTAATGGTTTAGCACACTAAACGCGGATTGCTGCAACTTGCTTAGCAATGAGCCGATAGTGATTCGTTATCCACTTGTAATGGAGTAGACTGGGTTCGATTCCCAGCGTCTATCTTTGACTGAGCCGTTGGATTAGGGTTATCTTGTTGTGGATGTGCCCCTAGTCTATTTCTTGTTCAGTCATTAAACTACGTGAGCCGAACGACCGTGGGTTATCTTTCCACGATGTGTCCTACGGTCAATTCTCTTGTTCACGTTTGACTTTGGTGAGCCGACTGCTTTGGTGTAACCGACCGATAACTTGGCTACCAAACTAGATGAGCCGAACGCTCGTAGGT
>Ga0247828_10000503_pt1 | contig 13149 bp, 12 predicted proteins | sample 12C_Control_Day3_FD_192425 | JGI IMG/M metagenome (GOLD analysis project Ga0247828, IMG submission 192425) | Soil microbial communities from agricultural site in Penn Yan, New York, United States - 12C_Control_Day3 | ecosystem: Environmental > Terrestrial > Soil > Agricultural land | place... | reverse complement strand
CCAATGTTACGGCTGAGGCGGTCGCCGATCCCTCAACCATCCGCAACCAGCTCGTCGAACAGGTGACGGGCATGGTCCGCTGGCGGGAAAGCATCGCCAACATGGCAGCTGCGGGTGTCGACGAATTCGTCGAGCTGGGGGGCAAGGTGCTCGGCCCGATGGTCAAGCGCATCGCTCCCGACGCCAAGGTGACCAGCGTCGTCACGATCGAGGATATCGAAGCCATCGCCAAGGAGCTCGCATGATGTTTGATCTCAGTGGAATGACTGCGCTGGTGACCGGCGCGAGCGGTGGCCTGGGCAGCGCGATCGCCAAATCGCTTTCGGCTCAAGGTGCGCGACTGGCGCTGTCCGGCTCCAACGCGGCCAAGCTGGAGGCTTTCGCCAAGGAGCTAGGCGGCGATCATGTGACGCTCGTCTGCAATCTGTCGAGCCCCGAGGAGGTCGATCAGCTCGTCCCGCGCGCCGTCGAAGCGCTCGGCAAGATCGATATTCTCGTCAACAATGCCGGCGTCACCCGCGACAACCTCGCCATGCGCATGAAGGATGATGAGTGGGACCAGGTCATCAAGGTCAACCTTGAGGGCGCATTCCGCCTGATGCGCGCCGCCATGAAGCCGATGATGAAGGCGCGCCATGGCCGCATTATCAACATCACGTCGGTGGTGGGCGTAACCGGCAATCCCGGACAGGCGAACTATGTCGCGTCCAAGGCGGGCCTCATCGGCATGTCCAAGGCCTTCGCACAGGAAGTCGCGAGCCGCGGGATCACCGTCAACTGCGTTGCGCCGGGCTTCATGACCTCGGCGATGACCGACGCGCTGACCGATGCGCAGAAAGTTGGGATCTTGTCGAAAATCCCGACCGGCGCGATGGGCAGCGGCGAGGATATCGGCGCTGCGGTGGTCTACCTGGCCAGCAACGAAGCCGGCTATGTGACGGGCCAAACCCTTCACGTGAATGGCGGGATGGCGATGCCGTAAGGCAACACCGCTACAATTACTCCACATTTCCAAGCTTCTGCTCTGCGGGGCCAGCCCTTGCAGCGGTTTTGAGCGCACCTATATCGCCCGCGAAACATCAATTCATGGACGGCTGGGCAGCGCGTCCATGAGGGGCAAGTAGAGGATTAGAATATGGCGAAAGTGATCGGGATCGATCTGGGCACCACCAATAGCTGCGTTGCGGTGATGGAGGGCGGAAAACCCAAGGTTATCGAAAATGCTGAAGGTGCGCGCACGACCCCGTCCGTGGTCGCATTCACCAAGGATGGCGAGCGTCTGATCGGTCAGCCGGCCAAGCGCCAGGCGGTCACCAATCCCGACAACACGATTTTCGCGGTGAAGCGTCTCATCGGCCGCCGCTTCGACGACCCGATCACCAAGAAGGACACCGAATTGGTGCCCTACAAGATCGTAAAGGGCGCGAACGGCGATGCTTGGGTCAATGCCGGTGGCAAGGACTACAGCCCGTCGCAGATTTCGGCCTTCATCCTCCAGAAGATGAAGGAAACCGCCGAGGCCTATCTTGGCGAGACCGTTACCCAGGCGGTGATCACGGTTCCCGCTTACTTCAACGATGCCCAGCGCCAGGCAACCAAGGATGCCGGCCAGATCGCCGGCCTTGAAGTGCTGCGCATCATCAACGAGCCGACCGCGGCGGCGCTTTCCTATGGAATGGAAAAGGAAGAGGGCAAGACGATCGCCGTCTACGACCTCGGCGGCGGCACCTTTGATATCTCCATTCTGGAAATCGGCGACGGCGTGTTCGAGGTGAAGTCGACAAACGGCGACACATTCCTCGGCGGCGAAGACTTCGACGCCAAGATCGTCGAATTCCTGGCCGACAAGTTCAAGGCGAAGGAAGGCATCGACCTCAAGACTGATCGCCTCGCCCTGCAGCGGCTCAAGGAAGCCGCCGAAAAGGCGAAGATCGAGCTGTCGTCCGCCCAGACCACCGAAATCAACCAGCCATTCATCACCGCCCGCATGGAAGGTGGAACGACGACCCCGCTGCACCTGGTCGAGACGATCAGCCGCGCAGATCTGGAAAAGCTGGTCGCCGACCTCATCAACCGGACGCTTGAGCCGTGCCGCAAGGCGCTGAAGGATGCAGGCATCGAGGCCAAGGACGTCGCAGATGTCGTTCTGGTCGGCGGCATGACCCGCATGCCGCGAGTCCGCGAAGTGGTGAAGGAATTCTTCGGCCGTGAGCCGCACACCGGCGTCAATCCGGACGAGGTCGTCGCAATGGGCGCCGCAATCCAGGCCGGTGTGCTGCAGGGCGACGTCAAGGACGTGCTGCTGCTCGACGTTACGCCGCTGTCGCTTGGTATCGAGACGTTGGGCGGCGTCTTCACCCGGATGATCGATCGCAACACGACCATCCCGACGAAGAAGAGCCAGACCTTCTCGACGGCGGACGACAATCAGAATGCAGTGACGATCCGCGTATTCCAGGGCGAGCGCGAGATGGCCAACGACAATAAGGCGCTTGGCCAGTTCGACCTGGTCGGCATTCCACCGGCGCCGCGCGGCGTTCCGCAGATCGAAGTCACCTTCGACATCGACGCCAACGGCATCGTCCATGTGACCGCCAAGGACAAGGGCACGGGCAAGGAACAGCAGATCCGTATCCAGGCCTCGGGCGGCCTCAACGACGCCGACATCGACAAGATGGTCAAGGAAGCGGAGCAGTTTGCCGAAGAGGACAAGAAGCGCCGTGAAGCCGCGGAGTCGAAGAACCAGGCCGAAAGCCTGATCCACTCGACCGAGCAGCAGCTCAAGGAGCATGGCGACAAGGTCGATGAAGCGCTGAAGAGCGAGATCGAGGCCGCCGTTGCCGAGGCCAAGACCGCTGTCGAAGGTGGCGATGCGGAGGCGATGAAGGCCAAGACGGAGGCGCTGGCCCAGGCCGCGATGAAGCTCGGCCAGTCGATTTATGAGAAGTCGCAAGCCGCCGGCGGAGAGGAAGCAACGGCCCAGTCGGCCGACGCGACCGCCGAAGCCGCGCCGGCCGACGAAGAAGTGGTCGACGCCGAATTCTCGGAAGTCGACGAAGACAAGAAGGCCTGAGGATCATGGCAATGACGGCGCCGGCAGGTGAAAATCAGTCGGCGCCGTTCGTCATGGGTGGGGAATGATGGCCACGGATTATTACGAACTGCTCGGCGTCCAGAGGGGCGCTGACGATAAGACGATCAAGGCGGCCTATCGCAAGTTGGCCATGGACTGCCATCCCGATCGTCATGGCGGCTGCACCGACAAGGAAGCGCACTTCAAGGCCCTGAATGAGGCCTATGACGTCCTGAAGGATCCGCAGAAGCGAGCGGCCTATGACCGTTTCGGCCACGCCGCCTTCCAAAATGGAGCGAATGGCCAAGGGCCGTTCGGCGGCGCCGGGGGCGGCGGTTTCGAGGGATTCTCCGACATCTTCTCGTCGATCTTCGGCGAATTCATGGATCCGCGCGCGCAGCGAGCCAGTGCAGCCCGCGGTTCCGACCTCCGCTACGACCTCGAGCTTAGCCTCGAAGAAGCTTATTCGGGCGTCGAGAAGACGATCGCGGTGCAGGCGCTTGCAGCGTGCGAAGCATGCAATGCGTCAGGCTCGCGCGGGCAGGCGGCGGCGCAAGGCTGTCAGACTTGCGGCGGCGCGGGCAAGGTCCGCGCCCAGCAGGGCTTCTTCGTGGTGGAGCGCACCTGCCCGGGCTGCATGGGTTCCGGCCAGACCATCGCCGACCCCTGCCAGGCCTGCGAAGGCGAAGGGAGAGCGCTCAAGACGCGCAAGCTCAACGTCAATATCCCGGCCGGCGTCGATGAAGGCACGCGCATTCGCGTCGCCGCCGAGGGCGAGGCGGGCATGCGCGGCGCACCTCCGGGCGACCTTTACCTGTTCGTCCACATGAAGCGTCACTCGCTCTTCGGGCGAGACGGGACGACACTGGTGGCCGAAGCGCCGATCACTTTCACTACGGCCGCTCTTGGAGGCTGCATCACCATTCCCGGCATCGACGGCGAGCGGATCGAGCTTAAGATTCCGGCAGGCATCCAGTCCGGCGAAACGATCCGTCAGCGCGGCGCGGGAATGAGCGTGCTGAATGGGCGCGGTCGCGGCGACCTGATGGCGAGGATCCTGGTCGAAACGCCAACCAAGCTCTCCAAGGAACAGCGCGCCATATTGGAGCAGTTCCGCGACACTGAAACCGGTGACGAATGCCCGGCCAGCAAGGGCTTCTTCCGGCGGATCAAGGATGCCCTGGGGGGCTAGCTATAGTCGTCCCAGCCTCGGCGAGCCATTCGCGCAACTAGCCGCTCCGCGAATAGATGTGCCACCGACAGCCGCTCGGCGCCGATGCGTTTCGGCGTCGAATTATAGGCGTGAAGCGACGCTACCAGGTCGCCATCGATCCTGAGCGGAAGCGACATCGTCGATGCAATGCCCCATTCCGCAAGTCGTTCGACCTCCTCGCCCGTAGGCGCGAGATACGCAGCCTTGGCGATCAAAGAGCTCTCTTCACCCACCAGCGGAACCTGTTCGGCATCGCGATCAGCGATCAGGCGCGCCGTCCTGGCCGTTTCACCGCCTGCCTTCGTATCTGATTTGAGGTTGGACGCGATGACCTCGTCCCTCTCATTGCAGATCAGCACCCGCTCGAATCCGATCAGCGAGTGCAGCAGCCGCATGGCCTGGCCAGCAAGGTCGGCCGGCTGGTTGCCCGACAGCCGATCGCTCATCGAACGGACCATGCCGATGCCATCGGGGAGCCGGGCTTCCACCGCGAGCTCGGCTTCGATCAGATAGCGGCCGTCATCGCCGGTCGCGCGGATGTCGAGCATCACGTCGCCCCATTCGACGCCATAATCCTGGACTTCACTCTCATCGCTTGACAGCCAGGCAAGCCGATTGCGCAGCGTGTGGATCGCCTTGCTGCCGATGATATCGGCGAGCGGCTGTCCGACGACGGTCGCTGGGCGGAAATCGCCAAGCATGCCGACATTGGCGCTGACCGTTCCGACGTGCCAGTCGGGTCCGATCACCAACAACAGGGCACAGGGCTGAACGGCGGCCATTTACGCTCCGGGCAACGTGGAAATGGTCATTCCTTGACCCTTGGAACAGGCGTTCGGAAGCCGATGGCGAACCGGTTCCACGCATTGATCGCCCCAATCGCAAGCGTCACCGCGACCCGCTCCTTCTCGTCGAACACCGCCGCCAACGCTTCATAATCGGCATCTGGCGCATTGGTTTCCGATATCAAGGTCAAGGCTTCGGTCCAGCCGAGCACCGCTCGCTCGCGCTCGTCGAAGAAATTGGTTTCGCGCCAGGCCGACAAAAGGTCGAGCCGCTGCTGCCGTTCGCCGTCGGCACGCGCCTCGCGATTGTGCATGTCGATGCAATAGGCGCAGCCGTTGATCTGTGAGGCTCGAAGCTTGATCAGATGAACCAGCTTTCGGTCCAATCCCATTGCTTCGACCGTCTGCTCAAGACCCATCATGGCCTTGATCGCTTCGGGAGCAACGACCCCGTAGTTCACACGCATCGTCATCACTCGGCCTCCTTTCAGGCGGCGCCGAACACGCGCTCGAAGATCTGGTCCACGCGCTTCAAATGATAGCCGAGGTCAAACAGCTCCTCGAGTTGAGCGCCATCGAGCTTGGCCGTCACATCCGCGTCGGCCTTGAGCAGGTCAAGCAGCGACAGCTCGCCGTCCGACTCCCACACCTTCATCGCGTTCCGCTGGACCAGCGCGTAGCTGTCCTCGCGGCTGAGGCCGGCCTGCGTCAGCGCCAGAAGCACCCTCTGCGAATGGACGAGCCCACCCATCTTATCGAGGTTCTTCTGCATGCGCTCGGGATAGACCAGCAGCTTGTCGATGACGCCGGTGAGGCGCGCGAGCGCGAAGTCCAGCGTGATGCAGGCATCCGGGCCGATGAACCGCTCGACAGACGAATGGCTGATATCCCGCTCATGCCACAGCGCCACATTCTCCATCGCCGGGACCACGGCAGAACGGACGACGCGGGCCAGGCCGGTCAGATTCTCGGTCAGCACCGGGTTGCGCTTGTGCGGCATGGCCGAGCTGCCCTTCTGGCCCGGCGAGAAATATTCCTCGGCTTCCAGCACTTCTGTCCGCTGCAGGTGACGGATCTCGACCGCCAGCCGCTCGATCGATGAAGCAACAACGCCGAGGATCGCGAAGAAGTGGGCATGCCGGTCGCGCGGGATGACCTGCGTGGAGGTCGGCTCCGGAGTGAGGCCAAGCTCCTTGGCGACATGTTCCTCCACCGCCGGGTCGATATTGGCGAAGGTGCCGACCGCACCGGAAATGGCGCAGGTAGCAATATCGTCGCGCGCTGCCTTCAGGCGGGCGCGGTTGCGGTCGAACTCGGCATAGGCCTGGGCCAGTTTAAGCCCAAACGTCACCGGCTCGGCATGGATGCCGTGGCTGCGCCCGATCGTTGGCGTGAGCTTATGCTCATATGCCCGTCGCTTCAGTACCGCGAGAAGCTGGTCGATATCATCCAGCAGCAGATCCGCCGACTGCATCAGCTGCACCGCCAGGCTGGTGTCGAGCACGTCGCTGCTGGTCATGCCCTGGTGAAGCCAGCGGCGCTCCGGACCCAATTTTTCGCCGGCCCAGGTGAGGAAGGCGATCACGTCATGCTTCGTTACCGCCTCGATCGCGTCGATTGCCGGAACGTCGATCTCGCCCAGCACGCCAGCGTCATATGCCTTGCGGATCGTCGTGGCGTCGGCGGCCGGGATCATCCCGATCTTCCCCATCGCCTCGGCCGCGAACACCTCGATCGCCCACCAGATGCGGTAGCGGTTTTCCGCTGACCAAATGGCGGTCATCGCGGGACGTGAGTAGCGGGGGACCATGGGGGGCCTTTGCGTTGGAGAAGAATTGCCGCGCGCCTAGCAAGCGCGGGGCGAGGGGGCAACGATTGGGGCAATTCTTATGACCGCAATGGGTGGAAAGCGGACATTGCCTCGATTCGAGATCAAGCAAATACCGGCGAAGAGGAGATCAGTTCAGCTGTTCGAAGATGTTGGTACCGCTTGTCGGTCTCGTGGCCCATTGGAAGTGCTCGATCATTCGGATGCGACCATCGCCAGTTTCCTCGATAATCGCATCCGACATTCCCGCATCGAGATTTCCGGACTTGTCGGCCTGAATATAGCGGAAGTGGAAGTTCGATCCGGTGACGAATCCGATCAAAAAGCCTTCGATGATCTCCCCGCCGCGGTACCGGCCGGTAACGAGAGAGCCCGACTGCTCGAAGGTGAATAGCGTATCGCTGGAGATCTCACCGACATCTGCCGACGACACCGGCGCCATTTTGACGCCGTCCAGACAAACATCTTCCATCATGAGCCGTGCTGCCTTTCGGTTACGAGCGTTAGTGACGCAAGCCAAAGCAGTCTCGGCCAGGCCCCGCAGTAGGCTGTCCGATTTATCAGTTCAGCCCTATTTGAACTTACGGTCGCAATGGCGACTTCCTCAAAGGTAATGCCAACATTAGCATGGCCGAAGAGACGGTTGCCGCAATACCGCGGATGGAGTTCCAAGCCGTCCAATCGCAGACATAGGACTTCCACCTCCGAATATCTGCAATTTCGGATTTTTGGAGCCGCACATTCAGTGGCGCATCGGCGAGCGTCGTCACGACGATCGCGCCAACGAGATAGATTACGCAGGCTACGACAATGCACCTCCCCGCGGCGCCTTTGAGCGATGGCTCGAAGTACAACAGCGCCATCATCAGCACGCCCGTTCCCATCAGGACAACCATGAATCCCGAGCCGAACATGCTCGCGTTGATTTGTCTCATAGCGAGCATTCCGCTTGCACTATCAAGCCTCTCGATCGCGGGAATCACGAACGAGGAGCATGCAAAGGAGGCGCCTCCGACGCATCCGGCACCCAATATGGCCGCAATCTCAAGGATCGAGATCGGCTTCATATGCTCCTCCAACCTTTCGGATGTCAGTGATGAGTTTACCCAAAACTGGCTTCTCAACCGCGCTCGGACGGACCTGTGCGAGGCCATCGCGGCCTGCCCGCAGCATACTGGAGCGTCCTTTTCCACTAGTCCCTCGCATCAACCACTAATGATTTCAGCGGCGAGTTCGCTATCGCCGAACGCATCTCCGCGATAAGCTTTTTGCAAGCCGGAATTTCCTGGATTCCATGCCAGTAGGCGGCCACTCTCGGGTGCTTGCTGATGATGCCAGGCTGGTCGCACGCCCGGACGAGTAGGTCGGCGAAGAAGAAGAGAAATGGCACGAGCGCGCAATCAGCGATCGTGATCGCATGATCATGACGGACGTCTCCGTCCTGCATGAAGTGATCCAAGAAGGACAGGCCTTCATCCATCGCCGCGACGCAGCTTTTGCTCAAGGCCGGATCTGGCTGGCCAGAAAAGACCTGAGAGATCAGGGATGCGCCACGCATCTGCACATAGAGCTCTGCCAAGTGGGCCTGCAGCCGGGCCTTGGCCAAACTTGCCGCATCGCTGGGCCGAAGGCCCGTTCCTGGCCATGCATCTGCGAGATATTCGACGATGACGCTGGATTCCGGCAGCGCCGTTCCGTCATCCAGAATCAGCGTGGGAACCAGTCCGATCGGGTTGATCGCCATATAGTCAGGAGACTTCTGGAAGTTGGCGAGCCACTGGCCCGAGGGGACAATATCGACGGGCAGGTCATAAGCGTGGATTGCCAGGCGCACGCGGGCTGCAAATGGCGAAACGTTTGAGTTCAACAGTTTCATCTTGGGTATCCTGAGCGATGTTCGTGTGAATGGGTTTGAGATGCCGCAGGATCTTTGGTGCGGCAGTTCGGATTGACCTTGACGATCCAGCTCGTGCCGAAGCGTTCACTCCACATATGCCTCGAACCTATCGAGCATATGCCGTGGCGCATCGAAGGCGCCGTTCATGTGGAGCGTCGGGCGCTCCGTTGAATTCTCGTCGATTGCCATCGCAGTTCGTCCTGAAGTTTTTTGAGTTACTGCTCGAAGCGATCGAAGCTCGCGTCCCAAAACATGCGATTGAATTCTCGTCGATTGCCGATTCGCTGAGTGGAATGCCTCACCTGAGCTCCTGATCTAAACACCTGGCGTCGTGATCAATGCCGCCTGCGCAGCGGCCGGCGCCGCGTTTTTAGGGAGGTTCAACAGCATAATCCGGGAAGCCCTGGGCGCAATTCATCCGCGATCAGCGCCCTCAACTCCAGTTCAGTTGAAGGGCAATTCATGAAACGAACAATTGGCGCGCAAGCGGCATTGCTCATTGCGCTACACTTGCCGACAACCGCTCTTGCCCAGGCAAATGCAAATGCAACTACGGGCGCAAGTGACGCTTTCGGGTTCAAGAGCGGCGAAGACAGTGTCGGCATCTATGACGAAAGCTCGGTCCGCGGCTTCAGCCTCGAAGCTGCGGGCAATTACCGCTTTGAGGGAAGCTATTTCGTCAAGAATGCCGGCGTCAGCAACTTCTTCCTCGAATCCACCACCGTGCGGATTGGCTATAATACGCTCAACACCATCCTTCCCGGCCCATCCGGCGTCGTCGACTTCAAGCTGCGCGATCCCGCCAGGGGAGAGCCGAGCTATATCAATCTGACGCTTGACGCCTATGCGCAGCCGCAGGCCGAATTCCTGCTCAAGCACCGCTCGAAAGACGACAGCAAGAGCCTCGCCTTCGGCGTCTCGCGCGTGTTCGACGTTCGTGACCAGCAGGGGGGCGAAGGCGGAAAATCGCTGCTAATCGCAGGAACAGGCCGATTGTCCAGTTCGCTTGGGACGCTTCGCATTTTCGGGGGCGAGTATCGCTATGAGCGCCCCGGCCAGTTCCGGATCCAGGTGCAAGGGGCCGAACTTCCTCCCGAAATTGAACGAACCACATTCCTGGGCCAGCGATGGGCAATGGAGCAAGGGCAGCGCCGCATTGCCGGTGTGCTCGCCGACACCAATGGAAAGGGCGATTTCGGCGCTGGAGCAACTCTAGTGTTCGCGCAGGAGGATCCGACCCGAGGGTTCCTCCAGCTCTTTGGCAATGCCGCCGGCGATGGATCGGTCCGGTCGATCATCGTCGCGTCGCCGAGCCAACGATCGACGGCCTGGTCTGGCGAACTACGGGGTCATTACCAGCGCCAAGACGGTGACTTTGCACAACGCATTGATCTAACTGTCCGGGGTCGCCGCCAGCGGGCGCATTTTGGGGTATCGACGATCGTCGATCTCGGCCGCGTAGAATTTGGCGAAGCAGGACCGGCGATTGACGAGCCGGAGTTCCCCCACGAGACCGCGCAATCGCGGGAGAAGGTCGATCAGTGGGGTCTTGGCGCAACTTATCGCGCGAGCGTTGGCGACCTTGTCAGGATCAATCTCGGCCTCCTTCGCACAGACTACGAAAAGAGTTTCACGAACAGCGAGAATGTTCAGCGTACAACGAAATCGAAGCCACTACTTTACAATGTTTCGGCCGCATGGCGCCCTTTTGAACCCGTCGAACTTTATGGAAGCTATATCAAGGGACTGGAGGAAGCGGGCGTAGCACCGGCATCGGCGGCCAATCGCTTCGAAGTACTGGACCCGATCACCGTGACGCAGCGCGAACTTGGCATTCGGCTGTTTTTCTTGGAGGGCCTTACTGCCGTGATTGCCGGCTTCGACACTCGCAAGCCCTATCTTGGCCTCGAAGGCAACACCAATGTCTACCGTCAACTGGGACATGTCCGGCATCGCGGACTCGAGGCATCCGTATCGGGGCGCCCGGCAAAAGGCGTTTCGCTCGTAGCTGGAGGCTTCGTCATGGATCCATCCCTAAGCGGACCTGCGGTCGAGCAAGGCCTGATTGGAAGTCGTCCGGTTGGCGTTCCGAAATGGCGAGGAATTGCCAGCGTCGACTATGCGCTCCCGGGAACGAAGGGGCTAAGCCTCGACTCCGCGCTAACGTTGATCGGAAACAGGGTAGCTAGGTCCGCATCCCTGCCCGACGGCAGCCAGTTGAAGACCGGAACCTCGGTCAGCGCAAATCTTGGCGCACGCTACAGCTTTCGTATCGGTGAGACCATCCTGGTCGCAAGGGCGCAGGTCCTGAACGTCTTCAACCAGTTCGGTTGGGAACCGACCAGTGCGGAATCGCTGAACTACACCGCCCCACGCCGGTTCAAGCTGGTTCTGACGGGCTTCATTTAAGAAGCATTTCCTGTCCTACAGGCCCGTAGCCATGCCATATCCCGCGGCAACGGGCTCATCCTCATCGTCGACATCCGGGCAATTTTCATAAGGTCACTAAGGTCGCACCTATTGTCCGCAATCCCTGAGACTTTAGTGACTTTTGTGACTTTATCCGGCTTTAAATCAGTCCCATCGCCTTCATGCTGTAGCGGCCCTGGCTGCCGACAATGACATGGTCGTGGACTGTGACCCGCATGTGGCGGCCGGCCTCGATCAGCTCCTTCGTCATGCGGATGTCCTGGCTGCTTGGCGAAGGATCGCCGGACGGATGATTGTGGACGATGATGATCGCGGTAGCGCCAAGCTGGATCGCGCGGCCGATCACCTCGCGGACATGGACCGGCGCCTCGTCGACCGAGCCGCGCCACATTGCCTCGTTGGCAAGCAGCATGTTTCGCGCATTCAGGAACAGGATCCGCACCTCCTCAACCGGTGAATGGGCCATCGCTGCCTGCAAATAATCGCCAAGCGCTTCCCAGCTCGACAGCATCGGACGCCCTTCGACGCGGGTTTCCAGCAGCCGCAGGGCACTCGCCTCGGCGATCTTGAGCGCCCCGATAGAAGCCTCGCTCAGGCCTTCGCGTCGCAACGTTGCCACGTCCGCGCCGAGCAACTGGCCGACACCTCCAAACTGGTTGATCAGCCTCTTGGCGATTGGCTTCGTGTCGATCCGCTTGATGGTCAATGCGAGCAGATACTCGACCAGCTCATGATCGAGCAGCGCCTTTCCTCCGCCTTCAAACAGTCGCTCGCGAAGACGGGCGCGGTGGCCACTTGCATCACTCGGCTGGTCGGCCACGCGGGCTTACTCCACTAGAATCCACACTCCCGAGCGGAGCCGAGGCTAGGCAAAGCGCGTTTCCCATGCAACGCCGCATCGATGCGGTAACGGAACGGTCGGCGGTCCGGGAGGTTTTGAGCCGGGATGAGTGCGGACAAAGAACATGGAAGTGGAGAGCATGTCCGCGTCGCGCCCCATCATGGCGCGCTCGTCGAACAGGTCGTGGTGCACGACCGCAGCGGTTGGCACAGGGCATGGCGGCTGACGAAAGCCGGGCTGCTTCTGATCATCATCCTGCTGGTTATTGCTGCCGCGGCCGTCTGGATATGGCGCAAGCCGATCGCCGACGATTACATCCGGGACGAGTTGCAACGTCGCGGCGTGCAGGGAAGCTACACGCTCGATCGGGTCGGTTTCCGCACCCAACAGGTAAGCAACCTCGTTATCGGCGATCCGGCCAAGCCTGACCTCACCGTCCAGCGTGCGGTCATCCAGCTTCGAATTTTATGGAACGGCAGCGTCGAGGTCTATCGCATTGCTGCTCGCGGCGTGAGGCTTAAGGGTCGGCTTCTTCCCGACGGACGGGTGACCTGGGGCGAAGTCGACAAGCTCTTGCCCCCGCCGAGCGGCAAGCCCTTTAGCCTGCCGAACATTTCCGTCGACGCTCGCGACGCGACTATCGCTTTTGCAACGCCCTATGGCCCCATGGGCTTCGCGATTGAGGGTGAAGGCAATTTGACGGGCGGATTCGCCGGAAAAATGGCGGCGTCGGCTCCGGCCATGAAATTCGGCGCCTGCAACCTCGACCGTTTCCGCGCCAACGTTGACGTTGGCGTGACCGCGCGCCGACCGCAGGTGAAAGGGCCGATCGGTGCGGAATCCTTCCGCTGCCCGGCCAGCAGCTTGCTGCTCGCACAACCCAATATGGTTATCGAATCCAGCTTTGCGGAAGGGTTCGACAGCTTCAACGGCGGCGGCCGTTTGACGATGGCCAACTTCCAGGCCGGGGCCAACGGTATGGCTGGTGTCGTCAGCAACCTGACCTTCCGCGGAACGCCGGCCCGGGCTCTTGGGCGGATCGACCTTGCCGCCCAACAGGCTCGCCTCGACCGGATCGTGGC
>Ga0247828_10000491_pt1 | contig 13324 bp, 12 predicted proteins | sample 12C_Control_Day3_FD_192425 | JGI IMG/M metagenome (GOLD analysis project Ga0247828, IMG submission 192425) | Soil microbial communities from agricultural site in Penn Yan, New York, United States - 12C_Control_Day3 | ecosystem: Environmental > Terrestrial > Soil > Agricultural land | place... | reverse complement strand
GGCTGGCGAACGGCTAAAGGAGTGGATTGCGTCCGGCAATCACGGCGAGATGGGCTGGATGGAAGAGCGGGTGGCCCAGCGTGCCAGCCCGCAGGGTCTCTGGCCGGAGGCCAGGTCGGTCATTGCGCTGGCCATGAGTTATGCGCCGCAGAATGATCCGCTGGCGCTGGAACATGTCAGCGACCGGGGGCGAATCTCGGTCTATGCGCAAGGCACCGACTATCACAAGGTGGTGAAGAAGGCGCTGAAGGCGATGGGCAGGTGGCTAGCCGAAGAGGCCGGTTGCGAGCTCAAGGTCTTCGTGGACACGGCGCCGGTGATGGAAAAGCCCCTGTCGGCGGCGGCCGGCGTCGGCTGGCAGGGAAAGCATACCAACCTGCTCAATCGCGAGCATGGCAGCTGGCTGTTCCTGGGCGTCATCTACACCACGCTGGACCTGGAGCCCGACGAACCGGCCGAATTTCATTGCGGCAGCTGCACACGGTGTATCGACGCATGCCCTACAAATGCGATCACCGGGCCTGGCCGGCTCGATGCGCGCCGCTGCATCTCATATTTGACGATCGAGCATGCCGGGCCGATCCCGCACGAATATCGCGCCGCAATCGGCAACCGGATTTACGGATGTGACGACTGCCTCGCCGTCTGTCCGTGGAACCGATTTGCGAGCGCTGCCCAGTCCCACAAGGCATTCGTCCCTCGACCTGAGCTCGTGGCGCCCAGCCTTGCCGATCTGCTAGTTCTCGACGATGCCGGTTTTCGCGAATTGTTTTCGGGCTCGCCGATCAAGCGGATCGGGGTGAACAGGATGATCCGCAACTGCCTGATCGCTGCCGGCAACAGCGGCGATCCGTCCTTGCGTCCGTCCGTTTCAAGGCACTTGGTGAGCGACGATCCTGTCGTGGCCGATGCGGCCCGGTGGGCGATCGATCGGATCTAATTCGCCTCCAATGAGGCGATGCAGTTTTGCGGATTGACCGGCGCGCCCTGGAAATTGCGCGTGTCGACATAGGTTACGCGCGGAACGCCTGCGCCGCTCTGGCTTGGATAAAGATAGGCATCGAGCACGCAATTCGGTCCCGCAAACTGCAACTTCGTGCCCTGGCCTTCACGGACCTGAAGGCGCGGCCGGCCGAAATGCTGGCCCAGCTCATTGGCGGTCATTCCATCCAGAGAGGAATGGTTATGGCTATTGCCTTCAACCGTTACAGGCGCGGCGTTCTGGACCGGTTCGGGTGCAGGAGTTGAGGTGCAGCCGGCGGCCAGCAGGACGGCAAGGGGCATTAATCGACGCATCAGCCGCTTGTGGCGGGCAGCTTGGCGGGTTGCAAGCTTGCTACCGCTCCCTTGCGCCGCTAGGCGCGCCCAATTCCCTTTCCCGCAGGATCGAAAAACTTCATGACCCAGCCCCGCTACGACGTGCTCTGCATTGGCAACGCCATCGTCGATGTCATTGCCGATACGGACGATGCGTTCCTAAATAAGCAGGGGCTCCACAAGGGATCGATGCGGCTGATCGACGAGGCCGAAGCGGTGCGCCTCTACGATGCGATGGGGCCGGGCCGGGAAATCAGTGGCGGTTCCGCCGGCAATACTGCGGCGGGCCTTGCGGCCCTGGGCCTCAAGGCCGCTTTCATCGGCCAGGTCGCAAACGACCAGCTGGGCAAGATTTACCAGCACGATATTGAATCGCAGGGCATCGACTTCCTGGTCGAGGCGCGGAGCGACGTCGGCGCCACCGCCCGCTCGCTGATCCTCGTCACGCCGGACGCCCAGCGCACGATGAACACCTTCCTCGGCGCCGCCCAGCTTCTCGCCAAACAGTCTGTCGACCTTTCGGCGGTCGCCGACAGCGGCATCGTCTATCTCGAAGGTTATTTGTGGGACCCGGCCGAGCCGCGAGCTGCGATGGAGGCGGCGATCGAGGCCGCCCATGCCGCCGGCCGCAAGGTGGCATTCACCCTGTCCGACACCTTCTGTGTCGACCGGCACCGCGACAGCTTCTGGCAGCTGCTGCGCGACGGCAAGGTAGACATTCTCTTCGCCAACGAAGCCGAAGCCGCGTCGATGGCCATGGTCAACGACGTCGAAGAGGCGATCGCCTGCATTGCGAAGGTCGTTCCGACCTTGGTCGTGACGCGAAGCGAAGCTGGCGCGACTGCCGTATCCGGGGGCGAGCGGGCGGACGTGCCGGCCGAGCCAATCGAGCGGCTGGTCGATACGACGGGCGCGGGCGACCTGTTTGCTGCGGGCTTCCTTGCCGGCGAAGCCCGGGGCCTGGGGCTGGAAGCTTCGCTGCGCCTTGGGGCGATCGCCGCCGCGGAAGTGATCCAGCATTATGGCGCGCGGCCCGAGAAAGACTTGAAAGCGCTCGCCGGAGAGCTGGTGGCCTAGTCGGCGATCGGGCTCTTGAGCTCGATCTGGTTACTCGACGGATCGCAGATATAGAAGGACATGCCGTCGCCATTGGCGCCGTAGCGGATTCCTTCCTCGACGATCGCGATCCCGTGATGGGCGAGATGCGCGCGCATCGCCTGCTCCGTGCATGGCCCGGTGGCGATGCAGACATGGTCCATGTTGCGGCCGCCTTCCGTTTCCGGCCTTGCCCATTCGCCTTCCCTGGACCCGATGTCGACGAGGTCGATCAGGGAAGCGCCGGCGCGAAGCTGCAGCATTCCAAATTCAGGCAGCGCCCGATCGACCGAGCAGCCGAGCACCGCTTCGTAGAAGTGCCGGGCCTCGACCAGGTCGCGGACCAGGAGCACGACATGATCGAGTGCTTCGAGCTTGAACGGTGGACGAGTCATGCGTCCCGTTTACGCTCCTGCCGCGCAACGAAAAAGGGCGGGTCCGTTTCCGGACCCGCCCCAATTGTTCGCGCCGGATGGCCTTACGGCCGGATCACCGGCTTTCCGCTTTCATCTTTCGGTGCGTCTTCCGGGAAATATGGCGTTTCGGCATCGGCGACGACCAGATGGCCTTTCGCCAGTTCCGAATTGCGCATGCCGTACACGAAGTAGAGCACGATCGAGCCGACCACATACCAGGCGAAGAAGATCAGCACCCGCGACTCCACCGTGAAGATCAGGGCGAAGCAGCTGACGATGCCGAGCGCCGGAAGAACCGGGTAGAACGGTACGCGATAGCCGCGCGGCAGCTCCGGATGGGTCCGGCGTAGCCAGATCACGGTCAGGCAGACGATACCAAATGCCGCCAACGTGCCGACCGAAGTCGCGTCGCCGAGGAAGTTGATGTCGAAGAATCCGCCCGCGGTCGCAACCGCAATTCCGACCAGGATGGTGTTGATCCATGGCGTACGGAATTTCGGATGGACCGTCGAAAACACCTTCGGCAACAGGCCGTCGCGGGCCATGGTGTAGAAGATGCGGGTCTGGCCATACATGAGTACCAGGATGACCGAGGTGAGGCCGATGATCGCGCCGACCTTGATAGTCTTGGCGAGCCAGCCCCATTGCGGGCCGAAGGCGTCGACCGCGACCGCGACCGGATCCGGCACGTTCAACTCGGTGTAGGGCACGATCATCGTCAGGACGATCGACACCAGGATGTAGATGACCGTGCAGACGAGCAGCGAGCCGATGATTCCGAACGGCATGTCCTTGGCCGGGTTCTTCGCCTCCTGCCCGGCGGTGGAGACCGCCTCGAAGCCAATATAGGCGAAGAAGACGATCGATGCGGCGCGGAGGATGCCGCTCCACCCGAATTCGCCCTTCTCGCCAGTCGGTTCTGGGATGAACGGCTGCCAGTTATGCGCGAACTGATCATAGTTCTGAATCAGGATGAAGCCGCCGACCAGGATGAAGGCGGCCAGCACGGTCACCTTGATGGCGACGATGACATTGTTGAACTTGGCCGATTCCGACACGCCGACAACCAGCAACACGGCCAGCGCAAGGCAAACCAGGAAGGCCGGCAAGTTGAATACCGTCGTGATGACGGTGCCGTCCGCCAGTTCCTTCGGATGGCCATAGGGCCCAGTCAGCGCATCGGGCACGTGGATGCCGATGTCGGCGAGCAGGCTGACCATGTAACCTGACCAGCCGACCGAAACCACCGAGGCCGCCAAGCCATATTCCAGCAATAGCAGGGCGCCCATGATCCATGCAGCGAACTCGCCGATGGTGGTGTAGCTATAGGTGTAGGCCGATCCGGAAACCGGCAGTGTCGACGCCAGCTCCGCATAGCAAAGGCCCGCGAAACCGCAGACGATTCCGGCGATGACGAATGACAGCAGTACCGCCGGGCCGGCGTGGAGCGCCGCCGCATTGCCGGTGCGGACGAAAATGCCCGCGCCGATGATGCAGCCGATGCCCAAGAACACCAGGTTCCAGGGCCCCAGCGTACGCTTAAGCTCGCTGTTTGCAGTCTCTTGTTGGATTTGGGCGACACTCTTGCGCATCATGATGCGCCCGAGCAGTCCCCGCGGAGCGGCACTCGCCATCAGTTCTCCCCTTGAGATGGTAGTTTCGTTTTGCGGCGACCCTAACCGCTTCCTTCCTTGTTGCAATCCCCTTGCAACATAAGAGGTTCGTCTGTGGCTATCGGGCCAGCATCGGCCCCAACGGTTCGCCGCCGAACACATGGAAATGAAGGTGCGGCACCTCCTGCCCGCTCCGCTTGCCGCTGTTCGACAGGATTCGATAGCCCTGGGCGTCCGCGCCGGTCATTCGCGCGACCTCTCCGACGGTGCGGACGAAGTCGGCGATTTCCGGATCGGAGGCCTTCGCGGTGAAGTCGTCCCAGCTGACATAAGGGCCCTTGGGAATCACCAGCACGTGAATCGGCGCCAGCGGGTTGATGTCATGGAACGCCAGGCTGTGATCGGTCTCCATCACCGTCTTGTTGGGAATTTCGCCGCGCAGGATCTTCGCGAAGATGTTCTGGTCGTCATATGGCTGCTTGGCGTCGATCGGCATGAGTGCTCCTTGTTCGAGGCAGGATTTCACCTGCCCGAGGCAGACGTCAAGCCAATCCCCAAGGCAAGTCGCAAGTCATTGTACTTTTGAGAAAAATGGCCTGGAGCGGATTCATTGAAGGCGCATATTGGCTGAGCTCGAAATTCGTCGCCGCGAATGGACTTGTTGGCCTTGACCCCATTGCGCCGCTCGCTACCACCACAGGCGATGAGCGAGGAAACCCCTGAGTCCCTGATTCCCTATGACGAGATCGTGCAGGAAGCGCTGCGCGACGTCGTTGGCCGCGTGCTCCACGAGGTCGAACAGGGCGGCGGACTTCCTGGCGGCCACCATTTCTACATCACCTTCACGACCAAGATGCCAGGCGTGAAGATCCCGAAGCATCTGGTCGAACGCTTCCCTGACGAGATGACGATCGTCATCCAGCACCGTTTCTGGGACCTCAAGGTCAGCAAGGACAGTTTCACGGTCGGCCTCAGCTTTGGAGGAGTGCCGTCAACCCTGGTCGTTCCCTTCGCGGCCGTAACCGATTTCGTCGATCCGGCAGTCGATTTCAGCTTGAAATTCCAGTCCAACGGCGGATCGGACGTTCCCGAGGAACATGACCAAGCGGAGAATGACGTGCCGGTGGTGCCGGCCGAAGACGGCTCCAACGTCGTCAACGTCGATTTCACAAAGAAAAAGTGACCTCGGGCGTCACCCTGAACTTGTTTCAGGGTCCATTTTCGAGCAGTGCGGCGCCGATTTCAGCAATGGATGCTGAACCAAGTTCAGCATGACGAACCAGGAAACGCCATGACCACCCAATCGCGCACCGAAACCGACAGCTTTGGACCGATCGAAGTCCCCGGCGACAGCTATTGGGGAGCGCAGACGGAGCGATCGATCGCCAACTTCCCGTTCGGCGAGCGCGAGCGGATGCCGGCAGAGATCGTCCATGCGCTGGGTTATGTGAAGCAGGCTGCGGCGCGGGTGAATGCGCGGATCGGCGGCCTCGACCCCGAAATCGCCGAAGCGATCCAGCAGGCTGCAGGCGAAGTCGCGCGCGGCGACCTCGACGGCCAATTCCCGCTGGTGATCTGGCAGACCGGGTCGGGCACCCAGTCCAACATGAACGCCAATGAGGTCATTGCCGGCCGCGCCAACGAACAACTGACCGGAAATCGCGGCGGCAAGTCGCCGGTCCACCCGAACGATCATGTGAACAAGGGCCAGTCGTCGAACGACAGCTTTCCGACGGCGATGCACATCGCGGCGGGGATCGCCGTCTATCGCAGGCTGCTACCGGCGCTCCAGACGATCCACGCGCGTCTCGCGGACCAGGCCAAGCGCTGGGATTCGATCGTCAAGATCGGGCGCACCCATTTGCAGGACGCGACGCCGCTGACGCTCGGCCAGGAATTCTCGGGCTATGCTGCGATGATCGAGGATAATATCGCCCGGGTCGAAGCAGCGCTTCCGCGCGTCATGCGGCTTGCGCAGGGCGGAACCGCGGTCGGGACCGGCCTCAACGCGCCCAAGGGGTTCGCGGACGAATTCGCCAATGAGGTCGCCAACCTCACGCAGCTGCCATTCACCTCGGCCCCCAACAAGTTCGCCGAGCTGGCGGCGCACGACACGCTGGTCGAGCTGTCGGGCGTCCTCAACACCATTGCCGTCAGCCTGTCGAAGATCGCGAACGACATTCGTTTGCTCGGCTCAGGCCCGCGCTGCGGCCTCGGCGAACTGAAGCTTCCCGAGAATGAGCCGGGCAGTTCCATCATGCCCGGGAAGGTCAATCCGACCCAATGTGAAATGCTGACGATGGTCGCCGCCCAAGTGATGGGCAACCATGTCGCCGTCACGGTCGGCGGTCTGCAGGGTCACATGGAATTGAACGTGTTCAAGCCGCTAATCGGTGCGAACGTCATTCGCTCGATCAACCTCCTGGCGACGGGGATGGAAAGCTTCACCGAGCGGACGCTCGATGGGCTGGAGCCGGACGAAGCCCGGATCTCCGAGCTGATGAACCGCTCCCTCATGCTGGTGACGGCGCTCGCGCCAGAGATCGGCTATGACAATGCAGCGACCATCGCCAAGCATGCGCACAAGAAAGGCCAGACGTTGAAACAGGCCGGAATCGAGCTGGGCCTGGTCGACGAGGAAACCTTCGACCGGGTCGTGAAACCAGAGATGATGCTTGGCCGCTGATATCCTGCTACGGTCCCTTTAGGGCGGGCAGGAGTGGTCTTCATGCGTCGGGTTGCAGTCGCGTCAGTCGTTTCGATCCTGACACTTGGAGGTTGTGCCGGCGGGGGCGGCGAGAGGCCGCCTGTGGCTGCGCCGGCATCGGCTGGTTCGGTTGCCATTGCACCCGTCATGCTCAGCGCAAGCGCCTATGTCGCCATGGCTTCGTCCATCGACCTCTTCCAGGTGAAGTCGGCGGAGCTCGCACTTCAACGGGCGAGCGATCCTTCCAATCGCACGTTCGCAGAGCGTTCCTTGAGCGCCCATCAGGGCACCAGCGCACAACTTTCGTTCGCCGGCCGGCGGCTCAATCTTCTGCCGACCGCGACGCTCAATCCCGAGCATCAGGCCATGTTCGACGCATTGAACGCTGCCAGCGACTTCGATCGAACCTATCGCGCCCAGCAGAGTGCCGTCCTGCAGGAAGGCGTAAAGCTGCACGCAGCCTATGCGAAGTCGGGATCGAGCCCGACCTTGCGGCCGGTGGCTGCGAATGCCGAAAGCGTCATGAAAGCCAACCTGCAGGCCTTGGGGAGATCGCGATGAAGTTAAGGCTGCTGTCGGCTCCGCTGCTGCTACTGGCCGGCTGCGCGACGACCGTGGACAAGCCGCTTTACCTGACCGGGGCATGGGGCGGCCCCAATGCGGGTATTGCCTTCAATGTTCTGGGCAATGTCCAGTTCGATTGCGCCTCGGGCTCGATCGATGTGCCGGTCTATCCGGCCAAGGACGGTTCGTTCCAGGTCAAGGGCACCTACCGGGAGGGTACGCCGGGCCCTGTGCGGGTCGGGCAGATATTTCGAAGCCAGTCCGCCACCTATTCGGGTACCGCCCTGGAAGGGGCGATGACGTTGAACGTGGAACTCGAGGACGGCACGGCGCTTGGCCCCTACAATCTGACGCTGGGCGCGCCGGCGCAGCTCAACCGCTGCCTCTAGCCTAACCTGCCTGCCAGTTGAGAATGGCGTCGCTTGGCGCCAGCAGCATGATGACGTTGAGCGTGAGATTGTCGCGAATGACGACGAGCGGGATGAGTTCCAGCGCCAGGACAACCACCACGCTGGCCCAAACCGGCAATTTGCGGGCCCCTGCAAATCCGATTGCCATCATGACGATATCGCTCGCCGAGTTGAGGATCGAATCGCCCGAGTATCCCAGCGCGATCGTTGCTTCGCGATAGCGGTCGATGATCATCGGCGTGTTCTCGGCAATCTCCCAGGCGGCCTCCAGCAGCAGGGCGGCGAGGAAGCGCTGCTCGATCGGACGCTTGGCCCAGAGCAGGGCAAGAACCGCGTAGAACAGGAATCCGTGCACGATGTGGCTGGGGCTGTACCAGTCCGCCAGCATCTGGCTCTGCTTCGGTCCGACCTCGCCCCAAAACTCCACGGATCCGCAGGTGCAGATCGGCGGGCGGCCCATTACCACCATGATTGCTACCGTCGCAGCGAGGATGGCGCTGAGCATGATGAGCGGCTTCGGCCGCAGGAAAGCCGTCATGCCCATCTGGGTAGCATTGTCGTTGGGCTTGCCAAGCCGGCGGCCCGCGGCGGTCTATCAGCGCCTTGCCCTTCAACGGCGGACGTCAGCATTCGAACGTCAATTCGCGGCATGGGAGACGGGTCAGATTCTTGATAATTGCCTTGCCGTCCGCCGGCAAATGCCTTCGAAGGAATGGGTCGATGATTTCATGCAAGCCCCTGATCGCGTTACTTGGCCTTGTTCCGATTGCCGCCGCGATGGGCCAATCCGGCAGCGGACCTGAAATTCGCGTAAGCGACGTCGAACGCTTTTACGAACTCTACGATACGACCGCCGGCAAGCCGAGCGCTGCGCAACTGCAAGCATATATCGACGAAGGAACCGAGGGATTCAGGGCCTTCACCAAAATGCGCAACACCACAGGTGAGCGTATTGCCCAGGCGATCGAGAAGCAGCCCGAAATATTTCTAAGAGCGAAACGCTGCGCCGCCATCCTCCCGGCGGTGAAGGCCAGGGTAGCGACTGCGATGGTGAAGCTGGAAGATCTGTATCCTGAGGCCAACCTGCCCCCGATCACGCTAGGTGTGGGTCGAGGCAAGCCGGTCGGCACCGCCGACAGGAACGGTGTCATGATCGGCCTGGAAGCGCTGTGTGCCACCGATTTCCTCAATCCGAACCTCGAAGACCGGTTCGTCTACGTCATCGCGCACGAATATGCGCATGTGCAGCAGGTACAATTTGCCGACGAGAATCCCAGCGAGAAGGTTCTCAGGGCGAGCCTGATCGAAGGCGGCGCGGAATTCATCGGCGAGCTGATTTCGGGATCGGTCAGCTACGCCCATCTCGCCCCAATGGTGAAGGGCCGGGAGGAACGGTTCGAAACCGAATTCCTTCAAGATGTCGATAAGGTCGCCTTGGGTTCGGCCTGGCTCTACAACCATCCGGGAACGCCAGAGCGGCCCGCCGACCTTGGCTATTGGATCGGCTATCGCATTACCAAGGCATATTACCGCAACGCCACGGACAAGCGGCAGGCACTGCGCGATATCATCGAGCTTCGCAATCCAAGGGCAATTCTCGAGAAGAGCGGCTGGAAACCGGGCATCTCGCTCGACCAACCCTAACCTGCGCCATTCCTGCGCTGCCAGGGAGGCCTTTGTCATGGCCTCTCATTCTTGCTAGGGGCCCGGCCAACTGCCGCGCGCGCACACCTGCGCGAGGCTCCCACGCGAAGTTACCCACGAGGAAATTGGAATGATCCCGACCGGCCAGGACAGCTTGAACACCCGCTCGACGCTGGAGGTCGGAGGCAAGAAATACGCTTATTATTCGCTCGAGAAGGCCAGCGCTGTGCTCGGCGACGTGTCGCGCCTGCCTTTCTCGATGAAGGTGCTTCTGGAAAATCTCCTCCGTTTCGAGGACGGCGTCACCGTTACCGGCGACGACCTTCAGTGCATGGCCGACTGGCAGAAGGACCGCCGCATCAATCGCGAGATCCAGTATCGCCCGGCCCGCGTGCTGATGCAGGATTTCACCGGCGTTCCCGCGGTGGTCGACCTTGCCGCGATGCGCGACGCGATGAAGGGCCTTGGCGGCGACGCGCAGAAGATCAATCCGTTGGTTCCGGTCCACCTGGTCATCGACCACTCGGTCATGGTCGACGAATTCGGCAATCCGCGTGCATTCGAAAAGAATGTCGAGCTGGAATATCAGCGCAATGCCGAGCGTTATGAGTTCCTGAAGTGGGGCAGCAAGGCGTTCGACAATTTCAAGGTCGTGCCGCCGGGAACCGGCATTTGCCACCAGGTCAACCTCGAGAATATCGCCCAGACCATCTGGAGCAGCGTCGACCAGACAGGCGAGGAAGTGGCCTATCCCGACACGCTCGTTGGCACCGATAGCCACACCACCATGGTCAACGGGCTGGGCGTACTCGGTTGGGGCGTTGGCGGCATCGAGGCCGAAGCGGCGATGCTCGGCCAGCCGGTTTCCATGCTCATTCCCGAAGTGGTCGGCTTCCGCCTGTCGGGCGAGCTTAAGGAAGGAATCACGGCGACCGACCTGGTGCTGACCGTCACCCAGATGCTTCGCGCCAAGGGCGTGGTCGGCCGCTTCGTCGAATTCTTCGGCCCGGGCCTGGATGCGCTTTCGCTGGCCGATCGTGCAACGATCGCCAACATGGCGCCGGAATATGGAGCGACTTGCGGCTTCTTCCCGATCGACGAGCGGACGATCGATTATCTGAAGCTGACCGGACGCGACGAGACGCGGATCGAGCTGGTTCGCGCCTATGCCAAGGCGCAGGGCATGTGGCGCGATGCCGCGACCCCCGATCCGCTGTTCACCGATACGCTGGAGCTGGACATGTCGGCGGTCGAGCCGTCGCTCGCGGGCCCCAAGCGCCCCCAGGATCGAGTGCGCCTCAGCGAGGTTGACGAGCTGTTCAACGCCGAGCTCGAAGGCACCTACAAGAAGGACAACGACAATCGGGTCGCGGTCGAGGGCGAGGCGTTCAAGATTGGCAACGGCGACGTGATGATCGCCGCCATCACCAGCTGCACGAACACCTCCAATCCCTCCGTCCTGGTCGCGGCCGGCCTGGTCGCGCGCAAGGCGCGGGCGAAGGGCCTCACCCCCAAGCCGTGGGTCAAGACCAGCCTTGCCCCCGGGAGTCAGGTGGTGACCGACTATCTCAATGCCGCGGGCCTCAGCGAGGACCTCGATGCCCTCGGGTTCAATCTCGTCGGCTATGGCTGCACGACTTGCATCGGCAATAGCGGGCCGCTGGCCCCGCCGATCAGCAAGGCGATCAACGACAATGATCTGGTCGCGGCCTCGGTTCTTTCGGGCAACCGCAATTTCGAAGGCCGTGTCTCGCCGGACTGCCGGGCCAACTATCTGGCCTCGCCGCCGTTGGTGGTGGCTTATTCGCTGTTCGGTACCGTCACGCAGGACATTACCAAGTCGCCGATGGGCCAGGACCAGGATGGCGCGGACGTGTTCCTGGCGGACATCTGGCCTTCGAACGACGAGGTCCGGCAGCTCATCGACCTGCACGTCAACTCAGACATGTTCCGCTCGCGCTATGCCGACGTGTTCCATGGCGACGACCGCTGGCGCGCCATCGAAGTGACTGGCGGCGACACCTATAATTGGCCGGGCGGATCCACTTACATCCAGAACCCGCCCTACTTCGCCGGCATGACCATGACGCCCAAGCCGCTGACCGACATCAACGGTGCGCGCGCTCTGGCCCTGTTCGGGGATTCGATCACAACCGATCACATCTCGCCGGCCGGCTCGATCAAGCTGGACAGCCCGGCAGGCAAGTACCTCGTCGACAATGGCGTGCCGCGGACGGAGTTCAACAGCTACGGAGCCCGTCGCGGCAACCATGAAGTGATGATGCGCGGCACCTTCGCCAACATCCGCATCCGCAACCGGATGCTGGAGGGGGTCGAGGGCGGCATGACCCGTTATGCCCCTTCTGGCGAGACCCTGCCGATCTACGACGCCGCGATGAAGTATCAGGCGGACGGAACGCCGCTGGTCGTCATTGCAGGCAAGGAATATGGCACCGGATCGTCGCGCGACTGGGCAGCCAAGGGCACGATCCTGCTCGGCGTCCGCGCCGTTCTGGCGGAAAGCTTCGAGCGCATTCACCGCTCCAACCTGGTCGGCATGGGTGTCCTTCCGCTTCAGTTCGCGGATGGCGAGAGCGCCGCTACCTACCAGCTGGACGGCAGCGAGACTTTCTCGATCGACGGCGTCGCGTCGATCGAGCCGCGCCAGGATGTGACGGTGAAGGTGAAGCGCGAGGGCGGCGAGACGTTCGACATCATCGCCCGTTGCCGCATCGATACTTATAACGAGCTGGAATATTACCGTTCGGGCGGCATCCTCCATTATGTGCTGAGGAACCTGGCAAGCTGAGCACCGTAGACTTCCTCGTCGAGGTCGCCGGCTGGTCCGGCGCGCTGCTGATCCTGCTTGCCTATCTGCTGCTGTCGATGGAGAGGCTGACCAGCCAATCCGCCGTCTACCAGTGGATGAATGTCGTCGGAGCGGCCGGCTTCACGGTCAACGGCTGGTGGCACGGCGCATTGCCTTCGGCGTCGCTGAACGTCATCTGGATGCTGATTGGGGGTGTGGCGCTATGGCGGATCGCTCAGCGGAAAGGCTCGTCGACCTCAGCCATGTGATCGAACAGGGCATGACCACCTACAAGGGTCTCCCCGGGCCGCATATTTGCGATTTTTGGACGCGGGAGGAGTCGGCGGCCAATTACGACGACGGCTCGTCCTTCCAGATCGGCAAGATCGACATGGTCGCCAATACCGGGACCTACGTCGACAGCCCGTTCCACCGCTATGCCGATGGCAAGGACCTTTCCGAATTGGCGCTTGAATCGCTGGCGGAGCTCGACGGGATTTTGGTCCGGCGGCCATTTGAGAATGGGCTGGCCGTCGATGCCGATGCCTTCGAAGGCCTCGAAGTCCGCGGGAAAGCGGTGCTCGTCGCGACGGGCTGGGACCAGCATTGGCGCACCGACGCATATTTCACCAATCACCCCTTCCTGACGGAGGCCGCGGCCTCGGCATTGGTAGAAGGGGGCGCGGCATTCGTCGGAATCGACAGCCACAATATCGACGACACGCGGGTCCGCGCGCGCCCCCTTCTAC
>Ga0247828_10000484_pt1 | contig 13482 bp, 33 predicted proteins | sample 12C_Control_Day3_FD_192425 | JGI IMG/M metagenome (GOLD analysis project Ga0247828, IMG submission 192425) | Soil microbial communities from agricultural site in Penn Yan, New York, United States - 12C_Control_Day3 | ecosystem: Environmental > Terrestrial > Soil > Agricultural land | place... | reverse complement strand
GCGCCCAGCCCGCCCACCCAGCGTTAGAAGGCTATGGCTCCGACGTGCAGCAGGCGTTCCGCGACATGGACGCCATGACCATCAAGCCCGCCGACCATTCCGAATGCGCCCCCAAGTGGAACGCTGACGAGTTGATCGTCGCGCACCGGGCGCTGGACATCCTGGGCGTGCCTCGTGGGGAACCTACCGATCCGCCGAGCGACTCGGAATCGACGTTGACGTTGTCGCAGCGCATCGCGGCCCTGCGCGCCAAGCCCGCCAGTAAGGAGCAGACATGAGACTTCCGCCTCAAGTGGAGTTGGAAATTCAGCAGGTTGAAGCGGCTCTGGACGCTCGACCAGGCATGAAGGCTGGCCGCTTGCGCGGATTGCGGGCGTCCATTGAAGCTGCGTTACGTTCGCAGCCCGCCACGGTTTCGTTGCGCGTGTATCTGGAGGACCAACGTCGGCGCTACGAGTCGAGCGAGCAGCCGTCACATGTCGTCGCACATGTGTTCGCGCTGATTGATGGCGCTCTTGAGCGAATGCAACCCGCCAGTAAGGAGACACGAGTCGCGCACTCGAAGTCCGAATACAAGCGGCTGAAGACAATGGGCGCCGACGTGCTGCCGCCGACGCACGCACCGGACACGAAGACGTTAGCCGAATTGGACGCCGAGCGGACGGCGCTGGAGCGGACGTGGCAGCCGATTGAGACCGCGCCGAAGGGAAGCTGGCCGGACGGTCCCAACGACACTCGGCACCCGGATTACGTGAAGCCGCCACGACTATGGCTGTGCCTTAAAGATGGTGAATCGTGCGTCGGGTATTTCGATGCCTACTACGCCGAAGGCGGCAATGGTTACGACGGCGGTAGTCCGTGGGTTGAGAAGTTCAGCGGCGAGCGTGTTACCCCGACATATTGGATGCCCCTCCATGCAGGTCCGCAGGCGCGGCAGGAGCAGGAGTGATGACTAACGGAGTGCGCATGTTTCTTATCGCCATGGCCGTCCTGAGTTTTTATGTCGCGATAGTGCCGCCGTCGCGGCCGATGGACCCCGTGTACTTGGCGAAAGGCAACGCGATCTGTTTCGCTCTGGCGTTGGCGTGCGGGCTGATCGCAGTCGCGCCGTGGAAGAACTGATGCCTAACCCCTCTCTCCCGTCTCGTCCCTACCTGGAGTTCGCAGAGCGCATAGCGAAATCATTGCGAGCCGCAACGATGCACGAGGACGGAACTGTCAGATTCGGCCTTAGCATCAACCACGATTTGCTACAGGCCGAGCGTCACGCCCGCCTGCTGGAGAAGATCGCCCAGTGGGCATACCCGGAAGTAGAGATGCCGAAACGAGCGACTGGTATGGACCGTTCTGCTTACGACAACGTCGTTGGATGGGAACGGGCTCGGGCTCACATCCGATCGCTGCTGGAGCAAAAATGACCCGCCACGAACTGAGCGCCGTCGCCGTCTGGATCGCCGTCGGCGCCGTCTGGATCGCGCTGGCGCTGGCGCTGGCGGGCGCCGGCGTGCAGGCGATTTGGTGAAACCATGATAAACCTCTGCGTCCCGACGCTGAACCGCTACGACATGCTCGCGCGGCTGATCGCGTCCGCATTAGCAAGCGACCCGCGGCCCGACAAGATATGGGTCATCGACAACGGGCGGAACGTCGACGAGTCCTTCAGGGCGGTGATCACGCCCTCGGTCGCCAACGTGCCTGTCCACGTCCACACCCCGCATGCCAACCTCGGCGTCGCGGCGTCCTGGAACTGGTTCCTGCGGAACGTCCCCGAGGAGCGCGTCATCGCCAACGACGACGTCGTCCTCGCCCCCGGCTCGCTGGCGCGGCTCATCGGGACGCCCGGCCTCTTCGTCAGCCCGCTCGCCGGGGCGCACCAGGCGTTCAGCTGCTTCCTGATACGCGACGAATGCGTCAAGCGCGTGGGCTTCTTCGATGAGAAGATCAGCCCCGGCTACGCCTACTTCGAGGACGTGGACTACGCCTGGCGCATGGCCGAGGTGAATATCCCAATTCAGTCGGTCGTCTGCGGCATCGAGCACGCCGGGAGCCAGACGCTGGCGTCCTACACGCCGGAGCAACTAACACAACACCACCGGCGGTTCATCGTCGCGCAGAAGAACTTCGAGCAGAAGTGGGGGCGGCTACCGGGGCCGAAGCAGAGGTTTGATCAATGAGCGAGAAACGTAACGACGGACTGTTCGGTGTGTGGATCATGATCTCGGCCCTCGCGTCATTCACATTCGGGTTCTGGCAGGACAGTTTCGCCGCAGGGTTGTTCATCTTCTTCGTCGCGTGGTACGTGCCGATAACCGTCTCGATGGTCCAGGAGGATTGAGGGTGAACTTCCGCGAGGCGTTGAAAATCGTCCGCCCCCACACCGCGCTGGACGAGGCGCGCCTGAGGAACCTGAATTTCCTCGCACAGGAGACGGCCGAGGTCCCCGGCGACGCCGTCGAGTGCGGCGCGGGAGGGTCGTCGGCGCTGCTAGCCTGGGCGATGGCCCCGTCGAAGAACCTGTGGGTGTACGACACCTTCCGCGGGCTGCCGGCGCCAGGGGCAAAGGACGGACCCGCCGCCGTGCCGTACGCGGGCGCGTCGGAGTTCTCGACGCTGACGCTCCGGACGCTCCTCGACCAGGTCGGGGTCCCACGCGGATGCGTTCGCCTCATGGTGGGCGACTACGCCGAGACGTTCGCCTCGCCCGGGCCGTCTGCGATCTCGCTGCTCCACGTCGACTGCGACTGGTACGACAGCGTCTACGCGGCGCTCCGGCGCTGGGAGCCGCTAGTGCCCGCGGGCGGCGTCGTCGTCCTCGACGATTTCGGCCACTGGCCGGGGGCACGCAAGGCGCTACAGGCGTATCTGCACGTGGCGGAAATCCCGTTGCCGAACATCGAGCGCGTCGGCGAGGCGGCGTGGTGGTTGAAGGAGTGAACGCGATGACAATCATCAAACGATTCTGGAACACGCTGCTCCACCCGAGCGACATCCACCGTTGGACGCAATGGGAGACATTCGAGCAGTACGAGATGTTCAGGACGTACAGACTGCAGAAGCGGAAGTGCACCGTCTGCGGGCTGGCCCAGGAGGTCGGGCTCGAGCCGTCCGCGAGACCGTGCAGCGAAACGGTCATAACGGTCGAGAAGAAGGCCGAAGGAAATTACGCGCTATGAGCTACTACCGCCTGTCCGACGCCCTGCACGTCATCCGCCAGCTCGGGCACCGAGGCCAGGAGTGCTGGTGCGACGTAGCGATTGATAATCCCATAATGCGGGGGCGGCACTCGCAGCTATGCCTCAACATACGGGACTTCGTGAGGGCGTGCGAGGAGCAAGAAAAGACGGAGGCGAAGCCAGGATGGCTGAAACAGGTATGACCACACGGGAGATGTGGCTCGTCGTCATGATGATCCTTACGGTGGCAGTCACGGCGTGCGCCGTCGATTGCCACCTCGACAGGCGCGTTGCTAAACTGGAGCAGCAAATTCGGGTGATAAAATGACCCTGACCATCGTATTTATTATCTTGTTTTTATTAGTCTGCATCGCAAGCATCTTGAGGGATCGATGACCCCAACCTTCACCGTCGTCATCGGCTCCGCCGGCCGTCCGTCGCTCAAAACGACGCTCGACTCCGTCGCGCGGCAAGACCTTCGTTCAACTGACCAGTGCCTCGTCGGCATCGACTCCCGTAGGATGCCATACGAGGAAATCAATCGACTCGTAAGGCTTGTACAATCTTACGGCGTCGGCTTCGTCGCGGAGCCGTATACGGGGATAGCGGCGGAAGACAAGACGATCCCCGAGAACGCGCCGGGAGGGCCCGCGGGTCTCGTCCGCAGGGGCGAGCCGTACTCGTGGCTCGGCGTCGAGCAGATCAACCACATGATGCGGACGGTCCCGATGACCGGCTCTCACGTCATGACCGTCGGCGACGACGACGTGTTCGTGGACAGCGCGTACGCGACGTTGCGGCATATCTGCTCGATGTATCCATTACAGCCAGTTATATTTCGGTTTCAGGCACCGAACGGCTGGATCCTTTGGGACAAACCGCGCCTCGCGCCGTGCCTGATCTCGGGCTGCTGCGTGGCGATGCCAAATGCATGGAATGGATATCACCCTACTGACATTGAGACTACGCATGACTACCGATGGATTGAGGCAGGAGTCAATCTCGCGAAGAAAAGCTGTGGGTATTCTCCACTCTGGCTCGACTTCGTCGGCGTGATCGCGCGCCCGCCCCGCCTGACGAACGGCGACGTCGCGCACCGGGGCGTCTGGACGTGCCCGCGGAACTGCGACTTCACGAAGGCCTGGGGGCACCTCGAGCTCGGCAAACCGGGGCAATGTCCGCACTGCAAAGCCGACCTGTGGGCGGACGATGAAGTGATGATCGTGAACGAGGTGGAGGGATGAGCGAGCCGAACTGCGGCTGCCTAGAGCTCGACAAAAACAAAGGAGAGGTCTGCGCGACGTGCAAATTCGGCATGTGCCCGAGGTGCTCCTACCCCAACGCGATCGAATGCCACCGACATGCGCCGACCGGAGGCGGCGAGAAGACCCAAGGCTTCATCGATGACGCCCGTTGGCCAATGGTCTCCCGAATGGCCTGGTGCGGAGATTATGTTTTACGCAGCGAAAGTGATTACGAGGGTAAATGAATGAGCCTGAAGGTGAAGGCGTCCGTCGAGATAGGCCAGACGAAGACCGACTTCGAGGCCGAGGGCACCGCCGCGGAAGTCTACGAGGCGCTGAGTCGGTGGCTCGGGCAGGATTATCCGTTGCTGGTCGACCTGAGGGGCGACCGCAGGCATAAGTGGGTCTTCAAGCATCATCAGTTCTCAGGACAAGATTATTGGGAATGCGACATCTGCGGCAAAAGGGTCACCCGTTACGACGACTCGCTCGGCCCGTGCCCAGGGAAACGGCCATGACCAAATCCGACCTCGCCTTCACGTGGATGCTGCTCGGCGCGATTCTTGTCCACGTGAACGACAACATGTTCATGAAAATCGTCTGGGGCGTGTTCACCGCCGGGGCGCTGTTGCTGTCCATAGCCGAGAGGCGAAAATGATCACCTTCCTTCTTCTCGCCGCCATCTTCTTCACGTCCTACGGCGCGTGGCTGATCCATCCGGCGGCCGGCTATGTTACCCTCGGCCTCTGGTGCGTCTTCGTGGCGGGGGTCGCCGCGCTGTCGAAGGCGGGCAAGGACAAAAAGAAGTGAAACACATCCTTGCCTTCGTTTTTCTGGTCCCATTCATACCTGTCGGGATAGCCGCACGACTCGTAGTCGAGGGGCTTCAAGTCGGATGGCGCATTGGAAAAGCGTTCGTGGACTGGACCGTCGACGCATGACCGAACACGACCTCGTCGCCGCCCAACTGAAGCTCCTGCGACGCGAGTTGCCGGCGTCATTCGTCATCCGCAAGCACGCCGACTACGCGACGTCGGGCGACCCTGACCTGTCGATCACCGGCAATGGAAAAACCACCTGGTGGGAGGTCAAGCACGCCACGCCGCGCGTCAAGGGAACCGAGCTGCAGCGCGTGAAGGCCGTCAAGCTTGCCATTGCTGGATACTGTAGATACATCGTCTACGAGCGCTCCCGTCATGGCGCGTTCACGAACATCGTCCATCCTCGGGATATCAACCCCGACGGCACGTTCGCAGCCGAGGCGCTTGCCGCAGGAGAAGCGAACTACGTCTTCGTGCTGAAGTTCGTCAAGCAGATCCACGGAGTCTAGGGATCAGCCAGAAACAGCCAAACCGGAGCCGTAGGCAGCCGGAGGAACGTCGAACTGGGCCGGGTCTAGGGTCTTAGATTGACCAGGCAAGGAACGTCGTTCCTAGGCCATTCAGCTGAAAAGTAGCCAGATTCTGATGAAATTTGGCTTTCTGCTAACTGCTTTGCTTGCCACCACTTAGCGGTTTCTACTAACTGCTTTGTTTGCCACCACTTAAGGCCGCTTTACATTCCTTTTAACATTTTGTATACTGGTGTCGAGGTTGAGACCATGTTGAACAAGGCCGACGTCACCAAGCACGTGGAAATCCTTAACGCCAACTTCGCAAACGAGATCGCACGCGCCGAGCGTATCATTGCCGAGATGCAGGCTGGCCGATCCAAGAATCACGGTGCGCACAACCTCGCGGCTGCGGCTCAGGCGATGGCCGTGCTCGCAGGGCAGATCGAGGCGCTCGAGATGGTGGAACGCTCGGTGTCGCTGTAACCCGGTTTCCGCACGCATACAAAGAGGAGAGATGAAAATGGCGACGACCCTGAAGCAAGTCCGCGAAAAGATCATCACGGCAGACAGTCACTCGGTCAAAGCCGGCGTGTTCACGATCCGCCGAGGATTTTTCTACACCAACGGATATACCGCCGAGAAGTTCGCACAGCGCGTCAAGGAGGCGTTCCCGACGGCAGTCATCCTTGAGAGCGGAGAGATCTGGAAGCCGTTCCGCGGCGGCGCGTCGGTTGCCAGTCAGTCGCACTGGTTCGTCAAGTTCTCGGTGCCGGAGAAGGTGGCAATCGGCCCCCGACGTTCCGGACGCCGGTGACATGGCAGACACGAATCGCTAACAGGCAGGCTCGGTTCAAAAGGAGACACGAAAATGGCATACGTCAACCCGAACGTCAAAACGAAGAAGGAACTGAAGGAGCGGCTTGCTGCGGGCAAGGGCGTCGACGTCTATCAGCCCGGTATCGGCACGGTCCCGACCGACGGCACGGTGTACCTCGAGGGGCCGCACTACCCGGAGCCGCACAGGTGGTATGCGCAGGGGACGATGGCGGGCGGGCGGCTCGTCAAGGTCAAGTAGACATCGTTTTTAAAGTGTGGTAAGATGTTGGTGGAGGTAGGACAGATGACTTACTACGACGACGACGCGCCGCTTATCAACGATGCCGACATCGAGCAAGCAGAGCTGGAAGCGGCCGGCCGCGAAAGCGCCCGCGGCCTGAAGCGTGCCAAGCGATTGTTCCTAGCAGGCGACCTTACGGGCGCTGCCCGAGCCTGCCCGCACGGCGGGGGCTACCCGACCGACAAACCGGCCGCGAAGAACAGCAAGGACCCGCGAGCAGGCGAGCCGGGGTTCCGATGCTATTACTGCGGGTCGCACTTTTTGGACGACCCATTTACGACCCGCAGCCCGCGAATCAGTGCGGCCTGCGAGTTCAAACCGTTCGAGGCATGACGATGACCGGCGAACTTCTCTTCGGCCTTTTGGTTTGGGTGATCGTCTTCGCGGCCGAGGTCTCGAAGGCGAACGCCCGCGGAGGATGGTAATGACGCGCCCCAACCACGAGCTGCTCGGCCGCCGCTTCAAGCTCCCGCACAGCGGGAAGGTGGTCACGGTGACCTCGGTCGCCGGCCCTGGCTGGCGCGACCAGGTGGTAATGCGCGGCCCCGGCGGGGCGCTCTGGCTCGACGAGGCCTGGCGCGTGTGGACCGACGTAAAGTACGGAAGGATGGAGGAGGTGTGAGATGAGGTTCGAGAAGCAGTGGTTCAGGGCGTTCTGGAAGGTCCGCTTCGTGCTCCGGGACCCGGACATCCTCTGGGTCGGTCCGCTCGGATTCCGAAGGCGGACGCGACGGCCAGCGAGGCTGTGGGCCGGGGCGAGGGGGAGGGGGAAGCGATGAGAACCCACAGAGAACACGCCGACGAATCATTCGACCTCGAGCTGCCCGGCGGCCGTGACGTAACAGTCGAGTTCGTCAGAACGCTCGAGTGGCACCGCGAGAACTATGGCGCCGACGCCGACGGCAACCGCGGCGTGATGACGTCGATGGTCGACAGCGACGAGGCCTCACGGGTCACGGTCGACTTCGGCGACGGCGTGCTGGTCCCACTTGCGGAGATCGGCGACGCGGACCGCGCGGCGGTCGACGCCGCGATCGGGAGATATTTGGAAGACTACGAATTCGAGGCCAACGAGGGCCCAGATGAACCGGACCCGGACAGGGACAGGGACGACGTATGAAGGAGAGGGGCAATGACCGACGATGAACTGCTCAAACGCTGGCCTGTGCTTCCTCCGGACTCGCTCCTCGTCAAGATGAGCCCGGAGGAGAAATATCGGGCGGAGGCGATGGAGTTGATTCGTCTTGAAGCGATGGACACAACGGAGATGCCCGATAAAGTTCGCATATGGCATCAGACGGCGATCGGCGACGTCTACTGGCGTCGTCGGATGTTCGGGAGGAAGTGATGCCGATCCTCAAACGCCGTCATGATTTCATGAAGGTCTACCGCCCCTCGGGTGCCCGGTATGCCGAGTGTCGAGACGGCGACCACACGTACGCATATTTAAAGGCGCTGGATAACTTCCGCGACGAGTTCGGGCATTATCCAGCGCAGGAAAAAACCTACATCGAGATCATGGGCGTCACGGCCGACTGGGTCGCGACGGTCTGGGAGATAGAGGATGCGTAGCGCACGGAGCCGAAACCTCGGCTTCCAGCCTGTAGGAGCCCGGCTACCCTAGGGCCATAGTCTAACCTAGCCCAAAGACCGAAACGACGTTCCTCCGGCTGGTCCGGCCGGAAATTTGAGCTGCCAAGGGGCCAGCTGCTACCGATTCGTCACCAGTTTCGGCGTCCAGTAGCCGAACCCCGTGACCGTCTCCACCCCGTCGTCCACGCGCTTCCACGAGTAGCGGTAGGGGATCGCCTTCACCGTGTTCATCTGCGTGTCCGTTAGGACAACCACCCACCGTTGCGTGTTCTTCAACGGATCGCCGTCCGGCGGGTCGTTCGGCGGCACGGCGCTGTAGACGCCCTGGAGCGACGCCGCGATGTCGAAGATCGCAGGGTCTGCCGAGCCGTCCGCCTTCCTGACGACGAACCGCATGATCGACCACGTCGTCATGTTGATGGGGATTCCGTTCTCATCGTTCACGTAGTGTTCGAACGTCTTGTCCTCCCCGACGAAGAGGTCATTGTTGTCCCCGCCCATATCCACTTCGCGTGCCATATGACCTCCCCGTCAGGGAAAGACGCCTAACTCTAGCTGCCCGCCGTGAACGTCAGCTCGTACGTCGCCTGAAGCGAGTCGGCCGCCGCCACCAGGTTGACGACCGAGAACAACGTGCGGTCGAGCAGCACGCCTCCTGCGTTCGATGCCTGGTCGAAGATCCCGTGCTCGGTGATCGCCCGCGTGCCGCCCGAGTCCGGGCTGTAGGTCCCGACCGTGCGGTAGATGTTCGCCGACGCGCCCTCGGTCGTGGACCCCGTCGGGCGGTTGTTGTCCGAGACGTACTGCGTCGTCTCCTCGGTCGTCAGGGCCGTGTTGCCCACCGCCTCGGCCGCGCCGCCGGTGCCGAAGCCGTGGTACTTCATGTTCTCGGGCTCCGTGATGTTCTGGAACGCGTCGACAATGAAGTTCACGCCGACCGTCGTCACCATCTTCCTGCCGACGACGCCGTAGTCGATCTCGGTGATCGTGCCGTCCTCGTTCCGCTGGAACTTCTTCAGGCTGAGCTTCGACGTCACGACCACGACGCCCGGAATGTATCCGAGCATCAGCACAGGGTACTGCGGGATCTCCTTCAGCCGGTGCTGGACGAAGTTCTTGATCTTCCAAGACAGCGGCGCCTTCCGCCGCGTCTTGAGGTTCCCGAGGTCGCGCGTCACGCGCAACGACAATTCCCCGGTCGGCCGGGTCTCGCCCCCAAAGGTCGTTTCCATCTACGTCCTCCCCTTCACGCGCTCTTCCAGCTTGTCGAGGAGCTCGTCGCGCGAGTTGCCGACCACCCCGATCCGTTCACCCGACTCCGGGTCTTCCACGGTCAGCTTCTGCCTGCCGTCTTCGAGCGTCGAGAACGCGTACGGCGCTTTGCCCGGTCCCCAACCCTCCTTGTCCTTCAGGCCCGGCACGATCGTTCTGACGAGCCTGTCCAGTCGTTCCGCACGCGATTCCTTCTTTGCTTCGGCCATGACGTGTTCTCCCTTTTCGATGGTAGAGTTGCCGCGTAGGTGCGATCTCATGTGATCAAGCCTTAAGCTCATGACAATTCGCTTCCCGTCGTTCTGATGGTCGTCACGTAGCTGCCCAGCGTCCTCGAGATCGGGCGATAGGTCCCCAGTGTCCTGACCGTAGTGATGTAGGTCCCCACGGTGACGATCTTCGTCGGCGGGGTCTGCAGCCCGACGGCCGTTAGAAGATTCCCGACGGCCGTGATGAACCCGCTGAACGTCTTCGCGACGAACTTGCTCAAGGTTCCGAGCGGCGTCAGCGCCCCGCCTAGGAACATCGAGATGCTCCTGGTCAGCGATCCGGCCGGGGCGATCTCGCCGCCCAGCGCCTTCGCGACGCTCTTAATAAGCGTCCCGCTGGGGGCTAAGGCGCCTGTTAACGTCATGACGCGCAAGCGCAACGTCGCGAGCGTGCCCGAGGGCGCGACCGACCCGCCGAAAGGCTTAGAGACGGATTTGGCGATGGCCCCGACCGGGATGATAATCCCGCTCAAAAACTGACTCACAGATTTCAGCAGCGAGCCGGCCGGTGTGAGCGCGCCGGCCAGCGCCTTCGAGACGTCGCGGACGAGGGTCCCCGCCGGCGTGAGCGCCCCTGTGAGCGTGCGAAGGACCACCCTCGTGAGCGTGAGCGCGCCGGACGGTGTCAAGGAGCTCGTCACCACCTTACCGATGGACTTGAACAGCGCACCGACAGGCTCGATAGTCCCGGTAAATGTTACGAACAACAAACGAGCGAGCGTCAGCGCACCGCTAGAGGTAAGAGACCCAGCCAGTGTTTTGGAAATACTCTTGATGAGCGTCCCAACCGGAGTGATAGCCCCGGTGAACGTCCTTAGAATGACCCTCGTGAGCGTCAACGTGCCGCTCGGCATCAGGACACCAGAGAAAGCCTTGGCGATGGATCTGACCAGTGCTCCCGCTGGCATCAAGACCCCCGACAGGAATTTCCCTGTCTGCTTCGCTAGCGTGCCCGCTGGTGTGAGCGCACCCGTCAAGGTCTTCGAAATGGATTTCACGAGTGCGCCAACGGGAATAATGGACCCGGTGAATGTCTGCACCACGAGACGAGTGAGCGTCAGAGCTCCGGTTGGAGTAAGCACGCCACTCACCGTTTTGCCAACAAGCTTCTGCAGCACGCCGGCCGGCGTCAGAGACCCGGTGAACGTCACAGACTTGACGAACGTTAGCACGCCGCTCGGCGTTAGCGTCCCTGCCAGCTGTTTCGAGATGGACTTGATCAGCGCCCCGGCCGGGGTGACCGATCCCGTAAACGTCAGCAGGACCTGCCTCAGCGTCGCGAGGGCGCCCGACGGCGTCAAGATCCCCGCCAACGCCTTGCTCACGGACTTCAGCAGCGAGCCGGCCGGGGTCAACGTACCAGCGTACGCCTTGTCCGCCCTCTTGATCAACGCGCCGACCGGGGTGATGGCGCCCGAGAAGGTCTGCTGAAAGACCGACCCAAGAAACCGAAATCCCGCCAGCTTGGGACGAAACGGTTGACCACGACCGAGGCGTGCCATTGTCTACGCTCAGATCTCCAGAATCATGTAGGCGTACGCATCGACGGCGGCCGGGGCATGGACGCGGATTCTCCCAGCATTGCCGATGACGCACCAAGGCTCGCGTCCTAGCGGAAACTGCTTCACGTACGCGCCCGTGGGCGAGACGAACTGCACGTCGAACATCCGCACGGTCGTGATCGAACCCTCGCCGGACGAAGTATACCCGGTGGCCGTCGTGCCGAGGGTCAGCCCGGCAATTGAGGCCACGGCTTGATCTGCGTTCGGCCCCAGCTTCGCGATGTCGGCGTCCGCCGACGCCGTGACGGTCGCGAAGACGGTTCCCGTTTCTAGCAGCTCGACCTTGATTGGCGTCGCAGCGGCGGAACCGTTGAACGAGATACCCCACTCGACGATTCTCACGAGGTTGAACGGTTTGATCTGAAGCAGCGTCTTGATCGACGTGCCCGTCGTCACCGGGACCTGTGCCGCCGTCGTCGGCATTGGTCCGTTGGCAATCAAATATAGTCCCATCGTAACTCTCCCTTAATGTGTGCTTGCCCGTTTGACTGCCTGGAGGACGACTACTGGTTTGGGCGCGACGACCTCAACCGCTGTCGAGACAAGGATCTTGTTTCCATCTTCCTTAAGAAGCTTGTCGCCGTCTTCCTTGAGAAGAAAGTTGCTCATTAGTTCAGGAACTCGATCGCGTAGATCACGCCCGCCGCGCCCGTCCCGCCGCTCCGGTTGACGTCCGTCGCGGTGTGGGCGCCGCCCCCGCCGCCGCCGTAGGCTGTCCCGTTGTTCCCGGCCGCTTCAGAACCGGATTGCGCGCCACCGTTCCCGAAGGCCGAGGACCCGCCCTTGCCACCGGAACCGTGTGTCGTGCTGTAGATGATGGCGCGCTCGCCCGGTTCGCCCGGAATGTTGAGGTCTCCGCCCGAGGCCGTGCCGCCCGCGCCGCCCGCGGCCCCCGCGCCCAGGGTGGTTGATAATCCCGACGCGGACCCGTTCGCGCCGCTGTTGGCAACAAGGGTCGATGTGTTCAGCGTGGTGTTATTGCCCGACGACTGACCGACCGTGTACGGCTTGCTCGCGCCGATGTCGGCCGCCGTGAACAGCTTGATCGCCGTGCCGCCCCCGCCCCCGCCCCCGCTCGCCTCGTCGGCGGCCGTGATGGCCGCGCCGTCGCCGCCCGGACCTACGGCGATCATCCAGACCTTCTTCATCTTCGCGGTCGGCGTGTACGTGCCGCTCGACGAAGAAAGGATCTGGACTACGACGTTGCCGAGGGCCAGCGCGGCGATGAGGTTCTCGAGCGTCGCCTTCTTCGTGATGGGCGTGCCGGCCACGTCGTCGACGATGGCCACGAGGTCCGCGAGCGCCGGGACCGGCAGGTCAGTGAGCGCGGTGATCTTTTGGTCAGCCATAGTTAACCTAGAAACTCGATAAGATACATGATGCCATCCGCCCCCGCGCCACCGGCGCGATCGGACGCAGCCGCCGCGTGCCCACCGGCTCCGCCTCCGCCGTACGCCTGACCATTCGCGCCAGCGGCATTCGTCAAGCCCGCGGCGCCGCCGAACCCGAAGCGCGAGCGTCCGCCGGCCCCGCCCTTGCCGTCCGTCGCGCTGTAGATCACGCCCCGCATGCCCGGCTGACCAGGGATGTTGATGTTGCCGTTCGCAGCCGAGCCGCCGGCACCTCCGGCAACACTGACGCCGACGACCGAGAAGGTCGCCCCGGCCGTCCCGGCCAGCCCTCCCCCGGCGTTCATCAACGCGCCGGCCGTGTCGAGCGTCGTAGCGGTCCCGTTCGACGTGGCGGCGCCGCCAGCTCCGACGACGTACGCCTTGCTGGCTCCGATGTCGGCCGCCGACATCATGCGGAAGACTGTCCCACCTCCGCCGCCACCCCCGCCCGCCGAGTCAGTGTTGATGCCGCCTGCCCCCCCCCCCCCCCCCCCGACCCCGAAGCCGCGGACCTTCATAATGCCCCCC
>Ga0247828_10000482_pt1 | contig 13484 bp, 4 predicted proteins | sample 12C_Control_Day3_FD_192425 | JGI IMG/M metagenome (GOLD analysis project Ga0247828, IMG submission 192425) | Soil microbial communities from agricultural site in Penn Yan, New York, United States - 12C_Control_Day3 | ecosystem: Environmental > Terrestrial > Soil > Agricultural land | place: USA... | reverse complement strand
GCCGGGCTTCAGTTCATAGTCATCGGGCGGGGTACCCGAACCAATGGTGCGCTGCCCTTCCACCTGGGTAAGCGCCTGGGCATGGGTAGCGATTGCCAGCGTCAACGGCGCCAGCAAAGCCCAGGCCATGACAGTTTGGAGCCGGACGTTGTTATCAAGGATGCAAAAAGGCATGGGGCAATTACCTCAATCTGGCGGCCACTGTGTCGCAGTGGCCGCTCATGGCGAATGAAGTGCGCGAAATTACGCCTCTATTTCCGATATTGATGTAGGAATAGTCTGATTGCGCATAGCTACCCTTACGCAGAGTGCACCTACGGTAAGTCGCAAGGATCCTGGGTGCCATGCATTGCAAACTTCGCCATGCCCTCGTCCGAAATGACCGGAACCCGCTTCCCCGAAGCCGTCAAGACCGACTCGAATTCGTAGCGCACAAAGCCCCGGCCGCTATGGTCTTTGCTGTCGAATTCGTAGATGGGCAGGACGTAGTCTTCATAGGGGATTCGCCAGGTGAAACCTTTGACAGGGTAATCCTCACCCAACTCGATCGGTTCATCCCAGGCGATAACCTCCTCGTCACCCGAAGTACTGTGCAATGCCCACCAGTACAAATGCACCGTATCACCGTCCACCAATCCATACTGGCTCAGGTCTTTCACGGTGACGAGGATAGCGGGAGGGATCGCAGGATCACCGGGAATATCCAACGCACTACACGTCATCCAGCCGCCTCCATTGACGCCCACGAATTCAGGGGCATCGGGATGGATGACAACCGCATTGACCACAACATCCTGACTCTTTGAGATCCCCTTGTTGGGTACTGAGGTGCGGCTGATCTCATAATGAACCGGCACAGTAGTATTACCGGTTCGACTGATATACTCCCAGAGAATCACGATCGTCCTTTCATCACCGGCTGCGTCGGTGGCGAGGACCGTATAATCGGCGCCCACGATATACTCGCCACCCCAGAAGAACTGCATCACATCATCTTCCATTAGCCCTTCATAGAGTTCGAAGCGCAACTCTGCGTCCAACAGATCATGTTCCGGGCCCAGGACGTTAGGTGTTGTCGAGTGTTGACCAAATACATCGGGTAATGGTAAACGCGGGTTCACAGGATCAGGCCATTCTGGGTCCGGATCAGTCCCTGGGTCACCAGGCCCGATCATTTCAAAGTTCACATCCACGCTGGTTGCGGCATCACCTTGAATCTCGATACCGCGCCGCACCTGGTAACTGACGTTGACCGGTTTTGTGCCTGCTTCCGGCTTACCGTATTGTTCGCGGACAACGGCTGGATCGACCGAAACGGGAATCGGGAAGCCTTCAAGACCAATGGGTCTCCACCCCAGATCCTGATTCCCCCAACGTGGGTTGAATTCATCGGTAGGTTTCGCGTTTTTGATTTCGGGAATCTCGATGATGATACCCGCCATCACGTCTTCACGGTCGACCAGACCGTCCTTGGCCAATGGCACCTCCGGAGGCTGCAAGGCGGTAGGCAAGGCACCGAGTGTTATCGATACCTTTCTCAGCAGGGAAAGCACACCCTTGTTCCCTGCCTTGTCGATCAACAGGTATACCACCCAGGCCGTTCCATCGCCGAGCGCCTCTAGAGTTGCCTTACGCACTGGGAGCTTTTGGTCCGCTTGGGTCACTGGCGCATCACCTTCCGGCGGCAGGGTCGGTACACCTTCCGGGATTTCCTTGCTGATCCACCAATACGCATGATCACCCTCTGCCCTATCGGAAGACTCTGGCAGCGTCAGCTCAATGCTACCCACGTTGACGTCAGTGATGACCGGGAGAGGTGGCACTTCTTTAGGTGGCAGCCCATTGTTCGGCCCCATGCGGTCAAAACGCAGCGTCAGGGTATCGGACGGCGGCTGGAGTTCCCCGTAATAGAGTAGGACTTCATAAAAAAACAAATGATCGCCATCAGCCAGGTAACTTTGAGCATGTTTATCCAGCCTGATGGAAACCGGGAATTTATCTGCATCACCCGCCGCATATTGCTCGCTAAAAATTTCTTCTTTAAGCCCCGAACTGCCGTTCTGATGGTAAACATACAGTGTATCGAAATCACCATCGGGCGGCCCCAGGTTCCACTTATCGATTTCAATAAACAAATCTTTCGCTGGGTCCTTCAAAATTTCTGCCCAGACCGTTCCATCACGCCCGTCTGCCAATACGCTCGGGTTCACTCGCGGTGCCGGATCAACCAGCGTGCAGGCGTCGCGCTGCATTCGGTCTCGCTTCTGCTTCCGACAATCACGGCGATTCAGTTCCGCATCACTGTATATTCTACCCAGTCGACTCATGGTATTGCTCCGATGGTGAGAGTTGAAGAAACGTGCCACCGACTCTGACCCCATTGCAGGCGCACCACAACTAGCAGTTTTATCAGCTTGACAAAATCGGACAACAGCAAAAGACCCGGATTTTCGGAGTCAGGCACGATCACACATAAAAAACCGCTACTTCACGCCAGCCGATACATCCAACGATGACACCGTGCAGTCGCGAAATAGCGGTATATTTAGAACTTTTTTAACTACGCTTTCACACCGCGTCAGGATGGGCGCATTTCAAACGGCCGCATCAGTGCCTGACTGGCTGATCAAACGATCTGTCGCATCATAACCATAATCGCCGATACGGCCATCAGGGAGTGACACCTGACTCAACCGCCCAAACACATCGTATTCCAAAACCCGCTGCTGCTCATCCCGTGTGAGATTACCATCTTTATCATATGTAAATTCAATGAATGACGGATAATCCTCATGAGAATTGGTCATGGATGTAAGCTGTGCAGGGTCAAGCTCATTTTCAAAGTTGTAACTCGCCAGATTCTTGAGTTCGACCGTCCCTGTCGCATCGAAGAAGCGTGTGGTGACAAAGGTGATATTGTCCACTTCATCAAATTCAAAGTCCTGGCTATTGATGATCTTGCCGTAAGGGTCCTCTGGCGACAATGGCCCACTACAGGTATAACTGATCAGCCGAGCGCGAGGATCGTAGCCACAGTGTTCTTCACGCAAGGTGACCTTGTTACCCAGCAGTTTTCGCTCCACCAGCGCGTCACACCCATCATAACGCTGCATCAGGACCTGAACTTCGCCCGGCATCCGGAAGATACGCTCACACTCCCGATCAAAATCGTCGTAACTCAAAATCGTCTCTAGCCATTGCTCACCATCAGTGGTTTTGAAACTACGCATACGTCCCAACTCGTCGTAGGTGAACACGGCATGGGTGGTGCCAAGCGACGTCGATTCCAGGCGACCTGCCTCATCGTATTCATATTTTTGCCTGGCACCGAAGACATCGGTATAGCCCAGATCACGCGCACGAAGGCTTTTTTCATAATGCATTTCGTATAGCTCGCTGCCTCCGTCGGAGCGGCTTTCATAGCGAAGCTCGCCAGTACTGAAGTAGTCGCGCTCAATAACCACACCGTTTTCAACGCACTTCATCAGTCGTGCATTCTTCCGGTCGTAAACAAAGCTGTCATCCACCCCTACTGAACGCCGCAAGATGGGCTTTTCGGAAAGTTTCGGAACATAATCGTAGTCGATCAGCCCCCCCTTGGGCGTCTTCACCTGGCTAGGCTTAAGTTGGCCCTTTTTATAGAAATAGTTCTTGGGTCGGCCACCGGTGATAGACCGGATCATGCGACCGAGCCCATCGAATACTTGCTCGCCCAACAGTTTTCCATTCACCGATATCTTGACCGGTTTATCCTCATCGGTATAACGCGCATAGTCGCGCAATACCACGCTGTTGTCTGCCAAGGTGTGCTTGACAAGCCGATCAAACGCATCGTATTCAAAGCGTGTGATCGCTTGACGCGCATCAACCTCTCGCACCGTCCGCCCCAAGCCATCGTAATAATAGCGATGCAGGCTTTCCCTACCGCCATTCAGCCGCACGCGTTCAACCTGCACGGGCTTGTCGAACACATTCAGCCAAGTGATGCTTTTGCCAGTCTTGAATTTGCCATCTTTTGTCTGCGTCCAGCTGGTCTGGATTGGCCTTCCCCCCGATGCCACTGTGCCAATCGGGTCCGTCACATCGTAACGCCAGATATGGTCAGGGCCAATTTCACAATATTGCTGGCCCCAGGAATCGAACAGCATCGTACTGGAAAGCACCAGGTCTTTATCCCCCAACCAGTCATACTCATCCTCGGCAATCAAATTGCCCAGCGGATCGAAGTAAGCCTCATAGTTCGTCCGGAACGTATCCCGCCGCGAGGCTTGCGCCGCATCGGCGTCATACCGCTGGGTTTTGACGACTTTGTTGTTTCCATTGACGTATGTCTGGGTGGCCACGCCGCTGACGTTATACTCAATCTGGCTGGCTTGTTGGCCCAGGGTGGAGGTAAGGAAGTATTGATAACGGCGAGAGGCCTCATAGTCGGGATCATCGGGTGACACGGTCTCCTTGACGACGCGGCGCAGCCCATCGTACTCATAGGCAATTTTTACATCGTTATCATCCTGGCTCAGCATCGGTTCACCGAACAATACCGAATGCTGAACCGTTATCTCCTTGCTGGAATCACGTAGCTGCCCGTCCTCCATCACTTCGTCATGATCAAAGCCGATAACCGTCTGAGTTTCTTCAAGTATCGGATGTGACTGTGGTGTCAAAATCTCATAGCCATACGTGGTCAGTGTCTCTTGTTCATTTCGCACAACCGTCTGGGATTCAATACGGCCATGACGCAAGCTGTCCGATGTCGACCTGATATGCACGTAGTTTGTTTCACTCAACAGCCCACCGGGTTCCATGCTGCCCTCGTACAGGCTCTCGCGCTCCACTTCCAGCCAGTACTCGCCCAGCTTGCGTCGGAGCGTCCGATCGAGTTTGGAAACGATACAGTCGATAGGCGTATAACGATAATGCTTGAGCAGCACCCTGGCCTGCCCTTCCAAGCCCGGCTTTTTGCTAGGCGTGGTGGTGGTCGACTTGACACTGCGCTGGAACCCTTGCGGGTCCGGTGGGCAACCGTCCTCACCGTCCTTGTCGTAGTAGGCGTAGGTGGTGACGATGCCGTTGGGCTGTTCTTCAAGGATCAGGTTGCCATGTTCGGGATCGTACTCGGTGGTGGTGACTTCTTCACGCAGGGCGGTGCTGTCGCTTTCCAGCCGCCAGCGCTGGGTCACGGTGTAGGGCTGCTGGAAGTTGTTCAGCTGATACTCGAAACCGACGTTCGGGATTTCGTGGTAAACCGTCTCGGTTTCCTGGATATGCCAGTCCTGCTTGCGCGCATCTTCCGTCACATCTTCGATGACATCGCCGTACTGCGCGGTGGTTTGCAGGGTCAGCAGGTGATGGCGGTTATAGCGGTAGCTGGCCTTGCGCAACTCTTTGCCTTCGCTGGCCTCGCTGAGGTGGACTTCATAGAAGTAATCGCTGCTTGCCCGGTACAGGTTGTCCTTGTCCTTTTCCCAGTTCAGCCCGCTGCCAAAGCCCAGGAAGTTGCGGTCGTTGGGGTAGCTGTAGGTGGTAGTCAAGGCCGGCTGATTGGCAAGAGGATCGACCGTGTGGGTTTTGACCCGTGGGATGCGGGCCACTGGGGCGCCGGCGAGGAGCTGGTGACCGGCATCGTCGTAGGTGATCGTCTCGATGCTGCCCAGCGGCGTCTCGACCCGGGTCAGGCAGGTCATGTTCTGCGTCGTGGCGCTGTTCTCATATTTGAACCGCCAGCTACCACGATCATGGCTCGGCAGGGTCACGCGCTCTACCCGACGGTCCTTGAGCGCTACCTCGTAACGGGTTTCGCCGAAATCTGGGTGCAGATGGTAGGTGATCAGGTTGTTCTCATAGGTGACGGACAGCAGCTTCAGGCCGCTACGGTCGACGATGCTGGACAGGCAGCGATGTTCGCCGAACCGGCCTTCATGGCTCAGCTCGATCCAGCGGCCCGATGGCGCATAGACCCGATGAGGCACGGCAATATCGAGCCCGCCCGAGCGGATGACTTTCAGCTGTTCCACCATGCCCGTGCGGTGCACGATCCTGTACTCGCCGTTGCCATCGTCCAGGAAGCGGAAGCTCTTGAGCTTCTGCTCGCTGATTTTCGGTTCGGCGCCACCGCCATCGACATGGAATTGTTCGCCGGTGTGTACCTGCAGCGAGCTGGTGGTGGGGGTGTAGCGGCTGAGGTTGAGGGTCCAGCCCTTGCCAAAGCCAGTGTCTTCTGGCGTCAGGGCATTGAAGGCCAGGCGCAAGGGGAGATTGGGGCCGATCAGGTAGTTACCGACCAGTGACAGCAGTTCGATGCCGAGGGTGTACTGGCCGGTGCGTGGGTCGACGCTGTGATTCAGGAAACTTAAAAAATTGAACGCATTCGAATGGACGATCGGTTGGCTATTCATACAAATAAACTCTGCTCGTGTAGGAAGCGCGGGGCGAACTTAGCTAGTTCACACCCGACTGCAATTCAAGTAACAGTTTGTTGCGCCGATGAGCACCCACTTCGTAATTGAATTGAAGGTAGTGGCGATTACCTTCATTATCTACAAGCATGAACTTGAATGGCCGATCCAACCCCTCGGGTATCTCATAGAGTTCAAGACTATCTTCCGGATGACGGTACGAAAAATTCGACAGCCGAACCAGGCCCACCATAAACTCACCCCGTGCAGGCCCTTGATGGTCTGCAAAATCATCTCTCAACTGAACACGGCGCTGTGCATTCAACCGCTGCAACCACCCAGACAACGTAAACTTCTCATTTGACTCACTGCCTCCCAAGGCAAAGCACGTATAACTTACGCCTCCTTCAGAGAATTGCTCTGACTCCCAGCGTACGGCGGATTTATTGTCATCGGGGCCCAGCACCACACTTACAAATGGAATACGCACGCCTTGCCGTTGCAGGTTGAGTCGGTAGCTATCTTTCGTCCACTCCATGTAACTGAACGTATCACCGTCATAAATTTGACCATTCGGGTCCTGATCAACACGAGTGACCCCGACAGTGTAAGCGTCAACTGAATAAGCCGGACGCTCCACCCCCTGGAGCTTGACCACCCCATTATCTGAGGATACGACTTGCGAATTAAAAGGCATATCATCAGCCGCTCGGGTAAAAACAGCATAGAACTCCTGCGCCAGCACGCTCGTCGTTTGCAGATAGTATCGTTTATACACCGTAGCCTGTTCATTATGGAGCTCGGCAGCTGACACCGCGCCAGAGCCAGTCAACATTGCATAGCGAGGGTTATGAAGCAAATTGACTTTCCAGGAACCTGGGTCAGAACTATCCTCGGGGGGTGTAAAGCCCACATCGCCTTCAATAATTGGCAGTTCGCTGCCACCCCTCGAGTAGAACCTGAGCGTACTGAGGTCTTCCGGGCTGACCTTAACGTCCGGTTCCCCTTCATTTACCTTCGTTTGAATGGTTACCAATACCTCGATCTGCTGCAGGCCATTGGCATACCCTCGGCCCGCCCCTGTTGCCTTCACATAGAACTTGTCCAAATCCACCCAACTGGTCGGCTGTATGGATTTGGCCGTGCGTGTACCGTGCTCGATAATTGCGTAACCGGTAAACTGATCGTCCTGGCTTGCCATGACTACACTGCAGGACCTTGTCGAAGCTGCGGGTGGTGTATAGCGCCCACTGTTTTCATCGATATGACCGTCTCCGAAAACCTCCCATCTATAGCCGTCAAGGTTGACGCCTGGTTTTGCTCCCCAGCTAACTTTGAAGTCCATTGGGCCGGTGGTGTGTTCCCTGCGCACGTAATGCGGGGTTACCACCCGGGCCGCCGGCCAGACAATCATGACCACGCAGGCGCTGCCCGTCACCTCACCATCGGTAACCTCAAACTGCTGTAGCCGAACCAATGGTAGAAAAGTGTCTGATATATGCGGCGTAAAGCTATTCTCTGCACCTTCCGAGGCACCGAACTCGCCCCATACCTCACCCACCACTCTCCACTTCAAGGTTTTGCCATTCCCTCCTGATGCTCGCATCTCGATCGCCGGCTGACCGAGCTCCCAGACTGCAAGCCGCGGGTAGATCTGAATCGCCTCACGGGCCTCCACCACCAAGGCTGTACCGGATGATTCCTCTCCAGTTTTCTGCCCGTCCACCAGGACCAGTTGCGTTTGCTTGACAAACTCCGTCGACGCCTTGCTGGTGTAAACCCCTTCCTGGGTCATGCTGCCGCTGGCACTGGTAAGGTAGGTATTGGTCGCGCTCCAGTCCGCATTGGCGACACCCTTCAAGGCAAAGGCCTGAGTATTGCCTGCGGCAAGCGTTGCCAAGGCAGGCTCGACTCGACGTGTTTCCGGGGTGTCTTCCAGACTACCCAGCGTTACACCATTTCTGCCTTTCATCTTCCAGGTAAGTTGCCGCTGGTTTCGCAGGCTCAGTGCTTGAGCCGCGACAGTGGCATGGTAGCCACACTTGTCAATGTAGTCCGCGCCCAATATGGCCACTTGCGGGCCCGCATCACGCGTCAACCAATAGGGTAACGGAGCGTTGGGCAACGGCAGGGTTCCCTCTTTGACATCACTGTTCAATTGCATGAACAACAGCACCGCGCCATCACCCTCGGCATCAGGCTCCGCTGTCCAGGGGGCGGGTTGTGTCAGCACCTTCACATAATTAGGATCGAAAGCGCCGTAACCGCGAAGATCCCAGCTAAGCAACTCGCTGACCGGCATCGTCTTGAGCCACTTACCCAAGGCATTCGCTATGACTTGCTGGGCGTAATCCGTGCGCCCCAGGTTGCAGCTGAATTGCTCGGCACTGGACCAGTCAATGTTCACGGTCAGGTAGCCGTTATCACTATCGACAGCAGTGCTCACCTGAACCCGCGCTTGTAGATAGAGCCCCATGCCCTTGACGATGTTTGAACTGGACTCGATCAACGGCGGATGACCGGGCAGCCTGGTAACCACTGTGAAGTCGCCTGTAATCAACTCCAGGCGCGCATTGACCCAGTCGTCCAGCTGGTTTGTTCTGCTGAAGTCCAGCTCAGGTGGCCCCATGACCAGCCCGGAAAACTCAGCCCATTGCCGGCCACCATTATGGATGGCAAAGGTATCATTGAACGCAGGTGAAAAGCTTTGCAGGCGATAGCGCTCAAGAAACCGCTCTTGCAGTTGCAGATCCAGGGCAGCTTTGCTCACGCCAAAGATCGCACCCCAGCCCAGCGTTGAATCAACTTCAATATTGGCGCTTGAACCCTGCACGATATCATTAGCCATGAGACACCTCCTGAGCTGCGTCACCGAGAATACTGTTCAATTTTTCCAGCGAAACAAATGGCACCGGAATGATCTTGTAGCCGAAGGCCTGCAGGTCAATTATCTCCTTGCCGTCTTCATCGTAGGCCAACGTAATATGTAACCCTGCAACGGCGATATAATGCTCATGTACACCTGCCTTCGGCGTATAGACTCCCGTGTTCTCGTCAAGCGTCCCTTTACCCACCAGCAAACGCCACCATACTTCCTCAGGTTGTATCTGGCGTTCACCTCCGGTGAATGTCTTAGTCCAAAGTCCCATTTGCAATGCAGCCGTTTCCCCTCTCGACTTAGCCTCCTGGACCTTGACGAAGTATTGTCCTACCGACATCAAGGGAACAATCATGGCTATTTCGTTCGAAACACCGTGGGACGCACTCTTGATCATCACTTTGTCCACACGCAACACGTAATCCAGCAGGTCCTCCAGAGGAGATGACCAGCCTTCCTCAGGCACCTTAATCTCCGCTTTATACTTCCAGATCTGTTGTACAAGAGGATCATCGTCCGTAACCACGTCGCCTTCCGCATTACCTTCGACTGTTGCCGTCAATGCCTTTCCATCAACTGATGCTGCCCATAGGGTGAACTCGGCTCCTGTGGCAACACTCGCCACCAAAGGGAACACCGAGAGCGGAGTAGCTACCACGTTGACCAAAGCCTTGCCCGTCCACTCCCCTTTACTGGCAGTTACAATCACCCGCTTGAACGTGTGCCCAAAACTTTCGGCAGGCGGTGGTGTATACACACCATTTACGATTTCTCCCGCATTTCCCGTATCACCAGGCACATTTTCGACATCCCAGTGGAATCCGCTGGAGGCGGGTTCAATTGTGAATGTGAAAGGCACCCCCGCTGCGACAACGGGCATCGCGGGCGTCAGTGTGTATTCAGTGCGTGCAGCCGACAGTTTGCCCAACACACACATGTCACCGGGCACCCGCAAGACGTCGGGCTCCACAACACTTTCATCACTGAATAGCAGCCCGTTGAGCCGGAAGGCATCGAGCTCCAAACCCAGGGCCCTGAGGTCTTCCTGCAGCCATTCGAACTTTTCACGCATGTCCTGCCTGACGCTAACCAGACCCTTGTTGTATTCATCTCTGGCTACTACATTATCGCTTCCACGAACACGCTGATGTACGGTATCGAAGGTGTAATTACCCGACCCTGCCTTGAGCGCTATGTGTTTACGCCCGTCAACGGATGTCAATGACCACTGAAAACGCTGACTGAACGTCCAACTCGAGATGTAATAGCCTTCATAATAAACACTGCTCCATCCTGTACCTTGATGGTGACTGTAACGCCCGGTCCCTTCACACTCCTCTGTGGAACCCCTCCAATTCACGGCAAAATCTTCGCCAATAATTTCAGCACGCAAACGCTGATCGTCCCCCGCTACGTATTTCGAAAACTTACATTCAAACTTATCTACCTTGAACCCTCTCCAAACATTTGACTCTTCATAGCCATCTGACTCCCACGCGTACTGCATGCTTCCATTAGTCGCATAGTAGGCGCGCACCAACTCTCCCGGTTTAGTGCTCGGCTTGAACTCTACCCCTTTCAACTGTTCACGTTTGCCAAGCTCATGGACAAACAATTGCCTGAGAATCAGATCATTGGAAAGTACCAAGTTGCTCGTATACTCCCCCCCCTTGGGCAACAGGTACATCATGTCTTTATTGGGACCGTCCCCCGCCTTGTTCCCTTTCAGCGCGACGAATATCAAGACCAGCCCGTCTTCAAAGCCGTCGCTACCCCAGACATTTGCCTCGTCACCTGCCTGGGTGCGGATGATGAAAACCCCAGGCTGCAATGCATCCTCGTCGTTGAGCCTCAACTGGCTCAGAGGGTAGACCTTTTCTGATTCTTTGAAATTTTCGTCAATATAGTTTTGCAAGTGCTTCGCGAGAATCGCAGCCTGAATGTCATTATCAACACCATTAAAATAGCTCTGAAGCACGTTTTCCGCACTCATATCGAGTACGACTTCACCCGCCTTGCCCACGCCACCAGTAACCGCTTTGAGCTTAATATCCATCTGCAGCGTCGGCCCAACCAATCCATCAACCATTGCGACACGCATGATTTCTCGCCGAGTGGTGCCCGGCGGCTGTTCAGCCTCGATCATCTTCCCCGATACACTACGCAACTGCAAACGCGCCATCGAATCGTCAATCGAGGCATTGATGAATGACAACACTGGCGTAGTGACCTGCAGACTCTCGAGATAGTGATAAACCCTGCCAGCAACCGTTTCGACCTTATCGTCGATTAACGGCAGGTAAGACTCGTTAGCGTGAAAACGATCGATATAGTCTTGCTGCATTATCTGATTAGTCTTACCCCTGGCGAACGCCAGCACCGCATCCCAGCGAAAGGTCTGAGGCTTTTCCTTCATTTTTGTTATAAATTCTTCTACAGTTTGCTTTTTCATGGTACCTCCTGGCACTGAGCGGTCGCCACTCATTCGAGAATCTGGAAATCCAGCGATGGGAACAATGTTTCGGATACATCATCAAATCGTACGCTCACATTTACGTATAACAGTTGACCCACCTTCAGCTTTTTCAATTCAACCAGCGGCAGCGGTAGGGTAAACTCTATGTTCTCAATCTCTTCACTGCTTACCGGTCGCCCCGCACGCAGGTCAAGTGCATAAGCCGATCCATCTTCTTTAACCCCTACCAGTGCAATAGTCAGCGGTTGCCCTTCGGCTATGAACGTCCATCGCCGTAGCACCAACGTGGCATCCTTCTCGCCCAGAGACTTGATCGAAAGCCCCCCCGGCTTCACTTCTTCACATCTAATCAGCGGATAACTTGTTCGCGGCAACGGTTGTATACGCAACTCCAAGGCTGGAGAGTCCGAAGTACCGTCAACGCGATATCTCACCGGGAAGCGCTTGCTCGTGTCAGCGGCGTCGCGCCCCATGTTGGCACCCAAGGCAGTTGGTGGTACCCGAAATCGGCGAGGCTTGTCAGGTTCATGCTCAAGGACAATGCACTTTCCACGTACCGGATCACCGTCAGCATTCACACTGAGTTTTTCGCCTGGACGCAACTCAAACTCTTCCGGCACGTCGACAAACATCCCGAGCGTCACGTTAGCGGCTGGGATAACAGCACCGTCAGTTTCTGCTGCCGCACCCACCACATTAGGAAGTACCCATTTACGGGGTTTTTCCACCATCAACTGCAGTCGCTGGGATGTCACGCCGCGGCCTTTGCGGGCGATCTGATAAAAGAGGTTTACCTCAAGGTCAACACTGGCACGCAGCGAATCGGGCGGTATCACAAATTGCATCTCACTGCCTTCAACACTGCTGGCATCCAAGTGAATGCTCTGCACCTGAGTGCTATCGGCTTCGCCACTCCACCAGTACAACAGCGCGACATCTCCAGCCTTCACACCCGGCGCTTGCCGAATGCGAACGGTCAGACCTTGTGGAAAACGCCCAGGATCGAGGGGGCCACCGGCGTATCTGTCGATCGTTGGAGGGTCAAGTAGTGCCTCATCGTCCTTCCGGGCAGGGTAGTTATCACGTATCTCGAAATCTTGAGCCGAAGATCTCAATTCAACGGCTTGCCCCTCCAGCTTCAGCAGGTAGTAAAATTGCGCACGACCGCCAACGCGAAACTTATTCTTCGGCACCCTGAAACGCAGAACTTTTCCTACATCTTCCTTTTCCAAGACATACGTATATTTCGTCGGTACTGGCGGTATGAGATCATCGTCTTCGTCGCGGATTTCTGCACACAACGTTACGGTATCGCCCTCGCCCATGGTCTGATAGGGTGCGACCCAGATATTGGCACCACTACCATCCAGTTCGCTTACCGCAATAACTCGATTATGCGATTCAAGAATGAGTGGCACTGAGAGCGCCTGCTCAACGGATGGAAGCAAACCAATGTTGCAAAAAACCCGGAAGGACTCATTCTGCTCAGCGTCATTAATGTAATAAGAATAGTAGGCCGTCCCACCCAGCGCCTCGCTCAGAATGCGATTGCTGATCTTGATTAACTGCCCCTGCGGGTCAGGATCTCTGACCGGTATGATCTGCTCAATATCGTCAAATGGTTCCCCCGCAGGGCTGGCCCCCACCCATCTCACGTGGATTTCATCGCCATCCTTCATGCCGTCATACTTTATATAAGTATCAAGATCCTCCCCCCCAGCCCCACGACATCCAC
>Ga0247828_10000480_pt1 | contig 13500 bp, 11 predicted proteins | sample 12C_Control_Day3_FD_192425 | JGI IMG/M metagenome (GOLD analysis project Ga0247828, IMG submission 192425) | Soil microbial communities from agricultural site in Penn Yan, New York, United States - 12C_Control_Day3 | ecosystem: Environmental > Terrestrial > Soil > Agricultural land | place... | reverse complement strand
GCGCCGGCCGCCCTGGCCGGCTACTGGGCGGTCACCGAGGACGGCCACGTGTCGCAGGTGCGGGCCGGGGAGAACCTCGGCGCCACGCTGAACCACGATGCCGTGGTGCGGGAGCTGCTGGCCGTGCCCGCGATGGACACGCCGACGCGGTTCGTGCCCGCCTCCGCACCGGGAGCGGCCCGCAGGCACGTGATCTTCGTCGTCACCGAGGCTCCAACCGGGCGCCCGATACAGGCCCTGTCGCTGGGCTGTTAGGACGCGGACTTGAATGACGAAGTTCGAGCGAAGCTCGAACCGCACAGCCGGCTCCAACGCGATGCGTGCAGTTCAAGTGAAACCTCAGCAGAAGCTGATCCAATGCCTGGCAAGGCAGAGGCAACCCACTGTCGCCAAATAGAAATTGCCCTACCGATCGCGCTGAAGCGCGCCCTCCACGCAGAGCGCCCTCGACGGTCGCCGTCGGCGCCGCCGCGCAGGCGTTCAGTGCGCGAGCCAGTCGAAGAACGCCGCATTGCTCGGCGCGCGACCGAGGAAGCCGGCCACCAGCGCGGCCGGGTCGGCCTCGCCTCCGCGCGCCAGCACGCCCTGGCGGTAGCGCCGGCCGACGGCGGCGTCGAGCGGGTCGGCGGCGAAGGCGGAATAGAGGTCGCGCGCCGTCGCCAGGCTCCACAGATAGGCGTAGTAGCCGGCCCCGTAGCCGCCGACCAGGTGGGTGAAGCCGGCCGGGAACAGCGTGCCGGGGACCGTGCCGAGCGGCGTCTGGCCCTCCATCCGAGACCACAGCGCCATCGGGTCGGGCGCATCGGGTCCGTGCAGCGCGAGATCGTAAGAGCCGTAGAGGTGCTGCCGGGCGAAGCTCACCCCCTTGCCGAAGCCGCGCGAGCGGCGTGCACGCTCCAGCAGGTCGGCCGGCACCGGCTCGCAGCTCGGGCAGACCTCGGCGAACAGGCCCTGCACGCGGTCGTCGTAGACCCATTCCTCGAGCATCTGCGACGGCGCCTCGACGAAGTCCAGCTTCACGTTGGTGCCGGCCAGCGATGCGTAGCGCGTCGCGCTGAGCGTCACGTGCAGCGCGTGGCCGAACTCGTGCAGCAGCGTCTCCAGCTCGTCGAGGGTGAGGCCGCGGCGGTCGAAGTTGGTGACCAGCGCCGCGGTCGGCAGCCGCCCGGCGCGGGTCGACGAGCCGCGCACCGACCAGACGGCGGCGTGGCTGTACTTGTCCGGCCGCGGATAGAGGTCGGTGTAGAGCGTCCCGACCGTGCGGCCGCCGGCGCGCTCGAACACCTCCCACGCGCGCGCGTCGGCATGCCACAGCGGCTGGTTCAGCGGCCGGAAGCCGACGCCGAACAGCCGCCCGGCGACCGCGAACACGAACTCGAGGCTGGCTTGCGGCGGAAAGTGGCGGCGGAAGCGCTCCTGGTCGAGCGCGAAGCGCTCGCGCTTGACGCGCTCCAGGTAGTAGGGCGTGTCCCAGCGCTCGAAGCGCAGTCCCTCCGGCGCGCGGCCCAGCTCGGCCGCCTTGGCGGCGCGCAGCTCGGCGAGGTCCTCGGCCTCGCGGCCCGTCACCACGGCGCCGACCTCGCCGAGGAAGCCCTGCACCGCCTCGACCCGCTCGGCCATCCGGCGGCGCAGCACGAACTCGGCGTAGCTTTCGACGCCGAACAGCCGCGCGTAGTCGCGCCGCCGCTCGACGATGCGCGCCAGCGTGGCGAGGTTGGCCTTGCCGCCGCGCGACTGGTAGGCGCGCCACATCCGTTCGCGGGCGGCCGGGTCGCGGGCGCCCTCCACCACCGGGTCGTAGGTGGGGTAGTCGAGCCCGAGCAGGCGCCGGCCGCGCGCGTCGCGCGGCGCGTCGCGCCAGACGTGCTCCGGCACGCCGTCGAGCTCGGCCTCGGTGAAGGCCACGCGCGTGCGATCCTCGCGGACGCGCCGCTCGAAGGCCTGCGACAGCTTGCCGATCTCGTCCTTCAGCGCGCGGGCCCGGGCGCGCTGCGCCGGCTCGAGCGCCACGCCGCCGTCCTCGAACAGCGCCAGCCACTCCTGCCGCGCGCGGGCGTCGACCGCATCCGCGGGTGCCAGCGCCTGCAGTCGCCGGTAGATCGCCGCGTCCTGCAGCAGCCGCCCCGAGAAGCGCTCGTGGCGCAGCTCGCAGACCTCGGCCGCATCGCGCACCGCCTTGGCGGGATGCACCTCGCCGATGAAGGAGATCGGCCCGAGGGTCTGGTCGCTCGCCAGCGTGAGCTCGTCAAGCGCCTCCAGCACGCCGTCCGTCGCGCGCTGGTGCGCGAGCGCGGCGCGGCGCCGCTCGAGCTCGCCCAGCATCGCATCGCATCGGCCGTGGACCTCGGCGGCGCTGCGGTAGGCCGGAAAGATGAAGGGCCTGCTCTCGGCCGCCGCCGCGAGGCCGGTCGCCGCGCACAGCACAAGGGCTGCGCCGAAGCGGCGGACGACGCCGCTCATCGCCTCGCGCCGGAGCGCAATGCCCGCATGCCGCCTCTCACCTCAGCGCTCGAAGTCCAGCACGTGGCGTTCGCGCCGCATCGGGCCGAGCTGGGCGGCCACGGCCCGGTGCCTCGGATGGCGCTGGTAGGCATCGAGCGCCGCGGCGTCGGCGAAGGACGACACCAGCACCACGTCGGTGTTGGCCTCCAGCGCCGGCGTGCGGATGCCGACCTCGAAGGCCAGCATGCCGGGCACGAGGCCGGCGCAGTCGTCGAGCAGCGCCTTGAAGCGCGGCGCGTCGGCGGCGTCCTTGAGCGTCCACTGCACGATGTGGTGGATCATCGGTCCTTCTTTCCGGGTTCGGTCTCGCCCAGGCGCGAGCGCAGCCAGATCAGCAGCACGCCGGCGATGACCAGCACGGCACCGACCGCAACCAGCGCGTGCGGCCAGCCGACCGCGTGCTCGAGCGACCACAGGCCGACGATCACCAGCGCCAGGCCGCCGTACAGCAGCACCCAGATGGCGGTTTCCATGCGGGCCGCAGTCATCGCGGCGACGGGCCGGCCGCGGCGCGGCGCGCGTAGGGGTCGTTCATGGGCGCGGATGGTAGCCGCCGGCGCGGCGGTTCGCGGCGCCTCGGCCCTCAGGCGTCGGGCAGGCGATGCTCGCGGAACATCTCGCGCAGCTTCATCTTGAGGACCTTGCCGGTCGCGGTGTGCGGCAGCTCCGGCAGGAAGACGACGTCGTCGGGCACCTGCCAGCGCGCGACCCGGCCCTCGTAGTGGCCGATCAGGTCGGCGCGCGTCGGTGCGGTGCCGGGCCGGCGCACCGCCACCAGCAGCGGCCGCTCGCCCCACTTGGGGTGCGGCACGGCGACCACGGCCGCCTCGTGTACCGCGGGGTGCGACAGCGCGATGTGCTCGAGGGCGATCGAGCTGATCCACTCGCCGCCGGACTTGATCATGTCCTTGCCGCGGTCGGTGATCTGCATGAAGCCGTCGGCATCGATCGTCGCCACGTCGCCGGTGGGGAACCAGTCCACGCCGTCGACCTCGCGCAGCGCGGACCGCTCGTCCTTGAAGTAGCGCTCGATCACCCAGGGCCCGCGTGCCAGCAGCTCGCCGGCGCTCGCGCCGTCCCAGGGCTGCACGTGGCCGAGCGCGTCGACGACCGCGAGGTCGATGCCCGCCATGGCCCGCCCCTGCTTCTCGAGCAGACGGCGCCGCTCGGCCGGCCCGAGCGCCTCGTGGCGCGCCTTCAGCCGCGCCAGCGTGCCGAGCGGCGACAGCTCGGTCATGCCCCAGGCGTGGATCACGCGCACGCCGTGCTCGTCCTCCAGCGTGCGCAGCATCGACGGCGGGCAGGCCGAGCCGCCGATCACGGCGCGGCGCAGGCTGGAGAAGCGCCGCCCGTGGCGCTTGACGTGGTCGAGCAGCCCGAGCCAGACGGTGGGCACGCCGGCGCCGAGCGTGACGCGCTCGGATTCGAACAGCGCGTAGAGCGAGGCGCCGTCGAGCTGCGGGCCGGGCAACACCAGCCGGGCACCGGTGAGCGGCGCGGAATACGGAATGCCCCAGGCGTTGACGTGGAACATCGGCACGACCGGCAGCACCCCGTCCTCCGCCGACAGGCCCATCGCATCGGGCAGCGAGGCGGCGTAGGCGTGCAGCACCGTCGAGCGGTGGCTGTAGAGCGCGCCCCTGGGTTCGCCGGTCGTGCCGGACGTGTAGCACAGGCCGCAGGCCGCGTGCTCGTCGAGCCGCGGCCAGGCGCGGTCGCCGTCCTCGGCTTCCAGAAGCTCCTCGTAGCACAGCAGGCCCGGCAGCGCCGTCTCGGGCGGCATGCGGTCGCGGTCGCACAGCGCGACGAAGTGGCGCACCTGCGGCAGCCGCGCCGCGAGCGACTCGACCAGCGGCAGCAGGTCGAGGTCGAAGCACAGCACGCGGTCGGCCGCGTCGTCGGCGATCCAGGCGATCTGCTCGGGATAGAGGCGCGGGTTGATCGTGTGGCAGACCAGCCCGGAGCCGGAGCTGCCGTAGTAGATCTCCAGGTGGCGATGGCCGTTCCAGGCCAGCGTACCGACGCGGTCGCCCTCCTCGCAGCCGAGCCGCGCGAGGGCCTGCGCCAGCTTGCGCGCGCGCAGCTCGCACTCCGCGTAGCTGCTGCGGTGCAGGTCGCCCTCGACGCGCCGCGAGACGATCTCGGTCGTGCCATGGTGCCGCGCCGCGTGCACCAGCAGCGACGAGACCAGCAGCGGCATCTCCATCATCCGACCCATCAAGCGCGTCATCTCGCCTCCCGCCCGTGTCGGCCGTGGGACGGGCCATCATAGGAAGCGGCCGCCGCGGGCAGAGCCGGGTAAGCCCTAGACGAGAAGCGGCCCGGCCGGCGTCGATAGACTGCCGTCATGACCGCGCCCGACGACGCCGCGATCCTCGCGCCTCGCGCCCCGCTCGCCGAGCCGCCGCCCGCCGGCCCGGCGCAGCGCTGGATCAACCGCTATGCCGCGCTCGGCGAGCGCTTCTTCACCCGGCTGCCGCCGCAGGCCCTGCCCGATCCGGTCTGGGTGGCTCGCAGCGAGCCGCTCGCCGCGGCGCTCGGCTTCCCGCCCGACTGGGCGGAGCGGCCCGACTGGCGCAGCCTCGACGTGCTGGCCGGCGGCGCGCCGTGGCGCGGCGCCGACCCGCTCGCGACCGTCTACAGCGGCCACCAGTTCGGTGTCTGGGCCGGGCAGCTGGGCGACGGCCGCGCGCTGATGCTGGGCGAGATCGAGACGCCCGAAGGCCCGATGGAGCTGCAGCTCAAGGGCAGCGGCCTCACGCCCTATTCGCGCATGGGCGATGGCCGGGCCGTGCTGCGCTCGTCGATCCGCGAGTTCCTCGCCTCGGAGGCGATGCACCACCTGGGCATCCCGACGACGCGTGCGCTGGCGGTCGTCGGCTCGCCGCTGCCGGTGCGCCGCGAGACGATCGAGACCGCGGCGATGGTGCTGCGCGCGGCGCCGAGCTTCGTGCGCTTCGGCCACTTCGAGCACTTCGCGCACCACGGCCAGCCGGCCGCGCTGAAGGCGCTGGCCGACGACGTGATCGAGCGCTACGCGCCGGAATGCCGCGCGGCGGCCCACCCCTGTGCGGCGCTGCTGGAATGGTCGGCGCGGCGCACCGCCGCGCTGATCTCCGACTGGCAGGCGGTGGGCTTCTGCCACGGCGTGATGAACACCGACAACCTGTCGATCCTGGGCCTGACCATCGACTACGGGCCGTTCGGCTTCCTCGACGGCTTCGACCCCGGCCACGTCTGCAACCATTCCGACCACCAGGGCCGTTACGCGTATGCGCGCCAGCCCGGCATCGCGTGGTGGAACCTGCACGCCCTGGCGCAGGCGATGCTGCCGCTGATCGCGGGCGACGAGGAGCCGAGCGAGGCCACCGGCGAGCTGGCGCTCGAGGCGATCGAGCCCTACCGGGCGGTGTTCGCGGAGACGCTGCAGGCACGGCTGCGCGCCAAGCTCGGGCTGGTGGCCGCGCGCGACGGCGACGAGCCGCTGGCCGACGACTGGCTGCGCCTGATGGCCGCGGAGCGCACCGACTACACCATCGCCTGGCGCCGGCTGGCCGACTTCCGCGCCGCCGACCCCGGCCCGGTGCGCGACCTGTTCCTCGACCGCGCCGCCTTCGACGCCTGGGCCGCCCGCTACGCCGCGCGCCTGGCCGCGGAGCAGAGCGACGACGCCGCGCGGGCCGCGCGCATGAAGCGCGTCAATCCGCGCTTCGTGCTGCGCAACCACCTGGCCGAGAACGCGATCCGCGCCGCGCGCGACGGCGACTTCTCGGAGACGCGGCGGCTGCTGAAAGTTCTGGAGCGTCCGTACGACGAACAACCCGAGCACTCGGCCTACGCCGACTTCCCGCCCGACTGGGCACAGACCCTCGAGGTGTCCTGTTCATCATGAAGACCGACCGCAAAGACTCCCCGTCCGACGGCGCGCCGCGCAAGGTCGTCAAGACCGAGGCTGAATGGCGCGCCCAGCTCGACCCGATGCAGTTCGAGGTCGCGCGCCACGCCGCCACCGAGCGTCCCTTCAGCGGCAAGTACTGGGACCACTGGCAGCCCGGCGTCTACCACTGCGTCGGCTGCGGCGCGCCGCTGTTCGACGCGAGCACCAAGTTCGACGCCGGCTGCGGCTGGCCGAGCTACTTCGAGCCGATCCGCGGCGAGATCGTCGAGCGCGTGGTCGACCGCAGCCACGGCATGGTGCGCGTCGAGGTGCGCTGCAAGGACTGCGGCGCCCACCTCGGCCACGTGTTCCCGGACGGCCCGGAGCCGACCGGCGAGCGCTTCTGCATCAACTCGGCGTCGCTGGACTTCGAGCCGAAGACCCCGCAGGAGCCGTGACGGGCGCCCGCCCCCGCCGACCGCCGGGGACGCACAATCGGGGCTCCGCCCGACGCGGCTCGCGCCGCCAGCCCCCGCGATGAAGCTGCTCTTCGACTTCCTGCCGATCGTCCTGTTCTTCGTGGTGTTCAAGGTCGCCGAGGGGCGACCGGATGCGGCCGCAGCCTTCGCGACCGAGCATTTCGGGTCGTTGGTGGCCGGGGGCGTGGTGGCCGCGGGCGTGGCGCCGGTGCTGCTCGCCACCCTGGTGGTGATCGCGGCCAGCTTCGCGCAGATCGGCTGGCTGCTGCTGCGCGGCCGCAAGGTCGACACCATGCTGTGGGTCAGCCTGGCCCTGGTCACCGTGCTGGGCGGCGCCACCGTCTGGTTCCAGAACGAGACCTTCATCAAGTGGAAGCCCAGCATCCTGTATTGGGTGATGGGCACGGCGTTCTGGCTGAGCCAGGCGCTGTTCGGCAAGAACCTGCTGCGCCTGCTGATGGGCGACCAGCTGCAGGTGCCGGCCCACGTCTGGCGCACCCTCAACCTGATGTGGATCGCCTTCTTCGCCTTCATGGGGCTGCTGAACCTGTACGTGGCCTACAGCTTCCCCACCGACATCTGGGTCGACTTCAAGCTGTTCGGCAGCATCGGCCTGATGCTGCTGTTCACGCTGGCCCAGGGCGTCTACCTGAGCCGTCACGCGAAGGTCGACGGTGGCGAGTGAGCGCCCGGGGCCCGCAGGCGCGCCCTCGGCGGCCGAGCTCGAGGCGGCGCTGCGCGCGGCCTTCGAGCCGCTGGCGCTGCAGGTGACCGACGACAGCCACCTGCACGCCGGCCACGCCGGCGCCCGTGAGGGCCGCCACTTCAGCGTGCGCATCGTTACTCCGCGCTTCCAGGGCCTGACCCGGCTGGCCCGCCATCGGCTTGTGTATGATGCTTTGGCACGCTGGATGCCGCGTGGCATTCACGCGTTGGCCCTGTCCACGCTGACTCCCGCAGAAGCGGACCGCTCCGCCTCCTGACCCGCATCTGCCCGGCCGCGCCGTCGTCCGACCGGCCGCCGAGGGTCCCGACTCCGATCCCAACCGAGGTTGCACCCCGCATGAAGACGCTTTCCTTCGCCGTCCGTCTCTCGTCCGTCGCGCTGGCCGCGAGCCTGCTCGTTCCCGGGCTGGCCGCGGCCCAGAACATCGCCACCGTCAACGGCAAGCCGGTGCCGAAGGCGCGCGTCGACGCGCTGATGGCGCAGGTGGCGCAGCAGGCGCAGTCCCAGGGCCAGCAGCTGCCGCCGGACATGGAGCGCCAGGTCAAGGACGAGGTGGTGCTGCGCGAGATCTTCGTGCAGGAGGCCGAGAAGCGCGGGCTGCCGGCGACGCCGAACTACAAGCAGCAGATGGAGAACGCGCGCCAGACCATCCTGATCCGCGAGCTGTTCAGCGACTACGCGAAGAAGAACCCCGTCAGCGACGCCGAGATCCAGGCCGAGTACGACAAGTTCCGCGCCCAGGCGGCCGACAAGGAATACCACGCGCGCCACATCCTGGTCGAGAAGGAAGACGAGGCCAAGTCGCTGATCGCCGAGATCAAGGGCGGCAAGAGCTTCGAGGAAGTCGCCAAGCGCGCCAGCAAGGACCCGGGCTCGGCGCCCAACGGCGGCGACCTCGACTGGGCCACTCCGAACAGCTACGTGCCCGAGTTCTCGCAGGCCATGACCAAGCTCCAGAAGGGCGGCATGACCGAGGAGCCGGTCAAGAGCCAGTTCGGCTGGCACATCGTCAAGCTCGAGGACGTGCGCGACGCGCAGGTGCCGTCGCTCGAGGAGGTCAAGCCGCAGATCCAGCAGCGCCTGGGCCAGCAGCGCCTGGCCGAGTTCCGCGACCAGCTCAAGAGCAAGGCCAAGACCGACTACAAGTTCAACTGATCGTTGCGCCGCCCGGCGCGAACCTGGAACGGGCGCCCCGCGGGGCGCCTTTTTCACGTCCGCCGCGCCCCGCTTCAGGCCCCCAGCGACCGCCACGCCAGCAGCGCGCCGATCAGCACCGGCTGGTGCAGCATGTAGAAGGTAAGGCTCCAGCGCCCGAGCAGCACGAGCGGCCGCGCCGCGGCCGGCAGCGCCGCCTGCAGCCAGGCGCGCCGATGGCGCAGCAGCCAGCGCCCCGCCGCCAGCCCGCACCACAGCGCGCCCAGCCAGGGCAGGACCGGCACCCAGTCCTCGGTGACCGGCTTGCGCGTGCCGAGGCCGATCCACTGCAGCGCGGGCGCGTCGAACGCCGGCAGGCGCAGGAGCTGCGGCAGCGCGATCGCCAGCGCACCCAGCGGCCACAGCCAGGCGCCCCAGCCGGCCGTGAGTCGCGCGATCACCAGCATGACCGCGATGCCGTGCAGCACGCCGAAGGCGATCCAGCTGCGCGGGAACATCAGCGCGCTGCCGGCGCTCACCAGCAGCGCGCAGCCGGCGACCTGTGCCCAGCGCCGCCAGAAGCGCGGCCAGCCCTGCCCCTGCGCGGCGGCGACGGCCTGGCCCATGCCGGCGCAGAACAGGAACAGCGAGACGATCAGCGTGCGCTGCGTGGTCCACAGCGGGTCGTGCCTGAAGTCGGCCGCAATCAGGCGGAAGTGCGCCAGGTCGAAGCCGAAGTGGAACAGCGCCATCCAGACGATGGCCGCGCCGCGCAGGGCGTCGAGGCGCTCGTAGCGGGCCGCGGCGCGTGCCGGGGGCGGAGACGAGGAAGACAGGATCGCGGTCGGCACGGCCGCGACCATAGCGCAAGGCCGCACAGACGCGGTGAGCGCAGAGAATGCGCCGTGCCCGACCCGCTTCCCGCATGAAGACCCTGCCCCCTGCGCCGACCGCGCCCGCACGCCGCGCCGTGCTGCAGCGCCTCGCGGCCCTGCCACTCCGCGCCTTCCTGCCGCTCGCCGCCGCCCTGCCGCCTCGCGCTGCCCTCGCGCAGCCGCCCGCCGCGCAGTCGCGCGCGGTCGCGCCGCGCGGGCCGCTCAATGCGGAGGAGTCCAACCACATCGCCGTCTTCAAGGCCGCGTCGCCGTCGGTCGTGCACATCACGACGCTCGAGGTCGGGCGCGATGTCTTCACGGCCGACCTCACCCAGCTGCCGCGCGGCACCGGCAGCGGCTTCGTGTGGGACGAGCACGGCCACATCGTCACCAACTTCCACGTGATCCAGGCCGGCAATGCGGCGCGCGTCACGCTGGCCGACCAGACGAGCTACGCCGCCGACCTGGTCGGCGCCTTCCCCGACCGCGACCTGGCCGTGCTGCGCATCGACGCGCCGGCGTCCAGGCTGCCGCCGATCCCGCTCGGCCGCAGCCGCGACCTGCAGGTCGGGCAGCAGGTCTACGCGATCGGCAATCCCTTCGGCCTGGACCGCACGCTGACGCGCGGCATCGTCAGCGCGCTCGACCGCGAAATCGAGTCGGTCACGCGGCGCCGCATCCGCGGCGCCATCCAGACCGACGCGGCGATCAACCCGGGCAACTCCGGCGGCCCGCTGCTGGATTCGGCGGGCCGGCTGATCGGCGTCAACACCGCCATCTTCAGCACCAGCGGGGCGAATGCCGGCATCGGCTTCGCGATCCCGGTCGACGAGGTCAACCGGATCGTGCCGCGGCTGATCCGTGACGGCCGGCTGCTGCGCCCCGCGCTCGGCATCACCGCGGCGCCCGAGGGCCTGGCGCAGGCACTGCAGCTGCCGGGCGGCGTGCCCATCGCCCGCGTGGTGCCGGGCGGACCGGCCCACAAGGCGGGGCTGAGGGCCTTCGCGCGCGGCGGCGACGGGCGGCTCGTGCAAGGCGACGTCATCACCGCCGTCGTGGGCGAGCCGGTGGCCGACTTCGACGACCTGCTGGACCAGCTCGAGCGCTATCAGGCGGGCGAGCGCATCACGCTGACGCTGTGGCGCGCCGGCCGCAGCCGGCTGCAGGCGGTGGAACTGGCGGCTTCGGACTGACCTCCGCGTCCGCCGGCGCGGCGCGTCGGCGCCCGGCGTCGCGTCCGGCGGAATCGCTGAGCGCCCTGTCCCGTCCTGTCCCGTCCTGCCCGCTTCCGCCCTGCCCCGCGCTTCATGCAAGGGCGGTCTTCGATCCGCCGGCCTGATGGCCGGCGGTCGAGCCCAAGCGCGCAAGGCCATGCCGCGCGCCCCACGCTCCGCGCCGCACGCGCAAGCGCCTGTCAGGCCGCGAAGATTGAGGCGGGCGAGGCGACGCGCCGGACGCGGCACCGGTGCCCGCCGCGGCTGATGCCCCACCGGGGCGGGTGACAGGCCCCGGCGGACCGCCTCAGCCCAGCCAGCGCCGCGCGTTGCCGAACATGCGCCGCCACGGGCTCGGCGCGCCGCGGTCGAGCGGCGTCCAGCTCGCCTGCACGTTGCGGAACACCCGCTCCGGATGCGGCATCACGGCGGTGAAGCGGCCGTCGGGCGTCGTCACCGCGGTCAGGCCCCCGGCGCTGCCGTTCGGGTTGGCCGGGTAGGCCTCGGTCGCCCGGCCGGCGTGGTCGACGAAGCGCAGCGCGCGCTGCACCGCCTTCGGGTCGCCGTGCTGGGAGAAGTCGGCGTAGCCCTCGCCGTGCGCCACCGCGATCGGCAGCCGGCTGCCGGCCATGCCGGCGAAGAAGATCGACGGCGACTCCAGCACCTCGACCATCGACAGCCGCGCCTCGAACTGCTCGCTGCGGTTGCGCACGAACTTCGGCCAGTCCGACGTGCCGGGCACGATCGGCGACAGCGCGGCCAGCATCTGGCAGCCGTTGCAGACGCCCAGCGCGAAGCTGTCGGGACGCGCGAAGAAGGCCGCGAACTGCTCGGCGAGCCGGGCGTTGAAGAGGATCGAGCGCGCCCAGCCCTCGCCCGCCCCCAGCGTGTCGCCGTAGCTGAAGCCGCCGCAGGCGACGAAGCCGCGGAACATGTCGAGTCGCGCGCGGCCCGACTGCAGGTCGCTCATGTGCACGTCGTAGGGCTCGAAGCCGGCCTGCGCCATGGCGTAGGCCATCTCGAGGTGCGAGTTCACGCCCTGCTCGCGCAGGATGGCGAGCCTGGGACGCGCGAGCTGCAGGAAAGGCGCGGCCACGTCCTCGGCCGGGTCGAAGCTCAGCTCGACGTGCAGGCCGCGGTCGTCGTCGGCGCCGGCCGCCGCGTGTTCGGCGTCGGCGCAGGCCGGGTTGTCGCGCAGCCGCGCGATGCGCCAGCTGACCTCGTCCCAGGCCTGGTGCAGCTCGCGCAGCGGCGCGCTGAACACGGCCTTGGCGTCGCGCCAGACCTCGACCACGCCGCGCTCGTTGGGCTTGCCGACCTCGTGGCTGTGGCGCGAGAGGCCGGCCTCGCGCAGCACCTGCAGCACCGCGCCGCGCTCGGCGGTGCGCACCTGCAGCACGGCGCCCAGCTCCTCGGCGAACAGCGCCCTGAGCGTCAGCTCGTTGCGGCGCTCGGCGGCCTGGCCGGCCCAGTTCTTGGCGTCGCCCCAGTCCATGCGGCTGTCGGAAACGCCGTCGCCCTCCGTCGCCAGCAGGTCCACGTTGAGCGACACGCCGCAGTGCCCGGCGAAGGCCATCTCGCACGCCGCCGCCCACAGGCCACCGTCGGAGCGGTCGTGGTAGGCCAGCAGACGTCCTTCGGCGCGCAGCCGGTTGACGGCCTCCACCAGGCCCCGCAGCAGCGCCGGGTCGTCGAGGTCCGGCGCCGCGTCGCCGACCTGGCCCAGCGCCTGGGCCAGGATCGAGCCGCCCAGGCGGTTCCGGCCGCGGCCGAGGTCGACCAGGATCAGCGTGGTGTCGCCGACCTCGCCGGGCGCGCGCAGCTGCGGAGTCAGCGTGCCGCGCACGTCGGCCACGGAGGCGAAGGCGCTCACGATCAGCGACACCGGCGCGGTCACCTGCTTGGCCTCGCCGCCCTCGCTCCAGCGCGTGCGCATGGACAGGCTGTCCTTGCCGACCGGCACCGAGATGCCGAGCGCCGGGCACAGCTCCAGGCCGACCGCACGCACGGTGTCGTAGAGCGCGGCGTCCTCGCCCGGCTCGCCACAGGCGGCCATCCAGTTGCAGCTCAGCTTCACGCGCGGCAGCTCGATCGGCGCGGCCAGCAGGTTGGTGATCGCCTCGGCGACCGCCATGCGGCCGGCCGCCGGCGCGTCGATGACGGCCAGCGGCGTGCGCTCGCCCATCGCCATCGCCTCGCCGGCGAAGCCCGCGTAATCGGCCAGCGTGACCGCGCAGTCGGCCACCGGCACCTGCCAGGGGCCGACCATCGGGTCGCGGTGGCTCAGGCCGCCGACGGTGCGGTCGCCGATCGTGATCAGGAAGCGCTTGGACGCGACGGTCGGATGGCGCAGCACGTCGAAGGCGGCCTGCTGCAGCGCCACGCCTGTCAGCTCGACCGGCGCGAAGCGGCGCACGATGCGCGCGACGTCGCGCTGCATCTTGGGCGGCTTGCCGAGCAGCACGTCCATCGGCATGTCGATCGGCGTGGTCTGCGACGCGCCGGGGCCGCTGCGGCCCTCGTCCAGCACCAGCTCGCGCTCCTGCGTGGCCACGCCGACCACCGCGTAGGGGCAGCGCTCGCGCTGCGCCATGGCGTCGAACAGCGGCAGGCTCTCGGGCGCGATCGCCAGGACGTAGCGCTCCTGGCTCTCGTTGCACCAGATCTCCTTGGGCGCCAGGCCGCTCTCCTC
>Ga0247828_10000479_pt1 | contig 13512 bp, 13 predicted proteins | sample 12C_Control_Day3_FD_192425 | JGI IMG/M metagenome (GOLD analysis project Ga0247828, IMG submission 192425) | Soil microbial communities from agricultural site in Penn Yan, New York, United States - 12C_Control_Day3 | ecosystem: Environmental > Terrestrial > Soil > Agricultural land | place... | reverse complement strand
GGGTTGAGAAGGTCTTGTGCAGGTTGATGTGCATTGCGTCGACGCCGAGATCGCCCGGCCGCACCTTGCCGACGATCGCGTTGAAGTTTGCGCCGTCGCAATAGACGAAGGCGCCGGCGGCATGAACCGCATCGCTGATCGCCTTCATGTCCGGTTCGAACAGGCCGCATGTATTGGGGTTGGTGATCATCACCGCGGCGACATCCGGCCCGAGCCGCGCCTTGAGCGCATCGAGATCGACCCGCCCCGCCTTGGTCGCCGGGATATTCTCAACGCGGTAGCCGCAGAAGGCCGCCGTTGCCGGATTGGTGCCATGCGCGCTTTCCGGAACGAGAACCACCTGACGCGCATCGCCGCGGGCTTCAAGTGCGGCGCGGATGCAGAGCAGACCGCAAAGTTCGCCGTGGGCGCCGGCTTTCGGGCTCATGGCCACGCCATGCATTCCGGTCAGGTCGATCAGCCAGAATGCGAGCCGATTGATCAGCTCCAGTGCTCCCTGCACCGTTTCCTGCGGTTGGAGGGGGTGGATGTCGGCAAAGCCAGGTAGCCGGGCCATCTTTTCGTTGAGGCGCGGGTTATGCTTCATCGTGCATGAGCCGAGCGGGAACAGGCCCAGGTCGATGGCGTAATTCTGGCGCGACAGGCGGGTATAATGGCGCACCGCCTCGGGTTCGCTGAGGCCCGGCAGGTCGACGCCGCCCCGCTCCAGCCCACCAAGGCGCGATGCACCAGATGAACGGGTTTCGAAATCGACACCAGTCTGACCGCGGCTACCGATTTCAAACAGTAGCGGTTCTTCCAGCATCAGCGCTCGGTTGCCCGTCACTGTCGGCGCCGCACTGACTTCGCCGGCCACCGGAGCAGAAGGGCGCCATCCCGACGGATTTGGGCTCGCCGGCTTGGTTTCGGTCGCGACGGTCACTTGCACACCTCCTTAAGCGCGGCTTCCAGCGCATCGATATCCGCGTCGGTGACCACTTCGGTCACCGCGACGACGATGCCGTTCTTCAGGCTGTCGACGCCTGGATAGAGGCGGCCTAGGGAAACGCCGCCCAGCACGCCCATGTCGACCATCGCATGCACCGCGGGCCGTGCCTCGACGGGAAGCTCCAGCGTGAATTCATTGAAGAAACTATCGTTGACCAGACGGACACCCGGGACGGATCCCAACCGCTCGGCCGCCTTACGCGCGCGCGCGTGATTCATTTGTGCAAGGCCAGTCAGGCCCTTTTCGCCCAGCAAGGTCATGTGGACCGAGAAAGCCAGCGCACACAGGCCCGAGTTGGTGCAGATGTTCGATGTCGCCTTTTCGCGGCGGATATGCTGCTCACGGGTAGAAAGGGTCAGCACGAACCCGCGCTTGCCCGCCGCATCGACCGTCTCACCGGCCAGGCGGCCCGGCATCTGGCGGACATATTTTTCCCGCGTGGCGAATAGTCCGACATAGGGTCCACCGAACTGAAGGCCCACACCGATCGACTGGCCCTCGCCAACGACAATGTCCGCACCCATTTCGCCCGGCGCCTTGATTGCGCCGAGCGCAACCGGTTCGGTTACGACCGCAATGAGCAGCGCGCCCTTTGCCTGCGCGGCTTCGGCAATCGGAGTTAGGTCGGTGATCCGGCCAAGGATGTCAGGGTACTGGACGACGACGCAGCTGGTTTCATCATCGATGCTGGCAATCAACCGGTTGGCGTCTGTGGCAGCCTCTAGCGTCGGCAACTCCGTTTCCAGCGTATCGCCAGTGAACTTCGCCATCGTCTTGCAGACCGAGACATAGTGCGGATGCAGGCCCGACGAGAGGATCGCCTTTGACTTGCGGGTGATGCGACGTGCCATGCCGATTGCTTCCCAGCAGGCGGTCGAACCGTCGTACATCGACGCGTTGGCGACTTCGCAGCCGAGCAGCCGGGCGACCTGGGTCTGGAACTCGAACAAGACTTGCAGCGTGCCCTGGGCGATCTCCGGCTGATAAGGCGTGTAGGCGGTAAGGAACTCGCCGCGCTGGATAATGTGATCCACCGTCGCCGGAACATGATGCTTGTAGGCGCCGCAGCCGAGAAAGAACGGCACTTCTCCGGCAACCATGTTTTTCCGCGCCATCGCGGTGAGATCGCGTTCCACCGCCATCTCGCTGGCGTGAAGCGGCAGGCCATCGATCGGCTCCTTGAGCAGCAGGCCTTCTGGTACGTCGCGGAACAGCTCGTCGGCTGAACCCGCACCGACCTTCTCAAGCATTGCAGAGCGATCGGCATCGCTCAGCGGCAAATAGCGCATCAGTTAGGCTTCCTCATCATGAAGCGAAGGCGGACATAATCCGCGACATTGGTGGCGACGCGGTCGGCGACCGCTTCGGCGATGGATTGGCGTTCCTCGTGCGGCACTCCGGCGCGGTCGAGCCAGCCTGCGCGGAACGTGGTGACCCAAGCGGCGACGCCATGTTCCAGCGGCGTGGGCCGTTCGATCAGGCTGGCGTCGATGTCCTTGAATCCGGCTTGTTCGTAAACTTCAGAGAATTCTTCCACCGACGGATACCAGTTGGCGGCATAGGTAGGCGGTCCGAAACCACGCTCCACCAATTCATCGTCGAGCGCCCGACGAAGCGTAGCCAGGTTCCCCTGCCCGCCCATTTCTCCGGCAAAGCGGCCGTTGGGCTTTAGGGCAAACCAGATCGCCCGTGCCGCGCGTTCCTTGTCGAGCACCCAATGGAGGGTGGCATTGGAAAAGGCCGCGTCGAAGGCTTCACCGAACTTGAGTTGAGCAGCATCCATCAACCGGGCGTCGAGGCCCTTGGCCTTGGCGGCTCCAACCATGCTGAGGCTGTTGTCGATACCGACGACGTCCGCGCCCATTTCCTTGATCTTGAGCGTCAGCGTTCCGTCCCCGCAGCCGACATCAAGGATATGCTCGCCCGGTTGCGGGTCGAGCAGCTCCAGCGCCGCCTGTCCGAGTGCCGGCACGAAACCACCGATGCGGGCATATTCCGCCGCATCCCATTGGCTGGTCGAGGCGGGGGCGTCGGTCAGAGCGTTGCTACCCACTCACGATAGGCGACTTCGTCCATCAGCCCACCGAGCTCCGACGGATCGCTGAGTTTCAGCTTGAAGAACCAGCCCTCTCCTTCCGGATCGCGGTTGATCAGCGACGGGTCATCAGCAAGCGCCGCATTGCCCTCGACAACCTCGCCGCCAACTGGGGCGTAAACGTCGCTGGCGGCCTTTACCGATTCAACGACGGCAGCGTCATCGCCCTTGGCGACAACCTTCCCGCCTTCGGGCACCTCAGCGAAAACGATGTCGCCGAGCGCTTCCTGGGCATGATCGGAAATGCCGACGGTCGCGACATCACCTTCGACGCGGACCCATTCATGCTCCTTGGTGAAATAGAGGCTCATGCGACTGCTCCCTGTTTGCGATGATAACGATGGGGGACGAAGGGCATTGGCGCGACGGTCGCCTGGAACAGCTTTCCGCGCTGTTCGAGGGTCAGCGCCGTACCGGCTTCCGCAAGTGCGGTAGCGACATAGCCCATGGCGATCGGCCGGCCGAGCGATGGCGAATGGCCGCCTGAAGTGATCCGCCCGACTTCGCTTCCTTCCGAATCGAGGATCAGCGCGCCTTCGCGAACGGGCTGGCGGCCATCGACCAATAGCCCGACGCGCTTTTGCGCCGGTCCACCATCCAGTTCGGCCATGATCCGAAGGGCACCTGCGAACCCACCCTCGCCGCGTCGGCGCTTGCCGATGGCGAAGATGAGATCGGCCATCACGGGCGTGGTGTCGCAATCGAGGTCGTGACCGTAGAGCGGCAGGCCAGCTTCCAGCCGAAGCGAGTCGCGGGCGCCAAGCCCGATCGGCTTGACCCGATCGTCAGCGACCAGCGCATCGGCCACCGCCTCGACGTCGCGGCCCGATACGGAAATTTCGAACCCGTCCTCGCCAGTGTAGCCGGAACGGCTGATCCACAATGGCTTGCCGTTCCAGTGGAAAACGCCAGCCTGCATGAAGCTCAATTCGCCGACGCCAGGGACAATTGCTTCCAGCGCATCAACCGCTTTCGGGCCCTGCAAGGCGAGAAGGGACTGTTCCCTCATGTGATCCATCGCGATGGTACGCGGAAGGCGCCGCTCAAAATGTTCGATATCGCCATGCTTGGTGGCGCCGTTGACGACCAGGTAGAAATGATCGCCGCGCCGCGTCGCCATCAAATCGTCAATGATCCCACCGTCTTCAGCGAGGAGCATCGAATAGCGAAGGCGCCCGTCCTTAAGCGCAAGCAAGTCGCCCGGCAGCAGTGATTCCAGAGCACGGTCGATGTCGGGTCCGTGGAAGAGCAGCTGGCCCATATGACTGACATCGAACAGGCCGGCATGCTCGCGGACCCACAGATGCTCGGCCATGATGCCTTCATACTGAACCGGCATTTCATAGCCGGCGAAGGGAACCATCCGTCCGCCCCTTGCACGGTGCCAGCTATCGAGCGGCAATTTCTCCAGGTTTTCGCTGCTATCCATCACGCCGCCCAGTCCTTCGAAGCCCGCCGCGCGAGACAAGCGTCCTCGCGCGAATTTGATAAGGTGCCCATCAAAGTACTACTTTGACGGGTCCTGTTCCGGGCCCCCTTCTGTCGCCGTAACCTGAGAGCTTTGCCCCTTCGGTGGCTCCTCTCGGAGCGCTTTCCAGACTGTCCAGGCGCGCGCGGTCCCTGATGCCTGAGAGATTCCGGGGGCGGTTGCTCCTTCGGCGCCCTGGGGCAAGCCCAGGGTCTCTCCCGCGCGGCCTTCCGATGGCGAGCCATCGGAGACGCGGCGAGCCTTGGCCTTGCCCGGCGCGCGAGTCAACGCCGTCCGCAAAACTCCAATAGAATTCGGCAGGAAACGGATTTTGGCCGCCTTAGACCGGCTCCCATGATCAAAGGAACTACCCTGCTGGCCGCAAGCACCGTCCTTTTCGCAACGCCCGCGTCCGCGGACATCGTTTGCGAATGGGTCGACTTTGCCCAGGCCATCCAAACCGCCGCGGCGCCGCCAGCGACCAGCCCTAGATCTCCCGATCAGGAACGCGCCCAAACGCGGGTTGCGCTCGCCATGTTCGAAGCGCTGAACGCAATCGACCGGCGCTACGAATCTTATCTTGGCCTGGAACTGGCGGACTCCTCGGCTTCGCAGGATGCGGCCGCCGCAACCGCAGCACATGAAGTGCTGGCGGCTCACTTTCCAAGCCAAAAGACTGCGCTGAGCGAAAGCTACCAGCTCACCCTTGAAACCGTTCGCGACCCTGTTGCCCGCGATGCAGGGATCGCGATCGGCAAGCTTGCGGCGGCGCTGGCGCTGAAGGCCGGCGGGATAGACCCTGCAGTGACGCAGCTGCCCTATTTGCCGCGGACGCAGCCGGGCGTCTGGGTGCCCACCCAAACACCGGTCATCGAACCCTGGTTCACGGCGTTCAAGCCCTGGATCCTGGAGCGCGCCGACAGCGTCCGCCCCGATCCGCCGCCGCCTCTCAACAGTGATCGCTGGGCCAAGGACTATGACGAGATCAAGCGCCTAGGCGGCAAGGACAGCAAGGAGCGCACGGCCCATCAGTCATTGATGGCCCGCTATCGGATCACGCCGAACTTGATGCCTGCCTATCGCTTGGTCGCGGACGCGCCGGGCAGATCATCGGTGCAGAACGCCCACATGTTCGCAATGTTGGCGATCATCAACGACGACGCCATTCTCGCCGTGTCGGATGCGAAGCTGCATTATAATTTCTGGAGACCGATCACGGCAGTCCGCAACGGCGACAGCGACGGCAACGACGCGACCGTGGCGGATGCCGCTTGGGAGCCCTTGATCGCCACTCCGAATCACCCCGAATATCCCTGCGCCCACTGCATCACCGCCGCGGCGATCGCCGAATATATGACGCACGAGTCGAACAATGTGGCGCCGTCCGGCGTCAGGATCGCATCGCAATCAATTCGGTTGGCAGCGGTTCAAACCCTGCCGAGCTGGGATGCCTGGGTGAAGGAGGTCAGCTTTTCTCGCACCCTGGGCGGCGTCCACTATCGCTTTTCCAACGAAGTCGGCGAGGACATGGGGCGCAAGATCGCCCGACTAGCCATTGCCAAGCTGATGCGGCCCGTGCCGACGCCTAGGGGTAAAAAATCCCGCTAGCGCGTGGCGTTGTAGCGAAGCTGGGCGTCGGTCAGCTGGAAGCCGATCAAATGTTCGAATGTTGCCCGCGCAACCGCATCGCGAATTTCCGGATTCGATAGCGGGTCGACGGCCGCATCGGGGTCATCCGCCTTGCGCTCGCGGGTAAGCTCCTTGCGAATGTCCTCAGGCAAGGTCGCCGCGCCGCGCGCGATCTGGACGGTGGCTTGCCCCGACGTCTGCGCCCGCAGGCTGCCAGCGGCGAAATTGAGGCCGACGTTGCCGACGCGCTTGGCGACTACCTGGGTGCCACCCTGCATGGCGACGGTGAAATAGGGCAGCACGACCTGCCGCGCTTCGCCCGCATCGCGGCGGGTCGCGACGACGTCGAACGACACGGTGGAAACGACGTTTGCACCCGTTTCATCGCAGGTGGCCCGAAGATTGGTGATCGCGGCCGATACGTCGAGCGCCGCGGCATCGGTTCGATTCGCAGGGTTGAAGAGCGTGATGTCGCCGGTTGCGGCCGGAATGCCGACCTGCGGGCAAGCGGAACGCGTAATGTAGATACCGCCTTCCGCGATTTCGCCTTCTTTCGAGCAGGCCGTGGCGAGCAGGACCAAGGCAAGGGCGGTAAGGCGACGCTTCACGATATGGGCTTCCTTTATCGAAGGGCTTGCAGTGCTGCCCGTTCATAGGAAGCGCCTAGCAATGCTGCAAGCGAGGCCTTAAATCGCCGCTGATGAGTTTAACCAAACCCCCCTTGCACGTTCTGATCGCAGCGCCGCGCGGCTTTTGCGCTGGGGTGGATCGCGCCATCAAGATCGTCGAGCTTGCAATCGACCGCTTCGGCCCGCCGGTCTATGTGCGGCATGAGATCGTTCACAATCGCTTCGTCGTCGATCGTCTGCGGGGAATGGGAGCTGTGTTCGTCAAGGAACTCGACGAAGTGCCGGATGGGCGCCCCGTCGTTTTCTCGGCCCACGGCGTTCCCAAGGTGGTGCCGGCGACAGCCGCGGCTCGAGGCCTCGATTATCTCGATGCGACATGCCCGCTGGTCAGCAAGGTCCACCGCCAGGCCGAACGGCTGATCGAGGCCGGCCGCCACATCATCTTTATCGGCCATGCCGGCCATCCCGAGGTGGTCGGCACTTTCGGCCAGGTTCCGCCGGGCACCATGACGCTGGTCGAAACGGTCGAGGATGTCGCGATGTTAGAGCTCGCGGATCCCGGCAATCTGTCTTTCCTGACCCAAACTACGCTGTCGGTGGATGATACGGCGCAGATCGTGAAGGCGCTGCAGCTGCGTTTTCCGTCGATCCTCGCGCCCCGCAGCGAGGACATCTGCTATGCCACGTCCAACCGGCAGTCAGCGGTCAAGTCGATTGCACCGGCCTGCGATCGCCTGCTGGTGATCGGGGCGCCGAACAGCAGTAACTCGCTAAGGCTGGCCGAAGTTGCGGAGCGGAGCGGAGCACCCGCAAAACTGATCCAGCGAGCCACGGATATCGACTGGGAGTGGCTTGGCACTCCAACGACGGTCGGAATCACCGCCGGCGCATCCGCTCCCGAAGTCCTGGTGCGCGAAGTTGTCGAGGCCTTGAGCGAACGGTTCGAGGTCACCGAGGAAATCGACGACCATGAGCCGGAACGGATGACGTTCAAGCTACCGCGTGAACTTGTCGCCTGATGGCTGAGCTTCCCGACGTCGAAATCTTCACAGACGGCGCATGCAAGGGCAACCCAGGGCCTGGCGGCTGGGGAGCCATCCTACGCTCCGCTGGCAAGGAACGTGAACTTTCCGGGGGCGAATCGCCCACGACCAACAATCGTATGGAGCTGATGGCAGCGATCGAGGCGCTGAATGCGCTGAAGCGGCCCTGCCACGTGCAGCTTTATACCGACAGCGTCTACGTCCGCGACGGAATCACCAAGTGGATCCATGGCTGGCGCAGGAACGGCTGGAAGACGGCCGACAAGAAGCCGGTCAAGAACGCCGAACTTTGGCAGGCGCTGCTCGACGCTACAGCATCGCACAGAATCGATTGGCATTGGGTGAAGGGTCATTCCGGCCATCCGGAGAATGAGCGCGCCGATGCGTTGGCGTGCGCCGAGGCAGAGGCGCGGCGTTAGGACCGAGTCGAGCGCGGGGCGAAATCATCCGGGCTGACACGTGCCAGCTCCTCCGGAAGCGCATCGCCGCGGATCAATGACGCACAAAGGAGCGATGCAGCGGGCGCCGTCTGAATGCCCATGCCGCCTTGACCGACGCACCAGAAGAACCCGGGCAGACCTGGGTCGAACCCAAACTTCATGCCGCGATCGGGGGCAAAGGTCCTGAGGCCCGCCCACTTTCGCTCGACGGCCTCGACCGGCCAATCGACCGCTTTTTCGAAGCGGTCGATCGCAATGGCGACGTCCAATTCCTCCGGAGCCACATCGCAGGGATCCACTGGCGTTTCGTCCAGGGGGCATACCCAGACGCTATTGTCGCCCTCGCCTTTGAAATAAAAACTTTCGTGAAGGTCGGTCACGAACGGCAGGTCTCGCAAGTCCCGGCGCCCGACGCGCAATTGGACCACCGTTCTGCGCTTGGCGACGAGGCCAAGTCCGTGCACTCCTGCCAAGCTGGCCATCTGGTCGCCCCACGCTCCTGCGGCGTTCACCAGAATGTTCGCTTCGATCGCTCCTGCACTGGTTTCAACGTGCCAGGATTGGCCCTGCCGGCGGGCGGATCTTAGAGCAGCGTTCGTTTCGACCACCCCGCCCAAGCGGCGAGTGGCGGCAAGACACGCATTGTGGAAAGCGGCCACCTCGATGTCGGCGCAGCTCGCTTCATACCAGGCACCGGTCCATTGCTCGCGCATGCCCGGGATGATTCGGTCGAGACCTTCCCGATCCAGGCGAACCGGGAGGAACTCCCCGCTCAATTCGCTAACGTCTCCGAAATCCTCGCCGCACGGCCCAGTCAAATGAACTGCGCCTCGAGAGCGAAGGAGCGGAGTGTCGCTTCCTGGCCAGTTCGAATCGAACATCGGCTTCGAAGCGAGGCTGAGTCGGCGCTCCGGCGTGTCGCCGCCAAGGCTGGCCTGCCAGAAGGCTGCGGATCGGCCCGTCGCGTGCCGGCCGCACATGTCTTCCGCCTCGACGATCATCACTTTTGCATCGCCGGCCAGCCTCGCGCCAAGGCTCGCTCCGGCAATTCCGCCACCGACAATCAGGACGTCCACCTTCTCCATCGGGAGGCTGGTTACGGTTTGGAAAGGCAAGCCGTCTAGAGGTGCGTCATGATGAACGACGGATTCACCTTGGGACTGCTGGCTCTGCTGGCCGCGATGCTCGTCTGGATCGCGGTTGTGGATGTCCGGACTTACACCATTTCCGACCGCATCAACGCGGCCATCGCATTGCTGGCGCCAGTCTATTGGTTGTCCGCCGGCGTGCCGCTTTGGCCCGATGCTGCGATCCGGGTCGGAGTCGGCGTGCTGGTCTTCTTCCTGTTCGCCGGCGCCTTTTACATGAACGTCATGGGCGGCGGCGACGTAAAGCTCGCCGGTGCCCTGGCATTATGGTTCACACCCTTTGAGACGCTAACCCTGATTGTCGTCATGTCGATCGCCGGCGGACTGCTCACCCTTGTCGTTCTGGCGACCCATCGCCTGCGCAGGAAAGAGGGCCGTCCGGAGGTTCCGTACGGTGTCGCAATCGCCGTGGGCGGAATGTGGTTACTCGCCCAACGCTTTCTTAACCATTTTGCCGGAATGTCACTCGGTAACTGAGTTACCCTTTCGGGAGGCGTAATCGCCATGGACGTCAAGAAAATCGCGCTGCTCGTTGGAGCGCTGGTCATTGCGGTGGTCACCGCGGTCATGGCCAAGAACATGTTCACTGGAGCCGGAGCCGATCAGGCCAATGCGGCGCCTGTCGTACCGGCAGGCCCGAAAGTGCTTGTGGCTCGCAAGGCGCTTCCCGTCGGTACGATCATCGACGCCGAAAGCCTCGCCTTCCAGGCTTGGCCCAAGGAGCTGGTGCAGAACGCCTATTTCACCGAAGGCGCTCCCGACTCTGACGTCACCAAGCTGATCGGTACGGTTGTCCGTAACCCGATCACCGCTGGCCAGCCCCTGACCAAGGGCACGCTGGTTGGGCCCAACGATCGCGGCTTCCTGGCCGCGGCGCTTGGCCCGGGCATGCGCGCCGTTACGGTGCCGGTTTCGGCCACCACGGGCGTAGCCGGCTTCATCTTCCCAGGCGACCGGGTGGACATGGTCCTGACCCAGGATGTCACTGGCGGCGGCGATGGCCCGCCCCTGAAGGTTTCGGAAACCATCGTGCGCAACCTGCGCGTCCTCGCGACCGACCAGCGCATCGACAGCAAGGACGCTGACGGCAAGACCGTGGTGAAGACCTCGTCGACCGTCACCGTCGAGGCGACCCCCCGCATCGCGGAGAAGATCGCGGTATCCCAGTCGATGGGCTCATTGAGCCTGGTGCTCCGTTCGATCGCCGACAATGCGTCGGAGCTGGAGCGTGCGGTTGCCGCAGGCGACGTGAAGGTCCCCGCAGGAACCAACCCCGTCGAAGAGCGCAAGATGCTGCTGACGATCGCTAATCAGCCGGCCGACAGCAATACCACTTATGTCACCGGCGGCGACGTGTCGCGCTTCCAGCGCCGCAGCGTCCCGGCCCGTACTGCGGAAGCGCAGCCGGCCGGTGGTGCCCAATCCGCCGGCGCCCAGGGGGGCGCAAGCGGACCCGGCCTGATCACTGGCCCGGTCGTCCGCGTCGCACGCGGCAATAATGTCACCGTCGTTCCGGTGGGAGCTCGCTAACATGACCAGTATTTCTCTCCGCAGCCACGCTCGCTTGGGTTCCGCCCTCGCCGCGCTGGCCCTGGGGCTCGGCACTTTCGCCGCCTCAGCACCCGCTTCGGCTCAGCGCCCGGCAGGTACCTATCGCCCAAGTCAGCAGGTCCTGCTGTCGCTAGGCGAAGGCCAGCTGGTCCGCCTGCCCTCCACCGCTGCAGACGTCTGGACGTCCAATCCGGAAGTCGCCGACGTCTATGTCAGCAACCCGAGGCAGATCAATCTGTTCGGTAAGGGCGCTGGCGAAGCCACGGTCATTGCGACCGGCGCGAATGGCGCGGTTGTCTACTCGGCAAATGTCCGGGTCAGCCAGAACCTGACCTCGGTCGACGAGATGCTGCGGGCCGCCATGCCGGACGCGGACATCAAGATGATCACTGCGGGACAGATGGCGGTGCTTACCGGTACGGTCGCCTCGCCGTCCGACTCGGCCAAAGCAGAGATGCTGGTGTCGTCCATGCTCAACCCGGGCGTCGACATGTCCAAGGATGGGGCGACGTGCAAGATCTGCGTGATCAACAACCTGAAGACGGCGACGCCGCTTCAGGTCAATCTGAAAGTCAAGATCGCCGAGGTGAACCGCAGCCTGCTGAAGCAGGTCGGCGTGAACCTTTTCGTGTCGGACCCGACCAGCGGCTTCAAATTTGGTCTTGGTCAAGGCCTTAATGCAACGAGCGGGGCAAACTCGAACCCCTTCAACGTTGGCTCGCTGCTGACCGGAGGCACCCGCTTGGGTGCTGCCGGATCACTGTTCGGTCTCGATATTGCGGGATCGCTCGATCTCGCCGCGAAAGATGGGCTTGTGACCGTCCTCGCCGAACCGAACCTAACCGCGCTTTCGGGTGAAACTGCCAGCTTTCTTGCTGGCGGCGAATATCCGATCCCGGTTTCGCAGTCGCTTGGCGCGGTCACGATCGAGTACAAGCAATATGGCGTCGGCCTCGCCTTCACACCGATCGTCTTGGCTGACGGACGCATCTCGATGCGCGTTCGCCCTGAGGTCAGCGAGCTTAGCAACGAAGGCGCAGTCAGGCTCAATGACTATCTGGTTCCGGCGCTTACAACCCGGCGGGCGGAAACGACTGTTGAGCTTGGTTCCGGCCAGTCGTTCATGATCGCCGGACTGCTGCGCAACGTTAACACCAATGACATCACCAAGGCGCCGTTCCTCGGTGACCTGCCGATCCTCGGTGCGCTGTTCCGCTCGACCAGCTTCCGCCGGCAGGAAACGGAATTGGTGATCATCGTTACGCCATATCTGGTTCGCCCGATTTCCGGCCAGCTCGCCGCTCCGACCCAAGGATATCGTGCTCCAACCGATGTCCAGCAGGTTTTGGAAGGCCAGAACTACGTCGGGGTCAGCGGTTCGCCGACGCCGACGCAGGCCCCCGGACCAGGGCCGAGCACTGCTGCCGGATCAGCTGCCGGCACCGCCGCTACGCCAGGGTTCAAGCTGTGAACCGCCGCTTATTGAGGAAGGAGGCCAAGATGGCCCGCAAATCCGCTCTCGTCGTCGTTGCGGCGGCGCTCTCGGCCTGCCAGCATGTGCCCTACGATCAGCCTGACCGGGGCCTGGAATCAGTCAATGTTCCGGTTGTGACCCGTTCCGATTTCGCTCTGGACGTGGCTGCCCCCGATGGTTCGCTTCCATCATCGGAAGCTGCCCGTCTCGACGCCTGGTTCCGTTCGCTGCAGCTCGGATACGGCGACACGATCCATGTCGATGGCGCCTATTCCGAGGCAGCGCGCAACGGCGTTGCCCGCGTAGCCGGCCAGTACGGTCTGCTCCTGAGCAACGGCGCTCCGGTAACGCAGGGCACCATTCCGCCGGGTTCGGTACGGGTCGTCGTCAGCCGTACACGCGCAGAGGTGCCGCAATGCCCCGACTGGAGCGTTCCGGCCAGCCCCAATTACAACAATCGCTCCATGTCCAACTTCGGTTGCGCGGTAAACAGCAACCTGGCTGCCATGGTCGCAAACCCTGAAGACCTTATCCACGGCCGCGAAGGCAATCCGTACGTCGATGCTGATGCAGCGACGCGCGGTGTCGGCGTCTACTATTCGACGCAGCCGACGGGCAAATCTGGCCTTCAGGACGTCAACACGAAGAAGGGTAACTAGTATGAATGCACCCTTTCATGCGCGCGCGGGTCTGCGTGACCCCTTCACCGCCTTCGTCTGCGACGATGCGACGGCCGACATGCTGCGCCCGGTCGCGGTGGAGCACGGCTGGTCGCCGGAGAAAGTGAACAAGGGCGGCCTTCGCAATGCCGTACAGTCACTTTCGGTCTCGGCAAGCCCGACGATCCTGTTCGTTGACCTGTCGGAATCTGCGGATCCGCTGAACGACATCAACGCGCTTGCTGAAGTCTGCGAGCCCGGTACGGTCGTGATCGCGTCCGGCCAAGTCAATGACGTTCGGCTGTACCGCGACCTCGTTGCCAGCGGCATTCACGACTATCTGCTGAAGCCCTTCACGGTGGACCAACTGCGCGACACCTTTGCGCAT
>Ga0247828_10000473_pt1 | contig 13709 bp, 17 predicted proteins | sample 12C_Control_Day3_FD_192425 | JGI IMG/M metagenome (GOLD analysis project Ga0247828, IMG submission 192425) | Soil microbial communities from agricultural site in Penn Yan, New York, United States - 12C_Control_Day3 | ecosystem: Environmental > Terrestrial > Soil > Agricultural land | place... | reverse complement strand
AAAGCCAAGCGCAAGAACAAATGGCTCTTCTCGCCCGTCGAAGGAGAATGCATCGGCATCGCGGCGGTCACCCAGACCCATCCGGATGTGGGTGAGGCGTTCAGCTTGTTGACGGCCGAGCCGTCACCCGAAGTAGCGGCGATCCATAACCGGCAGATTATTCTGCCGAGTCCCGATCACTGGCTGGAGTGGCTTGATCCTTCATCCAGCCTTCCGCCTTCGAGCAGCTGGTCGACCGTTTCGGCAAAGCGCATCACCGAAATAGGCTTGGAAACATAGGCTTGCGCACCGGCCGCGCGAATCCGCTCGTCGTCGCCAGCGGCGGCGTAGGCAGTGACCGCCATGATCGGCACGTCCTTCAGCTCCTCGTCGGCGCGCAGCAACTCCATCAACTCGATGCCTGTCACGTAAGGCAGCTGGATGTCGGTGATGACGAGGTCCGGCTTGAACGCTCGTGCGGCATCCAGCGCCTCGCGACTGTCGGTTACCGGCTCGGTCTCATGGCCGTGTGCGTTCAGCAGGTCGCAGAACAGCTTGATGTTGAGGGCGTTGTCCTCGACAACCAATATTCTAGCCAAACCTTCTTACCCCCGAACCTGGACCCTGACGCGAATAGGCGATGTTAAGCCACTCGACAAATGAAGCACCCGGCGATTTCGAAGCGCTCGCACTCGCCGCACTGGCCGCAACCCTCTCCGACGAACGGCGCGCACTGCGGTTCCTTGACCTTACCGGGTTGACTGCGGACGAGCTCCGCAATCGTGCCGGAGAGAGACGGTTGCTTGCCGCAACGCTGGCATTCCTCGAGGCCCATGAACCTGACTTATTGCAGGTCTCGGCGGCAATCGGGGTAAAGCCGGAGGAGCTGGTTGCCGCCCGCGCGGAGCTCGAACGCTGATGCCCGGAACAGCAAAGCGCCCGCTGCTCATTACCGACTGCGACGAGGTGCTGTTGCATATGGTCTCGCATTTCGACGCCTGGCTGGGTGAGGCGCACGACATCCGATTTGCATTTGAAACCGGCAATTTCGGCGAGGCGATGACGCATTCGGCAACGGGCGAGCTGGTTCCTCGGGAACGGGTATGGCCGCTCCTCGATGAGTTTTTTCGGCAGCAGATGCATCGTCAGACAATTGTTCCCGGTGCTGTCGAGGCACTCGGCCAGATCGGCGAAATCGCGGACATCGTCATACTTACCAATTTGGGCGACGAGGCCCATCCCTGGCGGGTCGAGCAGCTGGCCAACCATGGCATCCGCCATGAGGTGGTTTGCAACAGCGGCGGCAAGGGCGTTCCGGCGCGCGCCATCATGGAACGTTATGGCGCCGGCCCTACCGTGTTCGTCGACGATCTTCCGGTCCATCACGCTTCGGTCGCCAAACATGCGCCCGAGGTGCATCGGCTGCATATGGTGGCCGAACCTAGGCTTGCCCCCGCCGTCCCGACTGCGGAGCATGCTCATATGAGGATCGACGATTGGCCAACGGCCGCGCCCTGGATTTTGGAAAGGCTCAAAGGCGAATGAACAAGACCATCTTCATTACCGGCGTCACGGCCGGGATTGGGGCCGCGGCCGCGCGCAAATTCGTTAGCCAGGGATGGCAGGTGGTCGGCACGGGCCGCCGCCGCGACCGGCTCGACGCGCTTGCAGCGGAGTTGGGTGATTTCTTCCACCCGATGATGCTCGACATGCGTTGCCCGGACGATTTCGAACCTGCGCTAAAGGCACTTCCGGAACGCTATCGGAGCATCGACCTTTTGCTCAACAACGCCGGCCTCGCGCCGCCGATGAGCATGCTGCAGGATGCGGAGCAGGTCCCGATCGAAGTTGCGATCGAGACCAATGTTACCGGCCTTGTCGCCCTGACCAGGATACTGTTGCCGGGCCTGATCGAGCGGAAGGGCGGGGTCGTCAATCTTTGCTCGGTTGCTGCAACCTACCCCTATCGCGGCGGCTGCGTTTATGCCGGGACCAAGGCCTTCGTTCGCCAATTCTCCCTCGGGCTTCGCTGCGATCTCCACGGCACGGGCGTTCGTGTGACATCGATCGAACCGGGAATGGTCGAGACGGAATTCACGATCGTCCGCACGGGCGGCGACAAGGCGGCTAGCGACGCGCTCTACGCCGATATGGACCCGATGACGGCCGACGACATCGCGGGAACCATCTGGTGGGTCGCCAGCCTTCCGCCTCACGTCAATATCAATACGCTTGAGCTGATGCCGACCAGCCAGAGCTGGGCCGGCTTTGCCGTGCATCGGAACGAGGGTTGACGGCTGATGGAGGGAGGGCCAGAGGCGCGCTCATGAGCATCGAACAGCGCCTTGCCGAACTCGGCATCACCCTTCCCGAGCCGGCCGCTCCCGTGGCTGCCTATGTCCCCGCCGTCGAAGCCAACGGACTTTTGCACATTTCCGGGCAGATCAGCTTCGCCGAGGACGGCAGCCTGATCAAAGGCCGGCTTGGCGAAAATATGGATCTGGACGCCGGGCAGGCCGCCGCTCGTCGCTGCGGCATCATGTTGCTTGCCCAGATGAAGGCGGCGCTTGGTTCGCTCGATCGCGTCGGACGCGTCGTAAAGCTCGGCGTCTTCGTCAACAGCCACGGCGATTTCACCGACCAGCCCAAGGTTGCCAACGGCGCTTCGGAGCTGATGCAGGACGTGTTCGGTGAAATCGGCCGCCACGCTCGCTCTGCCGTCGGCGTTCCGGTCCTGCCACTCGGCGTTGCGGTCGAGGTGGATGCGATCGTTCAGGTCAAAGCCTAACCTGCTTGATCCAGGGCCAATGGGGTTCGCGCATCGCGGGCTCCACGGCTCAGGCGTTCCCGAAAACAGCCTTGCTGCGTTCCGTGCCGCGCTCAATTTGGGCGCAGGCATCGAGTGCGACGTTCGCCTTTCGGCTGATAATAAGGTCATGGTCTTTCACGATCATGACCTGCGGCGGCTATGCGCCTCGGCGCTGGCGGTAGAATCCACCAGATCGGCGGTGCTTTCCAGTCAGAAGCTGTTCGACAGCGGAGAGCATATTCCCCAGCTCCGCGAGCTGCTGGACCTGGTTGAAGGACAGGTTCCGATTCTGGTCGAGGTGAAATGCAGGGGCGGGAATGCTGCCCAGGCAGCCGGGGCAGTTGCTAACGAGTTGAAAGGTTACACCGGCCCGGTCGGCGTAATGAGCTTCGAGCCGACCGTTGGGAAATGGTTGAAGCGGCACGATCCCGACATTTGCCGGGGCCTCGTCATTTCCGAGCGCGCCGGCGCAATAGACCGATGGCGGTCCATTCGGTCGGCGTCACCGGCTTTTCTTGCAATCGACTTCGGGGCGTTGGCACGGCCATGGTTGAATAAGGTCCGTCGGTCACGGTGGGTCTATTGCTGGACAATTCGCGCGCCCGGCCAGCGCCAGACAGCGGAAGTTCACGCGGATGCCCTTATCTGGGAAGGCGATGGCCGACCGGGAGCTTGAAATCGTCGCTCGGATTGCGCGGGGCGTTTCCGACCTGCCAGCCGAAACATGGGATCGGCTTGCGCCCGCCGGCGATCCTTTCCTCAGCCATGCCTTCCTGTCCCTACTGGAGAAATCGGAAAGCGTTGGCGACGGCAGCGGCTGGACCCCACTTCCGGTGATGGTCGAACGTGCGGGCAGAATTACTGCAGCCGCTCCTGCTTATCTCAAAACCCATAGCCAGGGCGAATATGTGTTCGATCATGGCTGGGCCGACGCGTGGCAACGGGCGGGCGGCGACTATTATCCCAAGCTGCAGGTATCGGTGCCATTCACGCCTTGTGTCGGCAAACGGCTGTTGGGTGATGACTCCAACGCGTTGCTCGCAGCGCTGGAAACCGTGACGGTGCAGAATACCCTGTCATCCGCGCACATCACCTTCGTGGAGGAAGGCGAACTTGGAGCGGCTATCGGGAGGGGATGGTTACGCCGTGATGGGCTCCAGTTTCACTGGATCAATCGCGGCTATGCCAGCTTCGATGATTTCCTTGGCGCCCTTGCAAGCCGCAAGCGAAAGGCAATCCGCAAGGAACGCGTCGCAGCAGTGATGGGAATTCAGATCGTCGAGCTAAGGGGCACCGAAATCCAGCCCGCGCACTGGGACGCAATGTGGACCTTCTATCAACACACCGGGGCTCGCAAATGGGGCCGGCCCTATCTGACCCGTGCCTTTTTCGATCGGGCGGGCGAGGCGATGGGGGATTCGGCGCTGATGTTCCTTGCCCTGCTCGACGGTCGTCCGATCGCCGGCGCGCTCAATTTCGTTGGCGGGGACACGCTTTACGGCCGCTACTGGGGCGCGATCGAGGATCGCCCTTTCCTCCACTTCGAACTCAGCTATTACCGGGCCATCGACTTTGCGATCGCCCATGGATTGAAGACGATCCAGGCCGGCGCGCAGGGTGAGCATAAGCTGTCGCGCGGCTATGAACCGGTCATCACCACATCGGCCCATTTCCTGCCCGATCCCGGCTTTCGAAGCGCTGTCGCGGAATTCCTCGCACAGGAACGAGAAGCGGTTCGGCTGGAGTTTGAGTGGTCCAGGGCGGCACTGCCCTATCGCTCAGATTCCTCGTCGTAGATCGCAACCTGGCGGCCATCCGGTCCGGCGATCCCGCGGTACATGCCCGGCGTGGTGAAGCCCCAGGCCGCTTCGCCTGACGGAGCAACGGCGATCAGCCCGCCATTACCGCCGAGCGATTTGATCTCCGCAAGCACGCCATCGAGTGATTCCTGTAGCTTTTGCCCGCCCAGCCGGACTCGAGCGCAAAGCTCATGCGCCCCAGCCGCGCGAATGAAGACTTCGCCAAGGCCGGTCGCGCTAACGGCCGCCGCCCGATCATCTGCATAGGTTCCTGCGCCGACTAGCGGGGAATCGCCGATTCTTCCCCAGCGCTTTGCGGTCAGGCCGCCCGTCGATGTTGCGGATGCCACATGGCCGTGTACGTCGACCGCAACCGCGCCGATGGTCCCGTACTTGATGTCGGCATCGAAAGCCTCGCTGCCCTTAGCCAGCAACTCGTCAAGTTGGCGCCGCCGCTCCGGCGTCACGAACCAGCGATTCGGCACCTGCTCCAAACCGGCTTCGCAGGCGAAGTCGTCAGCGCCTTCATAGCTCATCAGCACATGTGGGCTTTGCTCCATGACCGCCCGGGCCGCGCTGATCGGGGCCCGAGTGGAACGCAGCCCGGCAACCGCGCCGCACCGCCGATCGCGCCCGTCCATGATCGCCGCGTCAAGCTCGACATGGCCGTCATAGGCAAGAACGCTTCCCCGGCCAGCGTTGAAGCAGGAGTCCTCTTCCATCACCCGCGCCGTCGCCTCGACCGCGTCCAGCGCGCTGCCGCCAGCCGCAAGGATCGCCTCTCCCGCATCGAGTGCGGCCCCGAGCCCCGCTCGGCCCAGTTCGTCAAGTTGCTGCGATAGACTTCCCGGGCGCATCGACCCAGACCCGCCGTGAATGACCAGTTTCCAACTCATGATCCGGCCCTAGCCGGACATGGCGGCGGTTTCCAGTTGACGTTATCCGGGGATGATATAAATCTGATATCAGATTAAAGGGAGGGTGTAATGACCGAATCGAACGTCATTGCCTTGAATATGAGCCGCGAGCGGCAGGCGGCGACCATGAGCGGCTAGATGATGCTCGCACTGCTGCTGCTGTCGATCGTCGCGCAGATCTGGGGCGTTTACGAACTGGCCAACGACAACGACGGGGCGCTTCAAATCGCGACTGTCATCGTCGCGCCGATCGTGCTGATCTTCGTCGCCTGCGGCTTCTACATGCTTCAGCCCAACCAGGCCGCCGCGATCACATTGTTCGGCGATTACAAGGGAACCGACCGGACGACGGGCCTCCGCTGGGTATTGCCCTGGCTGATGCGGCGAAAAGTCTCCGTCCGCGCCAACAATTTCATCAGCGAGAAGATCAAGGTCAACGACCTGCGCGGCAACCCCATTGAAATGGCCGCGCAGATTGTCTGGCGCGTGGTGGATACCGCCCAGGCCCTGTTCGACGTCGACGATTATAAGGAATTCGTTCGCGTCCAGGTCGAAGCCGCGATCCGCACCATCGGGTCACGCTACCCCTATGACGATTTCGAGCATCTCGAGGTGACCCTGCGCGGCAATCACGACGAAGTTGGCGCCGAGCTTCGCAAGGAGCTTATCGCACGGCTGGCAGTGGCCGGAATTACCATCGACGAGTGCGGCTTCACCCATCTTGCCTATGCAACGGAGATCGCGGGCGCGATGCTACGCCGTCAGCAGGCCCAGGCGATCGTCGCTGCGCGGCGAACCTTGGTCGACGGCGCGGTCGGAATGGTCGAAATGGCGCTCGAGCAGCTATCGGCGAAGAATGTCGTTCATCTGGATGACGAGCGGCGCGCCGCGATGGTGTCCAACCTGATGGTCGTACTGTGCGGCGAGCGCGACACCCAGCCCGTCGTCAACACCGGCACGCTGTACCAATAGGCACGGCAGTGGGCGGCGAGCGCAAGGCCTACCCGTTACGGGTCGATCCCGCCCTTTGGGCGGCGGTCGAGCGCGCCGCCGCCTCCGACTTGCGCTCGGTAAATGCCCAGGTCGAATGCCTGATCCGGGAAGCACTGAAAGCGCGCGGGGTGAAGCTTGAAGCTCCGCAGCCAGTCAAGCGTGGCCGGCCGGCCAAGGAGCACGACGAGTGAGTTGTCCCTATGTTTTCACTCTAGCGGCTGGCGCTGGCATTGGAGCCAGCGCGATAGGGATTAGCTATAGGCGATCCACCGGCCCAGCGCGGCAACCGACAGCCACAGCAGGATTGAAACGGCCGCCATTACGCGCCCCCATATGGGCGGGTTCACGTCCCATTGCCCGATCCGCTTCTGCCAGATGAAGCGGAAGGCGATGGCGTTGGCGAGCGCCAGCCCGATCAACATCAGCTTGGTTTGGAATGTCCACGAATTGACCAAGGTCGACGCGTCGGATGCGAACATCGTCGCGCCGCTCGGGATCATGAACAGCAATCCGGCAATGGCAATGGGCGTGAGCGCCGCGGCCAGCGCCTCTGTCGGAATTCGACGGAACATACCGATCAGGCGGAGGTCCAATATACCGATTCCCCCGACCAGCATGACCAGCCCAAGAAGGTGCACCAGATTCGCGATCGGGTAGATTTCGCCGCCGGCCCAGACACCCAGCGGAGACGACTGAACCGCATCGCCGAAAGCGCTCAGGTCGATCACCTCGTTAGCGCAGTTCGACCGTCTTGCCGCCGGCAGTGACCCGCTCGATCCGCATTTCCGCGGTGCCGTCAATGCGTGGATAGCCGACCAGCTTGACCGGCTTGCCGGGCGCGATCATTGCCTGGGTGAGCCCACGCGCCTCCATCCGCCCGGTCGGGGCCAGAATGACGTTCCATCGCTTGCCCTTCCAGTCGATTGTCGCAGTGCCATGGGGGTTGCTCCAGCTAACCGTCCGGAACTTGCCGGTGACGTTCAGGACCTTTGTCGCATCATAGCCGCTCCATCCATGATGGGCTTGTAATGCGGCGGGCAGCGCAGTCGCGAGTGCCGCGGCGATCAGGATCTTCTTCATTGCAGCCTCCTCGTATCCAGCGCCCTCAAAGCGGACCGCGACAGCCGGGGTTCCGGGGAGTCAGGGCCGCCGTTGTGCCGGCGCTTTTCCCTCGGGCCCGAGCGCATCGTCGAGCAACCGGGCCAACCGAATTCCGCCATTTAGCACATTCTCCCTTACCAGCGGGATTAGTGCACGCACTTCCGCCTCGTCCAGCTTCGGTCGCCCGGCAGGCGGATCGGTGCAGGGATCGCCGAGAAGGCTCTGGTAGGCCTGGCTGCGTGATTTCTCCCACATTTCCCGGCTCCAGTCTTCGGTCGTGCCGTCGGCAATCCGGCCCCTATCGGCCGGTGACACGGATGCGAGAATCGCGGCGGCTCCAGCAGGCGGAGTGGAAATGGCGCGCTCGGCCAGCCAGCCGTCCCAGATTCCATGAAGGTTGGCGCGCCCTCCGATCACCCCATAGTTGGCAGCGACCCGATTGCCGCCCAGGTCGCCATGATCGCCTGCATGCATCGGCTGGTGCAGGTCGCCGACGAAGTGGGTGAGGAAAGCCAGGGCCATCAATCGCTCGCGCGTCGGAACCGTTCGGTCGGCCAGCAGACGCGCCGCGCGTTCGATCTGCGCCGAAACGCAATTGCCGTCCTTGCACGCCGCCTTGAGATCGAATGGCTTGCACACGTCGACGTTCTGGTAGTGCCAGCTATAGGCATAGCTGAAGCGGTCGCCGAGCGGCTTGATGCAATCCGCCCAAACACTCGCCTGCTCCAAGGTCGCCACCGGGCAGTCGGGCGTTTCGAGCAGCCTTCCTTGGCGTAGCAGCGCTACAACCTTGGCGCGGGTATCGGGCCTCATCTGCAGCCATGCGACGCGTGCTACGGTCTCATGCCCATATTCCCAGTAAGCCTGGGCGGGCGCGGCGAAACTGAAAAGGGCGAGCAGGCCGCAAAGCGCGGCGAAAAGGCGATTCGGCATGGATCGCCTTTAGCCTAGAACGCTCAATTTTTTAGCAGCCGGAACTAGCCTGCTATAGTCGGTCGCCGTTATTGCCGTTTCCGATCGGATCATAGTCAACGACCGGGGCGCCATTGCCGTCAAGGAACCGCAGCGCGAACTTGAATTTCTGCAATTTGTCGAGGTTCCTGCAGTAGACAATCAACTGCTTCCCATACTTTTCAACGCTAAGCGGGATAAAGCCAACCCATGCTGCTGCTTTTGTCGGGCATGACGGTGCCGGGGCCCCGGGAGCGCTATAATTCACCCACAATGCATCACTTGGCACGGGTCGAAACACGAGCCCCTGGCCGGTGCTGTCCTCGAGGTTGAAGTAAACAACAATCCCGGGATGCTTTTTGTTGTCGAAGTCGATTTCCTGCTTTGGCCCTTGCCCGTTGTTTTCGTTCAGGTCGTAGTGGATTCCTCCGGGGCTTCCGGGGTGCGCGGTGGCTATGACACGGATGCTCTGGTTTCTTACATATGGCATGATTCACCCCTGCTGCTTATCGTTACACTCTCGCACGATTGCTGAGTGATTGGCGGTACCCCATCGCCGCGAGCTGCGATGCGACCCGCATTCCTTCGGCACGCTGACCAATTCCGCGCAGCATTTCGCCGCGCTCCGCCAATTGGCGGGGTGTTTCGGCGATGCCCTTGGGCCAGGCGTCGAGGCCGGCTTTCCAGGCGGCACGGGCGGCGGCGCGATCGCCGGTCCGCCACAATATGTCCCCAACCAGCTTGTGCGCTTGGCTGAGCCCAAAGCGGTCCTTGGCAAGTACGATCTTGTCGGCCCGAACGGCGTCGAGCAACTGACGCGCAATGAACAAGGCCTCGCCGCCTGAGCCGGTCGCTACGGCCAACCCGGCGCGCATTCGGAGGCAGAATCTGCCCAGGTCGCGCCAAGCGACTACCGACGGGTCGCGCGCGATTAGTGCGGTGGACTTGTCGCAACCCTGAGTTGCTACCGTTTCTGCTTCGGCCGTCCGGTCTGCAAGCAGCAACAGTTGCGCCTGATTGAGCTGGGTTGAGGCGCTACGGCCCAACCAATCTGCATTGGTTGGTTCCAGCTCGACGAGTTGGCGGCCGATGCCAGCGGCGGTTTCTGCGTAATCGAGCGCCGAGCGGGTCTCGCCCTTTAAATAGAGCATCCACGAAAGCGCCATGTTCACAATCATCGCCTTTTGGCGAAGCTCCGCGTCGGGCCGTTCTTGAGTCAAGTAGGGCACCAACAGACTGAGCTGGCGTTCTCGCTGTCGGGTGGCCTCGCCGAGTTTACCGGCGGCCTCCAGCGAGCCCGCATAATCGCCCAATGCCTCGAGCAAGAGGTTGAAATATTCGGCATTGCTCGGCTGCGCGGCGACCAGTGGGTCTATCGCGCTGACCAATCGCTGGAATGTGGCTGCTGATTCCACATAATGGGCCTGCGCAAACTCAACCCGCCCCAGGTTGGTGGAGGCATAGGCGCCCTCCAGCTGCCAAGTTGGATTTTCGGGGTCGCTCGCAATCATCTGATCAGCGAGCGCACGATATTCCCGAAATCTGCTGCCGGCTTCTTTGAGGTCGCCCCGTAGGCGCGCGGTTTCACCCACGAAATAGACACTTTGTGCATGTTCGAACATGCGTTGCGGGTCCTTAGGGGCACGCCGGAGCGCCTCGGCCGTACTTGCCAGGGCTTCGCGATATCGCCGCAGCGCCCCGTCCAGATTGCCTCGGGACGCAGCGATCTCGCCCATCAGGGTCAAGGCCTTCGATCGTTGAGCCAAAGCGTCGTCGGTCAACGACAACTTGTCCTGATTCTCATAATACTCCAGCGCCCGGGCGCCAACGGCGTCAAGCACATCGAGGCGGCCGACCGGCTGCAGCTTCTGGCGAAGATCGCCCAACATAAACTCGATCAGGCCTTCCGCCTCGCGCCGCTGGTCGCGCGCTTCGTCTCGGGCGTCGAACGCCGTGTAAGCGAGCCCGCTGGTGAACAGCATGCCGGCAACGGATGCGGCCGTAATCGCATAGAGTCGACGGTGGCGGCGCTGCGCCTCACGCTGCGCAAGGTCGTCGAGCCCCACGCCGAGCATACCGGCTACAAGCTTGAGTAACCCCATCCTGCGCCCATCGCCCTCTTCGCGCAGGTCGGCGGCGATCGGTTCGGCGCGAGTGGCGGTCGGACGCCCGCGGCCATCGAAATGGAAACGCAATGCAGGCGGAAAACACTCGGTTGCTGGCATTCCAGAATCATTATCAGCGTTCGGATTGCCATCGATTATGGCGGCCAGGATCCGCTCTTCGCCGTGCAATCGCTTGAAGCAGGCAATCTCCTTGTCGATCCATTTCGACGTCGCAGCGGTCGGCGAGCAGAGCACGATCAGAAAACGCGATCCGGCAATCGCTTCCTCAATTTCTTCGGTCAGATTTGATGCAGCAGCGAGTTCTTGCCGATCCCGAAATATCGGGGCCAGCCGCTTTGGCACCGGACCATGTTCGGTCAGCTGGCCAACCAGCCTCTGGGGGACATGGAACTCTTCCAGCTCTTCATGCAGCCATTTGGCGATCTCTGCGTCATCGTGGCTGTAACTTAGGAACGCCATGTATCGCGGGTGGGACGCCCGGCGCACACGGAGCATCGCCCCGCGTACCGACCGTGGCAGTTGGGCAAGATCGGCCATCACCCACCCCGTTACTGAGTCCCGTTAACTTGCCATTTAACATGACAAGCAGGTTACGGCGACTCCCGCATTGGGTTGGCCGCAGTGGCGCACGCGACTATATGCGCGTCCATGTCCTCAATTCGTCCGTGGCGTGACATCGAGCGCCGTCAGTCCCGCCAGATCATGGTCGGCAGCGTTGCCGTTGGTGGTGGCGCGCCGGTTACTGTGCAAACTATGACCAATACGCCAACTTCCGATGCGAAGGCGACGATCGAGCAGATCCGCCGCTGCGAGGAGGCCGGGGCCGATGTCATCCGCGTTTCGTGCCCCGATGTGGAGTCGACCGCCGCGCTGAAAGAGATCGTCCGCTCGGCCAATGTGCCGATCGTCGCCGACATCCATTTTCACTACAAGCGTGCGCTCGAGGCAGCGGACGCGGGTGCGGCCTGCCTGCGCATCAACCCCGGCAACATCGGGTCGGCGGACCGAGTGCGCGAAGTGGTGAATGCCGCGAAGGCCAATGGCTGCGCGATCCGCATCGGGGTCAACGCAGGCAGCCTCGAGAAGGACCTTCTCGAGAAATATGGCGAACCTTGCCCGGAAGCATTGGTCGAAAGCGCGCTCGACCATATCCGCCTGCTCGAGGAGCATGATTTCCGCGAGTATAAGGTCGCGGTGAAGGCGTCGGATGTGTTCCTGGCCGTGGCCGCCTACCAGCAGCTCGCCGATGCTGTCGATTGCCCGCTTCACCTGGGAATCACCGAGGCCGGCGGTCTGCTGGGCGGAACGGTCAAGTCCTCGATCGGCATCGGATCTCTGCTTTGGGCAGGCATCGGAGACACGATTCGCGTTTCGCTTTCCGCGGAACCCGAGGAAGAGGTCCGGGTCGGCTATGAAATCCTGAAAAGCCTCGGCATCCGCAATCGCGGCGTCCGGGTGGTCTCATGTCCCAGTTGCGCCCGCCAGGGCTTCGACGTCATTCGCACCGTACAGACCCTCGAAGACCGGCTTCAGCACATTAAAACGCCGATGTCATTGTCGGTGCTCGGCTGCGTCGTGAATGGCCCCGGCGAGGCGCGTGAAACCGACATCGGGCTCACTGGCGGCGGACAGGGCAAGCATATGGTCTACCTGTCGGGCGTAACCGACCATCACGTCCGCGACGAAGAAATGATCGAGCATATCGTCCGGCTGGTCGAGGAGAAGGCAGCCGAGCTGGAGGCCGCCGACGCGGCGAAGGAAGCCGCAGCGTAACGATCAGAAACTTCTCAAACAGGAATGACTTGCTAAGGCGAGCCGGATGAGCCCGCCGCGACAGCAACCCGTCCTGGCCTTTGCAGTCGCCCTTGCGGCGGTCGCCGTGCTGTCCGTGATGGATGCCGTGATGAAGGGACTGGTGCTCGCCATCGGCCTGTACGCCACCAGCGTATGGCGTGCCCTGGTCGGCGTCGGTCTCTCTTCGATCCTCTATCTTTCGCGGCGACGAACTTGGCCTTCGCTCAAGATCGTCAAGCTTCATATTCTGCGGGGCGCCGTGGTGACCGTCATGGGCCTGCTGTTCTTTTTTGGCCTGGCCCGGGTTCCGATGGCCCAAGCGATCGCACTGACGTTCATCGCGCCCCTGATCGCGCTGTTCCTTGCGTCCCTGACGCTCGGCGAGCGCGTTGGGCGCCGGAGTATCGCAGCGTCCATGCTCGCTTTCGCCGGGGTGCTGGTGATTGTGGGCGGGCAAGCGCGAACGCAGCTTGGCGAGGGCGTGCTGGTCGGGACCTTCGCTATCCTGGGTTCCGCGCTCTGCTATGCCGTCAACATCGTCATGATGCGCCGGCAGAGCCTGGCTGCGAAGCCGTTGGAGATAGGCTTTTTCCAGAACATCACGGTCGCAACGCTGATGGTCATGGCGATACCTTTCCTTGGACCGCCAGCCTGGCCGGGAGATCATTGGCTGGGGGTCGTCACGGTCGCGATGATGTCCTTCGCGGGCGTTCTGCTGTTTGCGTTTGCCTATGCTCGCGGCGAAGCGAGCTATCTCGCGGTGACCGAATATTCGGGGTTCATCTGGGCAGCTGTGCTGGGGTGGCTGATCTTCTCCGAACCCGTCTCGCCCTATACGCTGCTGGGTGCCTCGATGATCGTTTCCGGATGCGCTTTTGCGGCGCGCGACAAGCCGCGGCCGGAACCGGAAATGGAAGCGCTCGCCTAACCCGCGCCCAGCACGTTGATGGTCAGCGCCAGGACGCCAAGGTTGAAGAAGAAGCCGATGACGCAGTGGATGGCCACCAACTTCCTGAGTCGCTGGGACGTGACTTGCACGTCGGAGGTCTGGACTGCGACGCCCAGCGTGAAGGCGAAATAGGCGAAGTCGGTCATCACCGGCTCTTTGGTGCCTGGAAAAAGGAGGCCCGCCTGATCCCGGCCTTTCCCGTCGCTGGTGTAGAAAATATGGGCATAGTGGAAGGCATAGACCGCGTTTCCGAATGTCCAGACGAGGATCAGGCTAGCCACGACCAATAAC
>Ga0247828_10000468_pt1 | contig 13800 bp, 27 predicted proteins | sample 12C_Control_Day3_FD_192425 | JGI IMG/M metagenome (GOLD analysis project Ga0247828, IMG submission 192425) | Soil microbial communities from agricultural site in Penn Yan, New York, United States - 12C_Control_Day3 | ecosystem: Environmental > Terrestrial > Soil > Agricultural land | place... | reverse complement strand
TTCGTTCGTCGGGCAACGCATCTTGTACTGCGAACGCGGGAGGCTGCCAGTCCCCCTCACCAGTTCCCCGGATGTTGTTTCATCCGGCGCGTCCTTCGAAGCCGCACTCGCGGCCCCAAAAACTTGTAGCCATGACATCGGCCGTCCGGGGCAATCCGTGCGAAGGCACGAGGGCCGTTTCGGTGTTTCCGAAAGGATCATGCAGGACGGGAAGTGTTCACAGTGAGCGCCGCTCATAACCGCATTATCCTCTTATTTAGCGCATCTGCATCTCTATCTCACTTGTATCGGCGGCAGCGGCGCGGGCTTCGATCCTGCTACCGGCTGCGCCTTCACAGCGCGATGTTCGCCGCACCACTCATCCGGCGCCACTGCCGGGAATGGATAATCATAAACCGGCAACAAGGGCTCAGTAATATCGTTGCCGGTCTTATTGACCACGCGAACCGTTGGCGGCAGCCGCTGGCAATACAAGACTTCATCCAGCTTGATCACGCCAAACTGGCAGTTGTTGCAGGTTTCATCGACTGGCTTAGGCATCTGGCTTCTCCGTTGGTAGCAGATAATCGTGAACCTTTTTCCGATCAGCATCGGACAGAACATTGTCATATAGCAAAAACTTTTCCGGCCTGTCAGTGAACGGCGGCAGATCAAGCAGGACGGATTTCGGACCAACCATGTGGTTGCCATTGCCGGAAAGATCGCGGACGATGATATTGCCGTCCGGCATATTTTCAGCTTTCGTAAAGTCCCACCAACCCGTCAATCCCGGAAGATCTAGAGGCGACCAAGGACGGACAACGCTTAAAACCTTAGCCTGCGCGATTGCTATCGCTGCAACAAGTCCACCAATGAAGCTACGGCGGTTAATTTTCATTGCGGACTGGCTTCCTTCGGAGTTCATCCCTTGCCTTGGTAGCTTCAGTAAAAGTCTTGTGCCACGAGATTAAAGTTTTCGTGCGCATGTCTATAAGGCTGTAACCTTTGCCAACTCTTCGGATCGCATATCTGGTCATCCGACCAGCAACATGGGCGGTGCAGGGAATTGCTGATCCAGATGCCTCCACAGGTGCAAGCAGAACGGGTGCGCGTTGACATAGCGTGACTCTGGCGGATGAAACTGCACAACACATTCTTCCGGCTTCCAGAATAGTTTTTTAACGAAACACATTTCATCCCAAGTTGGAGTGCGCTTTTCAGTTGATACGCTGACGTGCTCCCATCTCGTTTCAGCACCATCGTCCACTATGATCTTAAGCCTTGTCTCCTTGCTAGGGCCAAGGATAATGAACGCACCATAAGGGTCACCGGTGTCGCTGGCGTAAGGACCGGATCGAATTCGGTGAGCCTCTAAGGTTAGAGACATTTTCATTTTCAGTACTCGCCGCGCCAGATCGCATCGAGCACTTCATAATCCTTGTCGGCGTTGAGCGGCAGCATTCCCAGCTTGCTGAAATACTCATAATGCTGTCGGACTCTGCGACTATGATACAGCCAGCGAAGATGACGAATGATCGGTAGACGTTTCATATCACCACACCAACGCTATCAGGATCGTTGCGATTATCATCGCGGTTAAAACAATTTCTAAGGCCCATCGTTTTGCGCCGATTTTGTCTTTGAGTATAACGCCGCCGCGCCATTCATCGGTGTCTGGCGGCGGCGGAGGCATCAGATTTGCGCTGACAATATAGCCACGGTTGACCAACGCTTGGATCAATTGCTGATCGGAAAAGTCTTTTAGTTTCGCGGACATACTTGCTCCTAAGTGGCGGCGGGCGGCGTGTAACCCATTGTCACCAGTGGGTCACTCTCTCCGCTACGGGAAGAGAGAGCCTTGTGAACACCGCCCGCCATAAGGTCTAGTAGTACATCGGCGTGACACGGCTGATCTAGTCGGCACCAGCAGGCTAGGTTCTTGCCGCGAAGATTTCTGATGGCAGCGTCTTTCCACACTGAGCTTGCCTCGTTGCAAACCCATTCTTTGAAAGAGGCGGCAGACTTACCGGCGGTGTAGTTGCCCCATTTTGACTGCCTGCCGACATAGACGGTGTTCGGTGGCATCTTCCAGCCCTTGGTACGTTTGCGTTGAATCCGCTGCGGTCGCACTTGGCTAATTCCTAATTTGTTGAACCGTGATGCTCGCCTTGTTGCGCTTGGCGTAAAATTGCTTTCGCTCATCGTCACCGTAGGCCATCACGGCGTCTCTCGTGTCGGGGCGTTCCCATAGGTACTTCGCGGCCCGCACGCCTAGAATCCAATCTACTGGGTCGGGGATATCCTTGAGGATGATCTTCATCGCGGACATATTGCTGGCTCCGGGTGAATCATCATGGCGCAGATCGTTTCCATCGACCATTCCGGTTCATCCATAGTGTAAAGCAATTCCGCCTCTTCCCATCGGCAGGAAAAATCACATTCAAACATCTGCGAAACTTTGACGGTCCGGATCAGGATCGGGAATTCATTGTGCGGGTTAGGCGGTTGCCATGCGGGCTTCGGCTCTGGCGGGTGCAACGCGGCCACCATCTCCGGCGCTGGTGCCTTGCGCTTAGTTCGGCGCGTGTAGCGGCGTTCCGCCCGCGAATACTTTCTGGCTGTGACGGTGGCTTTCGGCGCTGCGGATATTTCATCCGCCATTGCCAAGACCTTAGCTTGCAGGTTGCCGTGATAGACCATCGTGGTGTGCATCGCGAACACCGGAATGTTCTCCGCGTGAGCTACGTTGGGATAACCAGCAGTACGGAAATTCACGCAACGCTTGGCACGGCACGGCGGCATCCGCACCGCATCGAACGTCACCACGGTTGAATCAGGATATCGCGCGGCCAGTCCCAGTGCAGACGCACCGCCTTGAGAATGACCCACGATCAAATCCGGCTTGATGCCGGGGCATCGCGTCAGCAGATGAGTGTCGATGCAGACCTCCCAGCCAGCCGCCTCCAGACGATTGGCCAGCGGTGCCAGCGGGCTCACACTTCCCGGCTGATACATGAACAGACCATTGATCAAGATGACGACTGGAGTGGTGATCATGATGAGAACTCCTCCTTGTGCGCCAGTAGTATGTTTTGCGCCTGATCTTGCAATGTTGCAGCCTTGTCGCAAGCCTCGATGCCAGCATCAGCAAAACCGTTGATCAGAACCGCCAACAGTTCTTTTCCTGCTGGTTCGCAAGCCTCGTGCGCTTCATGCAGGGTCGGCAAAATAAGCTCGGCCATAATGCTGGCCATGTAAGTAAATTGCAGTGCGTTAAGGTATCGCCTAATCAGGTCGGTTCGCACACCGGCAGGGACCGTTGTCTTTTCATGACATAGCCGGACCGCCATGATCATAGCGTGCTCCAATCTTTGTACATCTTTCATCTCAGGTTTCGGCATTAGCTCACCTTTATGATTCGAGTGGTGATGTAGTGGTGCTCGCAATAGGACTGCTTGTGTATTTTCTCACCGCAATAAAGTTTGTCACCAACCATGAAGCGGCATGACAACGGCGTTAGCTCCCTGATCCGCACACCTTCCATCGGTGGCGGTGAAAATTCTTCCGGCGGTGGTATGTATGTGGCAGGCGGATGAACAAACCGCTTCGGCTCCCGTGGCACTGGTGCTGGTGTCATGCGCTTCACATAGGTCTTGTAGTCAGTCGGTATTAACGTGGCCCGGTTGCGGCTGGGTGATTGCCAGTCTTCCTTGAATCCGGGGCGTTGCCTAAACATCAATCGATGCGCCTTGCCGATGATGGCGTTCTTGGTACGCTTCATGATATACGCAATTTCAATGGTTGGCTTTTTCGAGCGGACCAGCTCGTGGAATAGGTCCTCCATCTCCGTTGTCCAAGAGTTGTTCATATCACCCACTCCACCTTAGATATCGTTGGCGACCCCTGTGACCGCGATCTGTTTCTTGCGCAGCATCTTGGCCGCATACAGATTGAAGTTGGCATATACATCCATGTCCAGATAAACTTCGCTGTCGCCTTCAAAGCGTGGCGCGCGAAGCTTGAATTGATAGCCATCGAAGGAGGCATACAGACCGTCACCAATGTATTCTTCGTTCATGGTTTCTCCTGCTAGCAATCGTTGATCTGCGGAATGTTCGGAAACGCTTTCCTGTACGTCAGTACGCGATCCAAGAAACCATCATGGTGCTGTACCATGACCGGTTGCTGGCCAAAGCCAGCGACCAGTTCATGGCCACAGCCGTGGCATTCCCAAAGGTCCGCCTGCCAGATTTTGTAGGGTGTCCATAAGTGCGGATCGGCAGTACCGGGTTTAGCGTCGTATGCGCTATTGATCGGCATCCCTTCGATGATGCCGATGCCGCCTTTCTTCATGCGATAGAACCGCTGGCACTTTAGGCAGACCGGCTTCGGCATTATGGGTGCTCCAGTCGCGATGCCAGATCACGCAGGCGGTTGGCTTCCATTTCCTGCAGAATCTCCGCCGGGTCCTGCGGCTGTACCGGAGCCACAGGCGGTGGCGCATCCGGCACCGGTGTTGCTGCCGTGGGTGCCGATTCATTGTAGCCATCAGCCAGAGCTTTTTTCAGGCATTCATTCATGATCAGCACGCAAGTGCCGATCTCGGATCGTATGCTGAAAGAAAACCTTTCATAGTGTTCTGATTTATTGCGGAAATAATCATGATAGTATTCCGCATTGGCAAGCTTGGCTTGCAGATCGGAAATGAGGTGGCGCTGGAATTCCAGTTCCTCCCGCATCCGGTTGCGCTCATTGACCAGAACATTGATCGCTTCCAGTCCCTGTGACGCTTGTTCTACCATCGGGTCTGCTGCCATTGCTGGAGGTTGGTGATTGCCGTTGCCGTTTTGTATTTGTCGTATATCAGCAGCAATAGCGACCGCCTTGCCAATACCGGACGCGGCTGGCTCCTTTCTATTCAGAAATCCGGGGATGCTTCCGGGCTCTTGCATCTTTGGCATTTTCATTTTCCTTCCTCTCTCTGGTTAAAGTAAAAACATTAGAACAACACAGACGATCACCACGACCATTCCGACCAAATAAAACAACTCTAGAAGGAGTGTCCGGAATTCATATTGATCCATCACTGCCTACGCTCCGGTGGCCAAGGCAAAGGCTGTTGAAACTCTCCACACCATCCATCACTCATCATCTGCGGAAACTCCGTTCCAAAATTTCCATCTGGTCGCGGAATGACATAAGGCGGAAACCGGCGGCAAAAGACTTGGTTTGGTCTATCGGCGGTCGGCAAGGAAAATCTGCAATTGCCACATTCGAATTTCATCGGAAGCTCCTTTTCGGCCAGTTTGATCGGCTCTTGATCTTGCCGGTGGGCTGGCGCTTCTGGCCTGTAGGCCGCTCTAAAACCTTGCGCCTAAAATCCTCCTGCGCTGGAGTAAGGCGCTTGATCTTCGCGAGCATAGGCTGGTCTACCTTGGCGGTCTTGGCCCGATGCTCCGGTATGGGGCGCGGCGTCAAATTCCAATGCACATCCGGCCCATCATGCGAGTGCGGAATAGGATAGTGGTCAAAGTGGAAAACGCTGAGTATCTGATCCTCGCTCATGCGCTTGGCGTCTTCGTGCGAAATGATCCGCTCGTAACCGCCTACCGTATTAGGCAGCATCATCTGGCAGAGCGCGGACGCCAGCTTAGTCTTGAGGGTAAGCTTTTTGCGCTTGGTCATTTGCGGGCAAACCAGACGATCTGACCGCGACCAGAATATCCGGGGCGCTTGATGACTTCTCCATTGCGCTCGCGCATCTCTACCAAGCCTTTCTCACGTAGTGGCTTAAAGCGCGGCGATACAGTCGCTCTGTCGAGGCCGGTACTCTCAGAAACTTCATTCCATGTTCCACCGTGATCGCCACGCTGGACCAAATCATTCAGCACTAATAGCTCCATACGAGGAACGTCAGCCTCGATTGAGCGCGCCGCTGCATGACTAGTATCCGGGTCAGTGTGGCGCGACCGCGCGGCTGGTGCTGGATAAGGATTATCACCAAACAAATCCTTCATTCTGCTCATGGTTGATTCGGACTTTTATCCGCCTCCTTCGTCAACTGTGCTTGAGTGACGCCTATAACTTTTGCAAGCATTGCCAGTACCGCGTCTGCGCTGGCATTAAATTCATCCTTGCCCATCGCTCTATAGCTCTGGCTCTTGGCCGTATAAATTTTTACGACATTCTGTTTTTTCACGACGACCGCATAGCTATCGAGCGGCTTTATAATCGCCGCTATCCGGGCCGCATCAGCTTCGGTATCGCAGACTATAGTGCGCTCATCGGCATACCCAGTCGCGATCAGAGCCCATCGTCTAAGGTGCGTTTCAGTAGGATATTCCAGCGCCTTGTTTTCAGGTAGCTGAAGCCACGCTTCATGCAGCGCCGCGTGATAGCGGCGATGCGCCGGACCGCTGCGTTCCTCTACAGTCTCCAGCCGGTAGACCTGACCATCGTCATACATCTTATTTGCGATTGGCAGGAATCGGGGCAGGGGTCGCATAACCTCGCCGGTCCACTCAAAATAGATCGGCGCGCGGTAGGTCATCGACTATCCTTCCACGGATCAAATCCCAGCCGCTTCAACAACTCCTGCTCGCTTTCCGGGACCAGTCCGATCACCGCGTCAGAAAAAAGCTTAAATGCCTCTTCGCGCAGAGCAGGAGCGTGGCCCGCTATAAAGACAGACACCAAATCAGCAAGCGCGGCTCCCTGAATTTCGGGGGCAACATCAGCTAACATAGGGCGTATTGTTTCAGACAAACGCAACGCTTCGGTAGCTAATACTCGGGCGGAAAACTGCTTTGTCATACGGCTGCCCAATCCCTGATGCTTGGATAGATGTAAGTGGTTTCCACATAGCTTTCCGGTAGCGATCCGTATTTGGTTACAAACCGCCATCCGTCCGCAACACAGAATGCAAAACTACAAAATATAATCGGATACCCGGCGTTGCGAGCGATTGCTTCAATCGCCTGCTCTTCGGTCGCAAAGAATTCCCGCGATGGCACCACATGACCATCCTGTGTGGTGAACGCCATTACGATGTAAGGTCTTGGCGGATGATAGGGAGCGTCGATCTGCTCATCTAATGCTTGCTTATCCAACCACGTGAACGGGTCAGCCACATCGAACCAGCGATATTTCGGCGGAGGCGGTGACGGCTTACGGGGCGGCGGCAGAATTTCGACTGACGGCTTTTCGACATGCGGTGACGGCGGCGAATAATAAAGATTCGGATTATATTCACGTATCAGGTTTTGTTCTTGGGCGAGCTTCCGCACTGCGGCCATGCCCTTAAGTCTCCGAAGCCCGATTTTTTCAAGTTGCCTGATTCGCTCTCTGCAACAGCCTTCCTCTTCGGCAAGTTGCTTCAATGTCTTCGGTTCACCATCCAACCCAAACCGTTCACGGATGATTTTTTCTTCCCTTAGTGGAAGTAGGTGCAAAGCCCGCATCAGTCGCCTACTAGCTTCCTTAAAAATCAATATGGTTTCCGGATCGTTCATGTCTCATCATCCGGCCTTCCTTGGCAGACGCTTCCAGCGCACGCCGCAAGCCTTCATGTGCTGTTCGATCTTGGTCTTCACTTCATCCAGCGTTTCGCAGGTGTGCGACATGCTGGTTTCGACTACTTCCCAGCCTTGGCTTTTGGCGAAGTTCAAAGCCTGCTGCATCGCACCAAGCGAAGTGATGTTGATGACGGTGGTCGTCGTTATCTGACTGTCCGGCAACGGCACCGCCAGCTTGATGGTGTAGATGGCGGAGTTCATGCGGCTATCTCATCGGGCGGATATAAGCGATCCAGCCTAGCCATGAGTTCTTCTGCTTCCGCCTGAAATTCGATAACGGCGGCTTCATATTTCTTGATGATTACATCTTCACGGTAGACACGCTGTCGATACATGCACAGTCTCGGCGGTAGACGTGGATCATAGGAAACAAAATCATTCCACTCGCGCCCGGTGCACGCCATTTGCCATTGTATCTGGACGATGTATTCGTTGTTAATGTCGCGCTCGATAAGCGTCGTTATGTGCGAATGCGTTTCAGGACATTTGATTTCGACAAGGCCCTGTTCTCCAATTAGGCCATCGGGGCTGCAACCAGCGAGCGGGATGGTAGGATGATCAACAAACCCGACCTCGATTACATCGGTATCCATGAGCATACTGTAGGCACTACGTGCCATCGGCTCGGTATCTGTCCCCCATTGCATAGCGGCGTTATTATAACCGCGCGGCGGTACATAGGCTGGGTCTGCCCGTAGCGCATAACGATCCCGGACTATTTGTCCCATGTATGCCGCGCGGCTCTGCGAATAGCTGCCGTCTCTTATTTTCCGCATCAGATCGCAGATTCCTGATGCGGTTACTTTGCCAGCGCGGTATGTCAACCACTCTGGTGTTCTCTGTATTAGCTCTAGCGGGTTCATCGTGAGCATTCCTTTAGTCCATACGCGCAACTGCAAATGACCGATCCGGCTGAATAATTGCTACCCATGAATGCGGGTATAGCAAGATCAGTTCATCGCGCAGTCGGGTTCTAGCTACCGGATACAAGTCAGGGTCTCCGCTATCAGAGTGAAGGCTGTTGTCATCTTTCAGTTTGAAGCCATTAAATGGAAACCAGCCGCCACCATGAGCATAGTTGTGGTGGAATTGTTCTCTGGCCGATGCCGGATTATTCGTGTCCAGCATTTCCGGCAGCAATCCAAGATGCTCTGCTGTCATCTCTGGATGTAACAATTCCCAGATCATCATCACTTCTTACCCTTCTTGCGGATCATGCCCTTGGCTTCATCCAAGCGGGCAATGGGTAAATCGATCATTGCTGGAATTTTGAAATGCTCGCAGAAGCGGCGCTTGTCTACGCCAAAGTCATCAGCCAGTATGATTAGCTCTTCGAGTTGGCTTTGATCAATCGTCGTTACGCCATCTGTATCGCGATCTTCCTTAGTATCGCTGATCAAGTTGAGAAGCTGTGCCGTATTGTATCGCTTGGCATAGCTGGTCGATGATCCATAAGCCTGTACGTTGTTCTTGCTCCCGCTGGTTTCTAGCGGCAGCGGAATGATGCTCTCGCGCTGATGGCCGCGCTCATGAATTAGCGTCGTCTTGACGACGACCCGACCATCGCTCGATTCGATATTGCTGTGCGTTAAACCGAAATGATGTTTCAGCAGGATCGGCTTTATCGTTCGCCAGATTTCATTATATGTCGCATAGGCGGTCGATTGCTGAATCGGGCCTGTTCGCTGTCCTGCAACTCTTTCCCTGATTTCAATTCGCCCGGTCGCATTGATCGTCGGTAGCTCCTCCATCATCGCTATAAAGTCTTTTGTAAACGCGATGCGGGCTTCCTCCGCCATTATCTCCTTCTGCATATCCAGCAGGGCGCGCATCTTTTCTGGCTGCACGCTTTCATCGGCGGCGGCGTCCGCAATAATGCCTAGTATGTTATTCGGTGGGCGAGCTACGGGCGTTGCTTTGCGCGTAGCGACGGCGCGTTGCCGCGTTGCCATTTAATTTCTCCATTGAAAACAAAGTGCGGTGCTAGGACATAGTAGCCTATTCAGCGTTGCTGTCTACGTAAAAATTTACTGGTGTAATTCGTAGTAAATTAAAAATTTAATCCAGTCAAAATCTCGCTTTGACGGCTGGGGTTGCGGGAGTAATCATAGCACGTCGCTTTTCAATGGAGGGATTAGATGAAGACGACGACCGCACGGAAATCAATCGCGTTTTTCTGGAGGGATTGGTTAAGTGATCCATGTCTTACAGCTTGCTCATACGGAGCACAGGGTTTGTGGATGCGTATACTATGTATAGCTGGTCTGAATGAGGGGAAGGACTACGGATACGCTTTGATCGGTGGCAAGCCAGTTTCAGCGGCTTATCTTTCTGGTGCTAATGGCACCGTTAATGAGGTCACAAAATGGATCGCGGAACTCGTGGATAATGGTGTCTGTAGTAGGAATCGACGAGGGGTGATTTACTGTCGTCGCTTGGTACGAGCTCAGAAGTACAGGACAAATGGGGAAAAGAATGGCGAAAGATATGCGCGACTTGGAATATGTGATAACCCATTGTTTTCTTTCGCAGAAAACAAAAGCGGTGGGGGTGCTACAGGAAGAGGAAAAGGAATAGGTATATTAGAAGGTATTAGTGAGGGAAAAGAAAGAGAAGAAAGAGAAGAAAGAAGTAAGGGAAAAAGACGCGGTGCTCGTTGCGAAATGCCGGACGATTGGTATCCGACTGAAGCTGGAATTATTTATGCGAAGGAGCGCGGATACGCTGAGCCTATGGTCGGTAAACTCGTTCAAAAATGCCGGGACTATCATATCTCGAAAGGCACACAGATCGCAGGCGAGCGTGGATTAGCAGCAACGTGGCGGACATGGGTCAACAACGCACCGCGCTTTGATCGCTTCGAGCGCAACGGATCGTCACGCAACGGATCGTCACTAAGCTTTGCTGACATAGCCAAGGGTATGTGGACCGATGAATGAAATCATCAAGCATTCAACCTCCCTGCCTGATGTCACCGCGCTTAAGGTGGCCGATAATTTTAGCATCACTCAAGAAGGTGATCGCGTTCTGATCAACCGTTTTCCGACACCGACAGAGTATCAGCTTCTAAAGCAACGGGAGAATGATCTAAGGCGAGCACTAAGACCGATCACCTACGCTAGCGAAGATCAAAGGCGTGCCGCGCAAGCACTCGCTGTCATGTTTGCCGGTTATCCTGCGATGCGGAACGTCAATGCGAAGGATAATATCGCTGCCTATGCTCTGCATTTGAAAGACCTACCGCTATTCGCGATCCTAGAAACCTGTGAAGCGGTCACTAAAAACAAGGTCAAGCACTTCGCGACCGATCTGCCGCCACCCGCTAACATTCTCTATGCCGATGCTGAGGCTAGGGCGAACAAGCTCAATGCTGAGCTAGTTCGCTATTCGCGTATCTTGAATGCGAAGCAACTTGAGCAGCCGGTCGTTAGTGAATCAGAGCGCGAGCGTATCAATCGCGCTATCGAAGAATGGCGGGCAACTTCTGCGAAGGCATTCGACCCCTATGCAGAAGAACGCGAGCAGCGGATCGAGCGCACGAAGCAATACATTGCTGATAGAAACACCCAGCAGATTTTAGACGACTATGCGCAGCGCGGCGAAGAACCTCAGAGGGCTGGCGATCTAGTCGTTTCTGCGGAGCTACGGGATATGCTGAAAAACCGGCCGACACGTTTGCCATGAATAACCATAGTATGTTACACAAGGGACAAGTGCGATCCATGCGGTGGGTCGTTCTTGGCGGTGATCCGGCAACGGGTCGCTGAGCGTAGGGAGCGGGATCACAGGTTGATCTCCATTGACTGCTGGTCCCGCTCCCCCACCAAGGATTTTTCCTTTGCCACCAAAACCAAAAGCGGCAGTAGCAGCCAAGACACCTTGGCCTGCTCAAGTTGTTGAGACTTGGAATCTAGACCGCATCAAGCCCTATGAGCGAAACGCTCGTGAACATCCGGCAGCGCAGATAGAACTGCTCGCGCGCCTAATGAGTAAGCATGGGGTCGATCAGCCTATCGTAGTCGATGAAGGTGGCGTGATCCTTAAAGGGCACGGGAGGCTGTTAGCTGCCATCAAAGCTGGCTTCACGGAATTCCCGGTTGTCATTCATCACGGCCTAGATGACACGACCAAGCGCGCTATCCGCATCGCGGATAACAAGGTTGCCTTGCTATCGGAATGGGATGAAACGATCCTGCGACTTGAGATTGACGAACTGAAGATGAATGGGTTCGATATCGAGTTTCTGGGCTTCGATGGCAAAGAGCTTCGCATCCTGAATCCGGGTGGCTTTCTCTCTGACGTAATTGGGGATACTACGACTGCTGAATCGAGCGCGGTCGTACCGGGCGCGCGTGGCGTTTCACTCAAATTCGACATGATGCCAAACGACCGCGATATGGTTATCGCGTGGCTGGCGCATGAGCGAGATGTGCGTAAACTCAGGACGACAGCCGAGGCGCTGATAGCGGTTGCGAAGGACGGAGTTAAACAATGAAAGCCGCTACTATCTTGGACCTCAAGCATGGATTGATGGCGGATTTCAGCAACGAAAAATATCCGTGTCAGGTCTATGGCATCGTCGGTGGCAACGGTAACGGTAAAGGCAACGGTGTTGACGGGTTGGTGTTGCCGCACGGCGGGACTGCATACGGCTTCGTCCAGAGTGGCAACATCCATGTCATTGGATCTGGACATGGCGGCTCGTTCATGACGCCGGTAACGGCGAACGAATACTTCTCGGCTCCCGGCAAGAACGGCGTCAAGGTCTTGGCGTCCAAAGATGCGCGCGCATTCTTTGCCTATCGGCTAGACTTCATGGGGCTGCGGCATCTGGGTGGACCGGTCGAGCAGATCGGTCGGCTTAAATACATCGATGGCTGTAGCGATACGCTGCTGATACCGCCGCCGCTACTCGGTGATCCGTGCTTCAATCTACTGCACTTCCCGGCTGGTATCACACAGACCAAGCATACTCATCCTACCGTTCGATGCGGGCTGATCCACGGAGGGAAGGGACGGTGCATTACGGAGGATGGCGAAGAAGATTTGCTTCCGGGTCGTATGTTCATCCTTGCGCCGGATGCAATCCATGCCTTCGTGACTGAAGGCTCATCGATGGACTTGACGGTGTTTCATCCGGATACGGATTTCGGTCCGACGCATGAGAATCATCCGATGCTCAACCGCACCATCGTCGATGGCATCAGCGCGAAGTCGATGGATGAAATCAGGACCAAAGAGATTCGGCAGTGAGCGACACAAACGAAGGGTTTTCCGGTGACGAACTCGTTGAAACCGAGAAGGCCAAATACTCGGGTGTTCGGCATCACGCTAAAAAACAAAACATAGACCGCTCCGTCATCGACCTTGCACGCGAGCGAGTCGCAGAAGCATTCAAGCTGTTCGATACCGTGGCGGTATCGTTCTCTGGCGGGAAGGATTCGACGGTCTGTCTCCATCTTGCCCTAGACGCGGCTCGAGAACGAGGCCAGCGACTCATCGCCTTTCACTACGATGAAGAAGCAATCTCTTTCGAGACCGAGCATTACGTTCGGCGCGTCTATCAGGATAACCCCGATCTTGATCTATGGTGGCTCTGCCTGCCGATCCAGCATCGCAATGCCTGTACGCGGAAGGACCCATACTGGTATCCGTGGGCACCGGAGGATGAGGCGAAGTGGGTGCGCCCTATGCCGCCGGAAGGGATCACCTTCGACAAGATCGAAGGCTTCCCAGCCGAACGAAAAAAACGACCGTCGATGCCGGACTCAGTGCCGCTGCTTTTTCCATCGCACAAGTATGGCAGGGTCGGCATGATCATGGGCATTCGCGCAGATGAAAGCCTAACGCGGACGCGCGCTATCCTGAAGAAGCACGCCGATACGCGAGCATATATCAGGCCATGGGCCGACAAGCCGGGAGAAAAACTCTGGAAGGTCTATCCAATCTATGACTGGCGGACGCAGGATGTCTGGACCGCACCTAATCAATTCGGGTGGGACTACAATCGCTCCTATGACCTGATGGAAATGGCGGGAATGTCGCATAAGGATCAGCGTTGCGCACCGCCTTATGGCGAAGAGCCGCTTCAGGGATTGTGGACATACGCATGTTGCTTCCCTGACATTTGGGACAAGATGAGCAACCGTGTCCCCGGTGCTGCTACCGCCGCCCGCTACTCGCAAACCCAACTCTATTCATTCGGTAAGCAGCCGCCGAAGCCAGCCGATATGACGTGGCCGGAATA
>Ga0247828_10000463_pt1 | contig 13843 bp, 21 predicted proteins | sample 12C_Control_Day3_FD_192425 | JGI IMG/M metagenome (GOLD analysis project Ga0247828, IMG submission 192425) | Soil microbial communities from agricultural site in Penn Yan, New York, United States - 12C_Control_Day3 | ecosystem: Environmental > Terrestrial > Soil > Agricultural land | place... | reverse complement strand
TATATATATATTATTCAAGCTCTTTTACGCGAAAAGGAGTTAAGGAGTTGAAAGAAATGTGAAGATGGCTCTTCCCGGGTTTCCTGTGTAAAGTCACTCTCTCGTCCCTGCTGGAGCAGGATGGCTCTTCGTCGCCTTCCTCGTTCTCACTCTCTTCTTCGAGGCCCCTGCCTATGGGAAACGATCTCAGCAGCATCCTTCTTGGGCCCGACTTTGAGCAGGCAGTCTTATTTCAAGCACTCCTCGATGTGGGAACAGTGCGCGACGTCGTGTGCCTGGCGCTCACGTGCAAGGAGGCGCGCGCCTTTGTGTGCTCCTACGTCGCTTGGAGACTGACTTAAGCATAGTACATGCGCGAACAATGGGGTGTGCAAAAGGCCATCTTCTCAGCGACGGCCTCGTGCGTCGTGCCGCAGTGGAGACAATCGAGCTTGTCGGTGCGGCGGCGCTTCGTCGGCCTCTCGACCGTGAGTTCCTCCACGAAAAACGGGGGTGACTCCTGGCGCGGCGGCGGAATGTACTCCTTACCGTCGTAGGTCGACGAGTGCGGTTTTTTCGTCGGCACCCAGAGCCAGCTCTTGTCGATGTGCACAAAGTAGGGCGCGTGCCACTCGTCCCAAGTGTTGGTGACCAAAATGAGATCGTTAATGTGTTTGACGCGGCGGTCGTCGGCAGTTCTCAACAGCCATCGGACGAGCCCGTCTGTGAGCACAATCGGCCGGAAGAGCACGCGTTCCTGGTCGATGAGGAAACGGAGGATGGCGAAGATCATCGCCATGTCCCACTTGGGAAAGGAATTGACTGCGAGAACGATCGCTGCGACCCTGTCGTCGCCCGGCAAATTGTTGTAGCCAAGGCCGACACAGTGCGCGGCCACCGCGTCGGCCAACGCACTGCGCCCGGGGAGCGTAAGGCGGAGCGGCGCCGTCGCAATGGCGAACTTCCAGTCTCCCGGACGCAGATCGCCTTGTACCTTCTGCGGACCACTGGGATCGACAAATCTGAGCGCCCAATTGAGTTCGCGCACGCATCGATTTGCCTCGGCGATCACCTGCTCGGAGTAAGAGAAGTAGGCCTTGTTTCGCGCCTCAGCGATGAGCAGCGGGGTCGTCCACACAAGATCGGTGTACTTGTAAATTGCCTCTTCGTTTGCTTCCACTTGAGCCTGCGAACGCGTCGGCCAGTAGCGTGGGAAGATGAGACCTGCCCGCGTTCCCTGGGGGACATATTTGGAGCGGAACCAGCCGTAGTACGAGTCGATGGTGAAGAAGATTGGAAAGTGGCACGTGTTGATGGACACGATTTGTGGCACGTTGGCGTTGCGGGTCAGCGATTGCAACACGGCGTTCGTAAAGAGACGTCCGAGTCCTCCCGCGCGAACACGATCATCAAAGCGAATGATATTAACGTTGAACGCCCAATCGGGAAAATAGCGATCGTCGGCCGCAATAGGAGCCCCCTCTTGTCGATCTGAAGCGCGGTTCACCGGTCCATCGGGTCGCTCATAAGAACCCCATTGTACAACCAGATGGCTGTCAGCCCCGGATCCACACATTATCCAATCGACCACGCCAAAGTCCATGTTCTTATTCCCAGGGAACGAGGCCCTTTCAAGGAGCAATCGAAGCGTGTAAAAGGCCCCCTTGTGGTCCTCTAAGAACTTGAGATCCTCTGCACTGGTATCGCCCAGGTCTACATCGGGACCACTGTCCGGGTCGTACGAAGTAGCCGCCCCCATTCTCAACGAATGGAATGCCCCCACGTCCCTCCGCAGGCAATCGATCCCCATCTGTCAAATCTCGACAATGAGCATTTCTTCACCCAACCCGAATGGCAGCTCGTTCGGAGAGGTCTTCAGGAGTTTCATTCTCTCTTTAACAAGGTCTCGAAAAGATGCCTCTTCCTCGCCTCTTTCACGCTCTTTTATGGGAAAACGAAGGTCCCGCTGGAGGAGGATGGCTCTTCGTCGCCTTCCTCGTTCTCACTCTCTTCTTCGAGGCCTGCCTATGGGAAACAATCTCAGCAGCATCCTCCTTGGGCCCGACTTTGAGCAGGCGGTCTTATTTCAAGCACTCCTTGATGTGGGAACAGTGCGCGACGTCGTGCGCCTGGCACTCACGTGCAAGGAGGCGCGTGCCTTTGTGTGCTCCTGCGTCGCCGCGCTGTCCCAGCCCCGTTTCGAGCAGCTCATCCTCTCGCTTCCCCCTAATGATGGGCGCTTTGCGAAGCACTCGGACAGCTGTCTCCTCTTGAAAAGGGAGGCCCTCGTTTGGGAGAAGCCATTTTCGAATGCTCGCGTCACCCGCCTCGTTCGCCTTGAGACCGGGCCCTCCTACAATGTGAGAAGCCGGTGCGCAACATGGGCAACGTGGCACAGTTATGGGCCGGTCCTCTATTTTTCTTCAGATCCCGGAGAGGAGATGTCGAACTCGTATTTCCCAATGTTCAACCCTGGCCTCCTGCAATGGTACCCGCTCCTCGACGCCGCGCTGCGCACGTGCATCCACCGGCTCACGGTGCCCGACGAACCGAGCGTCAAGGACGCGGAGGAGGCGATGGAACGGGCCCGGAAGCGGCGGCGTTTGTGACTGTGTGTTTATTTCAACTTATAACGTTTCCTTCGCTCGCCCGACTCGTCCCAGACGTCGGAGAAGAGGCGCTTGTTCTCCCATCTGGTCGCTCCCTTGAGTGCGTCGGTGCCCTTCTTGAACAAAACCATGGCCGCGGCGTTTCTTTCGGGGTACGTGGCATCTTCCACCTTCATGTCTTGATGGGACTTGAGGAAGATGAGGGAGTGATCTATGCCTGCTCTCTTGAAAGCCGTCTCAGGATCGCGCAACCAAACACAGCCAGCCGTGCGCGTGTGTGTCGTGTTGAGAATGAGGCCCGTGAACTTGTCCACGTCACACACGTAGTACGCCTGCTGTGAACTATCGTATAGTTCAATGTAGCGGGCCTTCTCATCATGGACGCGACGGGGATTGACCCTGAGTCCGGGCACACGATAGCAGAGTCGCGGGATCCATAGGCGCATGTCGGTCTTGTCGGCATAGGGGTAAAAATCATCCCCAAGCGCGTCCCGGGCCAGGCGGCACGTCGCAGCCAAGGCAAAGAAGCTCCACGGGTCCCGGGCGAAATGAGCCACAATCAGCCGTAGCACATCCGGGCTCAGTGTATCTGTTGCGGGCGAACCGAGAAGTCCACGCTTTTGTGCAAACGTCAGCGCGCGCCATTCGGCGTCCAAACGGGCTTCTTCTTCTTTTTCGGTGGCATCCATAGTAGGAGAATGACCGCAGGGTGGCTCTTCGCCGTGCGGTCCAAAGACACTCTCTTATTCTCCCAATGACTACCATCGAGAATATTCTCTACGAAGACGCGCGATTAAACGGGTATCGTGCCGAACGATATCAGTTAGCACAGCACGCGAACCGGCTGCTGGGCATGCTGCACCAGGTCGGCCTGCCCCCGCCCCACACCATCCTCTTCACACGCTGGTTTCCCAACAGCCGCGAGGAGCTCTGCCTCGGCCTGTACTGGCCCGCGCTCGGCGGCGACTACAAGGACCGCATGGTGCGCATTCGCCCGGGCGGTCTGACCTCCTACGTCCTGCAGGAGACGGACGAGCTGATCGAAACGCGGAAGGAGGCCGAGTTGATCAGAGTCTTGTCGGCGCTCTTTGTCGCTCGCCATTCCCAATAATGAACTTTATGAACCCCTTTGCCCTCCTCCTGTTTGCCACTGTCGGGGCGGCGGCAAACCCCCAGCACGAGGTGTTGCGCTCCCATCTCCCCTTCATCTTCCAGGCCAGCTATCGCATGGCGGACGCCATATTGCCCGGCCAGCTGTACCTCGGCAACGAGGCCGCCGCCGCTGACTCTACCTTCCTCAAGGAGCACCGCATCCAGGCGATCGTGGCCATGTCCATGGAACATGCGAACCCGTCCCAGGCCGCCGTCGCGTTGGGTGTCCCGTATGCCCACTTTGGCCTCTGGGACTCGGCCTTCCCTCGCGACAATGGGGGCGAAGCAGCACTGGTGGCAATCCTACACCGCGCGGCCGACCACATCCACCATCTCGTAGAGGCCGGGCAAGGGCCCGTCCTGGTGCACTGCCAGGTCGGGATGAGTCGCTCGACGACGGGTCTCATCGCCTACTTGCTCAAGTACAAGAGGGCCGAGTTCCCGACCTATGCCGCGGCCATCGCCCACGTGCAACAGGCGCGGCCGATTGCGGCGCCCAATGTCCGTTTTGCCCGTGTGTTGGCGGACTTTTTTGAGTCTAATAGTGGAGAGAAGGAACTTTATTTCGGTGAGGGCGCAGAAACACTCGGAGAAGCCCTGCGGTTCACCTCGTCAAACGTGATCGCCAGGCGGGTGAAGAACGCGCCCCACGGGTGCTCGCGCTCGTATTCGGGGTCGAGGTAGTACGGCGTGTTGGCCCATGGCCCCGTCTGCACAGTCTCACTAGGTGTTGACGTACGCGAAGGGCCGAACAGGGGCCGAGTCGGCGCAGCGCTCGCCTCCCGGTGCAAGTATGCTATGAGCAGCCAGTCCACATAGAGGAGGAGGGCGAGGAAGAAGCAGGATGTGTCGCGACGCATTGTTGGGTTTAATAATGAATGACAGTCAATTCGCGCAAAAGTGTCTGCATCCTTGGCTCATGCACCACGGTCCCGTCGGGGTTGATAAACCCAACTGGAGACCGATTGGCAATGATGGAGCCCACCTCTGGCCACTTTGCGCCGATAGCCTCAATGACTGCAGGCATGTGTTGTTCGACAAACGCGATAGCGTCCCATCGCCTCATGTTGATAGCCAGGAAGACAAGGCCGAATGGCAGCGTGCTTCCCGCCTGCGCGAGAAAGAAGAGAAGACGCTCTCCGTCACGGGGCAGATTGAGGAAGGCATGTCTCACCGCTTCTTCATCTGGGGTGACCGAAGGTTGCTGTGCCAAAAGCCACCGAATCACATCCATGTTCGTGATATCCAGCCCAATGTGCCTCGGCATTGGATGTCCGTGGGCAATGAGCCATTTTAAGCTCGCCAGGTTGTTTCGCCCCAGGTTTCGGTGATATATGACATAATCAGCCCGCGGCAGGCCCCTCTCAATCGCCCAATCCAGGATGTGTGTCTGTCCGTACTTGAGGGCCTTGCCCACGTCCAAGTCAACATGGTAGGGCAATGCATGTTGCTCGGTCCAGTGCGCCGTCACGTCGAAGATCCATTGGCAAATGGCGACATACCCCGCCTTGGCCGCGTGTTGAAAAAGAGCCTCCATGCAGTATTGCCTGTCCGGCCTGGTCGACAGCAACGCCTTGCGCTCCGCCTTGCACGTGTAGGCAAGGAGGCGCCCGGTGAGGAGGTCAAGCCGGGACCGAACTTCTTGTTTCATCTCCGGAAGGAAGTCGTCCCAGGGGAGTGCGGACATTGGGGCAATGGGGACAGTAAAAGAGACTGTTTAATCCAATAGCTCAGTGCCACAAAGACACTGTGCGAGATAACACGGAACAACCATATAAAAAGCAGGGTTCAACATGGGCGCAAGGCCCATCAGGATGGCGGCCAGTGTCCGGCCTGTGCACGCGAGGAACACCACGATCGCATAATACGCAATCACGCCCGCAGCAATCAAGAACTTCCACCAGTGTTTGCCTGCCCATTTTAACAGAATTGGCGTCTCCTTGTCGAGGAGAGGGGTAAGATCCGTCATTAAAGAGTGACCTTTATTGTGTCAAATCAATGCAGAAAGGGCACAATGCGCCTCCCAATCGCCCCACGGCACAAGGGGCACGTCTGCACGCGGTCCGCACATCCCTTGCAGCAGGCCATGTGGAAACACGGGTCGAAGACCACCGCCGGCTCGTGGGCCGTGCATACGACACACTCGCGCGACGCTTGGGTCACAATCTGGTCGCTTCCGGCCGCAGGGGCTGCTGTTGCTGCTGATGCGTTCCCAGGTTTCGGCGCCTTGCACTTGAAGCAGGCTGTGCGCGATGCAAAGTTGTTGAGCCCGTCGGCCGGGCAGATCCAATCCCCCGGCTTCACGACGGCCGACGGAACGGTGACAGTACGCGTCACCAACACGACTTGGGCTTGCTGCTGCGCTTGCGGGGCCGCTGCCCCAGGGCGGCGCGATCCACACTTGCGGCACGCGTCCTTGCGGCCAAAAATCTTAAAATTGCACGTAGAACACCACCAATCGCTCATTGATCAAAAAGACACTTACCACAACACCCACCCACCAATGGAGAAGAATGACCATTTTCTTGTGCGCTACCCAATGCTCACCCTCCCCACGGTTTCCGAAGCACGACTCAACGGCAAGGGCAAGCTCGTCTGCGCCGTGCCCAAGTGTTCGCGCACAGCCCGACTGCAGGGCCAGCCGCCCATGTGTGGCGAACACTATGACGTGTACACGCAGGCGATGGCCCATGGAGGGCAAATCGCCCGGCACGACGTTTGTCTCAAAGGCGGTTGTTATCGCAAGGTTGGGCGCTTGGCCGGCGCAGGAGCAGGCTACTGTGGCGCCCATGGTCGGAAACGCCTCCGGAAACGACACCCCATTGTCCATGAGCCCGGGGCTCCAGGGTTCTGCTACTTGGACCACTGTCGCGCTCCGCCCACTGACGACCTCTTCCATGGCCGCCACTACTGCGCTTGGCACTCGGCGAAGCTGAAGAAGGCGACGATCGCCGAGGACCCCACGCCCGGCCTGTGCAACTACCGACAGTGTTCCAAGGCCGCCGTCCGGAAGGCGTTCCAGAGCACCTGGTGCGAGCAGCATCACGACGAGATGGTCGCCCTGCGCGCCGTCATTCGGCCGCACACAAACTCCGAGGACGAGCTGCGCGCCCGCATGAAGGAGCTGCGCGTGCGCAAGGACACGGACCCGGGCCACCAGCGCTTCTATTTGAATGCACGGCTAAACGCATTGTTCCCACCCGGACAATAATGAAGAATATAGTCAGTCTCTCTTTCTCTCTCTCTCTCTCTCTTCAATGGAAGCCTTCTACGATGCCAAGGCGCGCGAACAGCGCACACGTGACGAGCGTAGCGCCTCCGCTTTATACCCTCTGCTCCAGTGGAATAACTGGGTGAAGGCCACGCTCATTGGGCAGTTTACGGCAGGGCTCGGGCTCCGGGTCCTCGACCTCTGTGGCGGGCGCGGTGGTGACTTGGCGAAATGGGCCGCGGCCCGCATTCGGTCCCTCGTTTTAGTAGACATTTCCCAAGACTCCGTGCTCGAAGCCCAGCGCCGCTTTGATAACAAGGCCAACAAGACCTTCGCGGCCAGTTTCCACCACGGTGACGCGGCGGCCTTAGATGGCATTGCAGCTGCCAACGGGCCCTTTGATGTGGTGAGCTGCCAGTTCGCCCTCCACTACCTCTTTGACAGTGAAGAGCGGGCACGGGCCACTCTCAAAGGCGTCGCTGCCCGCCTCGTCCGAGGGGGCCAGTTCCTCGTGACCATTCCCTCAGCCGCGCGCATTTCAGCCGCACTCGCCGAGGGCCCTGTGGGCAATGTGTACTACTCCATTGCCGCGGCCGCCAACGGCTGGAACTTCCACCTCGGTCCCGAGGTGAACGCGTTCGAGTCCCCCGTCTGGCGCCACGAGCTCATCGCATGGGCACTGGACGTGGGCCTCGCTCCCGTCTTGGAGGCCGTCCCATTCCCCAAGTGGCGTGAAGAGCGACGCGGTTTGTTGCGACACATGCAGCCGGCGGCGGCGGCGATGGACCCCAAGTTGGAGGAAGTTTTCGCACTCTATGATGTGTATGTGTTCCGGAAGGTTTGAATACACATTCTCTTCACTCCACCATGCTTACCCCCGCACAGTGCGGTCTTCCCTACAATGGCGCCGCCCCACCGCCGGGCGTTTTGATCAGCACCTGTACCGCATTGCAGACGCCACCAGGTCGCTTCTTCCTCGGCATTGCCTTTCTGGCGCTCTTGTTCCTCTCCGCGCAGCACCTCATGTGGTGTCTTCGCCCTTCGGCCAGCTGGTGGCAAGTCGGTATCCTCGTCGCCGTGCAGGGCTGGATCCTGGCCGGCAATGTGCTGACGCCCTGTTGCGCGAACCGGCTCCCGGCCAATGTGGCGTGGACTCTCCTGACGAGCGGCGTGATTCACATTGTCTGCTGGCTGTTCCCGGAGAGGGGAGCAAAGCGATGACTCTCACCCCGTCACTTCTTTTTTTTTCTTCAGATTGCCGCCTCTCTGTGTGACTCTTTCACGGAATTTTTCTTCCCGGCTTGCCTGCACCTCCCCGCAGTGACCGAGTTGCAGGTATCTACGGCTGTCTCGTTCTCTTGCAGGCACTGCTTCTCACGGCGGGCACGTCGTCTCATCCACGCAATTGTTCAATGCGCGAGTTGGTTGCCGGCCTGGGACGCCGAGAGCGTGCTGTTTGACGTAATACAGAGTTATTCAAACACCGTGGCCGTCTTCAACACGTGGTTCATAAAAGGCCGAATGCCCCGCTTCACCACCTCCTCCGTCTTGGCCCAGAAGGCGTTCTGCATCCGCGGCGACGCCGTGTCACCCAGCGGGTTGCGGGCGGCGGGCGATGCGGGTGTAAAGCCCCGCGCTTCTGGGGACACATACACATGATCGTCATCTGGGGACGCCGAGCGTTTCTTCTTGAAGTCCTCGCTTGAGACACCGCATGTGAAGCGATAGATGCAGACGGAGAGTTGGAAGGGGAGGGTATCATTGCCGTAGGGTAGACCTCCAAACTCTGAGTAGTCGACCATCGACGAGGCGATCGCCTGGCGCGAAATGCTCAAGCATTGGCTATAGGCCGTCACAAAGGCCGGCATCAGGTAGTCTTCACATTCATTGTTGGCCGCCAGCGCTGTGAAGTTGTACGTCACATTGTCCGGCCCGTATCGGATGGGGATCTCGCTCGACCCAACGCGAATTTCGAGGATAGCCCCGATGCACTGCCCGTACCAACACCCATAGGGCTCATACCAACTCGTATACGGCCAGAGGGAAGGATAGGCCGCCGACCCGACCAACTTCTCGTTCATGTCAAACTTGTTCACGAGTATGCAGTCGGACGAGATCTCGCACGTTCCGTAGCACGCGTCGCGGTCGCCGACACACTGACCGGCCCCATTGCACTGGGTCAGACCCGTTCCGGGCGAGTAGCAGGGACTCGAGCACTGAGTGACCGACGTCGACCTAGGGTGGTAAGCACACGTGTCGTCCTCCTCGTCCCAAAGCCCTTGCAAGCAGTCGGTCGACAGGGCGCAGGTGGTGTTGTCGGCCACAAGGCTGTCTGTGCAATTTAGGGTAACATTGGGACTAGGCACAGTGGCTGGGTCATAGTTGGTCGTCGTCAGCTCGTGAATAAACAACGCCAGAAACACCATCGCCACACCCAAGGCGATGAAGCTCAGGAAACTCAGCGCCCCTGAGAAACGCAGACAGCGCCACGGCCCGACCGTGTCATACGCGAGAGGCTGGTACATTAGTAGGGGGGAGGCTGTGATGTTATCGTTTAATCATACGTCGTCGTGCTCATAGCGCAAAACGCAACAATTGCAAAAATCACCACCGTGGGGCAAAGAGGGCGCTCGGCACGTAGGGCGGCAACTGGTCCATCGTCAATGCACGCTTCGACGGCAGCTCGTCGATCGCCGTCTGATTCAAAGCCGCGCTCGTGAACAGGAAGGTGCACAGGCGGAAGGTGGGCAGCTCATCCGTCGAATTGAGGTAGTGCTCGATCGGTGTGACCGTCGGGTCGAGCCACATTTCTTCAATCGTGAGACAGCCGCCGCGCTCGGCCCAGAAGGTCGTGTTTAGATAGTCCTTGCACGCGCTGCGCCCGACGAATTCGCCCTGATTAGTGGGGTTCGTCGTCCACGCCATGTCGAGCGTGAACAGGCGCACCGTGTTCAAGTAACAGTTGTAAGCATAGTTCCAGAAGACGGGCAGTAGATTATCGGGGTCGACCACGTCAAACCACCACGTTTCAATGGGAATGGTCGCATTCAGGTCCGTCTCTTCGTTGCACCAGCCACGCGACTCGGTCACGTTGCCGTTGCAGGCGCCCGTCACATTGTCGCACTGGGTCGTCGTCGCGTCCTCCACATAACACAGCGACTGGCAGGCCGTGCCCGTCGGGGCCTGGAGCGTCGGGCCGCACACATTGTGGTCGGGCCAATACGTGCCGAGGGTGCAGCCCGTGTCCAGGACTTCCAAGGGGACACAGCGACTGTCGAGCGTCGCGTTCGGGGCGCACGTTGTGGCATTGTACGTGTAGTTGGTGGCTGTCGCGGGGGCAGTGCCCGGGGGTAGTAGTGTCCACCCAATGATGGACAAGATCATGACGGTCACAGAGGCGAGGAACGCGAGGCCGCTGCCGACGCCGGCCCAGGCACCGGGTGATGATGAGCGGTACATGGAAGGGAGGGACTGGATGGATGGATGGATGGAAGTCAGTCCGCATGACCATATGCGGCGGTCTGTTAATATGCCCTCGGCCGTCTTATGCGGCGCTCATTCATGTTCGTCGTCGTCCTTTTGCTCATTGGTTTCCTAGCTGGCGGGCTTAAGCAGCAGCAGCAGCAGCAGTAAGTATGGGCCGACGCTGGACATGCGTGGACTCCCTGTTGGTCCTCTTGGGCCTGGGCATTCTCGCTGGTCTTGGCACGATTGCTTTCGTCATGGCGTCCGCGCTGGTGCCGCGCGACCTCAAGTGGGCACTCACGCTGGGCATCATCGCGTTCATTGGTGTAATCACCGCGCTTGCGGCCTTGCTGGCCTTTCGCAGCGATTATGCGTGGATGCGCTCGTTCCTCAAGGCGGCCCCGAATGACCCGCGATTGGCAGACTCTTCAATGCAGGCTTGATGCACTCCTAAGACTATGATGTCCTTGGAATGCAAAGAGCACAGTCTTTCCCCCTTTACGTGATTTTTACGCGAACACACACACACACCGCGAGATGGCTCTTCGCCGAGCTCCAGTCATTTCCCTGTTGCCATGGCCTCGTATGACGAAGAAGTGGATGCCCTTGTCGGGCGCGTGCACACCATTGACGCCTGTTTTGGCACAAGAAGATTAAGGGCGGGCGCGCGCGGCGACAAGGAGCTGGAGCTGGCCCAGGTCGTCTCCTTCTTTGTGACCTGGCCCCCAGTGCCGGTCTTGCGCCCGCCTGGCCCCTTTCGTCCCCGCGGCGACGACGAGGAAGCGGACGCAGAGGACCTTGCGCAGTGGAAACGGGCCCATCATTTGGCCGACTTAGAGGAGTGGGACGAAGTGACCAAGGAGCGCGCTCGCATCGTTGCCGTCGCCAAGGACCAAGACTGGGGCACCTGTGCGGCAACCACGTGGTCCGATTTGCCCGCGCGTTGGGTGCCTGTCGCCGAGCTCAAGTCCTTTCTTTTGGGAACGGTGCGGGCGACGCGCGACCTGAACGAGATCAAGGAGTTCCCCTTCGACGAGCTGGCAAAGTGCGTCGGCCGCCACTGGAACGAGCACGTGAACGCGGCGAAGCAGCTAACGATGCGCCAGTACGAGGTGCGCAAGCGCAAGTTTGACGCCCTTCTCGTCGACCAAGACAATATCGAGGAGGAGCGGCCGTGGAAGAGGGCTAGGAAGGATGTGTGACTTTGATCCGACACCACAGTAAATACTCTCTTCTTCTCTCGGCGCGTTCGCAACGTTCCCGTGGCGCTTCATCCTCCTGCAGCAGCAGGCGCGATATTCTTGCCCCCCCCCCCCCAGACTACTGCATCGAACTAGCCATCCTCTGTATTCTTTGTGGCATCGGTGCCGACTTCTCAATATTAAATGTGTTCAAGGACTGTCCGAGTCTGTGAATACGAAGGCGGGAAGGTCCTTGTCGCGCTCGAGGACGGCGGTCCAGAGGGAACCGATCACATCGGCAGTAACGTGATAATGCACATCAATCCCGGCCAACTTACACCGCCAGGCAATTTTCGATTCAACAGGGTCGGACCACAGGAAATCGCGAAATTCCCCCAAGACGCCATTGATTCGCTCTGTTGTGCATTCCTCGAGTGATATGGACACTGTGTACAGCACCACTTTGTTCATGGTACAAAAGGGAGAAGAAAGTGACGCCCGCTTTGGCTCATGCAAGCCCTTGGGAGATCTGCAGCGCTCTCAGCGAGCAGACCGGCGGGTCACTCCTTTGTTTGTATTCTCCACCTGGCAAATGGCTGAGCCGGATCCGCCATTCCGTACCGAGGGCGCCAGGATGACCGAGATCTTGCGCAGATTCTGGCTGGACAAGATCACGTCGAAAATGGACTCCGAGAAGTCGCCGACCGTGGAGTTCGTGGGTGGTGAGGACTTCAAGATGGCCGACCTCGTGTGGATTGACGACGTCCTTATTCCTCTGCTCGAGGACCAAGACATGGAAGGCAGTGTGCGCAACGTTATGCAACCAGGCGATAAGGCCGGGGAGGCCACGGGAAGAATCTTCGCTGTGAGTTTGGGTGTCGACCAAGACAATATCGAGGAGAAGGATGTGTGACTTTGATCCGACACCACAGTAAATACTCTCTTGCTTTCTTTTCATCCAGACGCTGACTATGGAGCGCTATCACTTCGTTGGCGAACGTCCTCACTCTCCTCTTCCGAACAGCCAATGGACGCCCGCCTCCAGGAACTTCGCCGCAAACTCGACTCGCTCATGCAAGCGAACAAGGAGGAAGGAGAGGCAATCGTCTCCGCCGCGCGCGTCACCGCATTGCGAGAGGAGCTGGCGTCCTTGCAGGCCAAGCGTGCCACCCTCGCTGCCACGCTGGGCAGGATCACCCAGGTCTTGAAGACAGCAAACGAAGTCGTCGAAGAAGTGGAGATTCTCGCTGAGGAAGAAGACACGACAAAGCCGCACAAATGCCCAAAGTGCGGCAAAGGCTTCACAATGAAAGCTTCTGTTGTCCGACACCTGAGGACTGTCCATGCACGAAAATAAACGTTATTCTCTTGTTTTCTCCTCCCCACTCATGGAAGCACCTGACCTTCACGCCTTGCGCGAGGAACTCAATGCCATCGAGGACCACTATGAAACAAAATTCCAGATCACGCAGCTCGAGGTGGCTGTTGGAGCCGAGCGCGCGCTCGTCCAAGACATGGAGGGCAAAGTCGAGGCCATTCGCCGCTTGCTCGGCCTCCCTGAACAGGACGACGAAGAGCCATCCTCCTCCTTCTCGTCGACGCACAGCATTGATGAGGACCCGGACGCGAGCGTGGAGAAGCTCAAGGTCCGCGGGCCCAAGCGCCCTGTCAACCCGGACAGGCCCTTCCTCTGCCCCAAGTGCGGCCAGGACTTTAGCGAATTCAAGTACTTGACGCGCCACCGGAACAAAACGGGGCATGGCGGCAGCTCCTATTCGTGTCCCAAGTGCGGCGAAGGGTTCAGACGCGAAGTCGACATGAAGCGGCACCAGACGAAGGAAGAGCATTTGTAATCGGCCGCGCGTTTTGTTACTCCTCTGTTGGACAGTTTGTGCAGATAGTCGTGTTTCCCGGACAGCAGTACTAGTAGTCATTCCCCCAATGTCTCAACAACACCTCGATACAGCTGCCCTCAAGGCCATCTTAGAGGATACGACGCCGTGGAACGAGGCGACCCACGGCCCGCTGCTCGCCGCCCTCCGACAGAAGAAGTTCGCAGTTTCGGTTCTCGAACTGAATGCGGTCATGGTGCTGAATCAAAAGCGCTTGTTGCACACAGAGCCTGACTTTTCGAAATTGAGTGTCCGGGATATGTGGTTTGGTTCGTCTAGTAAGCAATAAAGGTATCACTCTCATGTTGTGCGTCCCGCTGGCCCCTCACGACCAGCCGAGGCCTCGGCGTCGCG
>Ga0247828_10000462_pt1 | contig 13855 bp, 13 predicted proteins | sample 12C_Control_Day3_FD_192425 | JGI IMG/M metagenome (GOLD analysis project Ga0247828, IMG submission 192425) | Soil microbial communities from agricultural site in Penn Yan, New York, United States - 12C_Control_Day3 | ecosystem: Environmental > Terrestrial > Soil > Agricultural land | place... | reverse complement strand
TCGCGATCCTCGCAGCCTTCAGCCTCAGCTGGCCTGCTCCGCCTACCTGCGGAAGGACAATGTGCCGCGCGTAGCGGTCCAGTTCCTCGTCAGAGAGAGCCATGGCCGCCGGTCGAGCCGAAGCCGCCCGCACCGCGTTCCGTTTCGCACAGCTCCGCGACCTCATCGAACTCGGCGAGCGTTACGGCCGCCGGAACCAGCTGAGCGATGCGATCGCCGCGGCGGATCGGGAAGGGCTCGCTGCCATGGTTGATCATGATAACCTTGAGCTCGCCGCGATAGTCGCTGTCGATCGTTCCCGGCGTGTTGGGAACGGTAATGCCATGCTTCAGGGCCAATCCGGAACGCGGCCGAACCTGAATTTCATAGCCTTCGGGAATGGCGACCTTGAAGCCGGTAGCGACCGCGTGCCGCTGCCCGGGCATCAGGTCCAGTTCCTCCGCCGCAACGACATCCATTCCCGCCGCGCCGTGGGAGGCATAGCTGGGAAGGGGCAAGCCCTCACCGTGAGGGAGCCGGTTCAATCGGATGCGGATCGTCATTCAAATTCCTGTGCGATGCGTTGGATGAGGTGGCGGGCAATGTCTTCCTTGGCCGCTTCGGGCCAATCTTCCACTCCTTCGCCCGTGACAAGGTGAATTCGATTATGCGTGCCGCCCATGACGTTTCCGGACACGTCGTTGGCGACGATCCAGTCGGCTTTCTTCGAAGAGAGCTTGGATCGGGCGTTGGCGACCACATCGTTGGTCTCGGCGGCGAAGCCGACCAGCAGGCGGGGCCGATCGGGATGTGTCGCCAGCGTTGCGAGAATGTCCGGGTTGGGCGCGAATTTGAGGTCCGGTGGACCGTCGCCCTTTTTAAGCTTCCTGGGCGCCGGCTCCACACGCCAGTCGGCGACGGCAGCGACGAGGATCGCAGCGTCGGCCGGCAAGGCGGCCTCCACCGCGTCGGCCATTTGCTGCGCCGTCTCCACATCGATCCGGGCAACGCCGCCCGGGGTAGGAAGCGACACGGGACCCGCGACTAGCGTGACCCGTGCGCCAGCCTCGGCAGCTGCGGCGGCGATTGCGAAACCCTGCTTGCCGGACGAGCGATTGGCGATGACGCGGACGGGGTCGATCGGTTCGTGTGTTGGTCCGGCAGTGATGAGGACATGCTTGCCTGCCAAGGGGCCAGCCGGGCCAACGTCCAGCGCAACGGCCGATCCAAGCAGCGGCTTGATCCGTTGGAGGATGTCCGCCGGTTCGGGCAGTCGCCCGGGCCCGAATTCGCCGCAGGCCATCGGCCCTTCGTCCGGATCGAGGAGGGTAATGCCGTCGGCCTTCAGCTGGCCGATGTTCCGCATCGTTGCCGCGTGCTGCCACATCCGGACGTTCATCGCCGGGGCGACTACGACCGGCTTGTCTGTCGCGAGCAGCAACGTCGTCGCCAGGTCATTGGCAATTCCCGCCGCCATTCGGGCAATAAGGTCAGCGGTGGCTGGAGCAACGAGCACAATATCGGCGGCGCGGGACAGCTGAATATGCCCCATCTCCGCCTCATCCTTGAGATCCCACAGCGACGTATAGACCGGGCTTTCGGCGAGCGCGGCAAGGCTCATCGGGGTGACGAAATGGGAACCGCCTTCGGTCAGGACCGGAGTGACCGAATGGCCGTCCTTGCGAAGCAGGCGGATAAGCTCTGCCGCCTTATAGGCGGCGATTCCTCCGCCAACGATCAGTAGGATCCGGCTCATGCGGCCCGATATGGAGTGCGGCGTACCGCCTCCGCAAGGTCGGACAAGGCCTTTGGAAGGAAGGCAAGGCCGACATAGGCGAGCGGCGCGGGCACCAGGCCCCAATAAAAGACGTCCCTGCGGGCGAATAGTGCAAGCATTGCCATGTAGCCGGCGAGCAATATCGTAACGCGCAATGCCCAGCCGCTTTTCACGGACGCCCAGCCGAATAACGACAGTAGCAGCAGGCCGGTGGCAATGGCGTCGGTCATCTGTATTCCGAACGTTACCTTGGCGATGCTCTTCAACGCGAACTGGATGCCGAGCAACCCCGACCAGCCTGGGGAGGGCGGGTCGCCGGGCAGGACAACTTGGCTGACCCATTGCGCATGCAAGGTCATATATATTCCGAAGAGGATGACCATCAGCGCCCAACCGGCAGCTTCCTGCCAGCGCTTCTCAAGGAGCGCGAGACCGCCCATTGCCAGGACCATTGGCAAGGCAAGCTCGCGGATCATCAGTGCGAGCCCGCCCGCGACGATGGCCGGCCAGGGATTTTCCGGCCTTCGTATGGCCACCATGATGGCAAGCAAGAGTGCTGCCCAAGTCTCATGGAAAAGTCCTGTCTGCGGCTGGAGCATCCCGCCGACTCCGCCGCCGATCAGGATCATCACCGCACCCAGCAAGGGAATTGAAAGCACCGACCGCAGCCTGATCCACCAGGCAAACATCAAGGCGGCGCACAACAGCCAGACTGCGACGATCATCACCCGCTCACCGAACATCGCATAGACGGTCGCGTGGGTTGGCAGTCGGAAGGTGAAGAATGGCTTCAGCGGATAATGATTCTTGCGCTGGGCATCCGCAGCAACCTGATAATAATCGCCGCCGGACTGAACGCCGGCGATGACGTCGCGATAAAGCTGAAGGTCGCTCGGCTGGGTCTTGGATGACCGAAGCTTGGGGGCGGGGGCGACTTCGGGTGACCATGTAGCCAGGGCGAGGATGGCAATGAGCGCGGCCAGCAGCGCAAGTGCGGGTCCTCGCGACCAGCCTTGAAACCGGGTTGGCAGCGCCCCCGAGTCCATCTTATGCCATGAGCCAATACGTCAGCGCCGTTGCGGCGCCGGCCGATCCGAGCGCGACGAGCAGCGGAGCAATCCAGCTTTTTCGTTCGATCACTGCCACCTCGGCCAGCGGCGGCGGCGGCGGTGCGGCGCCCGGATCGGGATAGCTGGCGTCGATCTTGCGCAGGATTTGCGGGATTAGTTTCAGCGCCCGGACGGTGTCGACAATCCGGTCGGCATAATAGGCTTCCGGTCCCAGTTCCGTGCGGAGCCAGTCGCGAAGGAACGGCTCTGCCGTTTCCCACATGTTGATGTCGGGATCGAGCGCGGTCGCCACGCCTTCTTCCATCACCATCGTCTTCTGCAGCAGCAAGAGGTGCGGCTGTACCGGCATGTCGAAGTCGCGGGTGATCGAAAAAAGGCCTTCGAGCATCCGTCCGATGCTGATGTCCTTGACCGGAAGGCCACGGATCGGCTCGCCGACGGCGCGCAGGGCGGTCGCGAACTCGGCCACGTCGTGATGCTGCGGGACATATTGCGCTTCGAAATGAATTTCTGCGACGCGGTCGTAATTGCCGGTGATGAGGCCGTAGAGGATCTCGGCCAGCCACAGCCGCGCCTGGCGGTCGATGCGGCCCATGATTCCGAAATCGACCGCGGCGACACGGCCATCCTTCAGTGCGAACAGGTTTCCCTGGTGGAGGTCGGCGTGGAAATAGCCGTCGACAACCGCCTGGCGAAGGAACGCCCGGACGAGCGTAGCAGCCAGCGCCTTGGGGTCGTGACCGGCGGCAATCAGCTCGTCGCGATTCGACAGCTTGATTCCATCGAGCCATTCCAGCGTGAGAACGCGGCGGGCGGTTCGTCGCCAATCGATCTCCGGCACGTGGAATTGCGGCTCGGCGACCATATTGTCCTTAAGTTCGGACGCGGAGGCCGCTTCGCGCTGAAGGTCGAGTTCGCGCCGCACCCATTGCTTGAAATAAGCGATGACCATGCGCGGCCGAAGCCGCTCCGCCTCGCCGCCGAGGAGCTCGACATGGGCGGCGGCCCATTCGTAGGTTTCGATCGCCTTGGCGAATTCGTCCTCAATACCGGGGCGCAGGACCTTGACCGCGACTTGGCGTCCCTCGGTGGTGATCGCGCGGTGGACCTGGGCTATCGACGCCGCTCCGACCGGCTCCTCGTCGAATTCGCTGAACAAGGATTCCAGCGGAGCTTCGAGCGCCTTTTCGATTGCGGCCCTGATTGCCGGGAATGGGGCGGGCGGGAGCGAATCCTGAAGTTGCAGGAGGTTCTCGGCAGCTTCTGCTCCGACGAGGTCGGGGCGCGTTGCGAGCGCCTGGCCAAGCTTGATTGCGGCCGGGCCGATTTCCTGAAGCGCATCGGCATAATCGGGTGTCGCAGGAGTGCGAGCGCCGAAGCGGGCAACCCGGCACAACCGTCGGACATTCGGCGGTGTCAGGGGATCGCGCTCAATGCCTTGCAATGCGCCGTGACGCGCCAGCATCCGGCCCCATTTCAACAGGCGCCAGAGATGGACGACTGCGATGGTCAACGAAGGAGGCTCCGGCCGGAGCCGGCGAGCTCGATGAGCGAGGCCATCAAATTTTCCAGCCGCCGTGAATTGCGACAAGGCCGCCAAGAATTGGCTCTACGCTGGTCGACTTGAACCCGGCGTTGCCGATCATGGCGCGGAAGGCTTCCATTTTCGGAAAACGACGGATCGATTCGACGAGGTAGCGATAGCTGTCCTCGTCCTTCGCTACGGCCTTGCCGATCTTGGGAATGAGATGCTCCGAATAGCGATCGTAAAGCTCCCCGAAGCCGGGCCATTCGCTGGTCGAAAATTCCAGGCAATAGAAACGTCCGCCGCGCTTCAGGACGCGATGCGCTTCGCGAAGGGCTGCGGGGATGTCGGTGACGTTCCGGATTCCGAAGGCGATGGTGTAGGCGTCGAACGAGCTGTCGGCGAAGCTCAGCTTCTCGGCATTTTCGACCTGCCAGGTGAGGCTCTGGATTTCGCGCGCTTTCGCCCGCTCCATGCCGACCGCCAGCATGTCCGGATTGATGTCGCTTACCGTGACATTTGCACCCCTGTCGGCCATCCGGAATGCGATGTCGCCGGTGCCGCCGGCCATATCCAAAATGGCTTCGCCGCGGCGCGGCTTCACCTTGGCGACGAAGCGGTTCTTCCAGATGCGATGCATGCCTCCGGACATGAGATCGTTCATGAGATCATAGTTGCTGGCGACGGACGTAAAGACGCCGCCGACGCGACGCGTTTTTTCTTCACGCGTAACCAGTTCGTCGCCGAAATTGACCTTATCCATGAGCGCGCCCTAGCAGGGAGATCAGGGGCGGGAAACGCCCCAGTTCGTTCAAAGGAACCCAATGCCCGAGTTACCCGAAGTCGAAACGACCGTAAGAGGGCTGAGCCGAGTGCTGAAGGGCCGCCGGATTCGGCGCGTCGAGGCGCGCCGGGCCGATCTCCGCCGCGCCTTTCCACCCGATCTTGGGCAAAGGCTTACCGGCGCAACCGTCACGGACCTGGGCAGGCGTGCCAAATATGGACTCGTCCACACAAATCGTGGGGACACGATGATCTTCCACCTCGGAATGTCGGGGGCGTGGCGGGTCGATCCGCCCGATATCGGCAAGCATGACCACCTCCTTTTGGAGACCGATGAAGGCCGCAAGCTACATTTGCGCGATCCCAGGCGGTTCGGTTCGGTCGACCTGGTTGCGACCGATGAGCTTGAAGAATGGCCGGCGTTCAAGGCCTTGGGGCCCGAGCCCCTTGGCGGGGCGATCGACGGCACGTGGCTCAAGCATGAGTTTGCCGGGCGGACGGCGGCGGTAAAGTTGCTGCTGCTCGATCAGAGCGTGGTCGCCGGGCTGGGCAATATTTACGCCTGCGAGGCGCTGTACCGGGCCAGGATCGATCCGCGGAAGCCGGCCGGCAAAGTCAGCAGGACGAAGCTGGACGCGCTGGCGGATGCGATCCCGCAAGTGCTGGAAGAAGCGATCGAGGCAGGGGGCTCAACGCTCAAGGATTTCGCGGCGCCGGACGGGGAGCTGGGCTATTTCTCCAAGAAGTTTGATGTATACGACCGGGCAGGCCAGCCTTGCCGCAATTGCCAGGGAAAGGTCAGGCGCATAGTGCAGGGCGGGCGCTCAACCTTCTTCTGCGGCAGCTGCCAGCGCTAGTGCACGGTGGTTGACGCGAATCGCCTCCTTCGCTAGGGGAGCGCCACGCCGGTGCGACCCACGGGTTTCGCGCCGCTTTTTCGTTGAAAACACAGAATTTTAGAGGTCGATCGATGGCGAACACGCCGCAAGCTAAGAAGCGCATCCGCCGCAACGCCAATCGTGCGGACATCAACGGCGCCCGCGTCAGCCGCATCCGCACCTTCGTCAAGGCGGTCGAGACGGCCCTTGCCGCGGGCAAGAAGGACGATGCCGTAGCTGCGCTGAAGAGCGCCCAGCCGGAGATGGCTCGCGGAGTCGCGCGGGGCGTGATGCATAAAAACACCGCCGCGCGTAAGTTCTCGCGGCTGAGCAAGCGGGTAGCCGCGCTCGGTTAACTCCGCATTTACCCTGGATTTGAATCGGGCCGTCGGGATTACCGGCGGCCCGTTTCATTTTGGTGACTTAAAAAAGTCTAGGAATTCCCGCGATTCGCGGCTGATCGCTCAGTAGCCGTGGAGGTGCTGGAGCATATTTTAGCGGTTTTCCGCCGCTTTCTCCCCCTGCTCTCTGTCAAGCCGGTTTATTTCACATCCGTGAAAATTGAATGCTTGAATCGAACGCTCGAGGCTCTCAAAAAACACTTTCCGGCGGCGAATCCGCACCGGGGGGCTAGAGGCTGAAGGGGCAAATCGTGACGCGACTCGCAGTCGCGCGCAACGTGCCTTCATGCCTTGAGCAAGTCAGAGTTTGGGAGGCGCGCGCCAGTGCAGGGCAGTCGGGAAAATTTGTGTGTGACCGACGCCGGCACCGTTGCAGCGCCCCTTGAGGCCGCCTGGGATTCCATTCGCGTAGGCCTTCGCCGCGATTGCGGCGCTCGCACATTCGACGGTTGGCTGAAGCCCGCGGAGCTCGGGGCGTTCGACGGCGATACCGGCGAACTTGAGCTTTTCATGCCCAGCCAGTTCATGGCCGATTGGGTGGAGAGCCACTTCGGAGACCGGCTGCGCCTGGCGTGGCGGACGTCGCTGCCGATCGTGCAGGACGTCAAAATCGTTGCCGCGCCGGACGGTCCGCGGCCTGCGCCGCTGCTGATCCTCGAGGAAATTCCGGCGCCCGTACCGACCGAGGTCGAGCGCGATCCGTCGGCGCCCAATTTCGATAAGCGCTACCGCTTCGAGACCTTCGTGGTTGGCAAGGCCAATGAAGTGGCCGCGACCGCTGCCCGCACGCTTGCCACCGCGGACAGCGTCTCGTTCAACCCGCTGTTCATCCACGGCGGTACCGGACGCGGCAAGACTCACCTGCTGCACGCCATCGGCCAGTCGTTCTTGGAACGCCGGCCAAGCGCCCGAGTGGTATCGATGTCGGCCGAAAAGTTCATGGTCGAGTTCATCCGGGCGCTCAAGGAAAACGACACGATCGGTTTCAAGAGCCGGTTGCGCTCCGCCGACCTGCTGCTGATCGACGACGTCCAGTTCATCGCCGGCAAGGATTCGACGCAGGAAGAATTCTTCCACACGATGAACGAGATCATCACCGCCGGACGGCGGCTGGTGATCACGTCCGACCGTGCGCCGCAGGACCTGGACGGGATCGCGCCGCGCATCCTGTCACGCCTGAGCTGGGGCCTGGTCGCCGACATCAACCCGGCGGATTATGAGCTTCGGCTCAACATCATCGATGCCAAGCTGGCGGTATTGCCGGGTGTCGAAATGCCGCGCGGCGTGGTCGAGTTCCTGGCCCGGCGCATCACTAGCTCGATCCGCGAGCTGGAAGGCGCGCTCAACCGGATCGCGGCCTATGCGATGATGACCGGCCGGGCGATCGATGTAGCGTTCGTCGAGGAAGTGCTGGCCAATGTGCTGCGCGCCAACCAGCGACGGATCTCGATCGACGAAATCCAGACGCAGGTCGCGGAGCATTATCGGATCCGCAAGGCCGAGATGACGTCGGCGCGGCGGGCACGCGAAGTGGCAAGGCCGCGCCAGGTCGCAATGTATCTGTCGAAGCAACTAACGCCGAAGTCGCTCCCGGACATCGGCCGCCGCTTTGGCGGGCGCGATCACACGACCGTCATTCACGCCGTCAAGCAGATCGAACGGTTGCGTGCCGCAGACTCGGAACTCGACGCTGATATCCGGCTGCTGACACGCCAGCTGGAGGGCTGAGCCGAGGGGTAGGGGCCGATGAGGCTCTTGGGGTTAAGGTCCAGTCCCCAACTGGTCGGGGGCCCGTCCGGTCAAGCCGGGCGGGCCCTCTCACTTTCCTGTCCATGAAAAAGCCTGCCAAGGCGACGTGCCTAGCGGGCCTTTTCGAATGGGTTCAAGCGATCAGTAGCTGGCGCCGGCCTGTTGCTTGCCTTCGGGCGGAATGGTGATCTTGACCGTTTCGCCCGAGTTGCCGGGGAAACCGGTGAACATCGCCTCGACCAGGCTTGGCACCGTCTTGCTCGGTACATCGGTCCGCGAGCGCGCCTTTGCCTTGCCCTCGAACAGCGCCACATTGTCGATCCTGCGGCGGATATCGAGGTCCATCTCCGTCACATAATAGGTGTAGGACCGGATATCCGAGCCCCCGCCATACCAGAACGGGTCGTTCCAGCCCCAATAATAGCCGCGCCGGCCATAATAATAGGGGAAGCCCCAGCCATAGCCGTAACCGCCGTAGCCGTAGGACGGATAGCTAACGATTTCGGTCTGTGGATCGCCGACGCCATAGCCCAGGTGGACGATGAGCGTCGCGCTTTCAGCGGATGGAGCACGAGCATAGCCAACAGCCTGCAAATGCTGCGCGACTTGTTCGGCATAGCCGGAGAATTCCAGCCCGCCCCGGTTCGCGACATCCATCGGAACAACGAAGAAGCTTTGGCCCTCGGGCGCCGGCATGGCCTGGAACCTGGAAACCTGGGTCCTGAGGCCCGTCGCGCATGCCGAAAGGCCTAGCGCGGAAAAGCCCAACAGGACCGCTGCGGCGAATTTGTTGATACGCATTGTGACACCCATCAATAGTGACCACCCCATTTTCATGTGGAGCGGGCACCGTTTCAATAGGTACTTATACCATAAAATGTTTTGAATAGGCGATGAAGCGCGGACGCCGCCGAAGCGACTCGCGCTTCTTCAATTGTCAATCAGTCCTTCAGGCCAACGGCCCGGTAGGCCTCCTCAAGTGTCGGCGCGGCCAATGCGGCGGCCTTGTCGGCGCCCGCGGTAAGGATTGCGTCGAGCGCAGCCTTATCCTGGCGGAGCTCGATCAAGCGATTGCGAAGCGGCTCAAGCAAAGCGACTGCAGCTTCAGCCAATGCGGGCTTGAAGGCACCGAAACCTTGCCCCGCAAAGCGCTGCAACACCTGTACGTCCGTTTCGCCAACCATGGCTGCGTAGATACCGACGAGGTTGCGCGCCTCGGGTCGGCCTTCGAGCAATGCCGGATCGTCGGGCAGGGGATCGGGATCGGTCTTGGCCTTGCGGATCTTGAGCGCGATCGTGTCATTGTCGTCGGTCAGATGGATCCGGCTCTGCTCGGAAGGGTCCGATTTCGACATCTTCAACGATCCGTCGCGAAGACTCATCACGCGGGCGGCGGAGCCGCCGCCGATGAAGGGTTCGGGCGGAACGAAGAGCTCGACATCGAAGTCCGAATTGAACTTGAGCGCGATATCCCGGGTCAGCTCGATATGCTGCTTCTGGTCCTCGCCCACCGGGACATGGGTCGCCTGATAAACAAGAATGTCCGCGGCCTGCAGCACCGGATAGTCGAACAGCGCGACCGACGAGCCCTCGCGATTCTTCCCGGCCTTGTCCTTCCACTGCGTCATCCGGTTGAGCCAGCCCATCCGCGCGACCCCGTTGAGGATCCAGCACAGCTCCGAATGAGCAGGAACAGCACTTTGCGCGAACAGGGTCGACTTATTCGGGTCGATACCGCTGGCAATGAGGGCGGCGGCCATTTCGCGGACGCTGGCGCGGCGTACCTTCGGATCGATAAAGTCCGACAGCGAATGAAGGTCGGCAAGGAAGAAGAGGCATTCGGCCTCGTCCTGCATCCTTACCCAACGAAGAATTGCGCCAAGGAGGTTGCCAAGGTGCAGGTCTCCGGTCGGCTGGATGCCTGATACGACGCGCATTGCTGTCTCGCTGGTCATTCGGGAAGTTCTTCGCTCTTGGCGCGCCGGCGTAGCGCAGCGATCGCCTGGCGATCCATTCCGCCGATCATCCAGGCTACGGTGAAATAAACGACGGTGCCGACGCCGACGAGTGCGCCGAGACCGAGGACCCGTTCAAGCACGCCGCCGAAGAAAAGCCCGCCCGCCGCAATCTTCACGGCGTAGAGCGATGCCCCCATGGCGACCGCGGCAAGCAACTGCTTGCTGACCCGGGCGACCAGCCAAGCCGGCATCCGGAACTGGCCGCGGGCGTGGAGAATGACGAACAATAGGCCGAAGTTGATCCAGGCGCTGGCCGAGGTGACGGTCGCGAGGCTGTAGATGCCCATGTAGGGAATCAGGATGAAATTGGCGACGATCCCGGCCCCGAGCACGCCCATCGCGATCCGGACCGGCGTCTTGACGTCCTTGCGTGCGTAGAAATTGGGGGTCAGCACCTTCACCAGCACATAGGCTGGAAGGCCGGTGACCAGGATCGCGAGGATGTTGCCGGTCACACGAGCCGCCTCGACCGTATATTGGCCGCCTTGGTAGAGGGCGCCGATGATCGGACCCGCCGCAACCATCAGTGCAAGGGTTGCAGGAAGCGTGAGGAGCATCGACAGGTCGAAGGCGCGGGCCTGGACGTCTGCCGCTTCGCTGTCTTCGCCCTTTGCGATCGCCTGGCTGATCGCCGGGAGGATCGCGACGCCGAGCGCCGTCCCGATGATCGAGAGCGGCAGCTGGTTGAGGCGATCGGCGTAGCTCAGCTTGGTCAGCGCGCCTTCGCCCAGGCTGGCTGAGAAATAGGCGTAGAAGAGCTGGCTGATCTGATAAACGCCGGCGGCCGCCGTTGCCGGCAGGATCAGGACGACCAGTTCACGCACCGCAGGGGTCAGCCTTGGCCGCCCGAAATGAAGGCGTACGCCGGCCTGGCGCACAGCGATCCAGCACAACAGGAACTGGGCAATTCCGCCGAGAAGCACGGCAATCGCCATGTAGCGGACTGTTTCGATCGTGTCGGGCGGAGCGACCAACAGAGCAATGATGAGGGCAACATTGAGCAGCGCCGGTGCAAACGCCGCGACTGCAAAGCGCGTCAGCGAATTCAGGACGCCGGAAAGCAAGGCCACCAGGCTGATGAACAACAGGTAGGGGAAGGTCCAGCGAGTGAGCTCGACCGCAAGCTCCAACTTGCCCGGGACGTTGCCATACTCGGGCACGACCAGGAGCAGGACGCCAGGCATGAAGATTTCAAAAACGACCGTGACGAGCAGCAGCGCCGGCATGAAGACGGCGAGGATCTCGTTCGAAAATGCCTGCGCGTCTTCGTGGCCGCCAGCCGCCAGGCGGCGGCTGAACAGGGGTACGAATCCCGACGAAAAAGCGCCTTCTGCAAACAGGCGGCGAAAGATGTTGGGAAGCAGGAAGGCCAGGTTGAACGCGTCGTTGGCATGGCTCGCGCCCAACACGCGCGAGCCGATCATGTCACGTGCGAAGCCGAGCACCCGGCTGACCATTGTCAGCCCGCCAATCGAGCCGATCGCCCGATAGAGATTCACCTAGCGCGAGCCGCTTTAGGCGTGGCCGACCGGCGGTTCGCCGTCGCCACCGGGCTGCCCCGTCAACTGGTCCTGGCCCTGCTGGGCCGCTTCCGCCTGCGCCATATAAGCGGCGGCGAAATCGATCGGATCGAGCAAAACCGGCGGGAAACCGAGGTTCTGGACGGTTTCCGCGATGATCTGGCGAGCGAACGGGAACAGCAGGCGCGGCGCCTCGACAAGCAGGAACGGCGGCATTGCGCCCTCCGGGAAATTGCGGAACGCGAAGAGGCCCGCATAGCTGAGGTCGATAATGAAGTGAGTGCCGCTGTCCGACTTGGCAGTCAGTTCGACCTTCAGGACCACTTCCTGGATGTCGTCCGCGACCTTGTTGCCGTTGATTCCGAACTGGACGTCCAGAGTCGGCTGGGTCTGCCACTGAAACACCTGCGGCGACGAAGGGCTCTCAGCCGAAAAATCCTTGATGTACTGGGCAATCGTCACGGCCTGGGGGCCGGCGGCCTGAGCCTCTCCATTGCCTTCTGGGGTGGGAACGATCGGGTCCTGGTCGGCCATGGAAAATCCTTGAGAAAATCAGGTAGGTTGACGATGTTGGAGGGTAGCCGTTTGGGCCATGCTCCGGTTTGGCGTGCGACTAGCAGCCGCGCTGTTGCGGTGCAATGGCGACGGCCTTTACGGAGCGCACTTTGAATATAGGCGTTATCGGCATTATGTTGGGTCAAATTTCTTACCGCTTGAATCGGAATTATCGTTGACTGCAATTATCATCCTTGCGCTCGTCGCGCTGTTCATCGGCCTCCGCCTGTATAGCGTCCTGGGCGAGCGCACCGGACATGAACAGCCAATTCTGAAGCCGGCCGATCCTGAAGCCGATGCCCGAGTCACGCCGCGTGCGGAGGCCAGCAACCCGGCGGGCGCCGTAGCCGCCGAACCGGACGAGCTTGCCTATCTGCCGACTGCAGGTCCAGGCGTCCGTGCCCTCCTCGCCGCCGACCCGAGCTTTGACGTCGCTCGATTCCTGGAAGGATCCAAGGCCGCATATCGCATGATCCTCGAGGCTTTCTGGAAGGGCGATGTCGAAGCGATGCGTCCCTATGTCGACGGACATGTGCTGGAGACGTTCGCCGGCGCGGTCGAACAGCGCACGAACGATGGCCTGGTCCTGGACAATCGGTTGATCGCGATCGATCAGGCCGTCATCGCCGGCGCCGAAGTCGATCGCAGCCTGGCATTGGTTACGGTGCGGTTTGAAGCGGATATCGCCGCAATCACGAAAAATTCCGATGGCGAAGTCGTTGCCGGTTCCCTGTCGGACGCCGTCCAGACCCGCGATCGCTGGACGTTCCGCCGCGACATCAGCTCGCGCGATCCCAACTGGATTCTAGTCGAAACTGACGAGGAAGAGTGAGGCCGTTCTTACGCGGTATCGCGCTTAGCCTGGCGCTGTTGGTGGCTGCCTGCGCGACGCGGCGGCCCGAGCCGCCTGCGCCACCTCCGCCAGCTCCGGCGCCGGTGCCCACGCCAACGCCGCCCCCGCCTCCGCCGGCACCGCCACCGCCCGCAACCGCACGTGAAGCAGGCGTTGCCCTTGCGGGTCCCGCGGCTCTTGATTCGACTCAAGCCAGCCGCGCCCTTGCCGCATTCAAATTGAGCTGTCCCACGCTTGTTCGCAGGCAGGATGTAAGCGGCCTTACGCAGCCCTCCGACTGGCAATCGCTGTGTGGCGAAGCGTCATCCGTATCGGACGCGGCTGCTTTCTTCCGCGATCGCTTCGAGTGGGTACGGATCGGTAACGGCGAGGCGTTCGCAACCGGATATTATGAGCCGGAAATCCGTGGTTCACGGACCAAGCAACCGGGTTACGAAATCCCGATCTACACCAAACCCCAGGACCTGGTTCGCTGCGCGCGTGCAGATGGCGCAACAGGGCGTGGACGAATCGACGAGACGAATGCCTGCATCCTCTACTTCACGAGGGGCGAGATCGAGGACGGAGCGCTTGCCGACCGCAATCTGGAAATTGGCTGGGCAGCCGACCCGATCGATTTGTTCTTCCTGCAGATCCAGGGATCGGGACGCCTGCTGCTTCCGGACGGGCAAGTGATGAGGATTGGCTACCTCGACCAGAATGGTCGCGAATATGTCGCGATCGGGCGGCTGCTTCGGGATCGCGACA
>Ga0247828_10000457_pt1 | contig 13939 bp, 24 predicted proteins | sample 12C_Control_Day3_FD_192425 | JGI IMG/M metagenome (GOLD analysis project Ga0247828, IMG submission 192425) | Soil microbial communities from agricultural site in Penn Yan, New York, United States - 12C_Control_Day3 | ecosystem: Environmental > Terrestrial > Soil > Agricultural land | place... | reverse complement strand
GTGTTGGTGTCCTGTTCACGTCGGTGCCCTGGCCCCCCCGTGCTCTCCCCCCGGTGGTGTCGGTCGTCGTCGTGGTGGTGGTGGTGGGTGGTGGTGGTGTCGGTGAGTCGTCGGTGGGGTGCGCCTCGGTTGCAGGCGACGTGCTCGGGGTGGGAGGGTGCCCCCGTTCGGTGGCCGAGGTCCCAGGGTTGGTCGGCGGCGATGGGCAGGTTGCAACGCCAGCAGGTGACGTGGCCAGCCTCTACGGCTGGTGTCCAGGCGATGCGCTCTGCTCGGTGGTCGGGGCCGTACAGGCGGGAGGCTCGGGCGCGGGTGTGGACAGGGCAGCGTGTCCACGGGCCGACCGCAGTGCATTGAACGCCGTCGTCGTAGTCGATGCAGCGTCGGAGAAGGCGGGTCACGGGCTGAGCCTACGGGCGGGTGGTTGGCGGGGTGGTTGATGGATCGGGCAGCGGTCCTGGTAGGTGGGGGTGGGGCAGGGGCCGAGGGGTGACGGGTACCCGCATGGGTGGAGCCCTGTCATCCGATCCAACCGAACGGGAACGGTGTGCGCGGCAGTGGCGGCGGTGGGGTGATGGGCGCGTCGTTGGTGACGGTCGCATCCCAGGTGGGTGTCGGGGTGGGCGGCGGGCCGGGTATCCACTGTGGCTCTTCGACGCCTTGCCAGGTGCAGGTGAGGCTGAGGCAGTACCAGTCGTCGAGCGTGGTGAACGACACCGGGCTCCAACACTTCGGGCAGCGCGGCTCGGTTCTCATCGGCAGACACACCACCGTTCCAGCCAGTGAGGCCACCACTTCTGGATCATCGGACAGCGTGGATGATGTTGCGGCGGTGATGGTCGTTGCATAGGTGGCGGATCACCACCTGTGCCTGGCTGTTGGAGCGCACCACCTGGCAGATGGTGGGCCACCAGGGGGCGAGCTCGTAGGCGACGATGACGACGGTGGCCGCGCCGATGGTGGCGAGGATGGGGATCATGCGACCGGGTCGTCCAGCACGGCACTCACAGCGGGGCGAGCGAGATGGTCGACGTAGGTGGGGGTGACGAGCCCGAAGGTGCGGGCTCGAGCCTCACTCGCGGACGTCCAGTCGGCGTAGGTGAAGTAGAAGTACGGCCCGAGGCGGGTGCGCATTTTGGCTAAATTGGCTAACGTCCACAGGTTGAACGCTTGGAAGGCGTGCGCCGCCCGGTTGGCCTGCTCCTGCTCTGACATCACCGAGCGGGGTGCAGCGCTCTCGGTGTTCCACACCTTCACGCCTTGGCAGCCCCACTTGTCGAGGATGCCGATCGAGCGGCGCATCGAGTTCTCCTGCCAGCGCATCCACCCGTCCACCGTCCCACCCGTCGACGGGTCGGTGCCGTCGAGATACGGGTGGATGCCGACCCCGTCGAACAGCAGCCGCCCGGCGGCGTCTTTCGCGGCGCACAGGCCGAGCGCGCCGTAGATGTCGAGTGTCTGATTGGCGCCTATCTCGGTGGTGGTGTAGCTGGCGCCAGTGTCGTAGCGGGTGACGGTCTTGTGGGTGCCATTGCCATACTCAGTGTCAGCGGTCGATATCCCGCCTGTGACGATGAGCATGCCGGGGGCCGCCACGCGTATAGCAGCGGCAGCCGACTTTGCCATGGAGACGTAGCGGACCCGGTCAGGGGTGGGCGCCCAGAAGCCGGACAGGTTCGGTTCGTTCCACAGCTCGATCGCGCGGACCCCGTGAGCCCACATGAGCGGCGCCGCTTCGGTGAGCGAGTCGGCGTACACCTTGTCGGTCAATGGCTGCGTCTTGTCGTTCGTGGACCCGTTCATCCACTGCGGGAGGATGTACCAGTTGACCATCGGTTTGATCCCGGCGGCGACGAACGGATCGACCCAGTTCCACATCGACTGGTAGTTGCGGGTCGTGGCGGTGGGCATGACGGCCTTCACGGTGGCGTCGACTCGCACCCAGCCGAACCCGGCCTGCTTCACCTTCTGAGCGTCGTTGGTGTTGTAGGCGACCGACTGGTAGGCGCCGATCGGGGTGGCGTAGCCGCCGTACTGCTCGCCGACGTCACCCGCCGCCGGCAGCGTCGTCGTCGTAGCCGGAACCGTGGTCGTGGTAGGGGCAATGGTCGTCGTGGTGGGGGCGACCGTGGTCGTCGTGCTCGAGCTCGTGGTCGTCGGCGCGACCGTGGTGGTCGTGGTGGCGTCGGGGTGGGCCTCGATGAACTCGGACACGACCGTGAGCGCATCGCGGGCGTCCTGCTGGGACGGGCCAGCAGTCTGGGCTAGAGCGACAGTGGCGGAACCGGCCAGGAAGGCGACGGCGATAGCGGGGATGGCGTAGCGCGTTCGCACTGGCCGACCCCTTTCGTTCGGGGCTCGGGTCGCTCCCACAACGAATGCAGGTCACGGTCAGAAGCCACCAGAAGGCGAAGCTCAGTGAGCCCTTCACCCTCATGGCGGACGATCACAAGCAACGCAACCACGTCAGGGTCGGCTACGTCTCGGTGCTCAATCGAGGCGTCCGCCCATTCAGTCCAGGCGTACGTTCTCGTGGCCTCAGTCGTACCCGTTCGGCTCGCGCGGGCTGGGGATGGTCCCGCCAGGGCCTCGGATCGGCCGGTGTACGGCCGTCTCCTGGCCGTACACCTCCCCAGGGGCTACCTCTCCCCTTTCGGACTTATCGGGCGCTTAGAACGGCACGCTCCAGCTCGGTCAGATCCCCACGTCGCGAGCACCGCCCACAGGTCGCCTCGAATGTGGCGGATCAGGGCCGGGTCGACCGGTGGCGTCGGGTCCCACTTTAGGGTCGTAGGTCGATCGTCGGTGTATGTGCAACCGGTAACCGTCAGGTCGAGACACCATGACACAATCCCGATGAACGCGACAGGGGGTCCACCGGGTCACCAGCCACACCTGCCAGCGAGGGTCATCGGGCCGACCAGCCGCCGCCGCGGCGTAGGGCGGCGCCGGACCTGGGCCTCGTACTCGGCGAGGCGTTCCTCGGCCTCGGCCGGGTCTATCTCGATCGTGGACAGGTTCATTGGACACTCCAATCGACAAGGGTAGGTAGGCAGCAGTCCAGCTCGCCCGGATCGACCTCGATCACACCATCCTCCACGTCGACCTCGACCTGCTGGCGGCACTCCCACAGCGACACGACTTCACGGACGACCTTCATCGCCCGTTTCCGATCCCGAGCTCGTCACGACACCAATGCCAGACGGTCGACGGGTTATAGTCGTCGGGCTCAGGGGCGCCGACCCGGTTCGCTTTCACCCGGCGCTTGTCGTTGACCCGGTCGGTCATCTCCGGGTATGAGACGCCCTGGCTACACCACTTCCGCAGCCAGGCGATGAGCTTGCCGTCGAGCGCCAGGTTGGCATCGTACAGCGTCGATCTGCGGGACATCAGGACCTCCTAGCGGCGGCAGCGGGATCGGGGTTCCGCTGCCGCCGCTGTCGTAGTGACTACGGTTCAGCACCGACGGTGCTCGGCGCAGTCATGCTCGGGTTGTGGTCGGGCACCGTCACTCACGACGCCTTAGGCGGCTCGGTGGCAGCCTTCGGCTCGGTGACAGCCTTCAGCTTGGTGGCCTTCGGCTGCTTCTCGTACGGCTTGAGCGCGCGGGCCAGGTCGGCTTCCTGCTGCCGCAGCCCGGCGATCTCGGCGTTCAGCCGGTCACGGTCGGCTCGCTTCCGGGCCAGCGTCTCGGTCACCTCTCGATGCCCGGCGGTGAGCGCCTGGCGGGCGAGCTCCAGCGGCGTGCGCCGGGCCACCTCCTCACTGGCTTGGGTGTTGTCGGTCATTGGTTCTCCTCTCGGGTTGCTTTCGTTGAGATGTCATCGCCGCAGATCGGGCAGGGGAACGGGTCGCCGTCAACCTGGCCCGGGTCGAGCCAGATCTTCGACGTGACGATCGCGTCGTCGGAGGTGGGGTCGTTCTCGTAGACGCAGGTGACCTCATGCTCCACGATGGGGAACCGGCCTTCGCCATCGTCGGCATCGCCGACTGATGGCAGGGCGACGATCGAGTGGTAGTGGGTAGGCCGCTCGGGTGGCTGCCACGTCTTCCCGCAGCGCGGGCAGGGCAGGAAGTCGGGGCCGGTGGTATCACCGGACCAGCGGGCAGCGTTGCCAACCGGCTTGCCTTGGCAGAATCCGCACGTCGGCATCACAGCCCCGCCCGCTTAACGAGGATCGGCCCGAACCATTCGGCGGCCTCGCGCGCCTGGTCGGCTACCTCGGCGTCGAGGTCGCTGCCATCCGGGCCGCCGCAGTCGATCATGCGGAAGAACCAGTAGAGCCGCACCAGGGCGAAGCTCTCCTTGGTAGCGGGGTCGGCGTTGCCCCACGTGATGCCGGAGTCGTCGCCCCACACCGCTTCGATGTTCATCGGGGCGTCGACCTTCCAGAGGTTCGTGCACGGGCAGCCCGGGTCGAGGCACAGATAGTCGGGCGCGCGGCCGTCCTTGTAGGACACCCGGTCGTGACGGCCAGCGGCGTGGCCGCACTCGCAGAGACGGGGGTCGTACTCGCCTGGCATCAGTCGCTTCCTCTCGCTGGCGTGTCGATCGGCACCTCACGGAACGGGCCGTACTTGGCGTTGTACTCAGCGAACCCTTCCTCGTCATAGACCGAGCTCCAGCCCTTGATCGGCTCCAACCCGGCGGCGATGCGCTCCTTCACGAACCGCTCGCGGGCGAACTGCTCGGTGGGCGCCTCGATGACGATGACGGCGTCGGACAGGTCGTAACCCATGCCGAAGGAGAAGTGGAACTTGGCCATCACGACTCCTCGGTGCGGTCCTGGTGGACGGCCGCAGCCCCTTGGGCGGTCGCCGCGTGCACGAACCCGGCCTCAGCCTCAGTGCAGTCATCGCAGTCCCAGCCCCACCGGTCGCCGTACTCGTAGACGTTCGTACGGTGCGCCATCACTTCACCGCCTTGTGATCCGGGCATACCCACATGCCCTGAGCATCCCGACCCGCGGCGCGAGCATGGCAGTAGACGTGCTCGCCGCCATCCCACACCTCCATCTCGCATAGACGTACACCGTCGTCCCGGCACATCACTTCACCGCCTCCAGGTAGAACCCGGCCGGCGGATCACACACGAAGTGGGCGCCGCCGTTCAGGTACTCCTGGCCGCACGTCATCGGCCGGTAACACACCGAGCAGCGCGGATCGTCGATCTCGTGACGGGCACCGGCATGAGCAGCCGCGGCGAACGTCGAGTCGTGCCGCTCCTGCCAACCCTTCGAGGTTCCCTTCGCCATCACAGCCCCTCAAAGATCGCGTCGGGGACGATGGTGACGTCCTCGTCGTTGTCGAAGAACCAGCGGGCGGCGGACGGGTCACCGCGGAAGTGGACGACGGTCTGGTCGCCGTAGGGAATGACCCGATCCACGGTGCGGCGCTTGCCTTCGTAGTCGACGTAGACGTGCTCGGGCTTGAGGTCCTTGGCCTTGATCGTCTCGGTGGGCTTCTCGCTCATCTTGAACTCCCCTCGTATTGCAACCTGGTCTGATTGTAACCCGCGCCCATTGTATAGCGCAAGACTCCGAGGGTGGTTCAGCCGGTATAACGCAGCGCTGTCGTGAACGACCACGTGCCCACATTCTGAGCGGGCCGGAACCCTACAACCGTGCCGTGGCGGGCAGCATCGATGATCGTCGCCATCCCGGTCAGCGGATCGTAGGCAGCGACGATCGCGATGTGCCCAGGGACGCCCAACCCGCAATGGCCGTGCAACACGAGGTCGCCTGGAGCGAGCGCTCCCATCGGCACAGGCCGAAAGTGGGGGTCGGTGCGGTAGCCGTCCGAGCAGTAGTTCAAGTCCAGGTCGAATGCCAGCTTCATCGCGACGTTGACCAGGCCGGAACAGTCGATCGTCGCGTATCGGGCGTCGTGGGCGACGAAGTAGCCGACGATCCACGGTCCCGGCGGATGCCCCGAGTATTGGATGCCAGGGTCGCCCTTGGCCGGGTTGCCGTTCGCGTAGGGGACACCGACGAGCTTGATCGCGGCGTAGACGATGCGCAGACCCGACGCCGACGCGGGCGGCGGAGTGCTCGCCATCGGCGCCGAGCCTGCCGAGTCCGGCGGCGACGGCGGCGGGCTGGTCGCCGCCGGACTCTCCGGCCCCGCAGCATAGAGCGCGGCGAGAGCGGTCACGTCATCGACGTAGCCGTCCGTCGAGCCGGAGTAGGCGTCGATCGCCTTCGCCAGTGACACGTCATCGGCGATCGACCCGCCAGCGTTGGCGCACAGCAGCAGCGCAGCAGCTCGGGCGGCGTACCCGATGTTCTGCACCGGGCCTTCGACCATGTCACCGTTGTCGAGGCCCGGTGCCACCTTGGGGCCGTAGGCGGCCCACGTGCTCGCGAGGAACTGCATCGGGCCGTACGCATAGCCCAGGGCACCATTGGACACGTTAGAACGCAGCGGAGGGGTCGTGGGAACCGCCTGACCGGAGTCGTCCAGGTGGTGGCCGTTGGCGGTGCCGTGACCGGTTTCGACCTTCCCGATCCCAGCCAGGACCGCCCACGACAGGCCGGGGCACAGCGGCGCGGCCGTCTGATAGGCGGCGAGCGCGACCGGCGGAATCTCAGCGGCAGCCTCGACGGAGGCACCAGCCGCAGGCATCGACGGCATCGCCTGACCGGCCACATGCCCGACGAACATCAGGCCGACGAACAAGAGCATCGGGCCGGGGATGACGAACCCGGCGATCAGCCAGCGCTTCACAGCCCTTCCGAGTCGACGAGCACAGCCTCGACGTCGTTGATGATGTGAGTCGCGGTGCGCCGCCGCCGGCGCAGGCCGGTGCCCATCACGAGCATGTAGCGGTGCGCTTCCAGGTTCGTGATCGTCTCGATGTCGTCGTCGGTCAACTGGGCGACGCCGCGCAACAGTTCGGCATCCTCAGGTGACTGGCCGAACAGCCAGTAGATGCCCATGTCTTTCAACAACCGTTGGGCCATACCCCGCAGCGCCGTGTCCTTGTCCCCAGCCGACTCGGCATCCGACGCACCCTGAAACGACACGATCACGGAGAGCCGATGCGACCGGCCCAGCTTCGACGTGTCCTGTAGCAGCGCGGCGAACTGGCGGACCTTCACGTAGTCCCACGCCTCGTCAGCGACCAGGTAGTCGACGCGGCGATGCGGGTCGGTCGACTGCCACGCCCGATCCAACCAGACCGCGACGATGGCGACGACCAACTGGTAGACGAGCTCGCGCTTCGACACGAGATAGTCGGGATGGACTTGCAGGTCGATGATCTGCCCCGCCCAATCAAGCGCCGAAGTGGTCGGCCCGTTGAACATGCCAGCCAGCGTGCCAGTCAGGAGCTCATCGAGTGCGAACGCCAGCTTGACCGCCGTGCGCCTCACCTCGTCAGCGGGCAGCGGATCCATCTCCGCCAGGCTGTCGGCCGTCAGGTGGGCGAGCGCGTAGCGGACATCGGACAGCAGCAGCGGACCGCCCCCACCGGCGACGACGACAACGAACCGGGCTGCGACAGCCTGCCGGTAGGCGACCTCGACACACTTGCCTTCCACCGGCTCGAGCCGGCCGCGTAGCAGCTCCAACGTCTGCCCTACAACCGCCAACTGTTGAGTGGCGGTCAGCCGCTCGTCGAACGGGTTGAGACAGACGCCGTGACCCAACACGATCGGCTGGCAGTCGAAGAACTCAGCGAGCGGCCCGTACTCGGGTTTGCGGTCGATGATCACCGCGCGCCGCAGGCGGGTCGTGCCATCCGCCAGCAGCTCGGGAGGGATTAGCGACCGTGCCAGGAACGTCTTGATCCCACCCGACTTGCCTTTGCCGACGTGGCCGACGAACGCCATGTTGCGGTTCGTGATCGCCCCCGCGTCGTACAGTCCCCACGGGTCGACGTAGATCGTCTCCCGGCCATCGACACCCATCGGGGTCAGATCGCACGGCAGCGGTGCTGGCACCATGTACGGCGGGGCGAGCAGCGCCGCGGTGGCCGCCGTCCCCAACGTCTGCGCCGACCGGTTATCCATCAGCGGAGCCCCTGACAGAACGGCAGCGTGTACCGCAACGCCGGCCCCTGGAACCCGTAGCAGCACTGAATGTCGACCGAGGCGGTGTCGAGCTGCGTCATCAGCTCCTCGGAGAACCTGTCGAGCAAAGCGACAGCGGCATCGTCGACGCCGTCAGCGAGCAGCGTGAAGTAGGCGTTGTAGATCGCCGGGTGATGCTTCCCGCGTGCCCGTTCGGCGTCGCGCTGCCTCGCTTTCTCCTCTGCCATCTTGTCGTCCTCGGTGACTACCTGGTTCTGGTCCGTCTTGTGTTGGAGGTTCGCCTGCGACCACGTCATCGCCACCTTGTTCGCCTTGCGGGCGATCTTCGGGTCCTCCGGGCCGATCGGGATGCCGACACGCAGACTCCCCTCGAACCCGTCGAGCACCCCGGCGAGCAGCGACGAACCGACGACCGTGTCCGGCCAGCCGACCGTCCGGAACGTCCGCGCCACCATGCCGTTGACTTCGACGCGGTCGACGTGGGCCTTCCAGTGGGTGATCGGCGCGACCTGCGTCGGGACGGTCCGCACCTGACGGGCACCGCGCCGGTAGCCGACCGCCGGCGCCGACGCCGGATCCACCATCAGGCGCAGCTCAGCCGCCGCCCGGTCAGCGGACAGCACCTCCTGGACGGTGAGCGTCGCCTGATAGGCGACACCGCCCAGCTTGTCGAGCACACCGCGGAAGTGGTCCTCGATCCCAGCACGGGACGAGCCACGCCGACGTGCCCGCATCCACGACGAGAACGTCCCACCCGTCCGCAGGGTGAGGAACATGCGCCGGTCGACGGTGACAGCGTCGTGGGCGAGCTGCACCGCCTGATATTGGGCGACAAGCCGAGGGTTCTGGCCGCGCTTGACGGCGTTGAACGACTGCCAGTGCGCCCCCTCGCCTTGGATCATCGGCCGGGTGATCAACAGCTCCTGGATGCCGGTCAGGCCGAGGCTCCGCTTGAGTTGGGTGTTGAGCATCGCCGTCCACCGTCGCAGCAGAATCTCCTGATAGTTCGGCGACTCCAACAGCAGCTGATCCTGGCCGGACACCTGCACGACGATCATGTGCGCCGACCGCCACGGCTGCCACCACGAGCCACCCTCAATGAGCAGCCCGACCGGCTGGTCATGCCAGTCGAACGTCGACAGCCACATCGCCCCGAAGTGCGGGGATAGCGGCGTCGCGTCGGGTAGCGGCCGGTGCGTGTAGTGGCGTCCCTCGACGTTGCGGGTATGGACATCGACCCGGCAGGCGACCCACTCGTACACGAACGCCACCCACCGGGGGATGAGAACGATCAGCCGGTCCTTCCCGAAAGGGACGAGGAACAAGACGCCGACGACGGACGCGCCAACAGCGCACGCGATGAGCGTCGACGCGTCATTGTGCGACATCGCGACGACGAGGAGCACGAGGAACACGGCGGTGCCGACGGCGATCTGTCCGTAGGCGAGACCCGTCAACCCGCGGATGCCAGCGTGCGGCATCGGCCGTTCAATGAGGTCAGCTTCGACGGCGGTCACAGGTAGTCCTCACACGAGATCGGACACGGATGCGACGGGCACTCCTGCGTGCCGGATGCACACCGGCACTCATCGATGCGCCGTTGGATGGCCTCGTCCGAGTCTTCGTCGGTCATCGTGACCCCGGGGGTGGTGGTGCGGGGTCAGGTCCCGCGTAGGCGAGATGGGGTAGCGGCTCTTTGAGCGGGCGGCGTCGAGGCGGTGGCTGGCCGCCCGGGTCGTAACGGGGCTCGGGAGGCGGGGTGCGCGGCGTCGCCGCGTTCGCTGCCCCCGCGGCCGTCGCGGCCCCAGCGAAACTGCCACCGACGAACCCCACCGCCGCAGCAGCACCCGCCTTCGCGGTATGAGCAACCCGGCTCGCTCCCCGCTCCACCGCGACGACAACCGGGGTCGCCAAGCCGAGCAGCTTCATCACGAACCACGGCACCACCGTCGCCACGAGGAAGATCGCCAAGCCGATCAGCATCGCCTGGAACCCGTCACCCTCGACGTAGCCGCGCTCGAGCAGCCATGCCCCCGACACGACAGTCCCGACGAGGACCGGCTTGGCGATGATCAACCCGAACATCGCCTTGCCGTAGATGCGAGCGAACCGGGCTTTGCCGTCGATGATCGACGGGAGCACGAACGGAACGGCGAGCGTGCCGACGTAGATCAGCATCGACCGGACCGCTAGAAGCACCATCCAGATCACGACCAGGACGACGCACACGAACAGGACGATGATGAGGATGACCGGCTTGACGACGTCGCCGAGGCCGCCGGTCGCCGTGATCGTCTTCGTGACCTCACCGATCTTGGTGGTCAGCTCGGTCGCGTAGTCGCCGCCCCGGCTGGCCAACCCGGCCGACAGGCCGTCAGCCATGCGCAATGCCATGCGGATGAACAGCGGCGCCGTGGCGGTGAGGAAGATGGCGAGGAGGAACATCTGGAACGACCGGCCGAGGTCCCACAGGTGCCCCTTGAAGCCGAACCAGAGGAAGTAGACGGCGGCGACGATCAGGCACAGGAACATGCCGGCGCGCATCAACGGTTTGTATTCCAGGTCGAACCATGCCTGATCGATCGGCGGTTCCGGTGCTGACGACAGGACCTTGCCCAAGTCGCCCATCGCCGAGTTGACGGTGTCGGCGAGCAGCGACGCCAACCAGCCGACCGGGTCCGTCAGAAACGCGGGCGGGTCGATCCCGACAGCGGACAGGCCATCCCCGGCGAGCCCGGCGACAGCGCCGACCGCGCCGACCGGGTCGGTCACCGCTCCGACCGTCGCGTCGCACGCATCCTGGAACGGGCCGGACGGAGCGAAGTCGCAGGGCGACGGGAGGATCTGTGCGGCCGCCGGGGTGGGAAGGCCACCAACCACCCCGACGGCCGCGGTCACGGCAAGGGACACCATGAGAACCGCGACGGTCAGCCTACGCATGGCACAGCTCCCGAGGGTGGACCAGCAGCGCGACGGCGTTGGGGGTGGGCGTGATCGTCGCTGGGAGCGCCAGCATCCACGCGGAGCCGTCCCACTGGACGACGACGTCGGTGACGTACTGGGCGGGTGGGGCCGGGGTGCCATCGGGGCGGGTAGCGACGTCGGACGTGGCGAGACGGATCGTGGCCCGCTCCGGCGTGTACGTGACGGCCTGCCAGCCGAGCAGTGTCGAGTCGAGCGCGACGAACGGCGCCGGATAGTTCGTCAGGTAGGAGCGCTCCCCGTCGCGGCTCACGTCGGCGACGTAGACGGTGAGCGTCTGCTCGATGTCGGCCTGGCCCATGTTGGCGCGGGCGAGCTGGCCGAGTCCTTCGTAGGCGCGGCGGGCGGCGCCCTCGTCGGTGTGGTCGGCCGGGCATGGCGTCGTGGTCGGCTCGTCCGCGGTATTCCGCGGAGCGGGGGAGGCGTCGGAACGGTGAACGAACCCGTACACCAGGAAGGCGAACGTGCCGACGACCCCGATGATGAGCAGCGCACGGAACGGACGGTGACCGTAGCGGCGGACGCTCACGGGGCGTACTCCTTGCACCAGCGTTCCGTGGTGCGAGACACCCACGGCGGCGGCGGCGGCTTGCCGATCCGCCCGCAGAACGCGACGACCTCGACGTACAGGATGCGAGTCATCTCATCGAACGTGACAGCCCGGAGTCGCATCTCGGCGAGCTGCTCGTCGATGGGGCCAGCGATGCAGATGTTGACCCACGGCGCCAGCGACGACGGCCCGGCCATCATCGGCTCCACACGGCGTGGCGGGCCAGGCGGGCGACACGGCGACGCTCGCGGCGGGTGCGTTCCTTGCGGCGCCGAGCCTGGTCGGCGGGACCGTGATGGCGGGCCTTGCACAGAATCTCGATCTCGTCGTCGTATGGGAAGCGGCCCTCGTACAGGCAGTCGTAGACGACGAGGTGGGCTTCCAAGTCGTCGCGGCGCCGGCAGAACCAGTGTTCACAGCTACCGCGGGCCCGCTCGCGGATCAGGCGAGCCTTCTGCGCTCGGAACTCGGGTGAGCGGTGCAGCTCGTCGTAGCCGGGGAGGTGCGACGGGACGGTGACCAGCGGCAGACCCCGTCGAGCTCGGAGCGCGACGACGATGCACAACAGCACCGCGACGACCACCCACCAGTCAGTAAGGCTCACGACGCCAACCCCTGACGGCGGGGGGCGTAATCGCGCACGAGCGCCTCGATCGCGTCGTCGTCCTGCCACAACGCCTTCACCTTGCGATACGACCGGCCGCGCACCTTCACGTAGCCGACGCCGGGCTCATCCTCGGGGATCAGATCGCATAACGCGCCGGCATCACGCGCACCCTTCCCGAACAGCAGGTCGGGCTGGCCATCGGCAGCCATCGCCAGGCCGATGCGTTGCGGGAACAGCTCGCGGTAGCCGATCGTCTCCACCCGCGGGTCTTGGATAGCGCCGATCACCTGGACGCACACAGCCCGCCCCTGCGACGTGATGAACCGGATCGACTTGTCGATCGCCGTCCGCACCTTCGAGTCGGCCACCGCGTACTGGAACGACGCGATCTCGTCGATGATGATGACGAGCAGCGGAAACTCGACGGACGGGATGATCTTGCGGGTCCGTCCCCGGTTGAGGCCGGCGCGGCGGCGCACCTCGACACACGCCTTCTTCAGCAGCCGGGCAGCGCCCACGCCGTAGTCATCATCGTCTTCGTCGTCGGCGCACCAGAACTCGGTGAACATCTCCGGCCGGTAGCCCAACTCCATGCCGCCCTTCGGGTCGAGTCCCCACACCACGACGTCACCGTGACGAATCCACGGGGCGAGACCATGCAAGATCGCCCACAGCAGCACGCTCTTGCCGGCGCCCTGCATCCCGCCGATCAGGATCGGGACGCCCCACAGGCGCAGCGACCAGTGCTCCACCTCGCGGCCGGTGTCGTCGAGCATGTAGCCGACGTGGACGAGGCGCAGCTCCTCGACGGGCGGCGGCGCGGCGAACAGTGGCCGGACGGGCGGGATGAACACCCGGTCGAGCGGGTCGTACCGCTCGAGTTCGCCGGCGATGGTGGTCGGGTGGAGCAGACCGAGGGTGGTGGCGAACTGGCGGGGTCGGGTGAGCGCCCACGCGGCGACAGCGAACACGACCGGCGCGGCGACGAGGATGGACCGGCGATCGCCGACGATGAACGCCAGGGCCACAGCGGCGACGAACCCGGCGAACATGATGAGCCGCCACTGTCGGGCGACAGCTTTGACGACGTCACGCTCCCGAGGGTGGATCAACCCGTCGAGCCAGTCAGGATCGCGGGCCACCGGTCAGCCGCTCAGGAACAGGCTCTTGAACCCGCCGGCCACCGCGATGACGACGCACAACGTCCACACGAACAGCCACACCAGCCGGCGCATCGCCTCCCACGCCTCCGGCGGCGGACGACGCTTCCGCTTCAACGTCGGCGGCACCCAATCCGTCAACGACGGCGGCGACCACGTCACGCCCGACTCCACACCCACGCCACCGCCCACATACCCACGATCAGCAACACCACCGCCGTCACCACCCCACCGATCCGACCCCGCCCCTCCGACACACCCTGCCGGTTGCCTCGCAACACCGCCACGATCAGCAACACCAACGCGACGACCAACGCGATCGGGACCACCCGATACTTCACGTACCACATCAGCCCTTCGCCCGCCGGGTTGAACTTGTCGTCCAGCTCCTTGAACGGGCCCGGATCGTTGCCAGGCGGCAACGTCGGAGGCGCCTGCAGAAACAGGTGAGCCGACACCACCAACCGCGTCACCATGCTCGGGACCATGCGCGCATGGTGTCACGACATAATGTCGGACGTCAAGTCGGAACCCCGCACCCCGACCCACCGACCTGGAAGCCGCCCAGTATCGCTACGCGATACTGCCCCCAGGTTGGGGGGTGGGG
>Ga0247828_10000452_pt1 | contig 13994 bp, 12 predicted proteins | sample 12C_Control_Day3_FD_192425 | JGI IMG/M metagenome (GOLD analysis project Ga0247828, IMG submission 192425) | Soil microbial communities from agricultural site in Penn Yan, New York, United States - 12C_Control_Day3 | ecosystem: Environmental > Terrestrial > Soil > Agricultural land | place... | reverse complement strand
TCCGTTTGTCCATCTGCCAGCCGACAGGGGGCGAATGGCGGCCGAATGCCGTGCAAGGTAAAAGACTTACGGGATGTCGATGGGGAGATGTAACATGCGCACCATAACAATGAGCATCCTGTCGGCGGCAATCATCGCGGCTTCGCCCGCCGTGGCCAAGAACAATTCCACCCAAGTCACCGAGAACCAGGTTGGAGCGGTCAATTCCGACGGTTCCGAAGGCGGTGCTACCAAAAAGATCTGTCGCCGCCCGCCCTCGACCGGCTCGCGAATGGCAACGAAGGTTTGCATGACCAAGGAAGAATGGAAGCAGGTCGAGCAGGCCAAGTAACGGCGCCGAGCTTTGGCTCCACCCTGCCGGGCTAGCCCTGCGCAACAAATTAGCGCATGTCGCGCTTAACCGTTGCAAGCTCGGGAGGGTGGCATGGCCAACTACAAGATCGCGATTATTGTCGGTAGCCTTCGCAAGGAGAGCATCAATCGGAAGATCGCGCGGTCGATGTGCGCCATGCGCGGCGACAATCTCGAATGCACGATGGTCGAGATCGGCGACCTCCCGCTCTACAATCAGGACTATGACCTGCAGCGGCAGCAGCCGGAGCCCTATGTGCGTTTTCGGGAGCAGGTGGGCGCAGCGGACGGAATCCTGTTCTGCACGCCCGAATATAATCGCGGCGTTCCCGGCGTCCTTAAAAACGCGATCGATGTCGGATCGCGGCCTTACGGCCGAAGCGTTTGGGACAGGAAGCCGGCAGCGATCATTAGCGCGTCACCCGGCTCGATCGGTGGATTTGGTGCCAATCACCAGCTGCGCCAGGCGTGCGTCTTCCTCAATATGCCGGTGATGCAACAGCCCGAAGCCTATCTGGGTCATGTATCGGACGACAGTTTCGGCGAGGACGGCTGCCTCAAGGAGGGGCCGTTGAAGGATCTCGTCGCCAAGCTTGCGCATGCGTTCCACGACTGGGTCGATACGATCCTCCACGCGCGCGAATTGCTCGAGCATGATGCTGCCCGCGAGGAGCGAGCGGCCAAGAAACTGAGCAAGGTCTAGCAGTCGGCTAAAGCTTCGGACGCTGTCTCGGGCTTTAGTCCCCCGGACTAAAGCTTTGGCAGCGTTACACCTCGCTGGCCCATATATTTGCCCGCGCGGTCGGAATAGCTCACCTCGCACCGTTCATTGCCCTTCAGGAACAGGAACTGGCAGGCGCCTTCATTGGCGTAGATCTTTGCCGGGAGCGGGGTGGTATTGGAAAATTCCAATGTGACATGGCCTTCCCAGCCGGGCTCCAGCGGGGTCACGTTCACGATGATCCCGCAGCGCGCATAGGTAGATTTGCCAAGGCAGATAACCAGCACGTCCTCGGGTACCCGGAAATATTCGACCGTCCGGGCCAGCGCGAAGCTGTTTGGTGGAATGATGCAAACGTCGGTCTGGCGATCGACGAAACTGTTTGAAGCGAAGTCCTTCGGGTCGACGGTCGCGCTGTCGACGTTGGTGAAGATCTTGAATTCGTCGGCGACCCGCGCGTCATAGCCGTAGGATGACAGGCCATAGCTGATACAGCCTTCGCGCCGCTGTGCCTCGACGAACGGTTCGATCATGCTGTGATTGAGCGCCTGGTCGCGAATCCAGCGGTCCGATTGAATGGTCATGGAGTGTGGCTAGCCGCCCACATTCGGCCCATCAATTCCGCTGCGATCTTTTTCCTGTGGACGATCGGGTGCCGCGACATTGCCAGTTTCGCGGGAGCGGCAGTTCAGACCGCCAACAGTCTATCCACAGGCACTAGTCTCCGTGCTACTTATGTTCTCGTTCCGGACAATCGTTCGCCCGCTTACGAGAATAACCATGGCCGAAGTAATTCGAATCGACGGCGGCGCGGAAGCGCCCGCTACCCCCTCGCTCCCTCAAAATATTGAGGCAGAGGCGGCGCTGCTTGGCGCGCTGATGATCGACAACCGGCTGGTCGAGGACATCCAGCTCCGGTTGAAGCCGCACCACTTCTTCGAGCCGCTGCACGGCCGCATCTACGAGGCCGTCCTCCGGATGACCGACAAGAATATGGTCGCCAACCCGGTGACGTTGAGGCCGATCTTCGACGCGGACGAGGCGATGAAGGAAGTTGGCGGGCCCGCCTATCTTGCCCAACTCACCGGCTCCGGCGCCGCCGTCATCGGCGCGCGCGACTTCGCTGCCCAGATCTATGACCTCGCATTGCTTCGGGCGCTGGTCGGGGTTGGGCGCGACATGGTCGAAAGCGCGCTGGACACGTCTGAGGAAGTGGAGCCGCTGGCCCAGATCGAGCGGGCCGAAAGCGAGCTTTACCGCGTCGCCGAAGAGGGGGGCACGGCCAATGCCGTCAAGAGCTTCGGCGACGCCACGCGCCTCGCGCTGGAGCAGGCCGAAAAGGCGCTCAACAGCGGCGGCCATTTGTCGGGTATCACCACCGGCCTCGACGGCATCAACACCAAGGTCGGCGGCATGCATAAGAGCGATCTTGTGATTCTCGCCGGGCGCCCGGGCATGGGCAAGACCTCGCTTGCGACCAACATCGCATTCAGCGCGGCGCAGCGCTTCCTCCGCGACCAGGAAGACGGGATCGAACCGTCGAAAAGCGCCGGTGCTCCGGTCGCCTTCTTCAGCCTGGAAATGTCGGCGGACCAGCTGGCGACGCGTATCCTCGCGGAACAGTCGGGGATCAGCTCCGAGAACCTCCGCATGGGCAAGATCAGCCAGCAGGAATTCCGGTCGCTGGCCCGCGCGGCAGGCGAGCTCTCGACGCTTCCGCTCTACATCGACGATACGCCCGGCCTGACCATCGCGGCGCTTCGCGCCCGCGCCCGCCGCCTCAAGCGGCAGAAGGGCATTGGCATGGTTGTGGTCGACTATCTCCAGCTGCTTCAGGGCACCGGCAAGGGCGGCGGCAACGACAATCGGGTCCAGGAAATTTCGGAGATCAGTCGCGGCCTCAAGCAGCTGGCGAAGGAATTGGACGTTCCGGTGATGGCGCTATCGCAGCTGAGCCGCGCCGTCGAGCAGCGCGAGGACAAGAAGCCACAGCTCTCGGACCTTCGTGAATCGGGCTCGATCGAGCAGGACGCCGACATGGTCTGGTTCGTTTTCCGGCCCGACTATTATGTGGCGGCCAAGCAGCCTGCCGAGGATCATCCCGAATTCGCTGCTTGGCAGGAAGAAATGGCGCGCGTCTACGGCACGGCCGAGCTGATCGTCGCCAAGCAGCGCCACGGCGCGACCGGCAAGGTCCGGCTGCGCTTCGATGCGAAGATCACGAAGTTCAGCGATCCGGGCGACAATGATTATCTGCCGGAAATGCGGAGCTAGAAGGCGATCGCTCCGGCAATCGCGGAGCCAACAACCACCGCAAGCACATTCAGCTTGGACTTCCAGAAGTAGAGCAGCGCTAGCGAGCCGGCGAATATTGCCGCGCCCGGCAAAGGCGAATTCAGCTTCAGCGCGATATTCCACCCGAGCTGCAATGCGGTGACCGCAATCAGGCCGACAACGCCGGCTGCGATGCCTTCCAGGAGCCGATGAAGCCGTTCGTCTTCGATCACGCGCTCAAGCCGATCGTAGAATAGAAGGCCGAACGAGAATGCCGGAAGGAAGATTCCAGCCGTGATCGCGAGCGCTCCGCCAAGGCCTCCCGCCAGATAGCCGACGAAAGTTGCGAAGATGATGAGAGGGGCAGGGATGACGCCGCTTAGCGCTAGGCTGTCGAGGAATTGCCCCTCACTCACCCAGCCGGGGCCGACTGCGTCGTTCCGGACGAACGGAATAGCGGTGTAGGCTCCGCCAAACGTCAGCAAGCCCGCCTTGAGGCCCGACAGGAACAGGGCTGCTGCGCCGATCGACCCGGCCTCGACGAGGCCATTATCTGAAATCGTTCGGATGGCACCGACGTCGGTCGTCCAAAGTGCCAAAGCCACTCCAATCGCAGCGATCGCAGCCGAAAGCGTATGGCGCCCTGACGCGGCGGCCGCGTAGAATAGTCCGGCAACCGGTAGGATGATCCAGAAGCTGACCCCCAATAGTGAGCCAACTGCGCTGGCGATTCCGGTTGCCCACAGCCATCTGTGGGTCAGTACATGCTCCCCGATGCGATGGACCGCCCGGACGATGAGGGCGATGACGCCGATCTGGACGCCAAGGAAGATTGCCGCGATTTCCGGCCGGTCGAGATCCAGCCGCTGGTAGGTCCAGGCCAGGGCGAGGATGAGAAGCAGGCCCGGCAGCATGAAGCCCAGCCCGGCCAGGAAGCCGCCCAACCGCCCGCGCTTCATCATCCCGAGGTGGACGCAAAGCTCATGCGCCTCAGGGCCTGGAAGCACCTGATAGACCGCCAGCAACCGGTTGAACCGCTCAACGCTGAGCCAGCCTTCTTCCTCGACCAGCTCTCGCTTGATCATCGCAATCTGGGCGACGGGCCCGCCCCAGGCGAGCAGGCCGAAACGAAGGAAGCGCGCGAACAGCGCCGTTAGGCTAGGCTGACTAGCCTCGCCGCTCACTCTGGCTCCGGCGAATTAGCATCGCGAAGTCCCTCAGTGATTACCGCTCGGGCTCCTTCCGCCTCGACACTTGTAACCGGATAGGCACAATAGTCGGCAGCATAGTAGGCGCTAGGCCGGTGGTTGCCGGAAAAGCCGACGCCGCCGAATGGGGCGTTGGAAGGCGCACCGTTGGTCGGGCGGTTCCAGTTGATCACCCCGGACCGGACGTTGGCCCAGAACCGGTCGTAAAGCGCCGGATCCTTGGTGAGTATGCTGGCGGCGAGGCCGAACCGGGTACTGTTGGCCTCGTCGATCGCGGCATCGAAATTTTTGACCCGGATCAGCTGGAGCACCGGTCCAAACAGCTCTTCGTCCAGCCGATCCTTGGCATCGGTCATGTCGATCAGCGAAGGCGTCAGATAGGGTCTTTCCTCGAACGGCCGCTCGAGCCGGCGGATCGGCTTTCCGCCCTTCATCATCAGTCCAAGGAAACGATCCTGCAGGATGTCGGCTGCCATCAGGTCGATCACCGGCCCCATGAAGGGCTGCGGGTCGGCCATGGGATGGTCGACGATGATACGGTCGATCAGCTTGCAGATTTCATCGACCAGTTCCTGATGCTTGCCGTCCTCGACGATCAGCCGTCTGGCCGCGGTGCAGCGCTGCCCGGCGGACAGAAAGGCCGACTGGACGATAATCGTCGCGGCGGACTTGAGGTCGGGCGAATCCCACACGACGATCGGGTTATTGCCGCCAAGCTCGAGTGCCAGGATCTTGTTTGGATTTTCCGCGAACTGGCGGTGCAGGGCCATTCCAGCTCCAACCGATCCGGTAAAAAGCAATCCATCAATACCAGCCTCACCGGCTAATGCCTTGCCCTGCTCGGGGCCGCCGATCAACAGCCGGATCACGCCGTCCGGCACACCGGCCTCGCGAAGGCATTCGACCAGAAAAGCGCCCGTCGCCGGCGTCTTTTCGGACGGCTTGAACACCACCGCATTGCCGGCGATCAGCGCCGGGACGATGTGGCCATTGGGAAGATGAGCCGGGAAATTGTAGGGGCCGAGCACCGCCAGCACCCCGTGCGGCTTGTGGCGCACCGTAACCTTGTTGCCGAGCGCGGCCTCAAGCCGGCTGGTCGGCGTCCGTTCGGAATAGGCGCTGACGGAAATATCGACCTTGGCAATGACGGAGTTGACCTCCGTCTTAGCTTCCCAAAAGGGCTTGCCGGTTTCGCGAGCAATAAGCTCGGCGAATTCTCCCTCGCGGGCGCGGACGACGTTGGCGAAACGCCGGAGCGTTTCCATGCGGTAGGTTACGGAATGCGCTGCCCATTCCGGCCAGGCCGCGCGCGCTGCCGCGACCTCGACCGCGGCATCCCCAACGGGGCCGGACCAGATTTCCGCGCCGGTTGCCGGCTCGGTCGAGACAAGTTTTTCAACCATTAATTCTCCGACACGCCCGTGGCGCTAACCATGCGCAACAGGGCCGGTCAAGCCGGTGCATCCGACGCCATGGCGTCACCAAGCCGCCGAACTGCGTCAATCTTGGACTCGAATGTGGACCAGTCATCCTGTTCGGCAATGGCCGCCCAAATGGATTCCACTTCGTCGATAGTCATCGAGCAGGGACCGGCGTCGGACCAATAGGCGTGGGTCAGGGGATGTTGTCGCTCTTCCAGCAACGAACGAAGCTCGACGAATTGCTCGGCATTGTAGACCTCGTCGGTCGGTATCCTGCCCCCGCGCCAGTCGAAGAAGAAGCGATCGATGCCAACTGCCCCAGTCCTGAGAGCGGCCAGCATCGCTGAAACGAGCGGCCGATCTTCCGCCTCGCTGCGTCGTGCAACTCCAAGGCGCGCGAGCATTCGATCCGACAGCGCAAGCTGGAACCGGTCTGCCCATGATGCGAGCAAGTCGGAAAGGACCGGCGCCTCGCCGATCATGGCCAGGCAACCGGCCAACTGCGCCACGTCCCAATGGATCGCCTCAGGCTGACGGCCGAATGCATAAAGGCCGATTTCGTCGAAATAGGCGGCAACGAACTCCTCGTCCCATTCGGTCACGAATCTCCATGGGCCGTAGTCGAAGCTTTCGCCGGTGATGTTGATATTGTCGCTGTTTAGCACGCCGTGGACGAAGCCTGCGGCAACGTAGCTGGCAGCAAGCGTTGCGGTCGCTGTACAGACGCGTTCGAGCAGCCGCGCAGCATTCTCGGCATCGTCGCCCAGCGGTTCATCGAGCAGCTGATCGAGGCAGTATCGCGTTAGTGCGGCAAGCGCTTCTGTGTCTCCGAAGAAGGCTAAGCGCTGAAAGTTCCCGATCCGGATATGGCCGTGGCTAAGGCGGGTAAGCACCGACGAGCGGGTCGGTGACGGTTCGTCCCCGCGCCACAACTCCTCGCCGGTTTCAAACAGTGCGAAGCTCTTCGAGGTGTTGACGCCCAGCGCTTCCAGCATCTCGGTCGCAAGTATCTCACGGACCCCGCCCTTGAGGGTAAGTCGTCCGTCTCCGCGCCGGCTGTACGGGGTTTGGCCGCTACCCTTGGTCCCAAGGTCGAGCAGCCGCCCGTCGTCACCGGAAAGCTGCGCAAACAGGAACCCGCGCCCGTCCCCAATGTCCGGATTGTACACCCGGAACTGGTGACCGTGATAGCGCAGGGCCAGCGGCTGCTGCAGGTTCCCCGGCAGCGGCTCAAACCGGCAAAAATGCTTTCCCCATTTGTCGTCAGGCAAGCCGCCGAGGCCGACGCGCTTTGCCCACCTTCGATTGAGGAATCGCGGCTTGCATTCCGGAAACTCCGCCGAAGCGACGGGATCGTAGAATTTCTCGCCAAGTTCGAGGATCGGAACAGCTTGCGGCTTGGCCATCGGGTCGCGATAGGGGAGGGATGCAAACGGGGGAAGCGTAATGGCGAGTTGGACGGACCGTTTCTGGTACAGCGCCGAAGGGATCCGACTCCACTATCGCAATTACGAAGGGCCAAGGGACAAGCCGCCAATCCTCTGCATCCCCGGCCTCACCCGCAACGCGCGCGATTTTGAACCGGTCGCGGAACGCTACGCCGGCGAATGGCGCATCCTCTGCATCGATCTTCGCGGGCGAGGCGGGAGCGACAGTGATCCTGACCCCAGCCGGTACACGCCCGGCTATTATGTCGCGGATATTTTGAAGCTGCTCGACCAGGAAGGCATTGCCGACGCGGTTTTCTTCGGCACCTCGCTTGGCGGCATCTGCACCATGTTGCTCGCCTCGACCGATGCCGACCGGATCGCGGGCGCGATGCTCAATGATATTGGGCCGGTCATCGACCAGGTCGGGATCGACCGGATAGGCGGCTATGTCGGCAAGGAAACCCGGTTTGGCAGCTGGGATGAGGCGATCGAAACGCTGGCCGTCCGAAATCGCGAAGTCTTCCCAAGGTGGGAGCGAGGCGAATGGGAGCGCTTCTCCCACCGCATCATGCATGAAACGCCAGACGGCATCGCCTTCCAGTATGACATGCGTATCGCCCAGAATTTCCGGGCCGCTACCGAGGGGCCCCAGGGCGCCAACTGGCACCTCCTTGAATCGCTGGCTGGTCGGCCGGTGACGATCCTGCGCGGCGGATTGTCCGACCTGCTGACGCAGGATATCGCCGAACAAATGGTCGAACGGCTGGGCAGCGACGCGGAATTGGCCGTGGTGCCCGACGTCGGCCACACACCCAATCTGGAAGAGCCGGAATCGACGGCGGCAATGGACCGCCTGCTCGAACGGGTAATGGCCCGCGAGGAAAGCTAGGCGGTAATCCGGCGAAGCTTGTCGAGCGCGACTTCGTTGCCCTCTTCGGTCGACAGGGTCGAACTAAACTGGCCATTGCGGTCCAGCAGGATGACCGTCGCCGTATGGTCGACACTATAGCCGCCGCCGGGCTGTTCGACCTTCCTCGAATAGACGCCGAACTGCTTCTTCACCTGTTCGATCTGGGCCGGCGTGCCGGTGAGGCCGATCACCGGGGAATTGTACAGCTTCGTGTAGTTATCGACCTCTGCCGGCGTATCGCGCTCGGGGTCCACGCTAATGAAGACGATCGACAGCGCATCGTCGCCCTTGCCGATCTCGCGCCGCAGCTTCGTCAGGCGAGCAATGGTGGTCGGGCAAACGTCGGGGCAATGTGTAAAGCCAAAGAAAACCGCGGCCGGCCTGCCGTTAAGCTCTGCGCTGGAGAAAGGCTTTCCGCTCGACGCGGTCAGCGTGAAAGGTCCGCCGATCGTTCCGAGTGACGTCTGGCTGAAGACAGGCTGCTGGGGCTCGGCCTGCTTCCAAAGGAAGACGACCAGGCCCGCGGCGACCAGGCCGACCAGCACCCAAAGACCAAGCCGAAGGCGCTTCAAGCTCATTGCGCGTCCGCTTCCGCTACACGCACGGAAACCCGTTCTTCCTCGCTTTCACGAAATTTCAGGACGAGCGGGAAGCTGTCGCCGGTGCGCAGCGGCGTTCGAAGTCCTTCCAGCATGATGTGCGTGCCGCCAGGCACCATCTTGATGCTGTCGCCGGCAGGTACATTGATTTCGCCCGCCATGCGCATGCGGGCAACCCCGTTGGACATTTCCGTCTGGTGGACCATCGCCATTGCAGCATGATCCGTCATGACGCTGACCAACCGGTCGTCCGTGCCGCCCTTGTTCTGAATGGTGACATAAACGACCCCCGGCGCGTCGCCGCGGGTCGGCCGGGCCCACGCATCGCTCACGACGATATTGGCCTCTCCACCCTGGCCACAGGCGGCGAGCAGCGCCAGTGCGGTAATCAACAACATTTGCTTCATGGTTTGCCGAACTAGGGCCGGATGCTGGCCTTCGCAATGGTGTGCGATTTGAGGGCCGTCGGATAAATTCAGTATTGCAATGCAACTAAATCCGTCATTTTGTAACAAATGCTTCGACGAACGGTCATGCTGCTTCCGCTAAGGGCTGCTGCAAGCGGCTGGTCGAGGCGCTAGAGGTCTTGTCCGACTCAGGCGGTCTTCAAGGGGTGTGGAATGCTTAGCGAATTGCGGCGGTTGGCCGCGTGAGGCCGATTCAACGCATTGCATTGATGGCGGCGTTTGGCTTGCTGGCGGCTTGCAGTGCCGGCGAGGCGGAGCGTAGCGGCGGCCGCGACGGGCAGCCCGTTCAGGTTGGCTTCGTTGTCATCCAGGCGAGCAGTGTCCCGATTGAAAATTCGCTTCCCGGCCGCGTCGCCGCCTTCCAGATCTCCGATGTCAGGCCGCAGGTGTCGGGTGTCATCCTCCGGCGGCTGTTCGCCGAAGGATCGGTCGTTCGGCAAGGGCAGACCCTCTACCAGATCGACCCAAGCATCTATCAAGCTCAGGTCGCGCAGGCTGCGGCCAACGTCCAAAGCGCTCGGGCCAGCGCCGAGGCGGCGTCGGCTCGGGCTGCCCGCTACAAGCCGCTGGCGGAAATGGAGGCGGTGTCGAAGCAGGACTATACTGACGCGCTGGCACAGGCCCGCCAGGCAAATGCGGCGATTGCGCAGAATAATGCGTCTCTCCGGGCGGCCCAGATCAACCTTCGCTATACGAGGGTCCCGGCGCCCATCAGCGGCCGCATCGGCCTTTCCAACTTTACAGAAGGCGCGCTGGTCACGGCGAACCAGGCGGAATCGCTAACCACCATCACCCGCCTCGATCCTGTCTATGTCGACATTCAACAATCGGCCCCTGACCTTCTCGTCCTGCGCCGGTCGTTGACAAGGGGCGGAACGGTGCCGGCCATGGCCCAGGTCCGGCTGACCCTCCCCGATGGAAGCGATTATGGCTACACCGGCACGATTCAGTTCACCGAAGTCGTGGTCAACGCCGACACTGGCTCGGTGACGCTCAGGGCCCGCTTCCCCAATCCGCAATCGATCCTGCTGCCCGGCATGTTCGTGACGGCCAGGCTCGCCCAGTCAATCAACACGACGGCCTATCTGGTTCCACAACAGGCAATTGCGCGCGATCCCAAGGGCAATGCGACGCTCTGGGTCGTCGGGCCCGGCAATACCGCCGTGCAGCGGACCGTCGTAGCGGAACGGACCGACGGCCAGAATTGGGTCGTGACGCAGGGGCTTGCGGTGGGTGAGAAGGTCATCACGCAGGGCGTCGGCAATTTGCGAGAAGGGGCCAAGATCAAGGCGGTCCCGGCAAGCACACCGCAGCGGACCGCTCCCGCCCGGCCGGCCGGGCGTGCGTCCTAACCCATGTCACGCGTCTTCATCGATCGCCCGATTTTCGCATGGGTGATCGCTATATTGATCATGCTGCTCGGCCTCGGCGCCATTAATCGCCTGCCGATCGCCCAATATCCCGACGTCGCACCGCCCCAGGTCAACGTGCGCGCATCCTATCCGGGTGCCTCGGCCCAGACGCTGCAGGACAGCGTGACGCAAATCCTCGAACAGACGCTGACCGGCCTCGATGGGCTGCTTTATTTCCAGTCCTCATCGAGCTCGCGCGGCCAGGTCACGATTAACGTCACCTTCGAAAAGGGAACCGATCCCGACATCGCGCAGGTACAGGTCCAGAACGCCGTCCAGTCGGCAATCTCGCGCCTCCCGCAACAGGTGCAACAGCAAGGCGTTCGGGTCACCAAGTCATCGAACGATTTCCTGCTGATCATCGGTGTTTACGACGAATCCGGCCGGTCCACCGACATGGACGTGTCCGATTATCTTTCCAGCAATATGCAGGATACCATCTCCCGGACTCCGGGCGTCGGCGACGTCAATGTGTTCGGCGCCCCCTATGCAATGCGCATCTGGCTCGATCCGGCGCGCCTGCGTTCCTATTCCCTGATGCCGGCCGACATCATCAGCGCCATTTCCGCTCAGAATGTCGAAGTCGCAGCGGGAGAGGTTGGCGGAACGCCCGCGCTTCCGGGACAGATGCTGAACGCCACCGTTACCGCGTCCTCGCGCTTCCAGACGGTGGATGAATTCAAGAACATCATCGTCAAGGCGGAATCAAGCGGCGCGCGGGTCCGTCTTGCCGATGTCGCCCGCGTCGAGCTGGGCGCGGAGAATTACAATAGCGATCGGCGGCTGAACGGAAAGCCAGGCGCGGGCATCGCCATCTTCCTTTCGCCTGGCGCGGACGCACTAGAGACCGCCGACGTGGTCAAGGCGCGCGTCACGGAAATGGCGACGAGCTTCCCCGCCGGCTACAAATATGCCTACGCCTACGACACGACTGACTTCATCAAGCTGTCGATCGAAGAGGTCGTGATAACCCTTGTCGAGGCGATGATCCTGGTGATCATCGTCATGTTCGTCTTCCTGCAAAGCTGGCGAGCTACTCTCGTTCCAGCCATTGCCATTCCAGTGGTGTTGCTGGGGACCTTTGCGGTTCTTTACGCCCTCGACTTCTCGATCAACACCATGACCCTCTTCGGCCTGGTGCTGGCCGTCGGCCTGCTGGTCGACGACGCCATTGTAGTGGTCGAAAATGTCGAGCGCATCATGGAGGAGAATCCGGAGCTGACGCCCCGCGAGGCCACCATCATGTCGATGAGCCAGATCCAGATGGCGCTGGTCGCCATCGCTCTCATCCTTTCGGCTGTCTTCCTTCCGATGGTCTTCTTCGGCGGATCGACCGGCGTGATCTATCGGCAGTTCTCGGCAACCATCGTTTCGGCCATGGTGCTGTCGGTATTCGTTGCCATGACCTTGAGCCCGGCGATCGCGTCCGGCGTTCTGAAACGAGCTCATGTCGACCCGCAGGATACCGCGCTCGGCAAGCGTCTTCCGCGCGTGGCAGGCCTGCTTTCAAAAGGCCGTGACGGATTCAACTCGCGCTTCAATCGACTGCGCGACTGGTACGTCGGGATCGTGACCTATGTGGTTGACCGCAAATGGCGCTTCCTAGGCGGATATGCGCTCGTTTGCGTCGCCCTTGCCTTCATGTTCGTCAGGCTGCCGACCGGCTTCCTCCCCAGCGAGGACCAGGGCGCGATGCAGATCCAGTTCCGGCTTCCGGCCGGAGCGACGCTGGAACGCACGAAGGAGATGCAGCTCGCTGTCGAAAACTATGTGATGAATGGGCCCGACAAGAAGAATTTCCGGGCCTACTTCATCGTCGCGGGCGGCGGTCAGGGCGCAACGGGCCAGAATGCCGGCCAGTCGTTCATCAACCTGTCCGACTTCGAAGACCGCAAGGGCAAGGAAAATAGCGCGGACGAAATCGTCCAGCGCGCTCGCAGCGCATTTGGCGAGTATCGCGACGCTCAGGTCTTTGCGCTGATCCCCCCTGCAATTCGTGGCCTCGGCCAATCCGGCGGGTTCAACATGCAGCTGCAAAACACCAGCGGCATGCCGCAGCGGCAGTTTGAGGAAGCACGCGACAAGCTCCTCGATCTCGCTCAGGCCGACAAATCCTTGCAGCAGGTTCGTCTTTCCGAATTGCCCGACGTATCGACATTGAAGGTCGACATTAATCAGGAACGCATTTCCGCGCTGGGCCTCACCACTGCAGACGTTAACAGCACATTGTCGGCCGCATGGGGCGGGCGATACGTCAACGACTTCATCGACCGTGGCCGCGTCAAGCGCGTCTATGTCCAGGGTGACACCCAGTACCGGGCCAAACCCGAAGACATCAACCAATGGTCGGTGCGCAACCGCAACGGCGAAATGGTCCCGTTCTCCTCCTTTTCGCAGACAGGCTGGTCAGTCGCGCCAGTCAGCCTTTCGCGCTTCATGGGCGTCCAATCCTATGAGTTCCAAGGGCAGCCGGCACCGGGGAAGAGCAGCGGCGATTCAATGAACCGGATCGAAGAGCTTGCGTCGCAAATTCCGGGCGTCGGGGTCGCCTGGTCGGGCCAATCCTACGAGGAGCGGCTTTCGTCGGGCCAGGCGCCCTTACTCTACGCGATCTCGCTGCTGGTCGTTTTCCTCTGCCTCGCCGCGTTGTACGAAAGCTGGTCGGTACCGCTCGCCGTCATCCTCGTTATTCCGCTGGGCCTTGTAGGCGCGGTGTTCGCGGTGACGCTGCGCGGGCTCCAGAACGACGTCTATCTGCAGATCGGCCTGCTGACGACGATGGGCCTTGCCGCCAAGAACGCCATCCTGATGGTCGAATTCGCCGAGCGAGCCGAACGGCAGGGCAAGCGAGTGATCGAGGCCGCGCTCGAAGCCGCCCGCATCCGCCTGCGGCCGATCCTGATGACCAGCTTCGCCTTCATCTTCGGCGTCCTTCCGCTCGCCATTTCGACCGGCGCCGGCGCCAACAGCCGGATCGCCATCGGAACCTCGGTCATCGGCGGAATGCTGACTGCGACCATCCTCGCCATCTTCTACATCCCGCTCTTCTTCGTCCTGGTGCGCAGAGGTGTCCGCGACGGTATGACTTACCTCCGCGAGCGGCGGGCCAAGCGCGGCGAGGCGGCGGCATGAAGAAGCTCGCGCCGCTAGTCGCGCTGCTTCTCGCAGGGTGCATGACGATGGAGCCGGACTATGTCCGCC
>Ga0247828_10000450_pt1 | contig 13999 bp, 18 predicted proteins | sample 12C_Control_Day3_FD_192425 | JGI IMG/M metagenome (GOLD analysis project Ga0247828, IMG submission 192425) | Soil microbial communities from agricultural site in Penn Yan, New York, United States - 12C_Control_Day3 | ecosystem: Environmental > Terrestrial > Soil > Agricultural land | place... | reverse complement strand
GTCTTGAACTTGTAGCGTAGGTGGGGCATCAGACTGCCAGGGGATGTTCGGCCAGGTAGTTCAATCCGAAGGGGGAGGATTGCAGCCCGGCAACCGCACGTCGAACCGAGTCGGGGTCCGTGCTTTCAAGGGCAATCTCGAAGAGTGCCTGGATGTGCATGTGTTGAGCGATCATAAGATCCTCAAGGGTGGGTTGCATCGTGTTCCTCTCGTTGTTTCGCGTCACATGCAACGATACACGTCCCAGAAGAGACTGAGCGCGTCCCTGGGCGCCTAACGGGCGCTCACGCGTATGAACATGCACACACGACATTCTGGACGCTTACAGCGCTCTGTACGCTGCACAAAGGCCCCCGAGCCGCAATCTCGGGGGCCTTCGCGGGTCAGACGCTTATGGTCGACCTGACTTGCACGCTGCTCCCGCAAAAAGCAGCAGTACAACTGTCACCGCAATCCGAATCCATTCAGACAGATTCCAGACAATAGCAATCATACATGCTATGGCTGCGATGAAGAAAACGTACTGGAGAATGGCCAGCCACACCTGACGGTAGTGTTCTCGTCGCCATTCATAGTCTCGGGGTGTCAGGCTCATGGTGCTGTGATCCCTTCGAATTGGAACGTGGCTACGTAGTCGTTCATCATCACGAGACGGTACCGCGCCTGGCAGTGGAAGATTTGGTCCGCCCGTACCTCAGGCTGGGGCAACGTGGGAGTGATGCTGACGGGCAGCAGGACGTGGTCCATCTTTTCCTTGACCTGCAGGATGACCTCGTTGTACGGACCATCAACGAACCGCGCCCTCACCGTTTCCGCCTAAGGTCGGAGCTGTAGGTGTTCCGGATGTACTGGATGAACTGCTCGGTGTCATGCAGTGAATGGGAGCAGTGCATACTGCCGAACTGATGCCCGCAGATAACGCAGGGTTCGCTGAGCGCCGTCCGCTTGTCTCGCACCCGGTCGATGTGATCCTGGGTGATGACACCCCAGACGGAGGATTCCCCAATTACTCGAGGCAGACTCGGGGGGATTGGGGCATTACTCTTGCGCTGGAATTCACCCCAGGTTTCCCAGGCCCCTTCGATTTTCTGGACGGTGATGGTGCGGACATGCGCGACGGGCCAGAAGGCCTTCGGTACGCTCAGCCCCTGGAGGCTTATGCACAGGTCATCGAACTTGGCGAAGAACTCGCGGCGGTCGGTCATCGCCTCCCACACCCATTCATCGTTGGGCCAGGAGGCGCGGTATTCCTCGTGGATGGTCATTACGCGTCGACCTCTTCTTCGAGGTACTGCGGCTTCGGGAGGACGCCACACTCACGCATCCGGGTATCGAGGCGGTGCAGCCGTTCAGCGCGGCGCTTCAACACCTCAGCCTTCAGCTTGGGATTCCTGGGCAGCTCGAGCATCTGTTCGATGGTGATGCCCTGGTCCTGGTCGAGGTAGTCGGGCGACTCGGCGCGTTCCTTGGCTGGCTTGGTCTTGTGCCACTTGTGGAACTGGATGTTCAGAGATTTGATTTCCGACTCCGTGAACATGTAGCGACCACCGATGCCGGCGTTGCGCCACGAGTCGTTGTCCCGGAGGAACCGACGAAGGAGCCGGGGGGTAGTGCCAATTTCTGCTGCGGCCTCGATTGAGGAAAACATTGCATGTCCTTTGCGGGGATGTGTTGCTGCGGTGAATGTGGTGTGGTGTACGCTACGTGATGGAAATAACCCAAGTCAAACGGGAGACTAGAGTTCGTATATTTCCGAGAGATCCTCGCGTACGATGGCGTAAAGCTCGTCGGGTGTATCGTCGTCCACTTCGTAATGCAGGTCGAGGAAGTCATTCGGATCTTCCCCGTTGTCAACGTAGACCTGGACGCAGGCCTTACCGTGTTCGTCTATGTAAGCTTTGCAATCAAACTGGAGACCTGCGGAAGAAAGCCTTTTCTCGAGTAGCAAAGATACCCCTCGAGCGAGACCTTCGGGGATGGGTGGTGCTTGGTGTGCGTTGGACAGAGACCTTGTATCGTCGGACATTTTCGAGTTTCCCCCGGTTTTCAAGTTAGGAACGCATTCTCCTCAGATGCGTTCGATAGATTCATTTTACATCATGCATTATGAATTACACAACTCTTGAGAGAGACCCGTGATTCGGGGGGGAATCACGGGTCTCGAACCTGGGGCGGGTCTCAAGCACCCCAGGGGTTGGTTTCGTACAGGGTAGGGGGGAGATGCGCTGTTGTTCCCTGATCCCTACTTACGCCGGCGCTCAACGGGGCCTGTACGAAAGATTACATGTCGTCTACGTCGAGGTCGTCCTCGTCGTCTTCCTCGGGCTCCTCGACGGCTTTCTTGGAGCGGGCCTTCTTGGCGGGGGTGGCCTTGGCCTTGCCCTTCGAAGCGGCGCGCTGTTCCTTGAGTGCGTCGAGGCGTTCCTGCTTGGCCTTCTCGCCGGCGCCGGACTTGACGGCCTTGACGATGGCGACGACCTGCGGGTCCTTGGCGCCCTTCGGGAAGTTGTACCGCTGGCGGCCTTCGGAGTCGCGTTCGAGCACGCCATCCTTGGTGAGCTTCCGGAGCAGGATGCGCAGGGCGGAGGCGGTGTACGACGTGCCGGCCTGGGTGTTGACGTGTTCAACGAGCCACGCGGAGCCGTACTCGATTGCCTCGGCGCGGGGCGCCTTCTCGACGGGAGCGGAAGCCTTTGCCTTTGCGGGGGTAGCCTTGGCGGCCTTGGCTGCGGGAGCCTTCGTTGCGGTTGCAGTCTTGCGAGTTGCCATGTCGGTCATCTCCTGGGTTGTGGGTTGTTCGCCGGGTCGTCGGCGTCATTCAAAGCATTACGTTCTAAACTATATCACAGCGTAGGCTGCTCTTGAAGTTGGGAGAGAATTATTTTTGGTGTTCGATGGCACTGTCTGTAAGAACCCAGTGGGAGCACAGTCTAAATTCCACTGTTCCTTGGTCCTTGACCTTGGCCCAGCATTCTTCCTCGGTGTCGGCTTCGATCCACACCTGACCATTCACTACCCCCCTGTAGCGCACAGCCATTCCTGCCATCGTGTCGCGCAACTCTTTCACGAGTCGTATCAATACAGCGCGACGCACAAGCAGATTGTTACGGTCGGACGCAGAAAGCGCTGCTCCTTGACGTAACAGATACGCTGGGATTTCTTTAGCCTCTATGTCCCAACGTGACATAAGATCAAATAGATCTTCGGGCGGGTGCGTGTTCATAACGTAATCGTAACGTAAGAGTCTTTATGAGGACAATCGTCAAAAACAATTTCTTTCAAAAAGTTTCCGACCCACGGTGTTAGTATGTCCGCACCGTACCGCCCAGGTTTCCCACGCGTTGGCTGCGAAGCTCGCCAGAACGCGGTGGGGCTAGATGTGATTTTTATTCATGTGATACGATACCAACACGTTTATAGTTACGGAGGTTCGTTCACTCACAGCACCGTGGGCACGGTAGGACGAACACCTCGCAACCAATCTTATTTACCCACTAAAAAAGGCCCCCAGCCGATTTCTCAGCTAGGGGCCTTTTGTTAGTTCTACTTCAGTTCGAGCAACGGCGATTCTGCTGCCGTCGGTACCTTGGGCTGCTTCGCATACCGCAGGAAGAACGATGCGACAGCAGCAAGGATGGACTTGACGAACAGGAAGAGCAGCAACACCCAGAAGGTGGTGGTGAACGGATCCTCTTCGACGAGCAGCTGCTGCATGCCCGTACCGATTGCGAGCAGCAGGTCAATACCTACCGCCGCATAAAACGTGCGCCACGCCCGGTCGAGAGCATCGAGGAGCTTGATGCTGCCCGCAGCCGGAGGTGCTTCATGGTCTGCCATTTCTTTACTCCTTCATCAATTCGGTTGAGGTCACCCCAGCGGTTATCCACTGTGACTTTATGAACGGTTCTCAGCGTGTAGTACAGCATGATGCCCATACCGACCATGAAGCCGGCCTCAGCACTCATCACATAGAGAACCTTTGCTGGGATGTCTTTCATTTTACTGCGTTGCGTTCCAGGAACATCTTGATCAGCCATTCGAAGAAGTTCCGCAACACAGTGCCTTCATCAGGCAGCGGAACAACAATTGGCGGCGGAGGCGTCACGGGGACGACCACGGGTTCAGGAGCCTTGGGTTCCTCAACCACAATGTCAGCAACGTTGAATCGCATCAGGTCAAAGCCCGAGCATTCAGTTGCCATGAACTCTTTGTGCAGATGGTTGTTGAGCTTGCGTCCGTAGAAGTCACGCAGCTCGATGGCAAGTGCCTTGGCGTTCATCTGAATCTTCAGAGCGCGGTCGGTGTAAGAACCATCGGCGTTCTTTTCGTTCATCAGAGGATCGACCTCAACACCCACCTTGTCGTTGCCGCCAGCGCCGGCATGGAATGCACGGTCGCTCAGCGACACACACTGGATCACCCGGTCGTGCGTCACGATGAAGTGGGGCGACTTCGAGGTGGACACGTTGCAGAACTCGTTGATCACCGAAGCAATCGACGGACGGTTCTCAATCGAGTTCCACCAGTGCCACACCACACCTGACGGGTTGAGCGGGAATTCCTCGCCGTAGTTGTCCCAGTGTGCAGGGATCTTCTCGACGGTGATATCCCCGACCTTGAAGATGTCCTGTACGAAGTCGTACTTGGGAGCCGTCGGTGTGGGCGGTGTAACAACCACGGGCGGAGGAGCGGGCGTCGGATCGGCAGGCGTGAGGTCCTGCAGATCGTGAGTGCCCTTGTCACCGAAGCCCGAGGAATGGAACCAGGTGTCGGAGTAACGCCCCTTGAACCAGAGACGGTTGCCGTCGCCGTACGGGTCGGTACCCTTGGTCGTGAACGCCCCGAAGTCGAACCGGGTGTCAGCAGCCCAGGACTTGATCAGCTCGGACGTGTGATCCGGGCGTGAACGCTGACGGATTTCCACAATGCTGTCCCGCTGGAAGCCCATGGGCGGCGTGCTGATATCGCCCTGCGGCTGAACGGCGAGAACGTCCTCCCAGTACAGGGTGCATACCAGTCGGGGGTTCGAGCGTCCATACGTCGAGCTCTTGATGTTGTACCCATCGAGGAACACTTCGAAGTGGCAGTGCGGACCAGTGGTCCACTTGCCCGTGTTGCCCGACCATGCAACGATCTGGCCCTTCTTGACCCGGTCGCCCGGGTTGAGCTTCGTCTCGTTGAGGTGGCACATGATGGTCGTCGGCAGACCCTTGCCGTGATTGATCACGAGGCAGATGCCACCGCCAGCAGTCAGCAGCCACGGGTTGTCCGAGCCATCAGTGGTGTAGAACCAGCGAGCAGCCTCGACCACACCATCAGCCGGGGCACGCAGGGGAGTGCCAACCTTCAGCGGTACGTCGATGCCCGTATGTCCGCCGATAGGATTCACACCCCCTGGGCGTGTCCCATACTCTTGACTGGCGACTGAGCCTTTCGGCCAGGGCCAGATGAAATCGTAAGTCATGCCATGCTCCTAGATAATGCGGATGTAGCCCGCATGAACAAGTGGCGATTCGGGATAGGCCTGCAGGCGAACCCCAACGTGCCAGTAGCCGCGAGTGAGTCCTTCAGTGAAGAACCCAATCTGGCCATCCAGTGTAGCCACGTTCTGGGGGAGAGCATCAAGGAACGCTTCCCCCTTCGGCACGATGACATACTGGACTCCGGTGGTCACAACAGTAACCACGTCATCAACCGTTTTGGTCACCTTGAGCGGCTGGAACTCATTCGAGCCAAACAAGTAAGTGTTTGTCATTACGACTCTCCTAAGTCAGCATTCCATCGGCGGGGAAGTTCGGCGTCCCATTGTCCTACTCGAGCGACAAGGTCGGCGTTGTATCGTTGAGTCCCAAGGGCACTCAGAACCAGATCAGGTTCACCTTCATTATGCGTCGTCGCCGTCAACACGCCATCGCCTGAGAATTCAACGACGACAGACGCCTCAAGCGTTGCGTCAGCGTTTAGCGTACCGACGCCTGACAGTGTGCCCGTTGCGATGCGATGCGCCGACACAGACGCCGACAGAGTGCCAGTTGAACTGAACAACCCTGATGCGGTCTTGTGCGCGACGGCAGTGCCCGACAACGTGCCCGACCCAGACAGCGAGACGCTACGTGCGAACCCGGGCTTTGTCGTTGCAGACAACGTGCCCGAACCGCTGAGCGCGACACTCGCGGTGCCTTCGCCTGAAGCAACTCCTGTTCCTGACAGCGTGCCCGACCCTGAGCCGTTGAACGTGCGTGAGACACTCGGTGTGGTCGAACTCGTAAGCGTGCCGGACCCGGACAGGTTGACCGTTCGCGCAAAGCTGGGTACTCCCACACCAGACAGTGTACCTGTTCCACTCAGTGTACCTGTTCTGGTGAACCCAACAATGCGCGTCGAGGTCAACGTGCCCGAGCCGGACAATGAGCCGCTAACGCTAGCGGCAGGAGTTCGTGTGCTGGTCAGTGTGCCTGAGCCAGACAGATTCGCAGTGAGAGCGACGTGCTTGGTAGCAGTAGCCGTGAGTGTACCCGAGCCAGACAAGGCTGCTGACCGAGCATAGCCTGCAACCGAAGTAGCAGTGAGTGTGCCTGAACCTGAAAGCGAGCCAGCTGCAGTAAAGCCAACGACTCGAGTAGAGGTCAGCGTACCTGAACCTGACAGGCCCACTGACCGGGTGAACCCAACGGTGACTGCAGGACTGAGTGTACCCGAACCGGACAGAGCACCCGATTTGGTTGCGCTCATGCCTGTCTGTGTGCCCGACAGTGTACCCGAGCCAGAGAACTGGCCGTAGGCACCGTTGGCCATCAGTGGGGTGATGGGCGAGGACATGGTTGTCAGCGTAACGTTATCCATCGCCCAGGTGCCCTGGTTGCCTGCTTCAGGCGAGCCAAGCCAAACCTTGTTGATGGTCGTCGTCACCAGGTAGTCAGCAGGTGCATCACTGGCGTCAAGATACTGAACACCATCGACCCACACATGAGGAATACCGTTGGTGCCCCAGACAACCTTCATGTAGGCCCAGGTGTCTAGCTCGAGCCTTAGACCCAAGGGAATGTACCAGTAGCCCGTGGTAGCTTTCGCCACACGTAGCCAGAGGTTGTGTCCCGAGGCAATCTGATTCTGCCGGTAAACGTCAGCGACCCGAGTACTGCCCCAGTCGAAACGGCAGAAGGGTACGTTGGAATCGACAATACCCTCAGCGCTTACCTTCCACCAGCCTTCGACGGAAACCTGCTGCACGCCCGGGCTGATGACGTATGAGAACCCAGCAATGTCTCCCGAGGTTGCCGGCACATTGGCGCCGATACCTTTGATGGACTGATGGGTGTCAGAGGTCGAGTTGCTCGTCGTGCCTGAGCCTGCAGTCGTCGGGGTCCAGATTCCTGTGCCCGATTCAAAAGTCTCGAGGGTCGTGTTGATCGTGGGCGGTCCACCCGTGGCTTCGTTGATCGCAAATGAGACAGCGAACGCACCAGTAGTTGCACCCGCGGCGTTAGCCTGACGAGTGCCCGTCGCGACGTTCGGAGTCACCGCCTCGTAAGCGATGCAATGACCAGCGTTGGTTGCAGAGGTGGCCTTGCCGTTGGCCTCAGCAATCTTGGTCATCGAAGCAGAGAGTGCGGTGAACGGAGTCAGGAATGCACCGTTAGCCGAGCGGCGTCCAGTGAACACACAGAACAGGTGCCCACTCGATGGAGTGATCGTCGGCGCAACCAACGTGGTCGCGTTCGAAGCAGCCTGGGTGACGACTGCTGCAGTGTTGATGAAAGTCCCAGGGTCCGCGCCCGATACCTTGATTGGTGTGGCAGCAACACGTCCGCTTGTGGTGGTGACAGCCACGCTGCCATCGCCTGCTACCCATTTACGGTAGAAGATTGCGTGAGACATAGACGTGGAACCATTGACAGAGTTAGTGTCTGCCAGGATGTTGGTCCAACCCGCGGGGGTCGTGACCGTGGAGTTCGTGGCGTTACACGAAACGAAGATGATGGTGTAGTCACCATCGACCAAGCCTGCGGGCAGCGTGACCGTCGTACTCGTCACACTACCCGTGGATTCTACGGAGGTGCCCGCCGTGATTGTTATGGCCATTGTTCCTCCCTAAGGAAAGGGCCCGGCACAATGAAGTACCGGGCCCTTCCGTGTGTCAGGCTACTGGCGGGTACCACTGTCCGAGTTGGACATGTTGCCCGAGGTCGGAACGAAGTTCCAAGAGTACGAGCCATCAGACTTCAGGCTCATACGCAGGTGACCCCAGGAGTCGGAGAACCGCTTCTCGATGTAGGCCGGGCTGTCAGTGAACGACCGGAGGCTAATGCCACCTGTCGATACCTGGAACTGCTGCATACCGTCGGCCACACACTGATCCGCGTTGTTCACCGGGCAGCTGCGTTCGTAGTTGTGCTGTGATCCGGAGAACAGAACCTTGACGCGGTTCTTCCAGAACATGTCGATCCAGGGCTTGTGTTCGTACGCCCGGTCGTGCGAGCTGGTCTTCGAAGTGAAGTACGGCTCGTGGTACACGACAGCGAGGTGCTTGCCTGCAGCCTTAGCAGCCATCAGGTCGGCATCCATCTCGGACGTGATCGCGTTTGCCTTCGGCACGTCGTAACGCCAGAGCGCAGACGGTGCAACCAGGATGTGCCAGTTCCCCTTGTCGAAGGAGTACCAGTTCTGATCCTGCTGGAACGTGCCGGCGGGGTTCGGACCCTTACGAGTCGGGTCGGTACTGGTCGCGGACTTCACTGTGTCCACACACTGCCCATCCATGTACTGCGCGAGGTCGTCATTGCGGCCCGGCTGCCAGTCGTGGTTCGGAGCAGCGGTCCAGTAGGTCTTGTCCTTGAAGGAGCCCCACTGGGTATGGTACTTCGAGTAGTGGTCGTTTGCAGGGTTGGTTACGGGAGAAAGTCCGCAGTGACCGATGCTGTACTGGAAGTCACCGATACCGAAGAAGTTATCAATGACACCCGAATCAAGCGCAGCCTTGATGCTCGCTGCGTTCTTGCCGGATTCGGTGGTAGCCGCGCTGTGACCACTCGGGTTCATGTCGCCAACAGCAGCGAAGTCCCAGTCACCACCCGTGGGCGGGGGAGTCGTCTCAGTCGGTGTGGGCGTAGGCGTCGGGGTGGGAGTCGGCGTCGGGTCCGGCGGCGGGGTAGTGGTGTCCACCTCAGTGACGACGACGAGCTGCGGCTTCAGCGCGGGGTCGGTGTTTTCCTTGGACTTGAACCCGATCCATTTCTGGGCGTTGGATTCAAGCTTGAAGTTGGTGTAGCCACCGTTCGCGCCGACCCAGTTGGTCACGTCCCATTCGACCCAGGTGCCAACAGCGAAGTTCCCCTGCTTGCCGAGCCAGGTGCTACGAGCGGGCGCGTTGTTCCAGGTAACGCCAGCTTCGGTCCACGAGCCGTTCGTGCCGTACACATCCACGAACTCGGTGTCAGTGGTTGCTGCCTCCGAGTATGCGCGGAGCTTGGCGGACACGATCTTTTCGCCGGCGGGAATAACAGCGTTGAAGCGCACCAGCGAGTTGCGCCAGATGTTGGTGCGGCCCTCAGTGGACCATCGGACGCTCGAGCCGAAGTTCTCGGTGGGGCGGTCGTACTGCACGTAGGTGTCTGCGGTGGGTGTGAACACCATGGTTCCCGCGGCAAAAGCTGCTGGTACGATACTGCCTGTGAGAACTAAGGCTACTGCTGCGAGCAGCGCCACGAATGCTTTCTTCATTAGGATCCTAGCTCTGTGTGTAGGTGAAGGTTACAGCCAGTGTGCCCTGGGTAGCAAAGGCCTGGCTGGTTACAGTCGCACCGTCAAGGTACGTTCCCGCGGTGACAGCGGTGTGAACACCGATGCCGACAATGGTTGCGCCAGCGGGAATATCGAAAGTCGCAGTCGCAGTGATGACACCGTTGGTGGGTGCACCCCAAGTCAACGCCTTCCGAGCGTAGGCGGGAGAACCGCCCGAGGGTTCGGTACCCTGCGATGCACCCGGAGCAGTCGTGTAGACCGCGCCATATGCAGCGTCAGTACCGTAATCCGTTGCAAGATTGTTCTTTTCAACGGTGGTCTGAATTGCCATTGTCGCTCCTAAATAATTGCTGTTCGAGCTTTTTGATTCTAGCTCGTAGTTCTGAGTTATCTCTCCGTGCGTCAGCGAGGTTACGCTTCAGCAGGTTTACATAGTCTGTCTCGTAATCGACGGGCAAACCCTGTAAGACTTCGGGCTCCGGCAGTTTCTTCTTCCTCTTGTTCAGGGCGTCAATAATCCAGGCCCCCACGCCGAGGATCAGTGGGGTTACAAGACTGACAAACAGTCCCCACTTTTCCCATTCCATGACGCCCCTACGACTGTGTTGCTCGGAATCGGTGGAGTCGTCGTCGTTCGATGAAGATCTGTCCTGCTCGAAATGCAAAGCCGATCAGGAAGATGCTACTGAATCCGAGTGTGTTGGTCAAGATAACCCCCTCGCTGTTGCGGTACCCAAGCAGCAGATATTCGAACCAGCTAAGAAGCGTACAGAGCGTTACGCACGCCCAAAATTCGATTGCGAGTGATACGTCAGGGTCACGTCTGCGAGGCGCCGACAGAGTCGCATACACCGCTGCAGATGACGACAGGAACAACAGCGTCGACCACACATCACTCATGGGGTTACCGAGGACGCTGTCGACTGTACCGTTCGGGCTCAGGTTCGTAGTGTAGACAAACCCAGCGAACGCGAGCAGCATGTAGATTACAACGGCGAGGGAGTTAGTGGGGCTGGTGATGGTAAAAGGCTTCACGTTTCTCCTCCGCCCAGCAAATGATCTGAGTGAAGATTGAAATCCAGCCGAGTGCAACGAACGCCCACACCAGAGGGCTGATTCCATTTGCCAACGACAGGACGCCAAAGGAAATGAAGACAGCCCCAAGCATGAGCGCCGGTAACTGCGCGTAGCCGGGTTCAACCAGGACACTGATGACAAGCGCAGTGCTTGCCACCAGGAATATGACACCCCAGGCAACTGGCGATGCAAACGTGAAGTTCGCAGCCAGCATCGGGTATGTCAAGAACGTGTTCGGGGCCGAGAGAAGCGAAGCGCCGATGCCGGCACCACCCAGAAAGAGGATGATGCCGAGCACCTGTGCAACGCCATGCCGAGCAGCCCGGACAAGGAGGTGCTTCCAATGACTCATGTCAGGTCACCTTCCAGAATGTAGGAGTTGGTTCCTGTGCAACGGATCGTAACCTGGGACCACTGTGCTCGTGTGGTCAGTGAACGCGGCGTCCGCAATGTGACACCCGCGCCCGGAGCGAAGGTCACTTGACCCGCGCCCATCTGAGCCACCTTGAAGACACAGCCCTTGAAGATAGCCCCGGAGGAAGTCGGAGGAACTGTGACAGTGACGCCCGTTGCCGAAGTCACCTCCACGACACGGACACTGTCCGCATCACTCGGCAGGAGTGTGTAGCTCGCCGTCACCGGAACGGGCAGCACAATGTCAGACAGACCACCGTTGCCCTTGATGTACGGCAGGGTTGCGTTGTTCGATGCGTTGTTCAAGACACCAGTGCCCCAGCTCGAGGTGGGACCAAACGAGTTGGCCATGACCATCGTTCCCTGGGATGCAGTGCTGGCAATGTTGATGGCGTAGCGCGCCTTGACAGTGCTGCCTCCCTTGAGGCTGAAGTTGTTGGCAATGAACGTGTTCCTCGAGATACCGTTACCAGTCGGACCCATGACGTGGATGTAGTCCCAGGTGTTGGTAGCCGAAGCCTGATTGATGTTCGCAAAGCCACAGCCCGTGAACTGGATGTCCGCGTAACCAGCGACTGTCGAGTCGATGAGCACAAGGTGTTCAGCCGCACCCTCAATCTTGCAGTTGGAAAACTTCGAGCGTGAACCCGAACCTGCAAACCGGATGTCATTTCGGTTGGCGTCGTAGAAGTGGCAGCCCGTCACCTGCGCACTGCCACCACCGGTCAGGAGCATGTTGTCCTGGTTCCGGAGGAAGATGCAGTGCGAGAAGTGAAGGTCGGTTCCGTTCTCATCGAGGTGAACACCTGCGAGAGTGGATTCACCAATCAGCAGATTGCTGAAACGTGTGTCGTAAGTGTCCCAGGAGGCGGGCGGACCGTAGCCCTTGATACGAAGACCCGCACCCGAAGCTCGCCAGATGTGGACATTGTGAATTCCACCCTGGCTAACCCGGAACAGGATGCCATCGACGTTGGTGCCAATGTTCCCGCCGTCAAGTGCAAGGTCCTGGATGTTCACACCCTGGATGGGTCGGTCGTCCGCGGCTCGTTGCACCATGATCAGTGCCGTACCCGCAAAGCCCGAGGCCGCAATGATCCGCGAGCCAAGAGCTGGCTGGTATGCGCCCGAGCGGTTGCCTGTGCCACGTCCGTAAAGGAACATGGCCTCAGTCTCAACACGCAGGGGAGTAGAGATCTTGTAATCCCCCGGGGGGAAGTACACAGCGCCACCTGCGTCAAGAGCCTGTTGGATAGCGAAGGTGTCGTCAGCCACACCATCACCGATAGCGCCGTAGGCTTTGACGCCCAGGTCGCTACCACCACCGCCACCTCCCATGGGAGCATTATCCCAGCGAGTCTCAAATGGGTCGAGACCATCCTTGACCAGGAACTGACCATCAAGGCCACCTGCGGGAAGGCTTACGGGGTTAGCCCATTCCATGTCGTAGTCAGTGCTGCTGTTCTTGACCAGCGCCTGACCCGTGGTACCCCCAGTGGGGATAAGGTCGTAGGCCACCATCCCGATGGTGTGGGGTCCCGATACCCACCGGACAAGGTAGGCCGACGTTGAGAACTCGGGAGTTACTCCGTCGTTGTTGGCTACCAGCTGGTTCAACGGAAGAGCCGCGCCCGAGGCATCAAAGATCGCCAGGGGGGTTGTGTTAGCGAAGTCAGTCATGGCATAGATCTGACCCACCGCATTTGCCAGGGGTACACCCGAGGCGTCCACAACAACCTGGCTTTGGAAACGTGCCATGTTATTCTCCTAAAGGTAGTTTCTTACCAGCCGATTGCAATCCAGTTGATTCGGTGCCACAGATTTGCTTTGCGAATCAGCGGGCCGTCGTTGTAGCCAGTAGCGTAGCCGTGGATGACGTAAACCCATGAGGTTTTGTTACCTATAGCTTCCGTGCCGAAGACGGGGTTACCTGAACCAGCAACGGTCAAACCACCCATGGACAGTGCCCAGTCGTCGCCGTTCGTTGCTACGACGGTAAGCAGGCCATTCGGGAAGGGCTTGGGCCAGGTGATGCGAGCGTAGCCCGAGGCGTCGGAAGAATGGACAATTGAACCCGCTTGCATGAGAAGAGCTGAATTGTTCGGAGCGGGACTGGCCCCAAAGAGGGATGCGCCCGAACCATAGAGAGGAGTGTTGGCTGGGCGCCAGTAGACGTTACCATCCTTATCAACTTCACGGTGCCATTCAACCCGGTCGTTGGCTGTAGTGCCGATGCTGATAACTGTACCCGGATCATTCAGGTAAGTCATTACCAGGTCGTCGTTGGCAGCGGCGCCCCCATTGTGAGCCCACACCCGAAGGTCGATGATTTCCTGAACGACCGAGGAACCCGCCTTGATCCGGCAAAGAGCAATGGGCTGGTCGGCGAGGGTGCCCTTGGTGTTGTTTCGAGCGGGAAGCGACTTGTTCGTGCCACCCGTGATGATGGTGAAGACGTAGGTCGACGCACCGGGAGTCGGGTTCCAAGTACGGCGAAGAACGACCATGTCCCAGCGGTCAGCACCAGAAGCAACAGCCGAGTGCGCCAGGAACGTCGAGGATTCGAACTTGTCCATGACGCCATCGCCCGTAATGGTGCCGGGCTTGATTTCGATACCACGGTCGGCGTGGGCGCTGGTAACAACCTTGCAGTCGTTGACCCCACCCACGGAGTATTGTGCGGCGCCCACGTTGGGGGCCAGGCTTGCCCAAGCTGCGGCGTTTACCGACCCTGGGTAACCATAGTGCTGGTCAGCCATTATTGACT
>Ga0247828_10000447_pt1 | contig 14054 bp, 13 predicted proteins | sample 12C_Control_Day3_FD_192425 | JGI IMG/M metagenome (GOLD analysis project Ga0247828, IMG submission 192425) | Soil microbial communities from agricultural site in Penn Yan, New York, United States - 12C_Control_Day3 | ecosystem: Environmental > Terrestrial > Soil > Agricultural land | place... | reverse complement strand
ACCCAGGCCACCCTGAGCAGCGTCAGCTGAGGGGCGGATGGCCGCGAGCGGCGGGCTCGCCCAGCCGCTAGAATGTGCGCGCGTTCACGATCTCACCGACGGAGCGACCGATGGCCTCCAGCACCGTCTTCCTCGATCTGCTCGGCCCCCAGCGGGCCTCTGAGAAGGGCACGACCTGCCCGGGGGACCTGCCTCCGGCGTCCGATCCCCAGCTGGTCGAGCGGGCCAGGGCGGCCAGGGCGGCCCTGGGCGGGCGGGCGTTCGTCCTCGGCCACCACTACCAGCGCGACGAGGTCATCCAGTTCGCCGACGCCCGCGGCGACTCGTTCCGCCTGGCCCAGCAGGCCGCCGCCCGGCCGGAGGCCGAGTTCGTGGTGTTCTGCGGGGTCCACTTCATGGCCGAGTCGGCCGACATCCTCACCGGCGACCACCAGCAGGTCGTCCTGCCCGACCTGGCCGCCGGCTGCTCCATGGCCGACATGGCGACCTGGGCGCAGGTCGACGAGGCGTGGGAGATCCTCGAGGAGTGGATGCCGGGCGGGACGGTCCCGCTGACCTACATGAACTCCTCGGCCGCGATCAAGGCCTTCACCGGCCGCGAGGGCGGGGCCATCTGCACCTCCTCGAACGCGGCCCGGGCGATGGCCTGGGCGTTCGAGCGGGCCGAGCGGGTGCTGTTCCTGCCCGACCAGCACCTGGGCCGCAACACCGCCCTGGCCATGGGCCTGGACGCGGCCGACTGCGTGGTCTGGGACCCCCACCGCGACGACGGCGGGCTCGACCCCGAGCGGGCCCGGGCGGCCAAGGTGATCCTGTGGCGGGGGCACTGCTCGGTCCACCACCGCTTCCTGCCCGAGCATGTCGACCGGGTCCGCGAGCGCCTCCCCGGGGTGCGCGTGCTGGTCCACCCCGAGTGCCGCCACGAGGTCGTGGCCAAGGCCGACGAGGTCGGCTCGACCGAGCGGATCATCAAGGTGGTGGAGGCGTCGCCGCCCGGGTCGAGCTGGGCCATCGGGACCGAGCTGAACCTGGTCCACCGGCTGGCCACCGAGTACCCGGACAAGACCATCGCCTTCCTGGACCGGACGGTGTGCTTCTGCTCGACCATGAACCGCATCGACCTGCCCCACCTGACCTGGGCCATGGAGGAGCTGGTGGCCGGCCGGGTCCCCAACCGGGTCCAGGTGGACGAGGCGACCAGGGCCGAAGCCCTGGTCGCCCTGGAGCGGATGCTCGCCCTGCCCGGCTAGGCGCCTAGGCGGCGACCATGCCGTGCGGGTCGAGAACGTACTTGCGAGCCGCGCCCTTGTCGAAGTCCTGGTACCCCTGTGGGGCCTGGTCGAGCGGGATCACGGTCGCGTTGACGTTCTTGGCGATCTGCACCTTGTCGTGGAGGATCGCCATCATCAGCTGGCGGTTGTACTTCATCACCGGGCACTGGCCGGTGGTGAAGGAGTGGGACTTGGCCCAGCCGAGCCCGATCCGGATCGACAGCGACCCGACCTTGGCCGGCTCGTCGACCGCGCCCGGGTCACCGGTCACGTACAGCCCGGGGATCCCGAGCCGTCCGGCCGACCGGGTGATGTCCATCACCGTGTTCAGCACGGTCGCCGGGGCCTCGCCCTGGGAGCCGTCGGCGCCGTGGCCGCGGGCCTCGAAGCCGACGCAGTCGACGGCGGCGTCGACCTCGCCCGAGCCGCCCAGGATCTGTTGCAGCGCGCCCCGCACGTCGTCGGTCTCCGACAGGTTGATGGTCTCGCAGCCGAAGCTGGCCGCCTGACGCAGGCGGTCGGCGTTCATGTCGGCGACGATGACCACGGCCGCGCCCAGCAGGTGGGCCGAGGTGGCGCAGGCCAGCCCGACCGGGCCGGCGCCGGCGATGTAGACGGTCGACCCGGTGGTCACCCCGGCGGTGAAGGCGCCGTGGTAGCCGGTCGGGAAGATGTCCGAGAGCATGGCCAGGTCCTGGATCTTCTCCATGGCCTGGTCGCGGTCGGGGAACTTGAGCAGGTTCCAGTCGGCGTAGGGGACGGTCACGTACTCGGCCTGGCCGCCGAGCCAGCCGCCCATGTCGACATAGCCGTAGGCGGCGCCGGCCCGGGCCGGGTTGACGTTCTCGCAGACCCCGGTGTTGCGCTCCTTGCAGTTGCGGCAGCGGCCGCAGGCGATGTTGAAGGGGACGCTGACCAGGTCGCCTTCCTTGATGAACTCGACGTCGCGGCCGACCTCGGCGACCTCGCCGGTGATCTCGTGGCCGAGGGTCTGGCCCTCGGGGGCGGTGGTCCGCCCCCGGACCATGTGCTGGTCGGAGCCGCAGATGTTGGTGGCGACGACCTTCAGGATCACGCCGTGCTGCAGCTGGCGGTTGTGCTGCTCGGGAAGTTCCAGCTTGGGGTACTCGAGGTCGTGGATTTCGACATTGCCTGGTCCGGTGTAGACGACGCCGCGGTTGGTGCCCGCCAAGGTCGTTCCCTCCTCTTCGGGAGCTTGTCCGGTCCCTTGGCCCCTACCCGACTACGGGGAACCGGACACTAAGGCAAGCAGGGACGAGACGGGCGATCGCCACCCTCCGGCGGTGACCGCGGCGACGGCGGCCAGCAGGACCAGGATCTCGCCGAGCTGCTGGATGGCGCCGAGCACGTCGCCGGTGACGCCGCCGATGCGCCGCCGGGCCAGCCGGCCGAGCAGGTAGGCGGCGAGCGCGGTGGCCGCGGCCGCCCAGGCGGCGGCCGCGCCGAGCAGGGCCAGGGCGACGGCCAGGCCGGCGGCCGCCCCGGCCAGGGCTCGCCGGCGGGACAGCGACCGCGTGGAGGTCGCGCCGAGGCCGGTCCCGGCGGCGGGCAGGGTGGCCATGGCCGCGACCGCTCCGGCCCGGCTGAGGGCGTGGGCGGCCGGCAGGGCGGCCAGGGCGGCGGCCGGGGCCAGCGCGGCCACCGCGGCCACCCGAAGCAGCAGGCTGGCCGCCACCGCCAGGACCCCGAAGGTGCCGAGGCGGGGGTCCTGGAGGATGCGGAGGGTGCTGTCGCGGTCCCAGCCCCCGGCGAACGCGTCGGCGGTGTCGCCCAGGCCGTCCTCGTGGAAGGCCCCGGTCAGGCAGACCCCGGCGACGACGGCCACCGCCGCCGCCGGCAGCGGCGGCAGCAGCTGCAGGGCGGCGGCGTAGACCCCGGCCACGGCCAGCCCGACCCCGGCGCCGACCACCGGGAACCAGGGGACGAACCGGGCCAGCTCCTCGGCCCGGCGTGGCCCGGTCCCGGTGGGCACCCGGGTCAGGAACGACACCGCCCCGAGCAGGTCCCTCACCGCTCCAGGCCCCATTCGGCGAAGGTGGCGACCTCGGTGACGGCGGCGGCGGCCAGCCGCAGCAGCGGCACCGCGGCCAGGGCGCCGCTGCCCTCGCCCAGGCGCATGCCGAGGTCGAGCAGGGGGCGCTGGCCGAGCCGCTCCAGCAGGGCCTGGTGGCCGGGCTCGGCCGAGCGGTGCCCGGCGACGGTGTTGGCCAGGGCGCCGGCGCAGAGCAGCTCCAGCGGGGCCACCGCGGCGGTGACCACGAACCCGTCCAGGACCAGGGGCAGCCGGCGGAGCCGGGCCTCCAGGGCCGCCCCGGCCAGGGCGGCCAGCTCGGCCCCGCCGGCCTGGCGCAGCACCTCCATGGGGGCCGCGCCGGGCCCGACCCGGCGGCTGGCCGCCTCCACGGCGGCGACCTTGCGGGCCAGGCCGGCGTCGTCCACGCCGGTGCCCCGCCCGGTGCTGGCCTCGGCGGACCGCCCGAGCAGGATGGCGGTGACGGCGGCGGCCGCGGTGGTGTTGCCGATGCCCATCTCGCCGAGGACCAGCAGGTCGGCGTCGAGCCCGGCCACCGCGTCCCGGCCGGCCTGGACGCAGGCCCGGAACCGGGCCGGCCCGAGCGCCGGCCCGCGGGCCAGGTCTCCGGTGGGGTCGCCGACGCCGACGTCGACGACGTCGAGGGTCGCGCCCACCTGGCCGGCGAGCACGCTGGCGGTGGCGACGCCTTCACGCAGGGCCTTGACCATGGCCGCGGTCACCTCGGCCGGGTAGGCGCTGACCCCGGAGGCGGCCACGCCGTGGTCGGCGGCGAACACCACCGCGGCCGGGCGGCGCACCGCCGGCCGCGCGGTCCCCTGCCAGGCGGCCAGCCACCCGGCCAGCTCGTCCAGCCTGGCCAGCGCCCCGGCCGGGCGCAGCACCCGCCGGGCCCGCTCGGCCACGGCGGCCGCCGCCGCCTGGTCGGGCCCGGGCGCCCCGGCCAGCAGGTGGGCCACCCGCCGGTCCAGGCCGGCGTGGTCAGCCATCGGCGACCCCGGGCACGGCCAGCGGGTCGACCAGGGGGACGGCCCGCCCGGCGACCAGCAGCAGCGCCTGGTCGGCCTCTGCCGCCCAGACGGCGTTGACCTGGCCGAGCAGGTCGCGGTAGCGGCGGGACAGGGCGTCGGCGGGCACGATCCCGGCGCCGACCTCGTTGCTGACGGCCACCGTGGGCGCCGGCCGGGCCGCGGCCGCCGCCGCCGCCGACCGGGCCAGCTCCGCGACCCGCCGGTCGTCCAGGCCCTGCTCCATGAGGTTCGACACCCACAGGGTGAGGCAGTCCAGGACCACGAACGCGTCCGCGGGCGCCCCGGCCAGGGCGGCCTCGAGCTCGCGGGGGGCCTCGACGGTGCGCCAGTGGCCCGGCCGTTCCGCCCGGTGGCGGCGGATGCGCTCGGCCATCTCGGCGTCCCTGGCCTGGCCGGTGACCACCACCGTGACCGGGCCGGCGGAGCGGCCGGCCAGCCGTACCGCCAGGGCCGACTTGCCGCTGCGGGCGCCGCCGAGCAGCAGGGTCAGCGCCATCAGTAGTCGATCCCGCGGCGGGCCACGACGCCGCTGTCGTAGGCGTGGCGGACCTTGCGCATCTCGGTCACGGTGTCGGCGACCTCGACCAGCTCGGCGGGGGCGTCGCGGCCGGTGGCGACCACGTTGACCTGCGGCGGGCGGTCCCGGATGGCCGCGACCACCTGGGCGGTGTCGATCCAGCCCCAGTTCATCGGGTAGGTGACCTCGTCGAGGACGACGAGCTGGTAGTCGCCGGAGGCGAGCACCCGCCGGGCCGCCGCCCAGGCGGCCGCCGCCTTGGCCTCGCTGGCCTCCATGTCCTCGGAATCCCAGGTGAAGCCGTCGCCGAGCGGGTTCCAGTCGACCCCGAGGCGGCGGCCGAGCTCCTCCTCGCCGGTCCGCCAGCGGCCCGACTTGAGGAACTGGATGACGCAGACCTTCCAGCCGCGGGCCACCGCCCGCAGCACCACCCCGAACGCGGCCGTCGACTTGCCCTTGCCGTCGCCGGTGTTGACCAGCACCAGCGAGGGCGCCCGGCGCCGGGCCGGCCGCGCCGGCGGGTCGACCGGGGGTTGGGAGCTCACCCTGCCACCTTCTCCTGGGAGGTGCGGACCGGGACGACCACGATCCCGCCGGCGGGATCTTCCAGCACGCGCACGGACGCGTGGTAGTGCCTGGCGATGACCTCCTCGGTCAGGACCGTGCCGGCGGGGCCGGCGGCCGCGACCCGGCCGCCGTCGAGCAGGACCAGGTGGTCGGCGAACTGCCCGGCCACGGTCAGGTCGTGCATGGCGCCGACCACCGTCAGGTCCAGGTCGTCGCGGAGGCGGTCCACCAGCTCGAGGACCTGCTGCTGGTGGCCGACGTCCAGGCCGGTGGTGGGCTCGTCCAGCAGCAGCACCGGGGCCTGCTGGGCCAGGGCCCGGGCCAGGACGGCCCGCTGGCGCTCGCCGCCGCTGAGCGAGTCGAGCCGCCGGTCGGCGAAGGCGCCCAGGTCGAGGTGGTCCAGGACCGAGGCCACGATGTCGAGGTCGCGCCGGGACTCGGCGCCGAAGTAGGGGATGTGGGGGGTCCGGCCCAGCAGCACGTAGTCGGTCACGGCGATCCCTGCCGGGACCGCCGGGTGCTGGGGGACCAGGGCGATCCGCCTGGCCAGCTCCCGGCGCGACAGGGCGCCCCCGGCGGCGTCGCCGACGCGCAGCTCGCCGGTGTGCGGGACCAGCCCGGCGATGGCCCGCAGCAGGGTGGTCTTGCCCGACCCGTTGGGCCCGATGAGGCCGAGCCGGGCCCCCCGGGGGATGTGCAGGGTCAGGTCGCGCAGCACCGGCCGCCCGTCGAGGGCGACCGACACCCCTCGCAGCTCGATCCCGTTCATGGGACCCGCCGCGCGCCCCGCAGGACCAGGGCGAAGAAGGGTGCCCCGACGATCGCCGTGACCACCCCGATCGGCAGCTCGGCCGGGGCGATGACGGTCCGGGCGGCCAGGTCGGCCAGGATCAGGAAGGCCGCCCCGGCGACCAGGCTGAGCGGCGCCAGGAGCCGGTGGCTGGACCCGGCGAGCAGCCGGATGGTGTGGGGGACGATGATGCCGACGAACCCGATGAGGCCGCTGACCGCGACCGCGGCCGCGGTGGCCAGGGTGGCCGCCGCGACCACCACCAGCCGCACCCTGGCCGCCCGCACCCCGAGGCTGGAGGCCTCGTCGTCGCCGACGGCGAGGACGTCGATCAGCCGCCCGTGGAGCAGGATGGCGGCCGTGCTGACCAGCGCGTACGGCACGATCAGGACCACCTCGCGCCAGCCGGCGGTGGTCAGGCGGCCCAGGATCCAGCCGTACACCTCCCGCAGGGTCTCCGACTCCCGCTGCTGCACATAGGTCTGGATGGCGGTCAGGAAGGCGGCGACGGCGACCCCGGACAGGATCAGGCTGGTGGTGGTCCTGGCCGGGCCCGAGCGCCCCAGCGCGTAGGCGGCCGCCACCCCGGCGACGGCCCCGGCGAAGGCGGCCAGCGGCAGCAGGTCGACCGGCCAGCCGGAGGTGCCGGGGCCGTAGGCGATGGCCAGGGTGGCTCCCAGCCCGGCCCCGGCGGCGGCGCCGAGCAGGTACGGGTCGGCCAGGGGGTTGCGGAACACGCCCTGGTAGGCGGCGCCGGCCAGGGCCAGCATGGCCCCGACGAGCCCGCCGAGGACGACCCGGGGCAGGCGCAGCTGCCACAGGATGGCCGCCTCCTGGTCCGACAGCCCGGAGCTGGTGTCGACCCCGGGCAGCCGCCCGGCCAGCTCGACCAGGACGGCCCAGGGGTCGAGCCGCACCGGTCCGACCAGCACGGCCAGCAGGGCCGCCCCGGCGAGGACGGCGCAGGCGGCGAGCAGCGGTCCGGCCCGCAGGCGGGCCGGACGTGGCCCGGGCGCGACGGGGATGTCGTGCCCGGGCCGGCGCTCGGTGACGGTCACGACCCGACCGGCTCCAGGGTCTGGACCTTGGCCGCGACCGTCTTCAGGAAGTCGACCACCCGCGGCCCCCAGCGGGAGGCGACGTCGTCGTCGAGGGCGACCACGTCCCCGGACCTGACCGCGGTGAGCTGGTCCCAGCCGTCCCTGGCGGCGACGGTCCTGGCCGACTGGCCGCAGCACTTGGTGTCGGCCAGGAAGATCAGGTCGGGGTCGGCCTTGATCACGTACTCGGCCGACAGCTGCGGGTAGCCGCTGGCCTCCTTGTCGGCCGCGTCGGCGATGTTCTTCATGCCGAGCTGGGCGTAGAGCTGGCCGATGAAGGTCTTGGAGGTCGCCGAGTACAGGTTCTTGTCCAGCTCGTGGTAGTAGGTCAGCGGCCGCTCGGGCCGGGCGGCGGCGGCGATCTTCTCGATCTCGGCGCGCATGGTCGCGGTGAGCTGGGCGGCCTCGGCCTGGTGGCCGGTGGCCCGGCCGAGCTGGTCGAGCTGGGCATAGGTGTCGTCCAGGCGGGTGGCCGCCGGCTGCTGCAGGGCCGGGATGCTGAGCTTGCCGAGGCCGGCCGCCAGCTCACCGGGGTCGTCGGAGTAGACGACCAGGTCGGGCTTGTAGCCGGCGATGGCCTCGATGTTGGGCTGGTAGGCCGACAGGTCGGTCCTGGGCGCCTCCTCCGGGTAGTTGGAGTTGCTGTCGACGGCCACCACCTGGCCGCCGGCGCCGATGGCGAACAGCATCTCGGTCGCGGTCGGCGACAGCGACACGATCCGGCTGGCCGGGGCCGGCGCGGCCGCGGTCGGCGCCGGCTCGTCCTGGCCGCAGCCGGAGGCCACGAGCGCCAGCAGCAGCGCGAGGGGGATGAGGAGTCTTCTCACAGGCACAACCCGCCCTTCCTTCGAGGACTGAGCTCGCGGCCACGGAGGCAGGCGACCTGGCTCGTCCCCGCCGGGTGGATGCGGGGCCTCACAGTTGCGGGACAGCGCCGGGTTCGCACCGGACTTCGCTGGTCCCCGTGGCACCCGGCGGAGGCGCCGGGCGTGGCGAGTATATGACAGACTCCGCACATGACAGGTACGACAAGACGGACGCTCGACACGATTCTGGACGCGATGCTGGAGGCCTTCCCCTCCCAGGGCCGTGAGCTGGGCCTCCGCACCTACGAGGGGCGGGTGGACGACCTCTCCCCCGCCGGGCTCCGCCGGCGGGCCGCCGAGCGCCGCCGCCACCTGGCCGAGCTGGAGCGCCTGGGAGCGGCCGGGGGGCAGGAGGCGGCCGACCGCGACCACCTCGCCCTCGTCCTGGCCGAGGAGGAGCTGCTGCTGGCCCGGCGCGAGCAGGCCAGGCGCGACCCGCTGTGGGCGGGTCGCGTCCTCGGGGTGACCTCCTACCTCACGGGCCCGGCGGCGACGGCGGCCGAGCGGGCCGACGGGCTGCGCCGGCACCTGGCCCAGGTCCCCGACGCCCTCGACGGCCTGGCCGCCGGGCTGGAGGAGGTGCCGCTGGCCTTCCGGGAGGCGGCCACCGACGTGTTCAGCGGCTACGCCGGCTTCTACCGGACCGAGGTCGCCGCCCTCGCCGGGGCCGAGGTGGCCGAGCCGGCCGCGGCCGCGGTGGAGCGGTACGCGGCCACGGTGGCGGCGCTGGACGGGCCGCCGCTGGCGCCGTGGGGGCCGGCCGACTTCGCCGAGCTGGTGCGGGTGCGCACCGGCACCGCCCTCGACCCGGCCGCGCTGCTGGCCAGGGGACGGGCCGAGGCCGACCGCCAGCTGGCCGCCCAGCGGGAGGCGGCCGCCCGGGCCGGCGGCACCCCCGGCGAGGTCCGGGCGCGGGCGGCCAAGGCCGCCCCCGCCGCCGGCGAGCTGCTGGAGGCGGCCGGCGCCTCGGTGGACGAGTGCCGCCAGTTCGTGGTCGACAGCGGCTTCATGTCACTCCCCGGCGACGAGCCGCCAGGGGTCGAGGCGGCCCCGCCGTACCTGCGCGGCGCCCTCGCCTTCCACCAGGCCCCGGGGCCGTTCGACCCGGTGCGCCCCTCCAGCTTCCGCTACTACCTGACCCCGCCCCTGCCCGAGTGGGACCGGGACCGGACCGGGCGCTGGCTGGCGCTGTTCGAGCCGCACATCATGGCCGTCTGCACCCTGCACGAGACCTACCCCGGCCACCACGCCCACGAGCTCCATCTGCGCCTGGCCCCGACCCGGGTCGCCACCGCCCTCTACAGCGAGGTCCTCGGGGAAGGCTGGGCCCACTACTGCGAGGAGGCGGCCTTCGACGCCGGCTTCCGCGCCGGCGACCCCGAGGCCGAGGTGGCGATGCGGACCGACGCCCTGATCCGCGCCGCCCGCCTGGTGTGCGCGGTCGGCATGCACACCCAGTGCATGACCCTGGACGAGGCCACCGCCGAGTTCGAGTCCACCGCCGGCCTCGACCCCGACCACGCCCGCCTGGAAGCCGTCCGGGGCACCTGGGACCCCGGCTACTTCGGCTACACCCTGGGCAAGCTCGAGATCCTCGCCCTCCGCGACCGGGTCGGCGGCGACCTCCGCGGCTTCCACGACGCCCTGCTGGCCAACGGCTCCCCGCCTCCGGCGATCGTGGCCCGCCGCCTGCTGCCCTAGCGCGCCACCACGAACAGGGCGATCAGCACGGCGACGCCCACCGCGACCCAGAACAGCGGGTCGATCCCGGAGCGGCCGCGCCGGTAGCCGTACCGGCGCCGGGTGCCGCCTCTCCTCCTGTACCGGGCCATGCGCCTTCCTCCTCGGTCGACTGCGCTGCTGGCCTGGAGCGTTCCCAGCCAAGCTCGCTTCCAGACCCCTACTGTTGGGGGATGCGTGCCGAGACCCGGCCCGACCGGGCCGCCACCGTCGCCGCCCTGCTCAGGGTGGTGCTCGCCGGGGCCTGCTGGGCGCTGGCGGCGGTGCTGGCCAGGTACGCCTTCGACCGGGGGGTGCCGCCGGTGCGGCTGGCCGAGGCCAGGGTCGCGATCGCCCTGGTGGCGCTGGCGCCGTTCCTCGCCTGGCGGCGGCCCGACCTGCTACGGCCGCCGCCGGGGACCTGGCTGGTGCTGGCCGGGTTCGGGGCGTGCGTGGCCGCGGTCAACCTGGCCTACTACGTGGCCATCGACCACCTGCCGGTCGGGGTTGCGGTGGCCCTGCAGTACACCGGCCCGGCGATCCTGCTGGCCGCGACCACCCTGCTGGTGCGGCGCGAGGCGGCGTCCCAACCGGGGCGGCTGGCCTGGGCGGCGGCCGGGCTCACGCTCGTCGGGGCGGTGCTGGTCAGCCAGGCCCTGGAGGGGCTGGGAGGCCTGGACCTGCCCGGGCTGGCCGCCGGGCTGGCCTCGGCGGTGCTGTTCGCCGCCTACCTGCTGGCGGCCGAGCTGGCCGGCCGCCGCGGGTCCGAGCCGGCGACCACGCTGCTGTGGGGGTTCCTGGTCGCGGTGGCGATCTGGGCGGTGGCCGCGCCCTGGTGGTCGTGGCCGGTGGCGACCCTGGCCGACCCGGGCGTGGCCGCGGCCGTGCTCGGGGTCGGGCTGGTCGGCACCCTGCTGCCGTTCGCCCTGGCCGTCGGGGCGGTGCGGGTCATCAGCGCCGCCACCGCCGGCATCGCCGCCACCGCCGAGCCGGTGTTCGCGGCCGCGTTCGCCTGGCTGCTGCTTGGCCAGCACCTCACCCCGGCCCAGCTCGCCGGGGCCGGGCTGGTCGTCGCCGGCGTCGTCCTGGCCCAGCTGGCCGCGGCCCGGTACCGGCCTTCGGGGGTCCGGGGGCCTCAAGCCTAGGCCCCCGGAGCGACGGGATCAGCCGAGGCTGGGGAGGACGTCGCGGGCGACCAGGGTGGCGGCGAAGCAGAGGAACGCCACCGCCGACGCGGCCGTGAGCCAGGCCTGCCCGCGCGCCCCGACCACCCGGCCCGACCGGGCCACGGCGAAGGCGATCACCGCCTCCAGGCCCGAGGCGACCAGGAACCAGGTCGCGGTGAACAGCACAATCCCGGCCGCGCCGCCGGCCTCCTGGGCCGCCAGCATCGCCGGTGTCCCCGTGGCCAGCCAGAACGTCCAGGTGAGGGGGTTGGCCAGGTTCCCGCCGACCCCCTTCCAGAACGCCCAGCGGCCGTCGGCCCGGAGCTGGCGGTTCTCGCGCCACAGGGTCACGGCGTCCCGGGCCGCCTGCCAGGCCAGGTAGAGGAGGAACACCGCCCCGACCGCCCCGACCCAGAGCGCCGCCCGGTCCAGCGACCGGATGATCCAGGCGAAGGCGAGGGCCGGCAGGAGCAGCACCAGGTCGGCGGTGGCCGACCCGAGGATGACCCGGAAGCTGGCCCCGAACCCGCTGGTCGCGGCCTGTTGGACGATGACCACGAAGATGGGCCCGACCGACAGGGCGGCCCCGATGCCCAGCAGGATCCCCAGCCACAGCACCTCGGTCACGCCGGTCATGGTAGTGGTCGGCGACGGCGACTAAGGTAGGAGCTGGAGAGGACGAAGCCCCCCGGACCCAGGGAGCCGACGGTGAGCGACGAGCGCGGAAAGGTCACCTCGGTTGGGCAGCTTGACCAGCTCCCCGACCCCGATCCCGACGAGACCAGCGAGTGGCTGGAGTCGCTGAGCGACGTCGTCGAGCGCGAGGGACCGGGCCGGGCACGCTTCCTGCTCCGCAAGGTCCTGGCGCACGCCGGCGCCCTCGACGTCGGGCTGCCGCCGCTGCCCTCGACCGACTACGTCAACACCATCCCGGCCTCGGCCGAGCCCGCCTACCCGGGCGACGAGGAGCTGGAGCGCCGCCTGCTGTCGATCGTGCGCTGGAACGCGGCCGCCATCGTCTCGCGGGCCAACCGGCCCGACCTGGGCGTCGGCGGGCACATGGCCTCGTTCGCGTCCGCGGCCGAGCTGTTCGAGGTCGGCTTCAACCACTTCTTCCGGGGCAAGGAGGACGGCGCCGGCGACCAGATCTACTTCCAGGGCCACTCCGCCCCCGGGGTGTACGCCCGGGCGTTCCTTGAGGGCCGCCTGACCGAGGCCAACCTGGACGCCTTCCGCCAGGAGAGCAAGCCCGGCGGCCTGTCCTCCTACCCGCACCCGCGGCTCATGCCCGAGTTCTGGGAGTTCCCCACCGTGTCGATGGGCCTCGGCCCGCTGCATGCCATCTACCAGGCCCGCTTCAACCAATATCTACGGAACCGGGAGCTGGTCGACACCTCCGGGTCGCGGGTGTGGGCGTTCGTCGGCGACGGCGAGATGGACGAGCCCGAGGCCCAGGGCGCCCTCACCGTGGCCGGCCGGGAGCGGCTGGACAACCTGACCTTCGTGCTCAACTGCAACCTGCAGCGTCTCGACGGCCCGGTGCGCGGCAACGGCAAGATCATCCAGGAGATGGAGGCGCTGTTCCGGGGCGCCGGCTGGAACGTCGTCAAGGTGGTCTGGGGCCGGCTCTGGGACGACCTGCTCGCCGCCGACGACACCGGCGAGCTCGTCGCCAAGCTGAACGCCACCCCCGACGGCCAGTTCCAGACCCTGGCCGCCGAGGACGCCGCCTACATCCGCGAGAAGCTCTTCGACACCAAGGGGCTGCGGCGGTTCATCGACGACATGTCCGACGCCGACGTGGTCGCCCTGGCCACCGACCGGGGTGGCCACGACCTGCGCAAGGTGCATGCCGCCTACCGGGCCGCGCTCGACCACCAGGGCCAGCCGACGGTGATCCTGGCCCATACCATCAAGGGCCGCGGGCTGGGCCGCGAGTTCGAGTCCCGCAACGCCACCCACCAGATGAAGAAGTTCGTCCGCGGCACCCTCAACTCCTTCCGGGACCGCCTGGGCATCGACGTCCCCGACGAGGCGCTGGAGAAGGGCTACCCGCCCTACTACCGGCCCCCCGAGGACTCCGACCTCCACAAGTACCTGCTGGAGCGCCGGCGCGGCCTGGGCGGGCCGGTGCCGACCCGGGTCGACCGCTCGGGGCCGCTGGAGCTGCCCGCCAAGGAGCTGTACGCCCAGCTCAAGAAGGGCTCGGGCAAGCAGGAGGTCGCCACCACCATGGCCCTGGTCCGCCTGATCAGGGACCTGCTGCGCAACAAGGACGTCGGCCGGCGGATCGTGCCCATCATCCCCGACGAGGCCCGCACCTTCGGCATGGACTCGTTCTTCCCCAACCTCAAGATCTACTCGTCCCGGGGCATGAGCTACGACGCCGTCGACCGCGACCTGGTGCTCTCCTACAAGGAGGACACCAAGGGCCAGATCCTGCACGAGGGCATCACCGAGGCCGGGGCCATGGGGTCGTTCGCGGCCGCCGGGTCCAGCCACGCCACCTTCGGCGAGCCCATGATCCCGCTGTACGTCTTCTACTCGATGTTCGGGTTCCAGCGGACCGGCGACTCGATGTGGAGCGCGGGCGACCAGCGCTGCCGCGGCTTCCTGGTCGGGGCCACCGCCGGGCGGACCACCCTGAACGGCGAGGGCCTGCAGCACCAGGACGGCCACTCCCTGCTGGTCGCCACCACCAACCCGGCGTGCGTGGCCTACGACCCGAGCTTCGGCTTCGAGATCCCGGTGATCGTCGAGGACGCGCTGCGCCGCATGTACGGCCCCCAGGCCGAGGACGTCTTCTACTACCTGACGGTCTACAACGAGCCGTCGGTGCAGCCGCCCATGCCCGACGGCCTGGACGAGCAGGCCATCCTCCAGGGCCTGTACCGCTACCAGGCGGCCGAGGGCGACCACCAGCTCCGGGCCCAGATCGTGACCAGCGGCAGCGCCATGCCGATGGCCCTTGGAG
>Ga0247828_10000441_pt1 | contig 14191 bp, 12 predicted proteins | sample 12C_Control_Day3_FD_192425 | JGI IMG/M metagenome (GOLD analysis project Ga0247828, IMG submission 192425) | Soil microbial communities from agricultural site in Penn Yan, New York, United States - 12C_Control_Day3 | ecosystem: Environmental > Terrestrial > Soil > Agricultural land | place... | reverse complement strand
GAGCTGTTGCGGCTCGCCGGTTACGCCGTCGCCGTGGCCTACAACGGCGGCGACGCCCTGCGCAAGGCGCTGGAGTTCTTTCCCGAGGCGATCGTCCTCGACCTCAACATGCCGGTGCTGACCGGCTTCGAGGTCGCCGAGCGGTATCGGGACGTCGCCGGGCGCATGCGGCCGCCGATCATCGCGCTCTCCGGAGAGCAGGGGGTCGTCAAGCGCGCCGCGGACGCCGGCTTCGACCACTTCATGACCAAGCCGGTGTCGCTGGCCGAGCTGGAGCGCATCCTTCCGCCGCGGCGCCTGCAGCCGGCCTGAGCGACTTCGTGCGGTGTCCCGCACACCGGGCGGGCATGGCCTTGGCGACGGTCAATGCCGGCTGCGATAGGTCCACCACGGCAGCACCTTGGTGAGCGGCAGCACCGCTCCGGGATCGCTGGCCCGATAGCCCGGCAGCGTGGCCAGCGTGTGAGTCCAGGCCGGCGAGCCGAGCAGGGCGATCAGGCGCCGCAGCGCCGGCAGCTCGAGCGAGCTCTTGAGCGTGACGAGGAAATAGCGCTCCTGCGCCAGCGGCACGAAATCGAGCCCGCAGGCGCGGGCCGCCGCCTCGAGGCCGAAGGCGACGTCGGCCGCGCCGCTCGCCACCGCTTGAGCGGCCGCCAGGTGCGAAGGCTCGACCAGTGCGAAGCGCCGCGGCAGCCGCAGCCCGGCCGCCTCGGCCAGCTCCTCCTGCAGCACGCGCGTGCCGGTGCCCTCGGGGCGCCCCACCCAGCGCAGGCCGTCGCGTGCCAGCGCACCGATCGAGTCGATCCCGAGCGGGTTGCCGGTCGTCACCATCAACCCCTGGCTGCGCTGCGCGAAGCCGATCAGCTTGTGCAGCCCGGGCTTGAGCCGGGCGCGATAGGCGCGCGCGCTCGCCGAGCCGCGCGGCGCGCCGTCCATCACGTGGAAGCCCGCGAGCTGGCAGCGGCCGGCATCGAGCGCCTGCAGGGCGTCGAGGCTGCCGGCGAACTCGAGATCGAGATGGAGCTGCTCGGCCAGCGCCAGCTCGCGCAGTTGCGGCAACGCCTGGTCGTGGCTGGCGCACACGCCGAGCACGTGCACCCGGTCGTCGAAGGCGTCGGCGAAGGCCCGCTCGAGCTCCATCTGCAGGGCCTCGATCTGCGGTGCCAGCCTCGCCTGGGCCCGCCGCTCGGCCCACAGCAGCTTCTCGCCGAACGGCGTCAGGGTGGCGCGCTGGCCCTTGCTCCACACGACCAGCGAGCGATCCAGCTGCAGCTCCCAGCGCCGCAGTTCGCCCCACACGTGGCGGTAGGACAGGCCGAGCGCGCCCGCGGCGGACGACACCGAGCCGCCGCGGTGCAGCGCGTCGAGCAGCGCGAACAGCGGGTGATGCACCGGGCCGGCCGAGCGGTCGGTGCCGAGCGCATAGGTCAGCTCGACGCGCTGCGGCAGCCGCCCCGGTCCAGTCGCCGGCGGGGCGAGGGCTGCTGCGGACGCGACCGGGCCGATCGATCGACCCGCGGCGGTGGGACGCGCGCCGGCCTCCGGCCGCGCGAGAGCGACGTCGCCAGGAGGCGGACGCTTGAGGCTATGCATTGAGGTTCATATCGCCACGCCCAGGGGCCCTCCCCTAGCATCGTGACCTTTGAAGTGTGCCGCATGGGCACGGGCCGAAGCCGTCGGATGGATCCCTTCGTCGAAAGCGTTCGCACGGCGTTCGCCCTCATTGCGCAGGCCGACCCGCGCCTCCTGAAGATCGTCGCGCTGTCGCTGGGCGTGAGCGGCACCGCCTGCCTGCTGGCCTCCGGCATCGGGCTGTGCGCCGGCGCCGCGCTCGCGGTGGCGCGCTTCCCGGGCCGGCGCGGCGTCCTGGTCCTGCTGAACACGCTGCTCGCGCTGCCGTCGGTGGTGGTCGGACTCGTGATCTATCTGCTGCTGTCGCGTTCCGGCCCGCTGGGGTCCTGGGGCCTGCTGTTCACGCCGGGCGCGATGGTGATCGCGCAGACCGTGCTGGTGGTGCCGGTCGTCGCCGCGCTGACGCGCGAGGCCGTGGAGTCGAGCTGGCTGCAGAACGGCGAGCAGCTCCGCTCGCTCGGCGCGGGGCGCTGGACCAGCGGCCTGCTGCTGCTCTGGGACGAGCGGATGGCGGTGCTGACCGTGCTGCTGGCCGCCTTCGGCCGCGCGGTCTCGGAGGTGGGCGCGGTGATGATCGTGGGCGGCAACATCGACGGCTACACCCGCGTGATGACCACCGCCATCGCGCTCGAGACCAGCAAGGGCGACCTTCCGCTCGCGCTCGCGCTGGGCGTGGTGCTGCTCGGGGTGGTGGCGGTGCTGAACGCCGTCATCTCGCTGGTCCGCGCCTGGATGGCGCGCGTGCACGGTGAGGGCGGCGCGCCGGGGGGTTCGCTGCATGCGGAGACGCGCATGAGGACGGCCGGTGGCTGAGGCCGGCACGCTCGCCCCGCGCGACGCGGGCCCGGGCACGCGCAAGGACCCGCAGCCACCGGCGTGGGCCGAACGCGTCGCCGCGCCGCTGATCGCTCTCGAGCGCGTGGCGCTGTACTACGGGGCGCACGCGGCGCTGCGCGACATCGATCTGCGCATCGCGCCGGGCGAGCGGGTCGCCTTCGTCGGCGCCAACGGCTCCGGCAAGAGCACGCTGCTGCGGGTGCTGCACGGCCTGCTGCCGCCGACCGCTGGACTGCGGCGCGTCTCCGCCGGCGGCGGCCGGCCGCTGCGTTTCGCGATGCTGTTCCAGCGGCCCTTCCTGCTGCGGCTGTCGGTGCAGGCCAACCTGCGGCTCGCGCTGTGGCTCGGCGGCTGGCGCGGCATCGCCGCGCGCGAGCGCTGCCGGCTGGCGCTGCAGCGGGTCGGACTCGCCGGGGAGGCGGCGCGCCCGGCGCGCGCGCTGTCGGGCGGCCAGCAGCAGCGCCTCGCACTGGCGCGCGCCTGGGCGCTGCAGCCCGACGTGCTGCTGCTCGACGAACCCACGGCGAGCCTCGACCCGAGCGCCAAGCGCGAGGTCGAGCAGCTGCTCGCCGAGTTCGCGGAGCAGGGCACGACGCTGCTGATGGCCTCGCACAACCTGGGCCAGGTGAAGCGCCTGGCCCAGCGCGTGGTCTACCTCGAGCACGGCCGCATCCTGGCCGACGCGCCGCTGGCGGAGTTCTTCGACGGCAGGGTGGCGCCCGAGGCGCAACTCTTCCTGAAGGGCGAGCTGCCCTGGTGAGGGCGCGGCTAGAACGAGCTCAGGCCCAGCGAGCTGTCGCCGAACGAGCGGCTGTCGCCGAACACCGTCTGAGGACCGCGCTGGCTGGCCGGCACGGCGCGCCGGCGGCCCTGGCGCTTGGCCTCGTAGAGCGCCAGGTCGGCCCGGATCCGGGCCGCCTCCAGCGATTCGCCGCCGGCCATGTCGATGTCGACCACGCCGAAACTCAGACTCAGCGCGAGTCCGCTGCCGGCCTGGGCGTCGATGCGGCGGGTGATGCGCTCGGCCACGAGCAGCGCGTCGTCGACGCTGGCCGCGGGCAGCAGCAGCATGAACTCGTCGCCCCCGACGCGCCCCACCACGTCGCGCGTGCGCAGCGTCTCCCGCGTGCAGCGCGCCACGATGCGCAGCGCCTCGTCGCCGGCGGCGTGGCCGTGGGTGTCGTTGATCGACTTGAAGTGGTCGATGTCGAACAGCATCAGCACCGCGCGCGCGCATCGCCCGTTGCCGAGCGCCGCGCCGGCCAGTTCCTCGAAGTGCCGCCGGTTCGGCACCTGCGTCAGCATGTCGATGTCGGCCAGCACGCGCAGCTGGCGTTGCGTCTCGCGCAGGTCGCGCTCGGTGCGCTCGTGCGTGAGCGCCAGGCACAGGTACACGGTGAACAGCATCGCCAGCATGCTGGGCGCGATCATGAGCGGCGCCAGGAGCGGCGCGCCCGCCGCGATCGGGCCGCCGCTGGCGCTGGCGTGCAGCAAGGCCAGGAAGGGCAGCAGGGCCTGCAGCGCCATCACGGCGCGCAGGGCGCGCAGGGCATGGCTCTCGCGGCAGGCCGTCAGCCGAGCGACGAACAGCGCCGCCGTCCCGTACTGCGCGGCCAGCGCGGCGGCGTAGAGCAGGCTGCGGTAGGCCTGCAGCGAGGGGCTGGCCCAGGCGGCGAGCCAGGGCAGGTAGCACAGCGCGAACAGCAGCGCGTCGGCGCCGCTCGAGCCGCGCGGCGGCCCGCCGCGGTTGTAGAACTGCCGCAGTCCGGTCACGATCAGCACCGGCCAGGCGAGCAGCAGCAGGTTGCCGGGCACCGCCGCGCCGGGCCACGCCGCGCGCAGCCACTGCAGCAGGCCACCGGCGGCGGCCAGCCACATCGCGGCGACCCACCAGCCGTAGCCACGGTAGACCCGTTGGCGGCGGCCGAAGAAGCTCATGATCGCCGCCGCCGAACCCATGACGCCCACGGAGGTGAGCAGCAGGGTCGGCAAGTGAACGGTGTAGGAGTCCCCGGACGGCATCGGCACACCTCGAGTGAGACGCCCATTGTCCGGGGCGGCCCCCGGGCGCGAGCCACCCCCAAAGGAGGGAAGACGCTGATTGCGTCACGCGCGTGCCGGAGTCTGTCACGGGTCGAAGCGCCCGCTTCGCTACCATCGGCGGCCGAAAGGAGGGTGCCCGCGGGCGCCCGAGGAGAACGAGATGGCGATGGACGTGGTCGACTACGAGATCAAGGGTTCGGAGATGCAGTTCGTCGAGGTCGAGCTCGATCCCGGCGAGGCGGCCATCGGCGAGGCCGGCAGCATGATGTTCATGGACGCCGGCATCGCCATGGACACGGTGTTCGGCGACGCCTCTGCCCAGCAGGGCGGGCTGTTCGGCAAGCTGCTCGGCGCCGGCAAGCGGCTGATCACCGGCGAGTCGCTGTTCACCACGGTCTACTCGAACCAGGCGCTCGGCAAGCAGCGCGTGGCCTTCGCGGCGCCCTATCCCGGCAAGATCCTGCCCATGGACCTGCGGGCCCTCGGCGGCACGCTGATCTGCCAGAAGGACGCCTTCCTGTGCGCCGCGCGCGGCGTCAGCCTCGGCATCGCGTTCCAGCGCCGCCTGTCGGCGGGCTTCTTCGGCGGCGAGGGCTTCATCATGCAGCGCCTCGACGGCGACGGCCTGGCCTTCGTGCACGCCGGCGGCACGGTGCTCAAGCGCGAGCTGCAGCCGGGCCAGACGCTGCTGGTGGACACCGGCTGCGTCGTGGCCTACACGCAGCAGGTCGACTTCGAGATCCAGTACGTGGGCAAGGTCAAGACCGCGCTGTTCGGCGGCGAGGGCCTGTTCCTCGCCAAGCTGACCGGCCCGGGCACCGTGTGGCTGCAGAGCCTGCCGTTCTCGCGCCTCGCGTCGCGCGTGTTCGCCGCGGCGCCGCAGCGCGGCGGTTCGCGCGAGGAGGGCTCGGTGCTCGGCGGCTTCGGCGCCGGCGGCCTGCTCGGCGCGGTGCTCGGGGGAGACGAAGAGTAGGCGCCCCGCCCAGGGTCGTTGCGGCCCGCCTCGCGCTGCGCGAGATCCATGCCTCCGACGTCGCGCTGTTCTTCGAGCAGCAGCGCGACCCGCGCTGTCACTGGATGGCCGCCTTCACGCCGGCCGCGCCGGAGGACTGGGCGGGCTTCGCCGCGCACTGGCACCGCCTGCTGTCCGATCCCGACGTGCTCAGGCGCGCAGTGCTGGTCGACGGCGCGGTCGCGGGCCATCTGCTGTGCTTCGAGCAGCTGGGCCAGCGCGAGCTGAGCTACTGGATCGACCCGGCCTGGCGCGGGCAGCGCGTGGCGAGTTCGGCGCTCGCGCAGTTCCTTGCCGGCATCGCGGAGCGGCCGCTGTACGCGCGCGTGGCCCAGGACCACGTCGCCTCGCTGCGGGTGCTGCAGCGCAACGGCTTCGCCGTCGACCGCCAAGGTCGCGGCTACTCGGCCGTGCGTGGCGGCGAGATCGGCGAGCTGATTCTGCGGCTCGACGCCTGAGTCGCACCGCCGCGGCGCGCGCATCCGGCGGTTTCGGCAGGGGCCGCTCGGGATGGCCGGATCCGGCCCGTCCCGATCACGCGCGCGTCACAGCGCCTGCGTGCGCGCCTCGAGCCAGTCGCGCGCGGCGCCGACGGTGTGCGGCGCCAGCCGCTCTCGCACCATGGCGTGGTAGCGGTCGAGCCAGGCGACCTCGTCCGCGCCCAGCAGCGCGCGGTCGATGCAGCGGGTGTCGATCGGGCACAGCGTGAGTGTCTCGAAGGCGAGGAACTCGCCGAACTCGTCGCTCGGCGCCTCGATGTTCAGCACCAGGTTCTCGATCCGCACGCCCCAGCGCCCGGGCCGGTAGAGGCCGGGTTCGATGCTGGTGATCATGCCGGGCTGCATCGCCATCTCGGGCGCGACGACGGCGCGGCTGATGGTCTGGGGACCCTCGTGCACGTTGAGGAAGTAGCCCACGCCGTGGCCGGTGCCGTGGCCGAAGTCCAGGCTTTCCGCCCACAGCGGCGCGCGCGCGATGGCGTCCAGCATCGGGCCCGGCGTGCCGCGCGGAAAGCGCGTGCGCGACAGCGCGATCGTGCCCTTGAGCACGAGCGTGTAGTCGCGCCGCATCGCCGCGCTCGGCGTGCCGATCGGCCACACCCGCGTGACGTCGGTCGTGCCGCCGAGGTACTGCGCACCGGAGTCGATCAGCAGCAGGCCGTCGCCCTCGACGCCGCCGCGCCGCGAGATGGTGGCGTGGTGTTCCGGCGTGGCGCGGTAGTGGGGCATGGCGCCGTTGGCGTTGAAGCCGGCGATGACCGGGAAGCTGAGGCTGACGTAGCCGGGCTGGCGCGCCCGCTCGGCGCTCAGGCGCTCGGCGACGCTGAGCTCGGTGAGCGCCTCGCGGCCCAGCGCCTCCTCGAACCAGGCATAGAAGCAGCACATCGCCGCGCCGTCGATCTCCATCGCCTCGCGCACGAAGCCGGCCTCCGCCGCCGTCTTGCGGCTCTTGGCCAGCGTCGACGGGTTGATGGCCTCGACCACCCGCACCGCCTCGGGCACCGCCTCGCGCAGGCCCAGCGTCACCCGCTTCGGGTCGAGCAGCAGCGCGCTGCCGGCCGGCAGCGTGCGCAGCGCCTCGCGCGTCTCCTCGTAGGGCCGCACCTGCACGCCGTCGGCCGCCAGCGTGGCGCGCAGGGCCTCATCGACCTTGCTCTCGCCGATGAACAGCCGCGCGTCGTCGCGCGACACGAGGGCGTGGCCCAGGAACACCGGGTTGTAGTCGACGTCGCCGCCGCGCAGGTTGAGCAGCCAGGCCAGGTCGTCCAGCGTGGACACGAGGTGGTGCGTCGCGCCGTGCGCCGCCATCGCCGCGCGAACCTGCGCCAGCTTGGCCGCGCGTGGCGTGGCGGCGTGCGGCGCGCGGTGCTCGTAGAGCGGCACGGCGGGCAGGGCGGCACGCTCCGGCCAGGCCGCGCCCAGCGGGTCGCGGTCGGTCACCAGCCGCACGCCGGCGGCGTCGAGCGCCCCGCGCAGCTGCTGCGCGGCGGCCAGCCCGAGCACGGCACCGTCTGCGGCCAGTGTCTGGCCAGGGCGCAGCGCGGCGACCAGCCAGTCCACGTGCGCCGCCGAGCCCACGCTCGGGATGCGCACCAGCTCGATGCCGGTGCCGTTCAGTTCCGCCTCGGCCTGCACCCAGTAGCGGCTGTCCGCGAACAGGGCCGCGCGGTCCTGCAGCACGACCAGCGTGCCCATCGAACCGGTGAAGCCGGAGAACCATTCGCGCCCCTGCCAGTGGGCCGGCAGGTACTCCGACAGGTGGGGGTCGCTCGACGGCAGCAGCACCGCGTCGGCGCCCTGTTCGCGCAGCGCCTCGCGCAGCTTGTCCAGGCGCAGGCGGATCGGGGAGGTGCGGGTGTCCATCGGCGGCGGTCCTTCGTGGGGGCGGTGCGGCGCGCCGCGGGTGGTGCGCGCCGCAGGCGAGTTTAGGCGCCCCCGCCGGCCGCCGCCCCGCGCCGCTTGTCGACCTCGGCGACGACGCGGGCCTGGCGCTCGAAGCTGAAGTAGGCCCAGGCCCAGTCGGTCAGCACCACCATGCGGTTGCGGAAGCCGATCAGGAAGTAGATGTGGACGAACAGCCAGAACAGCCAGGCCGGCATGCCGCTGAAGCGCAGCCGGCCGAGGACCGGCATCTCGACGTCGGCGATCGCCGAGCTGCGGCCGATCGTCGCCAGGTTGCCGTAGTCGGCATAGTGGAAGGACTGCGTCTTCTCGCCCCGCAGCCGGCGCAGCAGGTTGGCGGCCGCCGTGCGCCCCATCTGCTTGGCCGCCGGGCTCACGCCCGGCACCGGCCCCGGCGGTCCCTTGCCGCCGTGGCTGAGGGCCGCGGCGAGGTCGCCCACGACGTGGATCTCCGGGTGGCCCGGAACGCTGAGGTCGGGCTCCACGATCACCCGCCCCGCGCGGTCGAGCGAGCAGCCGGTGCTCTGCGCCAGCGCGTGGCCGAGCGGCGAGGCGGCCACGCCGGCCGCCCAGACCACCGTCTTGGCCTCGAGGCGGCGCGAGGCGCCGTCGCCATCCTGGTAGGTCAGGCCCTCGGCGTCGATCTCGGTCACCTTCGCGCTGGTGAGCACCTCCACGCCGAGCGTGCGCAGCTGCTCCAGCGCGCGCGTCGAGAGCTTCTCGGGGAAGGCGCTCAGCACGCGCGGGCCGCCCTCGACCAGTACCACGCGCGCGCGGCGGGAGTCGATGCGGCGGAACTCGTCGGGCAGCGTGTGGTGCGCGATCTCGGCCATCATGCCGGCCATCTCCACGCCGGTCGGGCCGGCGCCGACGACGGCGAAGGTGAGGCAGGCCTGGCGGTGCGGCCCCTCGGGCTTGCGCTCGGCGCGCTCGAACGCCAGCAGCACGCGGCGGCGGATGTCGAAGGCATCGGCCAGCGTCTTGAGTCCCGGCGCGTGCGCGGCCCACTCGTCGTGGCCGAAGTAGCTGTGCGTGGCGCCGGCGGCGATGATCAGATGGTCGTAGGGCAGGCGTTCCGCGCCATGGTCGAGTTCCACGCTGCGCTCGGCCGCATCGACGGCCGTCACCTCGCCGAGCAGCACCGTCAGGTTGCCGCGCTGCATCTCGCTGCGCAGGATGTGGCGGATCGGGCCCGAGATGGCCGGCGCCGACAGGCCCGCGGTGGCCACCTGGTAGAGCAGCGGCTGGAACAGGTGGTGGTTGGTGCGATCCACCAGCGTGATCTCGACGTCCGCCTTGGAGAGGGTGCGCACCGCCTCGATGCCTGCGAAGCCGCATCCGACGATGACGACGCGGGGGCGCTGGGCGGCACGGGAATCTGGCGAAACGGGGTCGGTACGGCTCATGGGGTCGTCAGGTTGGGCGGTGATCGGGAGTGCGGGCGCCGAGCGCGCGCAGCTTGCCGCGCACCAGGTCGATGTGGCTGCGCAGCGCGTAGAGCTCGTCGGCGTGCGACAGCGGCACCTGCAGCTGCGCCACGCGGGCGTCGAGCTCGTCGAGCTCGTCCATCAGGGGCTGCGGATCGCGCGGCGCCTCGTCGAGGCCGGTCTCGATCTGGCGCAGCCTCGCGTACCAACGGAACACGCGCGAGCGTACCCGCAGCTCGTACAGGGGCGGCACGATGCGCGACAGCGGGATCAGCACCACGATGATCGAGGCCAGCACCACCCACATGCGGTCGATCATGTTGGCGGCCCAGAACGGCAGGTAGTGCTGCAGGAAGGGCGGTCCGAACTGGTAGAAGCGCTTGGCCTCCTTGGAGAGCGGCAGCTCGCTGGCGCGCGTGTTGGGGAACTCGCCGCGCTTCTGGAACCAGCCGGCGTCGCCATGGATCGCGCTGGCCGCCTGCACGAACAGCTGCTGCAGCGCCGGGTGCGCCTCCTGGCGGGCCACCAGCATCGCGGTCGGCGCGACCAGGTGCACGTCGTGGTCGGGAATGTCCTCGGCCAGCTTCACGACGCCGCGCGGCAGCGTGACCGGCGTGAGCACGGGCAGCCGGCGCGCGTAGGCCTCGGCCTGGGGAAAGTCCATCAGGCGGATGCCGGGCGTGAGCAGCAGCATCTGGACCAGCGGCGCCTCCGGCGCCGAGGTGTAGACCACCGCGTCGGAGTCGCCGGCCAGGAGGCTGACGGTGGCGGCCGTCTGTCCGAGCCGCTGCGCCACCACGTCGCCCGGCTCGAGGCCGTTGGCGTCCATCATGCGCAGCATCAGGTTCGTGATGCCGCTGCCCTCGGCACCGATGTTGACGCGCCAGCCGCGCAGCTGGCCGAGGTTGTCGACACGGTCGGTGCCGAGCCGCTCGCGGGCCGCCGCCTCGCGGTAGAACAGCCACACCGGCTCGTGGAACAGGCTGCCGAGCGACAGCAGGCCGGTCGGAGCCGGCTCGCCGGGCCGGCGCAGGCGATCCGCGCCGCCCTGAACGAAGGCGAAGTCGACGCCGGAGTCCGGCGACTGCAGCAGCGCCAGGTTCTCGGCCGAGCCCTGCGTGCGCCGCAGCTCCACGTCGATGTCGAAGCGCGCCATGTGCGCCTTGTAGCGGGTGCCGAACTCGGCGTACGCGCCCTGCTCGGGCCCGGTGGCCAGCACCACGCGCCGCGGCGGGGTCGGGTCGAGCGCCCAGTAGGCCACCCCCAGCAGCGCCAGGGCCAGCAGGATGAAGGGCCCGCCGGTGACCAGGAGGTCGCGGAGGCTGACGAGCGAGAGGCGCAGGGGCGGCAGGCGGGACATCGAGGAAGGGCGTCGTGTCGGGCTGCATTGTCATTCAGGCCCGGGTCGCTTCGGCTTGCGCGGCACGGGACGGGCTGTGGCGCACTCAAGAGTGCCGCCCCGCGGCCGATAAGCGTCGCAGTCCGTTCGTCGTGTCCCGGACCCGCCTTCCATGATTCCGTCGCCCTCCGCGCGCTCCGTCCTGCCCGGCCTGCCGGCCGCGCTCGCCTGCCTGGAGCGCCCGAGCGCCGCGCCGGCGGTCGGCTGGCTCGACGGTCTGCGGCTGGACAGCCACTTCCAGCCGATCTTCAGCCTCTCGCACGGCCGCGTGGTCGGCCACGAGGCGCTGCTGCGCGCGACCGCCGCCGACGGCACGCCGGTGGCGCCGCCGCGCTTCTTCGACGTCGAGGCCTTCGAGGTGCTGGGCTGGCGCGACCGCGTGGTGCGCGCCCTGCATGCGGCGAACTACACTCGCGTCGCGTCGCCGGCGCAGTGGCTGTTCCTCAACATGCATCCGCAGGTCTTCCTGCGCGCGGCGCAGGACCGCGACGACCGCTTCATGGAGCAGTTCTTCGAGCACTTCGGCCTGGCCGGGCCGCAGGTGGTGTTCGAGGTGCTCGAGGAGGCGGTGCAGGACGACGCCGAATTCGCCGCCGCCGTGGAGCTGCTGCGATCGCGCGGCTGCCTGATCGCGCTCGACGACTTCGGCGCCGGCCATTCCAACTTCGACCGTGTCTGGCGCCTGCGGCCCGAGATCGTCAAGCTGGACCGCAGCCTGGTCGCGCATGCGGCGCGGGAGCCGCGCGCGCGCCGCGTCGTCGTGCAGATGGTGTCGCTGCTGCACGAATGCGGTGCGCTGGTGCTGATGGAGGGCGTCGAGACCGAGGCCGAGGCCTTCGTCGCGCTGGAGTCCGACGCCGACCTGGTGCAGGGCTGGTACTTCGCGCGGCCGCAGCCCGACCTCGTGCACCGCGACCACGCCGGCCCGATGCTGGGCGACTTGTGGGCGGGCTTCGGCGGCCGCTGGCGCGACCAGCAGAGCGCCTACCGCGAGCGCATCGCGCCGTACCGCAACGGCATCGGCTACGCCGCCGCACTGCTGGCCGGCGGCCGGCCGCTGGCCGAGGCGGTGCAATCCTTCCTGCAACTGCCCGACGCCGAGGTCTGCTACCTCCTCGGGCCCGACGGCCGGCAGATCGGCATCAACCACTGGGGCGAGCGCGTCGCCCAGGCCGCCGACCCCGCTTTCGAGCCGCTGCGCGACACGCGCGGCGCCCGCTGGGGCCGTCGGCCCTACTTCCGTCGTGCGGTGGAGGCGGCCGGACGGGTGCAGGCGACCCGGCCTTACCGCTCGCTGCAGGGCTCCCAGCTGTGCGTGACGGTGTCGACGGCGTTCCGGCCGCCGGGCGGCGCGCCGGGCGAGCTGCACGTGGTGTGCGGCGACCTCACCTGGCGCTGAGCGGCGGCTCGGCCGGCGGGACGCCGGGACCGCGGCCCTGCCACCAACCCTCGAGCGTGTAGAGCACCAGCGCGGCCCAGATCGACGCGAAGCCGGCGGCGCGGGCACCGGCGAAGGGCTCGTGGAACACCGCCACGCCAACCAGCAGCTGCAGCGTCGGGCCGATGTACTGCAGCAGTCCGAGCAGCGAGAACGGGATGCGCCGCGCGCCGGCGGCGAACAGCAGCAGCGGCACGGCCGTGATCGGGCCGGCCGCCGCCAGCAGCGCCAGCGTGAGCGGCCCGGCGTGCGCGAAGGAGGCCGTTCCACCCGTCCACAGCGCGGCCAGCAGCGCGACCGCGAGCGGACCCAGCATCAGCGTCTCCATTGCCAGGCCCTCGAGCGCGCCGAGCGGCGCCGTCTTGCGCAGCAGGCCGTAGCCGGCGAAGCTGCAGGCCAGCAGCAGCGCGATCCACGGCAGCGTCCCCGACTGCCACGTCAGCCAGGCGACGCCCGCGGCGGCCAGCGCGACGGCGGCCCACTGGCCGCGCCGGAGCCGCTCGTGCAGCACGAAGGCGGCCAGCAGCACGTTGACCAGCGGGTTGATGAAGTAGCCCAGGCTGGCCTCGACGATGCGGTCGTGCACGACCGCCCAGATGTAGAGGAACCAGTTGGCGGAGATCAGAAGGCTGCTGGCGGCGAAGGCGCGCAGCACCCGGGCGTCGCGCCACGCCGGGACGATCCAGCGCCAGCGCCGCTGGAGGGCCAGCAGCCCGGCCACGAACAGCATCGACCACAGCACCCGGTGCGCGAGCAGCTCCAGCGGCGGCACCGCCTGCAGGGCCTTGAAGTAGAGCGGGAACAGGCCCCAGCAGACGTAGGCGAGGCTCGCCTGCAGGATGCCGCGGCGCAGGGGGGTGGACATGGGTGGACGTGCGCGGCGACGACGCGGCGCCGCGCGGCGGGCGGCTGGGGCGCGCGGAGGGTCGCGCGCGAAGGTGATGAGGAAGGCCGCCCGGGCGGGCACGGCCTCGACCGTGCCGCGCCCGGACCGACAGCGGGCGGGGCCTTACTCGGTGCCGAGCAACTCGACCTCGAACAGCAGCGTTGCATTCGGCGGGATCACGCCGCCGGCGCCGCGCGCGCCATAGCCCAGCGCGGCCGGAATGACCAGGCGCCGCGTGCCGCCCACGCGCATGCCGGCGACGCCCTCGTCCCAGCCGCGGATCACCATGCCGGCGCCGAGCGAGAACTCGAACGGCTGCCCGCGGTCCTTGCTCGAGTCGAACTTGCGGCCGGCGGCGCCGTCCTGGTACAGCCAGCCGGTGTAGTGCACCGTCACGTGCTGGCCGGACGCGGCGGTGGCGCCGTCGCCGACGACGGTATCCTCGTACTGGAGGCCGGAGGAGGTGGTTTGCATGGCTGCCGTGTGAGTGTCGAATCGGCGAAGCATAGCCTCTGCCCGCGGAGGTGGCCGGACGGCCCCGGTGTGCCAGGGGAGGTGGTCGGCCGGCGCGCGTGCACGGGCGCGTCGCCGCGCCGCGCCCGGCGTTCCGCTCAGTGCACGACCATGTGCGTGAACGGCGCCACGTAGGCCTGCAGCGTGACGAACAGTCCGACCAGGATCGCCAGTGCGATCGAATGGAAGAACACGTAGCGCAGGATGTCGCCCTCGTGGTTGAACCAGCGCGTGGCGGTCGAGGCCACGACGATCGACTGGGCGTCGATCATCTTGCCCATCACGCCGCCCGAGCTGTTGGCGGCGCCCATCAGGTTCGGGCTCAGGCCGAGCTGCTCGGCGGCCACCTTCTGCATGCCGCCGAACAGCACGTTCGACGCGGTGTCGGAGCCGGTCAGCGCGACGCCGAGCCAGCCCATCAGCGTGCCGAAGAAGGGATAGAAGACGCCGGTGGAAGCGAAGGCGAGGCCGAGGGTGGTGTCGAGGCCCGAATAGCGCGTCAACGTGCCGAGCGCGAGCATCAGCACGATGGTCAGCAGCGAGTACTTCACCAGCCACAGCGTCTTGCCGTAGGTGCGCACCAGCGCCGGGAGGCCGTAGCC
>Ga0247828_10000440_pt1 | contig 14193 bp, 17 predicted proteins | sample 12C_Control_Day3_FD_192425 | JGI IMG/M metagenome (GOLD analysis project Ga0247828, IMG submission 192425) | Soil microbial communities from agricultural site in Penn Yan, New York, United States - 12C_Control_Day3 | ecosystem: Environmental > Terrestrial > Soil > Agricultural land | place... | reverse complement strand
ATTGTTCCATTGCCTGTGGTGTCCTCTCACTGGCGGTGGACCCTAAACATAACTGAGTCGGGGGACGAAAGCTAGTATTTTTTAAATGAGACGACTGCTGGCTAAATGAGATAAATTATTGATTTATTCACGCGCATGCGTAGACTGGCAGCACCATTTTGATTCCATTGTTCACAATAAACTCAATATAATCAATAATGTATCTGGAATCGCTACAAAAAGTCGTTTGACTCCAAATCAATAGGTATTGATCCAAATCAATACAACGCGCGGGGGCCAGCGCGCCCGCGCGCACATGGGCCCCTGAGCGTGTGCGTACGCGCGCGTAAGGCTCCCCCGGTCTAGCGTTCGTCCTGCTATGGCAGTATGATATAGACCATGCCATACACACCCCGCACGACAGCTTACGCTCACCAGACGAAAGCATTACAGCTTTCCGGACACACAATAAACTTCGCTCTGTTTATGGAGATGGGAACAGGGAAGACGAAGGTTGTGTTAGATACATTCGGGTATATCACTACTGATGGATTAATCGATGGCATGCTTGTCATTGCGAGAGCAGGCGTGTACCGCAACTGGGAAAAAGAAATCCATGAACATATGGATCCTGAATTTGTAAAGAAGCTTCACATTGGTGTGTGGAAGGGTTCCTCCAGCAAACGCAAAAAGATGCTGGAAACATTCTTCAGTATTCAGGATAGACCACGTGTTCTTTTGATGAACGTTGAATCCTTTTCCACAGTGAAGGATGCGGAACATACAGCCATAAAGTTCATGAAGGAAAGCAAAGTCCTATGTGTGATAGATGAGAGCACTAGCATAAAAGGATGGAATGCTGAACGTACCAAGACGATCGTAAGAATATCTGAGCATGCTACTATGCGACGCATCATGACAGGAACACCGAACCCAAACTCCCCGCTTGATCTTTATTCTCAGTTCGAGTTCCTTGATCCACGCATCCTTGGCTTCTCATCATACTATGCTTTCCGTGCGCGATATGCTGTACTGAAAACGATGCAAGTTGCCCCGGACAAAATCAATGACCGGGGGGAACGTGTCCCTGGCCGTACCGCCAAGATTATTGTAGCATTCAAGAATCAAGAAGAGCTTGCTCGTAAGATTGAACCGTATAGGTTCCGCGTGCTGAAGGAAGATTGCCTCGATCTTCCAGAAAAGGTTTACGAAACACGCGAAGTAGAGTTCACGAAAGAGCAAAAGAAATTCTATGATGATATGAAGAACTTCGCTACAACGGAATTGAGTGAAGACGTTCACGTTACTGCAACATCAGTCATCACTCGCTTACTGCGCCTTCATCAAGTACTGTGCGGACACACTCGCGATGAAGAAAACGTGCTGCGTACCATACCAAGCAATCGTACTAAAGTGTTGCTAGAGACTATGGAAGAAGCTAACTGGAATAAGATTATCGTGTGGTGTCCGTTCATCCATTCGATTACAGAAATCGTGAACCAACTGATGACTTTACATGGTCCAGAATCCGTCGTATCATACTATGGTGGAACTAGTAGTGACGATCGCATTATAGCTGTACAGAGATTCCAGGAAGATGATCGCTGCAAGTTCTTTGTAGGCAATCAACAGACCGCTGGCTACGGTATCACGTTGACTGCAGCGCGAACTATGATCTTCTATTCGAACAATTATAACCTTGAAGAGCGATTGCAAGCTGAAGACCGGGCTCATCGCATCGGTCTTCACCATCCAGTAACGATCATAGATCTACAGACCCCGGAGAGCGTAGACGTTAAGATCGTTCAAGCGTTGCGTAAGAAACTAGATCTAGTCTCACTCATCAATCAAGATGGATACCGGACATGGCTGATATGATGTCGATGAAGAGTGATGCCGAGCAGTATGCCATCGCAGCATGGGATGCTGTCACGACTCCACCGCGCGAGGACGAGGATCACGATACATATATTCATAAGCGGTTGGTTGACCTCTTTCTGGCAGCGATGGTCAATGGGAGGGAAAAATGATCATCCATCGGAACGTAGCTTTCGGCCAATGGCGCGGTTGCAAGTTCTTTATCCACGTTGGTTCGACGTGCATCACGTTTGGTGAGTATCCCGGCCCACGTGACGGTTATGCAGCGGGCATCGAGATTATGACTCCGAAGAGATGGTTTCGTTTCAGACGATCAATGCCCCGGCGAAGTGTCTAAGCATACACATGACGCTTCAATTCCACAGGCATAGCAATCTCACCCCAGTCATCAATCAGATCTTGGAAGTCTTTCCAGTTGATCCAAGACTCACCTTTGTCGCCGTACTCAAGACCCCATGAGTTACGAATCTTTCCTGCACCAACAACCCCGGTGACTGGATCCTTCTTATTGCGATTCCCACCACGAATCATGTACGCATGGCCACCATAGTTCGCTCCGCCAATACGAGCATACCCAAACTCGTCAACGTAGGACATATGCTCCCACCAGGTTGTTCCTACCACCAGTGGTCCGCGCGTCATTAGGTGTGCGTGAGCTTCTTCAGCTGTCCTGGCCCATTCATAACTCTCGATGTAGCTGTTCTGCTTTGCCCATTTCATAAATGCATGGACAGACGTACCATCATAAGCCTCCCCCGCCCATTCATCGTTCTTCTGACACCAACTATAAATCGAACCACGAGGAATGGTCTTTGTCTTGTTCCTGGCCGGGGAGGCTTCGAGTAGGCCACGACCGCTGTATTCTACACAATGTGGCGTAGCGCCTTGATCTTGGAGCGGCCCAGCCGTCCAGTACAACCAATCCTTCCCGCGTGCTGCTTGGAGGAGCTTAGGACTGGCACGCCAATCTTCTTCTTGCCATACCTTAGCTGCCCCACGGCGAAGACCCTGCCCCGTCATCTTCTCCTGTCGTTCCGGGGTGCTCAGTTCGATTTGTTTGGGTAGCATTGATGTTCTCCATGATCATGCGTGCCAGATCTGCGGGTCGGAATGAACCTTGAATGTGTAACGTGTTGCCTTGCCAGTCTTGTGTCATATTAGTTTGAACAGCGCCAGCAGCAACCAACTGCTGAAAGAATATATAAACGCTGCGACGGACAGCAAGTTCTTCGGCTGAACAAGTATATTGTGGGTCGCCGAAACCCTCGACCTTGCGTTGTTCCTCGATTGTTTCACTCATGGCGACTAGCGTTCACTTTAGCTATGAATCGCTTATGGCGCTTCTGTTCACCCTTACGCTCTTCGGCAGCTAAAGTGACCATGGCTTTGGCAATACGTTCTTTGCCCTTACGTGCTTCTTCCATTTGTTCTTCTGTTTTTTCCAGTTCATTTTTGCTAGCAGCAGCAAATCGCGGAAACGCATAATCAACGCCAGCATCAGTGTTACTCCCATCGTACCATGTTCCTGGTGTACTTATCAGTACACGACTGGATGTTATATTAGATTGAAATGAATGCTCCAATCCTTTCAGCGGCAAGGTAGCAGCGACGATGGCAAAACGGTTAGAAATAAAGACACCATACATGGATGCTTCATTCATGCTGAACCCAAAAGTGTCACAGAAAGCCATCATGGAAGTCTTAGCGCCATTCCAGCGAATGGACATGCCGCCACCACCCTTGCAGGAAATGAATCGACGCAGCCCTCCTGTGGTAGGTTCATCTAATGGCAGATCAACTGCTGGCATAGTGGGTGTACCAATCAGTTCGCAATTCGTAAATGAAGCAGCATGACCTGCATGTGGTTGGTGCATCTTGACGCAAGGGTCTGCACTGCGCACAACTCTTACCCGTTCAAACTTCTGCCATCCCCCGCCAGCTTCAACGTAAACTAACCCACCAGTACGTCCTGCGTCTACCTGACCTTCAAGATTGATACCTCTAAGAGACTGGAACCCACCTTTCTCCATTATGATCATGTCACCATTAAAGTCTTTCAATAAATTGGTTGGGTTACTGGCATAGATCTCTTTGTATGGTGCTTGCCGAATTTGAGAACGTACCCAAAGCCAATCACCCGCTACGCGAACGTTGTCGTGATCGCGGAAGATGGCATTGATCTCTGCGCCCGCATCCCAGTGACTGGAATCAACAACAGGGGAATCGAAGTCGTATTTGATTGTCACTTTGGTATTGTCCTCGTACAACTGTCAACAATACGCAGCATTTCAAGATGCTCCTTGTGCCGATATTCAGCCTGAACCCATAGTGCCCAAACAATCATTCCCATGAATAAAAGATTGATCAAGAGCATCGCCAGCAATGCTGGTGTGCCACGAAATGTCATGGCAATCTTGCTGGCAATCTCTGCTGGTATTTGGATCATCATGGCGAATAAACCTTAAACTCTAATATCTCAATCGTCGCGCCTGTACTGTTCTGATTACCATGTCCCTTAGATTGAGCATCACCAAACGTGAACCCAAGGACATCAGCGTTCGCGAGTAGATTGGCGAAGTCTTGGTGTGGCGCACCACTCATGACCCCACCCCATTGGTCAGCAGTCAGCGGCACATTCAAAGTGAACGCTCCTTCCGGAACATTAATAAGGAAGGTGCAATCAAGGCTCCAAGCACGATACCAATCATACTGCCCTTGACCAGACCAAGTATCCCCCCGACGTTGAATATGAAGAAAGATCATTGCACTGGAATAAGGTTCCACAGTCCCCAACAACGGACCATTCTTAAGTCTGAACCTGAACACGATCCTACCATAGAGAGGCAACGCTCCAGGGGCAGGGGTCGTTACATAATCAATTTCCCCCGGAGGATGTGGCCACGGTCCTATTGTTCCAACATAATAGTCTGGGGTTCCGGGGGAGTAATCGACACCGTTGATGATTGGACCAGGATACCACATCGCTCCTGTTAGATCATACAGGACGCCTGAGGTTGGTTGTGGGTCCGGCTGTGGGACCGGAACAGGAACAGGACTGGTTGCGTAGTTGGGATCTTGAACCCAAACGTGATTACTCGTTCCGATCCTATTGAACGAATACTTTGAGAACAAGCGGAACTCATAATTGGCGTTTGGTGGTACGGTCGCCGGCAAAGTCCATGTGTACGATGGTGCTTCGCCCATCACCCAAACCCATGGACTCGAGTCGGGGGATCCAGCAGTGTACAGCCCGATCCAATCACCAACTTCTGCTGGTGCCCCATTCCATGTGACCCCGAACAACCCACCCACGTTGATGATCGTTGGAGAAGCGACAAGTGAGACAGCCATAGTTAGACCCCTATAAACAGTCGTACAGTCCTAAAGTTAGCTAGCCGAGGTTATGTACCTATTTTACTGCCACGCGACCCTACCATCCTCTCCAGCCCCAGCAATCGTCGTGTTAGGGTATATCGGGGTATAAATTGTACCTAGCTTCAATGGTGATCACGATAAGAGCTATCACCACAGCTATTGAGATGACTTTACCCACACGCAAATATGCTTCTCTTGGCAATCTCCCATTCACGGAATGGACAGCAGTCATCATCAAGCTGAAACCACAAACTGCCCCTAACCGTCCGACAAAGAAGACCGCATTCGTTCTATACCATTCATCATCCAGCAGCCTGTATGCCCACAGACCAGCAAATACGACTGCTAGCGATATAGCTAGAATGAAGACCCCAAGGATCATGGTGTCTTCCGCCATGAATTCTTTTGGATGCTTGGATAATGCAATTAGCACATTGCTGGCATAACCAAAACACAAACCGATGGCAGTGGCGCACATGATTGCGTTGATGATCTCGTGCGAATACTCACCACCAACTAGATAGTAAAAGCCAACACCAAATAAGATGACGAATAATATGATGTATGGGGTACTGCTACAATACAGGGGGCGTACCATCTTCAATATCCTCACGTCGTTGACGTTCTTTGGCAATCTCTAATTTCTTTATCAATCTGCGAGTATTCTTTGAAAGTTCATTAATTTGATTCTGAACTTCTTTTTGAACAGCAACTTCTTTCATCGCATGGTTTCTGAAAGCATGAACTTGTTCACGAATATTTTGGCGTAAATCTTCATCCGCTTGTTTGGTATGGTGGGGTAAAAATAAATCCCTGATATGACTGAAGAGTCCCACTTAGGTCCTCCTCATACCCATTACTATTTCCCGCATCTCATTATTTGATTTCTTAGCTTCATTCGCAACATCACTTAATCTGTCTATCTTAGCGATGGTTGCTGTATTCGCGTGAGCAGCTAATTCTAAAGCTCTACTCATTTGGCTGATTTGATTGACCAAAGCTTCAAGAGTTGATTGTCGTTCCTTCTGCACCTGAGTGAATGATGCCATGATCTCCTGACCAGCTTTCTGATCGAGGATACGATCATCGTAACACTTAGTCAAGGATCTATCCCGGAAGTAGAGGGCGACGCCGAGAACAACGGCGAGCGCCCCCAGTAGACCGTAATCTGTAGCGATCTTTGTTAAGATCGTAGACAGATCCATCGTAAGTTAGACCCTGCGCCCTTGGAGCGGAATCCCCCGGACAGTCGGCCGTCGTCCAGAAGACAAAGTCAATGCGCGGGGGGAGGCCATGCTATTCACTGCTACACAGATAGCAGTAACAGCTTCCTGAACGCCCATCCCCATGCCAACAAGATTGCCGACGAAACCTGCGTAGGGTTCAAACTTACAAGCAGCAATGGCACCATTAATGATGGACTGAACCACTGCTGTAGGTGTAGGCGATGGCGTCGGAACAGGGGAAGGGGAAGGTGTTACAGCAACGCAAGCTGAAAGGGCGAGCGCAGTGAACGGGACAATAAAAATATGCTTCATGCGTATTCTCCTGCTGGTCTTCCTATCTGAGAGGATAATGCCATTACAACTTCTGATGGAGCATTAACAGCAGTCGTGACATTTGCTTCTGGTACGCTTGCAGCTACATCTTGGCTCTTAACAATAACAGCTTCTGTGTCTGGAACCTTGGAAGCAGAAGAAAGCAAGTTCGTATCTTTTCTTGCCCACATTCCCCAGGCAAGGAACACAACGAACACGGCGATGCCAGACCAGAACTCATAATCTGATCCTGTGGTGAATCCCTTTTGCGCAAGATACACACCGGCACCCTGAGCGCATGTGCGCAGGAACGCCATGACTTGTTCAGGATTAAGCCAGCGCAAGCCAGCCAACCCTTTCTTGGTTACAGCATCCATGACTGGCGCTGAATCTTCCATAAATCTCACTTTAAATTCCTCCCAATCTTTATTCGGACCCTCATCCACTGGCACATCCACTGGAGGTTCCGGAAGCGGGAACGGGGAGAGGTCGTCGGCTGGTGTAACTGGAACTGGCTCTTCTTCAGTAGTAACTGCTGGTGACAACGCAGCGAGTCTAGCTTCTCTCAGTGCTGCTTCAAACTGCTCTGGCTTAGTCAGGGACTTGTTAAGACCATCACCAGCATAATAACTCTGCCCCCGGTTAATCATCCCCCGAGCACCTTTGGCCCGGTTCAATACTGGTAGTGACGCCCATTCCTTTGACAAGTGATAAGCGAACTCGTTGTCCGGCATAGCGTTGATAGACCATTTATCATAGCCTCGCCGCCGGAGAAGATGATAGCCAAGACGATCCTGAAGGTCAGGATTCATAATCTGCGCGCCGCGCAATTTTAGTTCAGTCTTGAGTCCTCCCAGCGTATACTTCATGAACTGATAACGACCGGAGGCAGATGACTTGCCACCCCACCAAGGCATAGTCGTTACCCAATCATCGACTGAACGCTTAGTGATTGGTTTGCTTCTAAGCTGAGGCAATCGTCCTTGACGATTACCATAGATGACATCATAACTTTCTGGAGACTGAGATTTCAATCCCTTCAGTTCAATACTGGCAATCCAATTGAGGAGATAGGCCGCAGCCTTCGGAACAGTTTTGTCCATATCACTTCGCCTTCTTGGGCTTATCTGCGAACAGATTAGCTAACTCGTTGGCGGCATTCTTGCGATAACTTTTGCTCAGCGATTCGAGAGCAGCCTCCAGCTTCCCTGCAAAAGCTTCCGCTTCTTTACGCTCATCCGGGGCAAACTGAAAGTAGTTATTTCCCTGAACAACGTAGATGGGCTGTTGAGTTAGATCTATTGGAACAACAGCAGTAGGGTGTTCTCGAATGGTCAACCTCTGAAAGCCACCACTAGTTGATTCATATACGGGATTTCCTTGCACGACTTCCACTTGAAGTGCGCGCACTACGTCCGCCATTCTTGCTATCTGCTTGTCTAGGCTCATCTTGACTTCTCCTCCGAATAGCTGCTTGACAACTGGCGATATAAGCATTCATGAGTGCTGGATTTCCAATTCTCTCAGCGACGAATGCCTCGATGAACTCCTCAACCGGGGGGTAGCCCTTCACTGCACGTCGATGAGCTATGTCTTTCAAGATCTCATCACGTTTATCGGCAGGAGCCAGTAGTTTCATATCGTGACCTCTATAAGATAGACACGAGGTTTATAAGGCATTGCATCGATGAAGATATGATACGTTCCGGGAACCTCAGATGCAAATGTGAACACACCACCTGGATGAGTCTCTGTCGCCTCTAAAGGACCACTGACATTTATGATCGTATCCGCTGGCAATGTGATCGTAGCCTCTTCCTCAACAGATATCGTGTAATCACTGAACTCTGCTGTTAGCTCCGATTCTGGTAGGACTTCCTCATTCGTGAAGTCCCATGCCCTTCCAAGTAAAGTGCTGGGCGGAACGATATTATCTAGTTCGATCCTCTCGTTATCGTTTTGCACTTCTACTGGAACACCCGCCAAATCAGGTAGATCGAAGTTTGATTTGCTAGCAACTCCACCACCAATAATGCGGCCTCGCGGAGTGACCTCGATGTACCCAATCTTGGGGGAAGCGTCACCTGTGCTCATTTGTCTAGCTCTATCACAGAGATACCATACATCATTGACCAGCTGTGGCTTGGTACCAAATACATTTGGTAGTTGGCATCAGATGGGGGAGTCCATTCCAAGGCCCACAAAAATGAATTGGCCTGCCATGTGAAGCTCGGTCCTGCTTGAGCACCAATACATACATCATATATGGCCAGAGCACCCGTATCATATATCAGACCACCTGTGTTATAAATTTGCGCATTGTAGGTTCTAAACGACAGATTGTTAAAGCCAGTATATGTACTTGTACCGTTATATGGATGAGCAAAATAGGAAATAATTACGCTAGACCCACCACGTAATGTCAGGACGCTTGAATTGGTCCCACTAGTTGAAAGAGACACGGTGGCGTTCGTATTCGAAATCGCCCCGTCAATGATCTTCAGGTTCCCAACGGTGAGGTTACCAATCTGAGCTTCTGCTGTGATCAGCGTCGATGAAGCTAGCTCGGTGGCTGTGATCGTATTGGCTTGAATCCTGTTCGCATGGATAGTGTTAGTAAGGATTCTATCACCATCGATGATGGTATTACCATAAAACACATTCAATGCAGATGTGCCACCATACGTAGCTAAGACTACGTTGCTGGCGCCATAAGCAGTTGCCGCGCTGGTAGTATATGAAACAGAACCACCACCTTTAGTCCAATAGAAATAGTGGAAAGTTCCGCCTGTGTTGTAAGAACTTGCTCCTACGACATCTTCAACAGCGTTACCACTATCATTGATGTAACTTACAATTCCAGTACTCCAGCTGACAATTCCGGTCGCTTTGGCCACCTGGAATTCTAGTCCTGTGATGGCGATACCACGATTGCCAACTGTGACCTTGTTAGCAGCAATGGTGTTAGCTGCAATGCTGCCGCCTTCAATTTTTGTGAGATCAGTACCATTACGCCAATCTGATAAATATGTAGCACCAGCAACCAAAATCTTGCCGGGATTGATCGCAGTTGTATGAGCATTAACACGAGCAGCAGGATCAGCCGCCAGCGCTGTGATGTTGCCCATATTGAGGCCAGAAGCCTCGACGATGATTGTGTTAGATAAAATTGTGCTTGCTTTAACCTTAGCAGCATCTAGAGTGTTAGCTTGAATGCGATCACCATCGATGGAGTTCGCCACCATCTTAGGTGTAGTGATCGATCCATCTTGAATGATGGTAGCACCCAAGCCGCGCCGCAGTGAGATTTCGTCAACATCGACGATTGTGGCTGTACTGGTGGTATCATTGAGAATAACGATGTCCACAAACTTGGCGGCAGCATCTGTAGTAAATGCTACAGAACCCCGGATATAAGATGTGGTAATGTTCAAGTTTGAAACGACTGTGACTTGTCCAATTGAGGTCTTGCTAGAATTATAATAGTCGATGCGAATAGAGAACCCACCGGACGATGAGTTGTTGCCCTTATACGCTCCCGACAATTCATACAGTGTGCTAGGCTCAACTGGAATATAATTGACAGGATCTAGATGCGCAGCGGTGTAATTACTACCTCCTGACACTTTAGTAATACGGATAGCACCATTACCAGCGTATGCTTGCCCAGTCACATGAGCGACGGTCCCGCCACTATTAGTCGACAAAACCCAAGGTGTGATGCTATCTTCAAAACTAGGATTAGGTGCCAAATTAGCAGCATAGGTTCCAATCGCTAATTTCTCAGCTACGATTGCTCCTGCTTGGATCTTGGCTGCTGTTACTGCATTGGTATCTATCTTACCAGCAGTGATGGCATTAGCTGCGATCTTATCGGATTCAACTGCATTGGCATTGATCTTGACAGCAGTCACTGCGTTTGCTGCTAGTTCATCAGTTGTGATTGCATTAGCGGCAATCTCAGCTGCTGTAATCGTATTAGCAGCAATCTTTAGTGCTGTAACAGAATTGGCCGCAAGCTTGTCTGTCTCAACTGCTCCAGCATTAATCTTGATCGCTGTTACTGCATTGGTTGCAAGCTCATCAGTTGTAATGGCTCCTGCAGCGATTTCGGCTGCTGTGATCGTATTGGCCGTTATTTTGGCTGCTGTTATGGCATTATCCGTAATCTGAGTAGTAGTGATCTGGCCTGTGATCTTCGCCGCAGATATAGCAGCAAGCTGAGCGTCGGTTAACGTGCCTGTGACCTTGGTCGATGCAACCGTATCAATCTGCGCGTTAGTGATAGTACCGACCAGATCCACCGTTGGCACAGCCGTCGTCCAAGCTGAACCCGTATAACGATATAGCTTGTCATCTGTCGTGAGGTAGGCTGTCTGTCCTTCAACAGGCGATGTGATGGAGCTCAGATTGGACGTAATGATGACAGGCTTGATCCCCAAGCCAAAGTCCGTCATCGCCAAGGAAGCAGTAGTAACAGCGAAACCAGCAGTGGCACCAGACGGAGTATAGTTAGTTGCTGGAATACCTGACGTGTTAACTGTACGCAGCCAATAGTAATATGTCGTACCGGGGGTCTTCCCGGTTAGGTGTGCGCTAGTGCCTGTGACGCGCGCGACGATCGTGGCACCAGCCCTGTTATTAACTGTCGCCCTTTCCCAAATCTCGACCTCTTTGATATCTTTGTCAGTAGGTAATTCCCAATTCAAGAATACTGTTTGGAATGCACCACTGCCTGTCAGATTGATGATCGCGCCAGGAGGTGTAGTGTTACCCGCTACTGTGTGAGTAGCAACTGGACTGTAACCAGATATGTTGCCTAGAGCACTTCGAGATCTTTGCCTTACTGAGATAGCTGAAGCGGGTGGGATCCCACGCCATTGATAAATGGATAAATCTGTCTGGAATGCTATATAATTTCCTGCTGCTCCTACCTTCAGCTCGACTGTATAGGAATCAAGATTACTAGAACCGACATCAGGCCAATCAGCTTGAACTACTGACTGAGTTTCCCCAGTAGCTAATGTTTCAATCCAGCTAGTGATAGTTGCAATTGCCGGGATATCCGGGGCCTCATCCACCAAATCATCAATGGTGACTTGAAGATCAGCCGCAGCAGTAGTGACCTGAGAAGTCCAAGCTGTCCATGTAGTGACGCGGGCAGGAGTGGTGGTGATGGTGGCTCGTGCTTCATAATTCGAACCACCCACAACATAGTCGGTTGTATAATGTTGACCATCTTCCGGGGTGAAATCAGAAATGCGGCTGGCAGCAGTCGTTCCGAAAATGCGATATTCAATGACGACAGAATCAACTGTCGTATCAACCACTGGCGTCCAGTTGAACTTTAGCGCAGGCCAGACCTTACTATCGCCACCTGTAATAGTTGTCGCCTGAACGGTGAATCCTGACACAGTTGAAATACGTCCGCCCGGTTCAATTCGGATCGGCGCAGCATTAGCTACTGCTTCATCTGCAGAGTTCCACTGATATACAGCGGAATTGGTCTCGACCAAATCCAATGAAACTGTACGTGTTATCGGATCAATGATGCGATCGACAATTCTCCAAGTCTTGGTTCCGAAGCGAGCGGACGTCCAAGTGATCCAATCACCTGCCTGCTTGTCGACGTGGTTAAAGCCGAGTGTTACTTTGGCAGTAGCCTGTGCTCGGGACTCGCGGAGACGAATCTTTGCGATACGCTCAGCCTGGGTACGGGAAGGAACAGAAAGAAGATCTAGCGACCTCCCTAGCTCTTCGTTATCGTTGATCGCCGCGCCGCTATCAACCTGCGCGCCATAAGACTGAGATTCATAGTTAACTGGATCTAGGTATTGTCCATGTACGCGATTGACAAGATCCGATCTGGAGCGTTTCGCTGCATAGGTGACGGTAGCGCCGACAACAAGCTCTGCATCCGTGATCGTGTCCGAAACTGATTGAGCCACGCCTGCTTGTGCATAATAATAACCGGCATAGTCGTACAAGTAACCGGCAGCGGTTGACAGCAGAGCATCCAAACTTTGCGCATGTGTGATCCCTTCATCAGCAGACAGCATAGTTGAACAACGATAACGCTGTTCACTTCCGCCCGCATCCAGCGTCACTGATTCTTCGCAAGCATTAGCTGCTGCTGTGAATGTAGTGTGGAGAATGTCATACGGTTGAACGCCCATACCAATGAGGCGTTCGTCATTAACATGAAACCCTCGAATATAATTGTAGATGGCTACGAATGGATTATCCGTATAAACCCAGGTTGATGTATCATCCCAACGCTGACTACCAGATCCACCATTCGTGCTATCATAGCGCCAATCATAAAGCCTGGCACCTTCCATCTCGAACATGAGCTCAGGGATGCCATTCTCATAAAGTGGCTCATCCTTCTGATATGCGAAGAAAGCAATTACATAGGACATACCCTTGAGAACACTATTGCTGTCCCATCTTCCAGCAGGATTGGCATTCGCGATCAGTGTAGCGTCAGCAGTAGTTTGAGTTCCTCGATAGAAACGCAGATAGAAAATAGATTGGAGATAGCCTTCAACTGAATATGTAACTGAGTTAACATCACTGGACAGAACGAACACATTCTTGCGTTTGCCATCAACGTAAACTGCGGTCAGCTGCTCAGACGACCAATCTGAAAGCACGAACACCTTCTGATAGGAATCATTATTAGATCCATTAGTGTTTTGATAAATCAGCTGGCCTTTGACGCCACACTTACCAATCACAATTTGACGAGCGATGTCGCCACCAATCTGAACTTGAAACTCTACACCGCTGAGAGTTTCGCCTGCCTTCGGCTTCGGCTTATCGGAAGGAGCAAGAGCCTTTGAAAGTAGCGTTAGTCCTAAGCTAGCAGTAAGACTGAGACCCAAAGAAACAGCTGAGACTGCGAAGCTACCCGCTGCGGCAGCACTGCCAGTGATGGCACTAACAATGGCAATACTGATTGGTTCTGCGAAAGCTGGTGTCGCTGAAATCAGTAAAAGGAATATGGCATAGAAATAAGCGATCATTATTCCCACTTAATCTGCATGATTCTAGCAATCCACTTACGGCGCCAACGGCGAACTTGTCGTTTAGTCATGACCGGTTGATTGGCGAATACCTTCATCTTCCACGTTGAGCGACGATGAGATTGTTTCATCATTCAACTCTAAATGCCCGAGTAACCTTGTCCCTCGGAACACGCATCAATCTGTGCCTTCCTTCTAACTCGACTGGAGCCTTTCCCCAAACAACATTATCCCAGAACACTACACCAGAACACCCGTGCTCACCTTCAATAGTCCCGATATCCCCCCGTTGAGCAAGAGCCGGGGGGATTTCTTTGTATAGGGCTGCGAAGGCATCACCGACGTTCTTGAACTTCTTTGACTTTAACCTCTTACCTGCTCCTGCCTCTGTAGTG
>Ga0247828_10000435_pt1 | contig 14296 bp, 10 predicted proteins | sample 12C_Control_Day3_FD_192425 | JGI IMG/M metagenome (GOLD analysis project Ga0247828, IMG submission 192425) | Soil microbial communities from agricultural site in Penn Yan, New York, United States - 12C_Control_Day3 | ecosystem: Environmental > Terrestrial > Soil > Agricultural land | place... | reverse complement strand
GACGTGGGTTTCCCACGCCTCCAACTCTTTGCCGGATGGTCCGGCAAGGGGAACGTTTAGGAGTATGGCATGGATCGTTCGCAAAAAGCCGATCTGGTTGCCGAGCTGAAGAACGTCTTCAACGAGACCAGCGTGGTGGTGATCACCCGCAATCTCGGCCTGTCGGTCGCCCAGTCGACCGACCTGCGCTTGAAGATGCGCGACGCCGGCGCCCAGTTCAAAGTTGCGAAGAACCGGCTTGCCAAGATCGCGCTCGAGGGCACCAAGTACGGATCGATCGGCGATATGCTGACCGGCCCGACCGCCTTGGCTACCTCGGTCGATCCCGTCGCGGCTGCCAAGGTCGCGGTGGAATTCGCCAAGACCAACGATCGACTTGAGATCGTCGGTGGCGCGATGGGCGATACGCTGCTCGACTTGAACGGGATCAAGGCTCTCGCCGAACTTCCGTCGCTCGATCAGCTGCGCGGCACTCTTGTGGGCCTTATTCAGGCGCCCGCAACCAAGATTGCCCGCATCGCCAAGGAGCCGGGTGGCCAGCTGGCGCGTGTTCTCGCCGCCAAGGCCGCAGCTTAAGTTTTTCATTCAACGCACGACATTCGGGCCTTTTGGCCCATTAGGAGATTAAAATGGCTGACCTGAACAAGATCGTCGACGACCTGTCGGCTCTGACCGTCCTCGAAGCTGCAGAGCTTTCGAAGCTGCTCGAAGAGAAGTGGGGCGTTTCGGCCGCCGCTGCCGTTGCCGTTGCCGGCCCGGCTGTCGCCGCCGCTGGCCCGGCTGCTGAAGAGCAGACCGAATTCGACGTGATCCTCACCGGCGACGGTGGCAAGAAGATCAACGTCATCAAGGAAGTCCGCGCCATCACCGGCCTCGGCCTGGGCGAAGCCAAGGCGCTCGTCGAAGGCGCTCCGAAGGCCGTCAAGGAAGGCGTCAACAAGGACGAAGCCGAGAAGATCAAGAAGCAGATCGAGGAAGCCGGCGGAACCGTCGAGCTCAAGTAAGCTTCAATCAGTTTCGCGGGTGTCTTGAAGCGCCCGTGGATGGAAGGGGCGGTCCGGTAACGGGCCGCCCCTTTTCATTTCGGATTATTCGAAAATCGACATATCGAGCTGTTCGCTCGGCCCGAACCAGATAACATTGCGGCTGTGGTCGGTGACATCGTCTCCAGTCGAAGCATGAGCGAAGATCGTCATGCCGGCCCGATTGACTGCCAGCCAAGTCGCGACTTCTCCAAACCTCTCTAACGGCACGGTCAACTGCACGGACCCGCGCGGGTGCGGCCCGACGGGGCGAGTGTGAAAATGGCCGACGGGAACGCCAAAACGCTGCTGCACCGCCGCGGCAAGGGCCTGCGCCTGCTCCAGCTCAGCCGGATCGAAGTAGATGTGGGCATGAAAGTCGGCGATCTCGGTCTGGGTCATTCGATGCTCCTCGCCGACTAAGCTCGTCATCCCGAAGGCCGGATTCAATATCGGCCGTGCGCCAAGCTGAGGAACCGCGAGGCGGAGATGAGCATTATCGCATTAAACCTAGATTAGTTAGAAAGCAGTAAAATGAAGAAGCTAGCGCTTGCGCTGGCGGCCGCCTCGGCAATTGCCCTGGCACCGGCCGCCCCGGCACTGGCCTCGCTGGAAACTCCCGAGGCCAAGTCTGAAGCCGCGGACGCTGCCATGATGGCGCGCCTGCACATGGAAGAAGTATTCGGAGGGAAGGAGCTGAAGCCCGGGCAATATGTCTGGCGCAAGGGCAGCTTTTCGGGCGAGCCCACGGTGGTCATCGGCCTGACCGACCAGCTTGCCTATCTATACCGCGGCGACCAGCTGGTGGCGGTTTCCACCGTCTCGACCGGGACGGACACCAACCCGACGCCGAAGGGTATTTTCACCGTTCTTGCCAAGAAGCCGATGCACCGCAGTATCAAATATGACAACGCGCCCATGCCATTCATGCAGCGCATCGACGAATATGGCGTGGCGCTCCACGCCGGGTACCTGCCCGGCCGTCCTGCCAGCCATGGTTGCATCCGCCTGCCGGCCGAGTTCGCCAAGCGGCTCTACGGCGTCACGGACCTTGGGGCGACGGTGATGATCGGCGCCTAAGGAGGCCAAGACAAAAGGTCGCTCCCAGCCGGCGAGGCCCTCCCCTGCCTCGCCGGCATCTTTTTTGCCCTGGACACCCTTGCAATAGCGCCGGGAGGGCGTATATCCGCCCAATCCAACAAATACCGGCTCCGCCGCACACATTCGTGCGCCCGGAGCTTTACCTGTCCTCACCGGGACACGGACCGATCCGCGCAGCGGTCCGCACGTATGGTGAGGAACTCACAGGTGCCGCGCCGGACTTCACATGGGCCCGCGTGCCTCGACGCGTGCCCAGAGCGCAGGGAATAAGATGGCGACCAAAGCGAAAGACGTGCCCACCATGGCCCGCAACCTGAACTCGCGCCGCATCCGCAAGATTTTCGGAAACATCCACGAAATCAGCGAGATGCCGAACCTCATCGAGGTTCAGCGGGAATCCTATGAGCAGTTCCTTCGTTCCGATCCGTCGGTCGGATATGTTTCCGGCCTTGAAAAGACCCTGCGTTCGGTCTTCCCGATCCAGGATTTCGCTGGCACCGCGCACCTCGATTTCGACCACTATGTGCTCGAAGAGCCGAAGTTCGATACCGACGAGTGCCGCCAGCGCGGTCTGACCTTTGCCGCACCGATGCGCGTCACGCTGCGTCTCACCACCTTTGAAATCGATCCCGACACCGAGGCGAAGTCGGTCATCGATATCAAGGAGCAGGATGTCTACATGGGCGACATGCCGCTCATGACTGGCAACGGCACCTTCATCATCAACGGCACCGAGCGTGTCATCGTCAGCCAGATGCACCGGTCGCCGGGCGTCCTGTTCGATCATGACCGCGGCAAGACCCACGCCTCGGGCAAGTATCTCTTTGCCGCCCGCGTCATCCCGTATCGCGGCAGCTGGCTCGACTTCGAGTTCGACGCCAAGGACATCGTCAACGTCCGTATCGACCGCAAGCGCAAGCTGCCCGTCACGGCGCTGCTGCACGCCCTCGGCCTGTCGAGCGAGGACATCCTCAACACCTTCTACAACCGCCTGACCTATGTCCGCGGCAAGAATGGCTGGCAGATCCCCTATAATGCCGAGGCATGGCGCGGCCAGAAGCCCAACCACGACGTGGTCGACGCCGACAGCGGCGAAGTGATCTTCAAGGCACACGAGAAGATCACTCCGCGCAAGGCGAATGCTGCTGCGAAGGATGGCCTCAAGAACCTCATTATCCCGACCGAGGAAATCTTCGGCCGCTTCTCGGCCTACGACCTCATCAATGAGAAGACCGGCGAGATCTACATCGAGGCCGGCGAAGAAGTTGCGCCGGAAAATCTCGAAAAGCTGGACAAGGCTGGCGTCGATCGCCTCGAGCTGCTCGACATTGACTATGTCAACACGGGCCCGTGGATCCGCAACACGCTGAAGGCGGACAAGTCGGAAGACGGGGACAGCGCACTTGCCGACATCTACCGGGTCATGCGCCCCGGCGAGCCGCCGACCCGAGAGACTGCTGACGCGCTGTTTTACGGCCTGTTTTTCGATTCCGAGCGCTATGACCTGTCGGCCGTCGGCCGCGTCAAGCTCAACATGCGCCTCGGACTCGATGCCGACGACACGGTCACTACGCTGCGCCGCGAAGACATTATCGCGGTCGTCCAGGAGCTGGTGAACCTCAAGGACGGCAAGGGCGAGATCGACGACATCGACAACCTCGCCAACCGCCGCGTCCGCTCGGTCGGCGAGCTGCTGGAAAACCAGTATCGCGTCGGCCTGCTCCGCATGGAGCGCGCCGTTAAGGAGCGCATGAGCAGTGTCGACGTGTCGACGGTCATGCCGAACGACCTCATCAACGCCAAGCCGGCGGTTGCCGCGGTCCGCGAATTCTTCGGCTCGTCGCAGCTGTCGCAGTTCATGGACCAGACCAACCCGCTGTCGGAAGTCACGCACAAGCGCCGCGTTTCGGCGCTCGGGCCGGGCGGTCTTACCCGTGAGCGCGCAGGCTTCGAAGTTCGCGACGTTCACCCGACGCACTATGGCCGCATCTGCCCGATCGAAACGCCGGAAGGCCCGAACATCGGCCTGATCAACAGCCTCGCCAGCTTCAGCCGCGTCAACAAGTACGGGTTCATCGAAACCCCGTACCGCAAGGTCGTCGAACAGAAGGTGACGAACGACGTCGTCTACTTGTCGGCCATGGAAGAAGCCAAGCACACGATCGCCCAGGCGAACGCCGAGCTGGACCCCAAGGGCGCGTTCCTCGAGGAAATCGTGTCCTCGCGGCGCAACGGCGACTTCCTGATGGCGCCGCGCGATACCATCACCCTGATGGACGTCAGCCCGAAGCAGCTGGTTTCGGTCGCCGCCTCGCTGATCCCGTTCCTTGAGAACGACGACGCCAACCGCGCTCTCATGGGATCGAACATGCAGCGCCAGGCAGTTCCGCTGCTCCAGGCCGACGCGCCGCTGGTCGGCACGGGCATGGAAGAAACGGTTGCCCGCGATTCCGGCGCCGCCATTGCCGCCCGCCGTGCCGGTATCGTCGACCAAGTCGACGCGACCCGTATCGTCGTGCGCGCCACGGGCGAACTGAGGGCCGGTGAGTCGGGCGTCGACATCTACACGCTGATGAAGTTCCAGCGGTCGAACCAGAACACCTGCATCAACCAGCGTCCGCTGGTGAAGGTCGGTGACACGGTCATCGCCGGCGAGATCATCGCCGACGGTCCGTCGACGCAGTTCGGCGAACTTGCACTCGGCCGGAACGTGCTCGTCGCGTTCATGCCTTGGAACGGCTACAACTATGAGGACTCGATCCTCATTTCCGAACGCATCGTGAAGGACGACGTCTTCACCTCGATCCACATCGAGGAATTCGAGGTCATGGCCCGCGACACCAAGCTTGGGCCGGAAGACATCACCCGCGACATTCCGAACGTCGGCGAGGAGGCGCTCCGCAACCTCGACGAGGCCGGCATCGTCTACATCGGCGCCGAGGTAGAGCCGGGCGACATCCTGTGCGGCAAGATTACGCCGAAGGGCGAAAGCCCGATGACGCCTGAAGAAAAGCTGCTTCGCGCCATTTTCGGCGAGAAGGCTTCGGACGTACGCGACACCTCGCTGCGCTTGCCCCCGGGCGTGGCCGGCACAGTCGTCGAAGTTCGCGTGTTCAACCGCCACGGCATCGACATCGATGACCGTACTCGCGCCATCCAGAGCGAGGAGAAGGAGCGGCTGAAGAAGGACGCCGACGACGAAAAGGCGATCCTCAACCGCGCGACCTTCGCCCGCCTTTCGGAAATGCTGCTGAAGCAGGTTGCCACGGCTGCACCGAAGTCGATCAAGAAGGGGGCCACCATCGACGAGGCGGCTCTTGAAGCGACCGACAAGCACGAATGGTGGAAGATTGCCGTCAAGGACGACAAGCGCCAGGCCGACCTCGAGGCGCTGAAGGCGCAGTATGACGAGGCCGTCGGCGTCATCAACCGCAAGTTCGAAGACCGCGTCCAGAAGGTCGAGGCCGGCGACGAGCTGGCCCCGGGCGTCCTGAAGATGGTCAAGGTGTTCGTCGCGGTGAAGCGCAAGCTTCAGCCGGGCGACAAGATGGCCGGCCGTCACGGCAACAAGGGCGTCATCAGCCGGATCCTTCCGCAGGAAGATATGCCCTTCCTGGAGGACGGAACCCCGGTCGACATCGTCTTGAACCCGCTGGGCGTGCCGAGCCGCATGAACGTCGGGCAGATCTTCGAGACCCACCTTGGCTGGGCCGCCCGCGGCCTTGGCAAGCAGATCCAGGAAATGCTCGAAGGCATTCATGGGCGCGGTCAGGACCTGGCCGGCAAGGACGTCAAGGAAGTCCGAGCCAAGCTCAAGGACATCTACGGCGACAACTATGCGAAAGACATCGATGATCGCAGCGACGAGCAGGTGATGGAGCTTGCGCAGAACCTTGTGGGCGGCATCCCGATGGGCACTCCGGTGTTCGACGGCGCTCGCGAGGCCGACGTGTCGGCAATGCTGGACAAGGCTGGTCTCGACATGTCGGGCCAGGTCACCCTGTTCGACGGCCGCACTGGCGACGCGTTCGACCGCAAGGTGACGGTGGGCTACATCTACATGCTGAAGCTGCACCACTTGGTGGACGACAAGATCCACGCCCGCTCGATCGGACCGTACAGCCTGGTCACCCAGCAGCCGCTGGGCGGCAAGGCGCAGTTCGGCGGACAGCGCTTCGGCGAAATGGAGGTTTGGGCCCTTCAGGCCTATGGCGCCGCCTACACGCTGCAGGAAATGCTGACCGTGAAGTCGGACGACGTCATCGGCCGCACCAAGGTCTATGAAGCGATCGTCAAGGGCGACGACACGTTCGAAGCCGGCATTCCGGAAAGCTTCAACGTGCTGGTCAAGGAAATGCGGTCGCTGGGCCTCAACGTCGAACTCAACTCGGTAGAGGATGAGAACGACGAACCGCAGGCCCTCGCTGCCGAGTAACCGACATTCCCTCCCCTAGCCCCTCCCCCAGGTGGGAGGGGATTGGAGACAAAGAAATTATGAACGAGCTGACCAACTTCGCGAACCCGGTGGCAAAGCCGGAAGTCTTCGACCAGATCAAGATCGGCATCGCGTCGCCTGACAAGATCCGTTCCTGGTCGTTCGGCGAGATCAAGAAGCCCGAGACGATCAACTACCGCACGTTCAAGCCGGAACGTGACGGCCTGTTCTGCGCGCGCATCTTCGGTCCGATCAAGGATTACGAGTGCCTGTGCGGCAAGTACAAGCGCATGAAGTACAAGGGCATCGTCTGCGAAAAGTGCGGCGTGGAAGTGACCGTGTCGAAGGTCCGCCGCGAGCGCATGGGCCATATCGAACTGGCCGCGCCGGTCGCCCATATCTGGTTCCTGAAGTCGCTGCCGAGCCGGATCGGCTTGCTGCTCGACATGCAGCTGAAGCAGCTTGAGCGCATCCTCTACTTCGAATCCTACGTCGTCATCGAGCCTGGCCTGACCGCGCTCGAAAAGTACCAGCTCTTGTCGGAAGACGAACTGCTGGCAGCGCAAGACGAATATGGCGAAGACGCCTTCTCGGCCGGCATCGGCGCCGAGGCCGTCAAGCATATGCTGATGGACCTCGACCTGGTCGGCGAGCGCGAGGACCTTCTGAAGGAGCTCTCGGAGACCAAGTCGGAACTGAAGCCCAAGAAGATCATCAAGCGCCTGAAGGTAGTTGAGAGCTTCATCGATTCCGGCAACCGTCCGGAGTGGATGATCCTGGAAGTCATTCCGGTCATCCCGCCCGAACTTCGCCCGCTGGTTCCGCTGGACGGCGGCCGCTTCGCGACGTCGGACCTGAACGATCTCTATCGCCGCGTCATCAACCGCAACAACCGCCTGAAGCGTCTGATGGAGCTGCGCGCGCCGGACATCATCGTCCGCAACGAAAAGCGCATGCTTCAGGAAGCCGTTGACGCGCTGTTCGACAACGGCCGCCGCGGCCGCACGATCACCGGCGCCAACAAGCGTCCGCTGAAGTCGCTTTCCGACATGCTGAAGGGCAAGCAGGGCCGTTTCCGCCAGAACCTGCTCGGCAAGCGCGTCGACTATTCGGGCCGTTCGGTCATCGTGACCGGTCCGGAACTGAAGCTTCACCAGTGCGGCCTGCCGAAGAAGATGGCCCTGGAGCTGTTCAAGCCGTTCATCTACTCGCGCCTCGACGCCAAGGGTCTTTCGATGACCCTGAAGCAAGCGAAGAAGTGGGTCGAAAAGGAACGCAAGGAAGTCTGGGACATCCTCGATGAGGTGATCCGCGAGCATCCGGTCCTTCTGAACCGCGCGCCGACGCTTCACCGTCTCGGCATCCAGGCGTTCGAGCCGGTCCTGATCGAGGGCAAGGCGATTCAGCTTCACCCGCTGGTCTGTGCGGCGTTCAACGCCGACTTCGACGGCGACCAGATGGCCGTGCACGTCCCCCTGAGCCTTGAGGCCCAGCTGGAAGCGCGCGTCCTGATGATGTCGACCAACAACATCCTGTCGCCCGCCAACGGCAAGCCGATCATCGTTCCGTCGCAGGACATGGTGCTTGGCCTCTACTATCTGTCGATGATGAAGGAAGCCGAGCCAGGCGAGGGCATGATGCTGGCCGACATGGCCGAGGTCCACCAGGCCCTTTCGGCCGGCGCCGTGACGCTTCACTCGAAGATCATCAGCCGCGTCCCGCAGACGGATGAGCAGGGCAACGGCTACATGAAGCGGTTCGAAACGACCCCGGGCCGTATGCTCCTGGGCGAGACTCTGCCGAAGAGCCACAAGGTGCCGTTCGAGACCGTCAACCGCCTCCTCACCAAGAAGGAAATCGGCGACGTCATCGATACCGTCTATCGCCATACCGGCCAGAAGGAGACGGTGCTGTTCGCCGACGCCATCATGGGCCTCGGCTTCCGTCACGCGTTCCGCGCCGGCATTTCGTTCGGCAAGGACGACATGGTGATCCCCGACACCAAGGTTGGGCTCGTCGATGAGACCCGTGCGCTCGTGAAGGACTATGAGCAGCAGTATCAGGACGGCCTGATCACGCAGCAGGAAAAGTACAACAAGGTGATCGACGCCTGGTCGCGTTGCGGTGACCGCGTTGCGAGCGAGATGATGAAGGAAATCTCGTCCGTGAAAACGGGCGACGATGGCCGCGAGCTTCCGATCAACTCCATCTACATGATGGCTCACTCGGGCGCCCGTGGTTCGCAGGCTCAGATCAAGCAGCTTGCCGGCATGCGCGGCCTGATGGCCAAGCCGTCGGGCGAGATCATCGAAACGCCGATCATCTCGAACTTCAAGGAAGGCCTGACCGTCCTTGAATACTTCAACTCGACCCACGGCGCCCGAAAGGGCCTGGCGGACACGGCGCTCAAGACGGCGAACTCAGGGTACCTGACCCGCCGCCTCGTCGACGTGTCGCAGGATGCCGTCATTGTCGAAGAGGATTGCGGTACCGATCGTGCGCTGGAAATGCGCGCCATCGTCCAGGGCGGCGCGGTCATCGCTTCGCTCGCCGACCGTGTCCTGGGCCGCACCACGGCCGAAGACATCGTCGATGCGAAGACGAACGAAGTGGTCATCGCGGAAGGCACGCTGCTCGACGAAGCAATGGTCGCACAGCTGGAGGAACTCGGCTTCCAGGGCATCAAGATCCGCTCGCCGCTGGTCTGTGCCTCGAAGCAGGGCGTCTGCGGCAAGTGCTACGGCCGTGACCTCGCCCGCGGTACGCCGGTGAACATCGGTGAAGCGGTCGGCGTTATCGCCGCCCAGTCGATCGGCGAGCCAGGCACCCAGCTGACGATGCGGACCTTCCACATCGGCGGCGCGGCGCAGCTCAACGAGCAGTCGAACCTCGAGGCGCCGGTCGACGGCACCATCGAGCTTCGCGACATGCCGACGATCACCGACCCGCGCGGCCGGCACCTGTCACTGTCACGCTCGGGCGAAATCGCGATCCTCGACATGGACGGCCGTGAGCTCTCGACGCACCGCATCCCGTACGGCGCCCACCTGTTGGTCGACAACGGCCACATCGTGAGCCGCGGTGACCGTATCGCCGAATGGGACCCCTCATTCGCGCCGGTCATCACCGAGCGTGCAGGTTCGATCAAGTTCCAGGACCTGATCGAGAACCGCACCCTGGTCGAACAGACCGACGAGTCGACCGGTATCTCGCAGCGTGCGGTTACCGACGACGTCGCGAAGTCGAAGAAGGAGGATCTTCGTCCCCGCCTGACCCTGATGGGCAAGGGCGCGGAAGAAGCGGGCGTTTATCGCCTTGCTCCGGGCGCGGTCATCGCGGTCGAGGACGGTCAGACGGTCGAGGCCGGCGAAGTCCTGGCGCGTATGCCTCGCGAAGCGGCTCGTACCCGCGACATCACCGGCGGTCTGCCGCGCGTCGCCGAGCTGTTCGAAGCCCGCAAGCCCAAGGAGAATGCGATCATCGCAAAGGTCTCGGGCAAGGTCAGCTTCAAGAAGGACTATAAGGCGAAGCGCAAGATTGCGATCATTCCTGACGATGGATCGGATGAGGTCGAGTATCTGGTGCCGAAGTCGAAGGTCATCGACGTGCAGGAAGGCGATTACGTCAAGCGCGGCGACAATCTGGTGGCCGGATCGCCCGATCCGCACGACATTCTGGAAGTGCTCGGCGTCGTGGCGCTGGCCGAATATCTCGTCAGCGAGATCCAGGAAGTCTACCGGTTGCAGGGCGTGAAGATCAACGACAAGCACATCGAGGTGATCGTTCGCCAGATGCTGCAGAAGGTGGAGATCACCGATGGCGGCGACACCACCCTCCTGGCCGGCGAGCAGGTCGACCGCGAGGAAATGGACGAGATCAACGCCAGGCTCGAAAAGAAGCAGAAGTTTGCAGAGGGCAAGCCGGTGTTGCTGGGCATCACCAAGGCCTCGCTTCAAACCCGCAGCTTCATTTCGGCCGCCTCGTTCCAGGAGACGACCCGCGTGCTGACCGAGGCATCGGTCCAGGGCAAGATCGATACGCTGAACGGCCTGAAGGAAAATGTCATCGTCGGCCGCCTGATCCCGGCGGGTACCGGCGCGGGCATGAACCGCATGCGCATTGCGGCCACCAGCCGCGATGCGGCTCTTCGGGCCCAGCAGCGCAAGCTGCAGGAGGCGCTGATCGCTCCGGGGACGGCTGCTCAGGAGCATGCTGCCGAGCTGGCCCAGGGCCCGGAAGCAGCCGTGAACTCCGACCCGCTGGCTGATGTTGCCCCGTCGGGCAACGGAACCGATGCGGATGCCGGCGAGTATCTGAACGACTAATCCCGTTCAGCCGGACCAAAGAAAAAGCCCCGCCGGAGCTGGTCCGGCGGGGCTTTTTTGTGCCTCGTCTGGCGACTTAGCAGTTGCCGCCGTTGATCGTATTCTCGGTGCAGTTGGCAGCCGACTGAATATCCTCGCCGGCGCCGCGAACCGTGTTGCACGCGGCAATTACCAGTGCACCCGCGATCAGCATCAGCGACGTCACCTTACGAACCATGGTCGAAACTCCTTGATGTAGCGTAACGACCATGGCCCAAATCAGGTGGCGTTGTCGACTGCGTTAGCGGCCGAATTCAAGTCTTCAGCGGTCCCGCGGACGGTGTTGCAAGCCGCAATGGCAATGCTGCCGCCGATGAGGGCCAAGGTCATTATCTTCCGAAGCATGGGAAAACCTCCTGTCTATGTGCTGAACGAACGCCGTAACGCGCGTTCGGTGCCATCACGGAGGCGAAATGTTGTGAGGGCGCGGCGAGCCTAGACCGCGACCGGCGCCGAAATGTGCGGATGCGGATCGTAAGCCTCGAACGCAAAATCTTCGGCTTCGTAATTGAAGAGGTCCTGGCCGCGATCCTTCATAACCAGCTGCGGTAGCGGGCGCGGCTCGCGCGAAAGCTGAAGCTGCGCCTGTTCGAGATGGTTCGAGTAAAGATGAACGTCCCCGCCCGTCCAGACGAAGGTTCCAGGTTCAAGACCGCATTCGCGCGCCAGCATGTGGGTCAGAAGCGCGTAGGATGCGATATTGAATGGAACGCCAAGGAAGAAATCGGCGCTGCGCTGGTAGAGCTGGAGGTTCAGTCGCCCTGCCGCGACCTGCGTCTGGAACAGGCAATGGCAAGGCGCCAGCGCCATTCGCGAGATCTCGCCGGGATTCCAGGCAGTGACGATCTGCCGCCGCGATCCCGGGTCCTTCCTGATGAGTGCGACCAGATCCTTGATCTGATCGATGTGGCGCCCGTCGGCCGCCTCCCAATCGCGCCATTGCTTGCCGTAGACGGGCCCGAGGTCGCCCTTCTCGTCGGCCCATTCGTTCCAGATGCTGACCTTGCGCTCCTGCAGCCAGCGCACATTGGTGTCGCCCCGCAGGAACCACAGCAATTCGACGATGATTGATCGCAAATGGAGCTTCTTGGTCGTCAGGAGCGGGAACCCTTTTGAAAGGTCGAACCGCATCTGCGCACCGAACAGCGAAATTGTGCCGGTTCCGGTGCGGTCCATCTGCTCGACGCCTTCGTCGAGAATCCGCTGCATGAGGTCCAAATATTGCCGCATGACCTTACCCTAGCTCACCTGCGGGCCACGTCCAGCCAAGCTTTCCACGGAAAATCCGGTCCGGAATGAACCAGCTTTACGTAGGGCCAAAACCGGACCGGGCATAAAAGCGCCGGATGCGGTTTCAGCGCCATCAGTTGCCGGCGATCCTGAACGGCCATGAAGCCGCGCGACGATTCTTTTCGACAAGCTTTCGCCCCGGGAGTGATCCACGGGAACGGCTGTGGGTCGCCCATGTCGACGCTTCCGCCCGCTGCCTCCACGTCCAATGCTATGACGGCGAGCCGGAATCGGTCGACCTTCCCGTCCGGGACATCATTGTGGACGCGGCGCGACTGGGCAGCGCTGGCTTGGTCCTCGCGCACAATCACCCAAGCGGCGACCCACGTCCAAGCAGGGCCGATTGCAGCGCAACGCGGCGACTGGTCCGCGCCGGCGAGGCGATCGACCTCACGATCCTTGACCATCTGATATTTGCCGACGGGCAATGCAGCAGCATGCGGCGGCTCGGCCTAATTTGAAGGAACCTGTCGCGGCTTCGCGAGGCTCGCTCAGGCTTTCGAAGGATCATGCTCCGCACAGGGCCTGATCTGGTCGGGCCTCGGTCGCGCCCTGGCCACTTTGAATGCAGCAAAATAGGCATCGCTGCCGGCGAGCTGGCTGGTCCTCGTCGGCGCAAGGCCGAGCGCCGCGAATTCGCACAACAGTTGCCGGGGCGGCATTCCGTGGCGCTTCACGGGCCGATTGGAGTCCACGACGATCACCAGTCCGTCGGGCTTCAGGCTTTCGCGCAAATTCCAGAGGAATTCATACGGCTGGGTTACCTCATGATACATGTGAACCAGGAAAATGCGGTCGAATGAATGCGCCGGTAGCATCGGATTTGCCGGCATGCCCAAGCTGACCGCCACATTGTCCAGCCGTTCGCGTTGGACCCGCTGCGCAAGTCGATCGCGCGTCACTCGAACAATGTCCTGAGCCAGCACCCTGCCGCGCCGGCCAACGATGGGCGCCAGGCGAATGGTATAATATCCTTCGCCAGCGCCGACATCGGCAACCGACATTCCGGGCGCCACCTCGGCGAGCCTCATCACCTCTTCGGCCTCGCCTGTCCGGTCGCGAGCGTCTTCGGTCGAAAAGCTGTCATTGACGATCGGCGCAACGTCCCGGCCGGCCTTCGGAAACTCATTGGGCTGGGGCTCCGCCCGGCAGGCGGCGGTCAATGTAATGAGGAGGACGGCTAAAGCCCTACTCGACATCCTCGACTTCCACCTTTTCGCCCGTCACCCGCTGCGACAGTGCGGCCGCCATGAACTTGTCCAGATCGCCATCGAGAACGTCGGTCGGGGCCGTCGACGTCACGCCCGTGCGAAGATCCTTCACAAGCTGATACGGCTGCAGGACGTAAGAGCGGATCTGGTGGCCCCAGCCGATGTCTGTCTTGGCGGCATTGGCGACGCTGGCTTCCGCCTCGCGCTTCTGAAGCTCCGCTTCGTAAAGGCGGGCCTTCAGCTGCTTATAGGCCTGCGCCCGGTTCTTATGCTGTGACCGCTCATTCTGGCAGGCAACGACGATCCCGGTCGGAATATGCGTGATTCGAACCGCGCTGTCCGTCGTATTGACGTGCTGGCCGCCGGCGCCGGACGCACGATAGGTGTCGATGCGCAGCTCGGATTCATTGATCTCGATATCGATATCGTCGTCGACTTCCGGATAGACCCACACCGATGCGAAGCTGGTGTGGCGCCGCGCCGAGCTGTCGTAGGGGCTGATGCGTACCAGGCGGTGGACACCGCCTTCAACCTTCAGATTGCCATACGCGTTCTCGCCCTTGATCAGCAGCGTCGCGGACTTGATCCCGGCCTGCTCGCCGGCGTGGAAATCGACCAACTCCACCTTCATCCCATGCCGCTCGGCCCAGCGGCTGTACATCCGCTGCAGCATTCCGGCCCAGTCATTGCTTTCGGTCCCGCCGGCGCCGGCGTTTATTTCGATATAGCTGTTGTTTGAGTCCGCTTCGCCGGCCAGGAGTGCCGCGACCTTGTCCCGCTCAGCCCGGTCCGCAAGCTCGCCCAGGGCCGTTACGCCGTCGTCGACCAGGCCTTCGTCGCCTTCCAGCTCCGCCATCTCGATCAGCTCGACCG
>Ga0247828_10000432_pt1 | contig 14372 bp, 24 predicted proteins | sample 12C_Control_Day3_FD_192425 | JGI IMG/M metagenome (GOLD analysis project Ga0247828, IMG submission 192425) | Soil microbial communities from agricultural site in Penn Yan, New York, United States - 12C_Control_Day3 | ecosystem: Environmental > Terrestrial > Soil > Agricultural land | place... | reverse complement strand
CGTCCTGGGGTTTCAAGCTCACAGATGGGACCGTCGTCGATCATCGCGACTACAAGGACGGCGGCGCACCTTGACATGTTGGGCCTGAACGACAAAACATTGACACCCGATTGACAAATAGGCATACTGGCCGCACGTTAACGCTGACACGGAACAACCATGACCGAAACCCTCGACTTCACCTCCTGCCCGCTGGAGCAGCTGAGCGTGAAAGACCTCACGGACGCACTCGGCATCGCCGAGTCGGCCGCGCTGCTGAACACCAGCGCCCGGGCCATCTACACGGTGCGCAACACCAGCGCGCTGTCGGCCGACCGCATGCTGCAGCTCATCGCCGCGGTGCGCGCCGACGAAGTGAACTGCCGCCGCCGACTCGTCGTGACGCGCCGCCTGCAGGCCGAGCGCGAGCGCCGGGCCACGCCCGCCTGATTTCCACCACCTGAAGACCTCAACTATGAAACTCGAATTCAATTCCACCGAAGAACTGGAATCCTTCCTCGAATGGTCCTTGCGCTATGGTGCAGCTTGGGCCGCAATGCAGCGCGGACCGCGCCGCGGCGACGATGAAGGCGTCTGCGCCTCGCCTGCGATCACCGGAACCGTCGAGGTGGCGGGACTCGCATTCCCGCAATTGGATGATGTGACGCCGCTCGATACCGGCACCAGTGCTAGCGACGGCGACACGCGCATGCCGCCGCCCGTGACGGGCGACCCGAGTGGCGCCGTGCTGCAACCGGTCACCGAGCCGGCGAAGCGCAAGCGCCGCACCAAGGCCGAGATCGAAGCCGACGAGACGGCCGCTGCCGAGGCTGCAGCCGCTGAGCTCGCCAAGGCACAACAAACCGGCCAGGTGCAGCCTGAGAGCGGCACGACCTCGCCTACTGGTGCCAACCCCTTCGACCAGCCGTCCACGCTCCAGGACGTGGGCGCAGAGGGCCAGGCCGCGACCGACGCGAGCAGCGAGTCCGATGTCGTGACGCCATTCCAGCACCTGACGCGCGCACGCGAGTTCATCGCCAAGCACGGCATGCCGAAGTACAACGAGTCGTTCGCGAAGGCGGGGCTCGACGCGAACGTGATGGGCTACACGGCCTACCAGCGCGGCGTGCACATGTCCGCGCTGGACGAGCTCGAGAAGGTCTAAGGTCGCGCCATGTGGCTCATCGCGCTCATGCTCCTGCTGATGGTGCCCATGGTGTGCGCGGCGCTCGTCTACCTGCTCGTGGCCATGTGGCGCACCCTCGACGCACTGCTGCAGGGCACGGTCGGCGCGGTGCGCTTCGTGTGGCGCGCGGCAGTGTGGCTCGTGCGTGCGAGCCTGTGCGCTGCCCAGCTGGGCCGCCGCGGCGCCATGTGGCTGCGGGAATGGCACTACCTCGGCTCGACCTGGGCCGGGCAGTACCTGGAGAGCTCGTGGCGCGCGTGGGCCAACATGCTGCGCCGGCGGTACGTCGCCGGGCAGCTGCGGCGGTTGCGCCGGGAGCGCGTGCACAAATGAAAAAAAAAGACAAACATGGACACCTTGAGCATCTCGCAGCAGGTACGCCTCGCTGTCGCTTTGCAACTCGCACAACTGCCGGACATTCAGATGCTGTCTGTGCGCCAACTTGAGGCCGCGGTGTCCCTGTGGGAATCGATCGTGCTCGACCCCGACCGCATCCGAAGGCTGCCGGACGCTGATGCAGCTAAATGAGAAAGGCCCGCTTCTGCGGGCCTTTCTGCTTTCAGGCTACCTGCCTATCCCGACAGGCCGAAACGGCCCAGGAAGGGCACGCCCGTGCGCACGATGCCGGCATATGCACCCGTCACGTTCGTGCTGTTCTGGCTGACCGCCTCGCAGCGCCACCAGACGTCCGACGTCGCGGGCACGATCACGCTCGGCACGTTGAGGTTCTCCTGCCGGTACGGCACCATGGTACTCGCCGGCAGTTCGATGCCCTTGATCAGGTTGCCCGCTGCGTTCTGGATGCACAGGGCGAACGATGCCCAGCGGTCCTGCGTGTCCGCGCGGTTGATGGCCAGGACCATGCTGTAGATGTCGAGCGTCTGCCCGGCGGGCACGGTGTACAGCGACGAGCGCGCGAGGCCGTTGCCGGCCCGCGCATAGGCGAAGGTCGCGCCCAGGCCGCCGGCCAGTCGCACGGACAGGTTGCCCGCGTTGTTGCCGCCGAACGTGCCCGAGCTTGACACGCGCAGGCCGTTCACGCGCCGCACGGGCACCGGCAGCGCCACAGGCGTCACGCCGTTTAGCGTCAGCACGACCGACTGGGCGGCATAGGCCGCGTCCAGGTAGTCGACGGTGACGGTACGCGCGCCAGTGCCGGCCGCGGTGTCCAGCGCGCTGGAGCTGACCACTTCCATCGAGACGGCCACACCTTGCGGACGCGGAATAAACTTGTGGTCGATGCCGTTGAGCGTGCCGAGTTCGGCGCCCGACCAAACGTCCTCCGGCTGCGTCGCGGTATCGATGGAGGGATTGTTGCCCAGCATCGCAACGCGCGACGCGCCAGGCACTGCGCCGATCGTGGCGGCGTAACCGTAGGGGATGCTCACGCCGCTCATTGCTTTACCCATCCTGTCTCGGTGGTCAGCAGGTTGCCGGTGTAGGTGTACGTCTTGCGCCACGTGCCGCCGTTGTAGGTCAGCGTGGCCGTGTCCACGGCACCGCCCGGGCCGTTGTAGGTGTAGACGCACGCGGCGTCATCGGGCTGGAAGTAAGTCCCGCTGCGGGGGTCGTAGATCATCCTGCTGCTCCCTGTTTCGCCGGCTCTGCGACCGGCGGCGCCTCACGTCAAGGCCGCGATGATACGCCAGAGCGCGTCGAGGTGCAGCCGTGCAGCAGCGAGCGGCAGTTCGGTCATTCCGGGGTGCAACGGCTGCGGCAGCTCGTCGAAGGGCGCCCACTGCGCGGCGGTGTGCTCGTCGTTGAGCTGTGGCGTGAACCCCGCGAAAGCACCGAAGCACACGAAGCCGTCCGGCGAGGTGTAGATCAGTTCGAGCGGCCCGTCGTAGGTGTAGCCGCATTCCTCCTGCAGCTCGCGCCTGGCCGCAGCCTCGGGCGTCTCGCCCGCCTCGATGCCGCCGCCAGGAAAGCCCCACGTGCCGGGCGCGTCCTGCGCGCTGTCCGCGCGCTTGAGCAGCAGGACACGGCCATCCTGCACGAACAGGATGCCGGCGGCGCGCGGAGCGGCCATCAGAGGTTGGACATTTCCTGGCGCGCGAACACGAAGGCCACGACGCCAGGCTGCAGGATCTTCTGGCCAGCGGGCGCCTTGTAGCTCTGCATGAAGCCGTTCTTGAGGTCGTAGCGCCGGCGCAGCGCCGGCAGCGTAACCGTCAGGTTATTGATGAGCTTCGTGCGGTTCGAGACCTCGTAACCGTAGATTTGTTCGAACAGCTTGAGCGCGTCGCTGTCGGCCTGCAACGTAAGCGTGAACGGGATCGGGTTGAACACGAAGCCGGCCGACAGGCGGCCGTCGATGCCCATCGAGTATTCGCCGTTCTCGACGGCGTCGGTCTCGAAGATGTTGTCGGCCGCGTAGCCGGTCAGGATCTGCGCGGCAGGAAACAGCGCCTCGGTCGTGAGCGCGAGGACCGAGTTTGCGGTGGTGAGGGTGGCTGGCACTTGAACGCTCCTTAGACGCCAGGCATACCCGGCCAAAACACATTGGACTTCCGGCGGTTCTCGCTCATCGGAAGGACTTGCAGATTATCGGACACGTGCAGGCCACACACAACTTGCTTGCGGCCGATGGCGCCGCGCAGTGGCACGACGTGATCAACCTCGTACCAGTCACCCGTCACCATCATCAGGAAGTCAGCGGCCTCGTAGGCCTTGGCGACCAATCCGAGGTCCGCCCACGGCGGCACGGCGCGCAGTTCCGTCGCAATGCGCGTCATGCGCCAGTGGCGCGCCTTGTGCGGATTTGCGGCGCGGTACGCAGTCTGTCGAGCGCGCGCTGCGACGGGGTCCGACCAGTACTTAGCAGACTGCCGTTCGCGCATGCGCTCACGATTCGCCGCCTTCCAAGCACGCATGCTGGCGAGCTCTGTCTCGCGGTACTTGACATAGTCCGCCTTGCGCTGCGCTCGCGTGGCTTCGGGATCGGCCGCGCGCTTCGCGCGTCGCTCGGCGTTGAATCGATCGCGACGCTTCGCGAGATTCGCCCGCGAAATTTGCTTGGCGCGGTCGGGGTCCGCTGCGCGGCGCGCAGCTGCACGCGCGGCCCGGCAAGGATTGCAGTACGTATCCAGTCCGTCGCGGATTCGAGAGTTCTTCCCGAACAGCGCGACCGGCTGGTGGCAACCGCAATCTTTGCAGAGCTTAGTGAGATTCATGTGACGTATTAGATCACAGCAATCGAGCGCACAGTCAGGCGTTGAATGGACCCGCCGTCGCTATACCACAAAAATGCCAGGGGCGAGTCGCGGTTCTGGCGCACCTGCGCGAAGTTCGCCGCGTCGTCGATGAGCAGGTACCAGCCGCGGGTCTGTACGACGTCGGAGACGACGCGCCCGGCCTGCGTGTCGACCTGCAGCTGCTGCGACTTCGACAGCGGCACGGCCGCGCGGATGATGCCCGAGATGAGCGCCGCGTCGATCACGTCCACGCCGGCCCGGTACAGCATCGTGTAGCCGTCCTGGTTGTACGGGATCGAGTTGTAGGCCATCAGCGCCTCGAAGAAGGCACGCTGCAGCTCGCGGTTGAGGTAAATCTGATCGAGGTACGTGTCGACCCACAGGAAAGCCCCCGACAGCGCGCCGTTGTAGGCCACCGTGTAGGTGTTCGCGGCGTTCGCGTAGGCGCCCAGGTACGTATAGTGGTTCGACAGCAGCGCATTGGCCGTGGCCAGGTCGGAGACCGTTGCGTCAGGCGCGCCGTTGAACTGGCGGAAGGCCAGGTTGGTACGGCCATTCGGGATCTGGAAGTTGATGCAGGCCGCGTAACCCATGAAGGCACCGACGAGCTCGTGGGTGCCATACACCGGGACCGTGCCCTGGTAGGGTTGCGCGAACACCTGTGCGCCGAAGGACGACGGGTTGTTCGGCACGATGCTGGCCGCTTCGGTGTCCCAAGCCCAGTACAGGAACTGGTAGCCCTGGCCGCTGTTCCAGGCCGAGTAGGCCGTGCGCTCGTCGATGTCGGCGGCGTAGACCGTGGAGAACGTGCCCCAGTCCATGTCCTGAGCGGTGATGCGATTCATCGCCGTCGCGGGGGTGTCAGCATCGACGCCCTGCGCAGTCGTCGCGCCGGCTGCCGCCGACAGGCCGACACCAGTGGCCAGCGTGCCCGTTACGGCCGAGATGGTCACGCCGTCGCCGGTGGCAGTTGTGGCGAACACGAAACGCTTACGCACCGTGTCGTAGGCGATGGCGAAGTCGGGCGTCGTGAAGCCCGCCAGCATGAGCGCGGCGGCGTTTGCGAAGCTCGTCGCGGTGGCCAGGTTGATCGATGCCGAGGTATGCGTGGTCGCAGTAGTCACGATGAGCGTGCCAGCGGGCAGCGCCTGCAGCTGCGCGAGGGTCATGCCTTCGAGTTGCGCGCCGAAGACCATGGCGGGCGTGTCGGCGTCGGCGAAGCGGCCGAACTTAAGCACGAAGGGCAGTTGCCCAGCGTTCACGATGCCCGGGAAGTACTGGTTCGCCACCGTGGTCTCGGGGGCGCTCGGGCCGAACCAGTCGGAGACATCCTCGTTCGTGAAGAAGGACTTGACCTGGCCAGGGGCGATCGAGCCGTCTTTGGTGACGACCATGCCGGACAGCTTGGAGGCCTGCCCGCCACCGGCGATGACGCCGGGCAGGATCTGCACGACCTGTGAAATGGGAATGGTGCTCATGTGCGAGGCTCCAAGGTGTGCGCGGGCGCGCCGCGATTGACTGCCACTATCGGCTCACGGGATTCTATCAGCGCGACGGCGCGCGGCAAGCGCCTAGACAACAGTCCCCGTAGCGTCCACCCACGCCGTGCCAGTCCACGTGATCGGTTTGCCTGCAGCAGCCAGTGTGGTGTCAAGGTATTGCACGCCCGCGCTGGTCGCGAGTAGCGTCGGTCGCTGGGCGGTGGTCCCACTGAACACCCCCCAGTCGGCGGCAATCCAAGTTCCCGGCGTCCCGGCAACTGAGCAGCGCCAACGACTGACGGGTGTTGCCCGAAGGATTGAATTGTTCTCGACGATATCGCCAGCGACCCACGCGCCAGCAGTCGGAGCGGCAGACGCAAAGGTCCGAATGTTCTTGGGGTAGCTCGGGTATTCAGCACGAGGGGCCGCACCTCCTGCGTATATCGCGAGAGCGTAGCACTCAAAGTCGCCTACGACACCCGTCGCCGCGATTGTGCCGAAAGACACGCCGATATTTGTTGTGGGTGTCAATGCTCGCGTATTGAAACAGACAAAGACAGTTTGTCCTGAAAAGCTCGTGTCATAACCAGATCCGCCGGACTTCGCTACGTTGTCCTCGATCGGCTGAATCGCGAATTGGCCGCCCGTAAATGTGGGAAACTTAACCTGCGCCACGATCCAAAATTGCGAGTATTGTCGAATTGCATTGCGTAGCTTCACGCGCACCTGCGCTGACAACGCATTGCCACTTGGCGTCATGAGCAATTTCCGCCCATACGTCGTGTCGGCCGAGGGTGTCACAACAGTGCCGCCGCTCGCAATCATGGCCACAGGATCGGCATCGAAGAATCCGCCATCCCATTTGTAAATCAAGCCGCCTTGACCGTTGGAGCTAGACGCGGAGCCCATCGCCTCGCCCGCAACACTGGCATCGGGAGTGCGGCTGCAATTGATGAATGAGAAACGCTCATCCGCTAAATCCGAACGCCGAATAAGACAACGCTCAAGGATTGGCCGACTTTTATAGTCATCGATTACGAACAGATCGTTGACTACGTCAGTGGTGCTGAACGAGCTGTCCGAAATGTGCGTCTGCGCACGATTGGACATCTTGTACTTGCTGGTAGCACTCAGTCGAATATCGGCGAAAGAGAATCCAACACGGCCGCCGGTTTGGTCTACCGAGTAGGCCGGCGCGAACCCGTTCCATTCATTAAAGAAGCCATTGAAGTTTGCAGTCGGCGGCTGGCTCCAGGCAGCGTCGTAGGCGTCGTTGAGCTTCAACACAGTCCAACCTACAGATGGAAGCGTGCCCTCCAGCAGCAGGTTTGTCGCTTGGATCATGCGAACGCCACTGAGGTCGCAAACGGTCAATTCCGTGTTGTCGAGCATCGCCCCGTCATGGCTGACATTGTTCAGAGTCAGCAGCGTCCCTCGCAGGTTGTTGCCGCCCAACTCAGAATGAAACGTTCCTGAATCATTAAACTGCACGTCGGTGAAAGATGACGACTGAAAGTAGCTACCCGACAAATAGCAGATCGGCTTTTCCACGCGTTCAAAAGCGACTCGCGCGAAGCTATGATTCAGAATTGTTGGACAATTATTCTTCCAAAACTTGCGATCTTTAACGAACTGCGCGCAGCGGAAGCGGATATTGTGCGCAAAGAACTGATGCGACGCCGTGCCCTCATAGAAGAAACTGGCGGGGTCGGTGCTGTCCAACAGAATGATGGCGCCCAAATTCAGGTTCGTGTCATCCGTTGTGCGCCCGGGCCCGAATAGCGTTACATTTTGCCGAATTACTGACTGCACATAGCCCGCCGTGAGCCGATACACGCCGACCGCCTTGTTTGCGGCAAGGTCGTAAAACGCAGGAAAGAACGTCGCTGCGCCGATCGATTTGCAGAAAGTGATACATGCATGGACTGCTGCCGTATCGTCGGTTACACCATCGCCCGTGGCGCCAAAGTCGCGCACGGAGACAAACTCGCGACCCTTTGAAAGTAGGGTTCGGACAGCGGCGCCAACGCCGGATTGTAAGAAACCGACCTGGGCAGCACCATCTGGCAGTGCCAAAGGCGCAGTCGACGGTACCCACGCGGCGCCATCAAAGTTCATCAGGACGCCCGTGTCGCGCACGTAGGCAGTCCAGCCCTCCTGCGGAGGCATATAGACCCATGCCCCATTGTCACGTGCTGCGATCTGGTTTGCGTTCGCGTCGCCCACGGGCACGATGTAGATCACGCCGTTGAGCGGCGAGGCGGGCAGCGACGTGGTGGCCGACTCGACGGCCAGCTGCGTGAGCACCGACGACTTGAGCCAGTTCTGGTCGCCGCCGACCTTCCAGGGCGCGCCCTGATCCCAGTAGCCCGTGAGCCCGATACCGGGAAGAATGCGTTCGGTCATTGTTGTCCTTCATCGCTCGCGCGCATGCGCGGCCGGCGCCATTTTGCCACGCCTAGGGCGTGTCGGGCCACATGTCCACGGGCGGTTCGACGTGCACCTCGACGGCGCTGAAGAAGTCTTGCGGCAGCGTGACGACTTGGTTCACCTGGGCGAACAGACGCAGCATGAAGCGCTGCTCGTACAGGTTCTCGCTATTCGCGATGTTGAGCTGTGCAGGCTCGTCAGCGTAGAGCGGCGTGATGGCTGCGCCCTCGAGTTGGTCGCAGCCCCACAGGGAGCGCCAGGCGATCGCGATGATGTCGGCCACGTCCGCCCCGAGCTGGCCGTAGCAGTCCACCTGGTAGCTGTAGGTCGTGTGCCGCGCGACGTTCACAACGCCCGCGAGGGGGTCGCCAGCGTCGCGTGTGTAGGTGCGCCGCCCTTGGTCCTGGCGCTGCTTGACGCCGGGCGACAGCACGACGTAGTTGCCGGTGGCGGTGGCCGTCGTGTTCTGGAAGCCCTTGAACACCTGATCGCCGGGGGCTAGCACGCCTGGCAGCTGCACAGCCGTGACCGCCTGCACCCAGTTCCATAGGGCGTCGAATACGACGTCTTCGCTGTGCAGGAGGGTAGCCATCAGCGCTCCCGCTCAGCTACGCGCGTGAGCAGTTCGATTTGCCGGGCGAATAGCTTCGCGCACTCGGCCTCGCCGCGTGCCTTGATCTCCGCGATGCGTTCTGCGCTGCGCGCCTTGATGGCGCGCACGCAACCCCACGCACCAACAAGGATGCAGACAATCAGGATCAACGCGAGGTTGTTGGTCATGGCGTGGGCGGCGGCGCGCCGTTGGCGGTCTTGGCAATGTAGTCCTGGATCGTAGCGTAGTTGAGCTGCACGGTCACCTCGAAGCAGCACCAGCCCGGCCACCACTCCTTCACCATCGTGATCATGTACCAGCCGGCGCGCGGGCCGGTGGGGATGTTCACGATGTCGCCGCCCTTGTTGTCCCGGCGCTCGATGTCCGAGAAGTTGCCGTAGGCGTACATCGTCAGCAGGCCGTTGTTGTACTGCAGGCTGCGCTCGTGCGTGATGTCGGTGTGCTTTTGCGCCTGCACCTGCAGGCGGGCCACCACGGGCGTGAACGTGGGCGTCAGGATGCCGCGCACATTGGCATGGCCCGTGCTCACGTAGACGGTGCCGTCGACGTCCTCGTTGACCAGCTGAATGGATCCGCGGGTCAAGGCGTGCAGGTTCATGCCCATCACGCAGCCCCTTCGTCACGCACCACCTCGGAATCGATCGACCTGAGCAGGTGCCCAGTGAAGCGAAGGCCGGCATTGAAGCCCTTGACAGCGGCCCACTCCGGCGCATTGTCGGCGGGCCAATCCGTGATGGTCTTCATGATGTCTTCCTTCATGACCTGGCCGATAACGCCCACCGCCTGCGCGGGCGACTGGCCCGACTCGACGAGCTTTACGACGCCTTCGGTCCACTCCTTGCGGCGCTGCGCGACGGTCTGTTGCATGAACGGTCGCGGATGATTCTGGCCCACCCCGTATTCGAGTGCAGCTGCGATGGACGCTACTGGCATACCTGCGCGCGGGTCCGGGTACTCGCGCCCCGTGCGTGCGTCGCGGATCGTGTCGGCGGGGTAGGTCGCGCCGGCCAACACACCCGCCTTGACAGTCGCAGACGACATGTCACGGTCAGGCATGCGCAGGCCGCGGCGCGTGACGGTCATGGCGTGATGACACCGGCGGGCACGTTGAATGGGGCAGCGCGGAAGTTGCGTGCGTCGCCCAGGCCGCTGTCGCCAGCCACGAAGTATTTCATGCTGCGGAACTGCGCAGTCATCATCCAGTACAGCGCGCCGTACTTGGTCTGGTTGAACCACGCAGCCATCGCAGAGCCGGGCGGCAGCTCGTAGGCGAAGCCGACCGACACCGACCCCTGGGTGGCCGTGTCGACGCGCCCCACGGGCCGTTCCGAGCCGTCTGCAGCCACTGCGAACAGCGTGAGCAGGTGCGCGACGAGCAGGTAGAACAGCTGCGTGCGATAGTCCAGAGCCATCACTGGCGAGTTATCGGTGTTGTCCAGGATTGCCTGCGCGGCCATGGTGAACATGACTGTGCAGCGCGCGTCGCTGATCGCCGCGAACTCGGGATAGGCGGCCTTGAAGTCCGCCGGGACGAAGACGACGATGGCCATGGTGGCTCGCGCTTAGTCGGCGGCGGTGATGCCCTTGGCGGCTGCGGCCTTCGGGTCGACGGGCTCGAAACCGGCCTTCACGGCCTGGCGGTCCTCGGCCTTGTCGACGGCGCTTTCCTTGTCGCCCATCGCGAAGACCACCTCGTTCTTGAGCCACACCGCGTCGGCGTACTTGTCCTCGACGAGAGCCCAGGCCGCGGCCTTCACGTCGGTCATGCCGTGACCCATGAGCGCGAAGGGCGACAGGGCGCCATTCAGCACGAGCGGCGGGCCTTCGGGCATCGGAATCGACAGGCCTTGTGGCAGCTTGCAGGCGATGGTGAGCATGTCGGCGGAACGTTTGCGGGCCATGGAATTCTCCGGTTGTTGGTGGGTGAAGGCGTAGCGGCCTAGTGTATCGCAGGGTTAAGCGGGCGTCACCTTGCCGCCGGCACGCAGCATTCGGTCGTAGTGGTGCCACATCTTCCACGCGGCCTTTGCGGTCGGCGCGCAGACCGTGAGGCGCCCACAGGCACAACGGTAGCTGCCCGCAACGCGACGCATGCGCGGCGTCATGGCCAGAACCTCTGATAGCCTGCCGGCGACCCTACGCGATCGAGGTGCTCACGAACACAGCGTTCGATCACGCCACCAGCTGCAGCTCGACCGGCGGCGTCGTTGCGCACGGGGTGCTTGCGCAGGAGCCGAAGCAGGCCGCGCCGAATGTGGCGGCGCAGGTAGCTCATGTTCGCAGCCAGTTGCGGCACAGGCTTGCGCTTGCGAAGTTGGCGGACTTTCATGACCTCACTCCTGCGAGCACCAGGTCGCCAAAATCATCCACCACGGCCGGGCCGCCCTGGGTAGGGAAGTAGCTGAGTTGCCACGTCGCGCCAGGCTGCGGATAGTTCAGGCGCCACCACATGGCAAAGTCGTTGTGCGCGCTGCCGTCCGGCGCGTGCCGTGTCGCAAAGTGCGCACGCAGGAAGGCGTCGGTGTCGATGGCGACGGGTTTCATTCTGCGCGCCCTATGGTGTAGGTGGGGACATCCACGCTGCGCGTGCAATTCTTGCCGCAATATTCGCTCCACGTGGTAGCCGCTTGCGCGCCGTCACAGCGTGTGTAGTAGCGGAAGCGGCCTTCGTCGGCGAAACGGTATGCGGTGCATCCCTCGTGCGTGAACAGGCGGTCGACCTTGAAGTCCAAGCCGGCGGCGCTGGAGGTCTCCGCGGCTTTTGTGCAACCGGCCAGTGCGGCACACGCGAGCGCGATGATGGTGAGGGTCTTGAGCATTCAGGTTCTCCTTGGTGGTTGAGGGTCGGGTACTGTCGTGTCGCGCCAACGACACCGGAAACGAGGCTGCGCGCGTGTGAGTGTGGATCTGACGAGGCATGAAGACCCCGGCGCGCACGAATCGACTGCGGTTGACAGTACCCGCGACAACCCGGCGCGCCGGGCTGGCACTGGCGCTGTCTCATCCGCAAGAAACGACGCTGGCGCGCCAATGGTCTTGATCTGCGTCCGTGCAGTATGGCGCGCGATGGCACGGGTAGTCCATCACCACACCAGTCTCGAAAGGCGCATAGTGCGAAGCACCGAATAGGCGACTGGTGCTGCCCCCACCCACGCAAACGCCTCGTGCGTATTGATAGCCGCTCGGGGCCTTGATCAATTCGGCGTCCTTCAGGACCACCACGCCGTGATTGTGTTCGATGGTGATTTGCTTCATTTGGTTTCCTCAGACCGCCAGCACTGCAGGCACCACTTCCACGTGATAGCCGATTTCGACCAAGTAGGCAGCGTTCTCCGCGCGGCGCTTTGCGCGTTCGTCGCTGCTCAGACCTTGGAAAACGTGGCGGGCCTTCGGTTGATAGGCACTCACCTTGTCCGCCGAGATCGCAAAGCCCGTCTTGCTGCAAGCCTTGTCGCCCCGGGTCCACGTTGCCCGCCATGCGACACCGTAGCCGCGTTCCGTCTTGCGGGTGATGACGATTCCGTTAGCGAAGGTGGCGGTGTACTTGGTCATTTCAGGTTCCTTCAGGTTGCGTTGTCGATGGCTCAATCATAAGAACATCTTTCAGCAATGTCAAGCAACGGGCAAAGAAAAGCCCCGCACAGTGGCGGGGCTTTCCTGTTTCACGTGGAACGCTTGCGCGTCACACGCCGAGCTGCTGCGTGCAGCAGACCGGGCGCCAGATGATGGCACTCTCAAACGCGCTGAAGCCATTCGCGCGGCTGCGTAAGCATCATTCGGCGATTCTTGGTGCGATTCAGCCACTGTGGGATCACCTGTACGTTGGCCGCGCAGTGCAACCCCGAGGCGCGCGTCGCGAGCAGTGGAACCATGTGATCAATCTCCCAAGGGAGCCCCATCGCCGCTGCGCGGCGCACGCACAGCTCAGCGGCCTCGGCCAACACCAGCTCGTCGAACTCGCCGAACCATGGCGGCACAGCGCCTTTGAGCCGCGCGCGGCGCTTCTGTTCGTAGCCGCGGTACAGGTGCGCTTCTGCCTTGCGCTTGGCAGCCTTCGCGGCTTTCGCTTCAGGCGTCGAGTTGCGCGCACGCTTCTTTATCAACTGCGTGTCTCTCGTCACCTCGTAGTAGTCCCTGCGCATCGCCAAGTAGTCCGGTTCGTCCTTGCGCCTTGCGTGATAGGCCCGGCGTGTCGCCAAGCCTTGCACACGGTTCGCCGCGTACCATGCTGCTGCGTTGGCTTTCTTGACATCTGGATAGCGCGCGACAAACCGCTGGTCTTTGGCGGCCTTGCAAGCCGTGCACAGCCCCGTCGCCGTGTAGCGAAAGGCGTCATGACCATTGCGACAGGGTTTGCCAGTGCTGTAAGTGGGCGTCGCCGCCTCGCGGGCTGCAGCTCGGTATTTGCAAGTTCTTGTCATATGGCGCCCATTATAGGGCGAAAAGAAACCCGCCGTAGCGGGTTTCTTTCAGCGCGTCAGACGCTGATCAGACGCCGATTTGCTGCGTGCAGCAAACTGGCCTCCAAATAATACAACCCCAAGTCCCCGCGCTTTTCTTCTGGCGGAAGTAGCTCGAATAGCGCTCGATGGCGTGCGCGCGCATCTTCTCGGTGAAGCCGCAGGTGGCCGAGTCCTGACCTTCCAGGCGCGGCACCCACAGCTGCACGAGGCGTCCACCGGCGGTGTCGTACTCGGGCACGGTCACGATGCGCAGCTTGGGGAAGGCGTCGAGCAGCAGCTTCGCAGCCGACAGGCCGTACATGTTGGCCGTGTTCAGGTCGCCCGAGGCGGTCGGGGGCATCGACAGGACCATCTCCATGTCCTGCTCGACCAGGCCCTGCGTCTGCGTCTGCAGCGCCTTGAACATGCTCACCACCGAATTGAATTTGGCTTCGGGTTCGGCCGTAGCCCAGTTCGTGCCGGCGGCGACTGGCGCTGGCAGGCGCGGGTCGTTCGTGAGGCCGTAGTTTTGCAGGCCCGCCACACCAAACAGGTACGACGAGTTCAGGAACTTCGACAGACCCAGGGCCGAGGCGTAGTTCAGCTGTGCGGCCAGATCGACGCGGCCGGCGCCGGCCATTTCCAGCTCGCGCTCGCCCCAACGGGTCCACGTCTGGAAGTGGTAGCTCTGGCGCTGCGGGTAGTTCACGTTCGAACCGCTGGAGCCGTCCGCCGAGTAGTCGCCGTAGGTGGCGACTTCGGTGGTCGGTTCAGCCTGGATGAACGCAGCCGTCAGCGTGGTCCAGTCGCCTTTCTTCGACTCGCCGACGATCTCGGCGGCCTTCATCGGGGCGACGAGCACCTCGATGACCTTCGGGTCGACGTAGGTCGTCAGGTACGCGGGGATGCCCGCATTGGGCGTGCCGACCAGCGTGGGCGTCAGGTCCGCCGCGTCCATGGCGAACTGGGCCAGGGGCGTCGTGACATTCTTCACGCCGGGCGCCAGGATCACACCCTTGGCAGCCAGCTGTGCGATGACTTGGGAAT